>Ga0316605_10000137_pt1 | contig 67942 bp, 61 predicted proteins | sample OWC_soil_day20_n_FD_207666 | JGI IMG/M metagenome (GOLD analysis project Ga0316605, IMG submission 207666) | Wetland soil microbial communities from Old Woman Creek delta, Ohio, United States - OWC_soil_day20_noCT | ecosystem: Environmental > Terrestrial > Soil > Wetlands | place: USA: Ohio...
ATATTGATTATTATAACAATAAAAGGATAAAAAACAAGTTAAATGGAAAGAGCCCAGTGCAATACCGAGCTCTTATAGAATCAAATTATTATTAATCTGTCCAACTTTTTGGGGTCACTTCATTTTTATTAACTAACAGCCTTTTTGCTTTATTTTGACTATATATTCACTTTTTGTTTGAATCACTATATACTTTATTGAGAAATTTAATTGACAGACTTGAATATGAAATCTCGCTGATTTATGCGATTCTTTTTAGTTACTTCTTATTTCAATTCACTAACTCTTTACTTTAATAAATTCTTTCTTTGTTTTATTTTACTGAAGTAAGGTTTTATTTTTTTCTTTCCATATTCTTATTTTTCGGATTAAGTATTACTTAGAATAAACTAATAATGATATAATTTGTGAATTAAAAATAAAGAATATTGGTTTTTTAATATCTTAACTCTCAAGTTGTATATAAGCTATCATTTAATAACAAATAAATTTACTATCTTTGAAGCGTGAAAATAAGTAATGTAATATATAACCGTTTTCCTTTTCTAAATGCTTTCTAAGGATTATTTAATCAATGAGTTTACTTCTCCAATTGATTCACTCAGTTTGGATGAGCTATCGGATATGATAATTAGTGAGAATTTCCCTTTGATTGAATTAATAGAGTTGAATTTTCATAAAGACAGGAGGATTAGTTTTAGGAGTGCATGGGTTATGGAGAAGATTGCTTATAAAGATATTAATTACATAACCCCTGTTTTTGAGGATATGTTAAATCGTTTCAATAAAATACATAATCCTTCTCTTGCAAGACATTATAATAAAATACTCCTTCAAGTTTTTAGTTTAAAAAAACAAAATACTCTTCCAGAACCTTTAATGAATATTTTGGATAAATCTAATCCTGAAATAATTATTGAAGGATGTTTTAAATGGATACTTACTCCCAAATGTCCTGTTGCAGCCTTAATTTGGTCAATTGATATACTTTTAAATTATATTGATGATTTTCCATGGCTAAAAGAGGAACTCCCTCCAATTATTCAAAGAATAAACGTTGATTCAACCCCAGGTTTAAAGAATTATTGTTCAAAAATCTCCAAGAAGTTCAAATATTTTAATCAAAAATAGATATTAATATGGCTTTATCGAAGTGATTATATGTTATTTTGATTTATTCCTTAGCTTAAAGAGAAATAAACAATCATAAAAATCAATATAGGAAACAATATTAAAACAAATTCAAAAGACTGTAACCAAAATAAAATTGTAAATTTGCCAAAGAAATTTTAATCTTATTTTGTGCAAGATTACTTTTCCAGAAGAACTATTGCTTCGTAAAAAAATCTAACACTACGACTGTATTATTATGAGTATTGAAACTCTTGGATTAATAATATTTATTATCACTTATATTGGAATAATATTTACAAGATTGCCAAAAGTAAATATTGACCGTCCTTCAGCAGCTTTCACTGGAGCTGTTGCAATGATTGTATTTGGAGTAATAAGTTTTGAAGATGCAATTAAATCAATTGACTTCAATACCATTACCTTATTATTGGGTATGATGATAATAGTTTCAACTTTAAAGATAGAAGGTTTCTTCTCTCTAATTGCATCTAAAACAATTTCGTATTCCCATTCTCGCAATAAGTTATTAATAATTATTGTTTTTATTACTGGAATAGCCTCAGCATTCTTAGTAAATGATGCTGTTGTTTTATTATTTACTCCAATAATAATTTCAATTTGTCGTAAAACAAATCTCAATCCAATACCTTATCTAATAGCTGAAATTTTATCTTCTAATATTGGTTCTGCAATGACCATTACTGGCAACCCACAAAATATGCTTATAGGTATTAGCTCAAATATTACTTATTTGGATTTTCTTATCAAACTACTTCCTATTTCAATCATTGGAATGATAATAATTGTATTTGTTGTAAAGCTATTTTACAGAAAGCATTTTCAAGACAAGAGTAAACTTGAATTTCAAACTGACTATAAATATGATTTTAAAAAGATGAGAATATCTGTTCTTATTTTTCTATTAGTTATTGTAGGTTTCTTTTTAGGGAAAATCCTTTCATTATCAATACCTATTATCGCACTAATAGGAGCAAGTTTAATTCTTCTTTTTGGAAAAGCAAAACCTTCATCAGTTATAAAGGATGTAGATTGGGTATTATTGCTTTTCTTTGCTTGTCTTTTTATACTTGTTTCCTCTATCCAATCTTTGGGACTTTTAGATAGATTTATAAATATAGAGCTAAATGAAAACTTAAGTAGCATTATAGGTTTACACTCTCTAAGTTTGGTTATGTCTCAAATCTTAAGCAATGTTCCTTACACAGTTTTGATGACACCGTTAATGGAGGTTGTAAATAATGAAAATCTTTGGTTAGCCCTTGCTTCTTCTGCAACTCTTGCAGGAAATGCAACAATAATTGGAGCTATGGCAAATTTAATAGTTATTGAATCCTCAGAAAAAGAAAATATAAAAATCAGCTTTTGGGAATTCTTTAAAATAGGAATAGTTACCACAATAATAACACTATTGTTGTCAATAGCACTATTCTATATATATAGTATATTATAATGATTTATTTAGCTTACAGCTTCTTTAAGTCTTTCTGCGTTTTCAGCCAATTGAAGTGCATCCAAAATATCTTGAAGATCACCATCCATAAAAACAGCTAAATTATACATAGTGTAATTTATTCTATGGTCAGTTACTCTTGATTGAGGATAATTATATGTTCTAATCTTTGCACTTCTGTCTCCAGTGGAAACCATTGTTTTTCTCTTTGAAGAAATCTTTTCTAAGTATTTGTTATATTCCAATTCAAAAAGTCTTGTTCTTAAAACAACCATAGCTTTTTCAAGATTTTTGATTTGAGATTTTTGATCTTGGCATGAAACAACAATTCCTGTTGGAATGTGAGTTAAACGAATTGCAGAATAAGTTGTGTTTACTGATTGTCCCCCTGGTCCAGAAGAGCAGAAAGTATCTTTTCTAATATCAGATTGTTTTAGTTCAACATCAAATTCTTCAGCTTCAGGAAGTACAACAACAGATGCTGCAGAAGTATGAACTCTTCCTTGGGTTTCAGTTTGAGGAACTCTTTGAACTCTATGAACCCCTGATTCGTATTTCATTTGTCCATAAACACCTTCTCCACTAACATTCAACACAATTTCCTTAAATCCTCCAACTGTTCCTTCAGTAGAGTCAACCAATTCAACTTTCCAGCCTTTCTTTTCAAAGAATTTTAGATACATTCTGTAAAGGTCACCTGCAAATATACTTGCTTCATCACCTCCTGTTCCTGCTCTAATTTCAAAAACAGCATTCTTGCTATCTTGAGGATCAGATGGGACCAACATCAAACGGATATCGTCTTCCATTTTTTCTTTCTTTTCTGAAAGGATGTTTAATTCTTCTTTTGCCATTTCTCTGAAGTCATCATCTTTTTCTGTGTTAAGAACTTGTTTGGCATTGTTGATGTTTTCAATTGTGTTTTTATATTCCTTGTAAGCAGCAATAATAGGCTCAAGGTCTTTATGGTCTTTATTCAATTTAACAAAGCGTTTTATGTCAGACATAACATCTGGCTGACTCATTTGCTCTTCAATTGCTAAGAATTTTGAATAAATTGCTTCTAATTTATCTAACATATCATATTTTTGAGGTGCAAAAATACAATAAATCTTTGTTTTTAGAACTTTTATGTCTCTTTTCTCAATAAAATTTAGGATATTTGCAAATTAAATTTTCCTGTATATGAAAAGAATAAATTTTAGTATAGCATTATTTTTCATGGTGTTATCTTTTGTTTTTGTGCTTGGTTGCTCAAAAAATGATAATAAAAATGGAGAGATTAAAACTTCAACTTCCGAAAATCCTCAAAATTTACCTTCTTCAGGAGGTAAAACTCTGGAAATGATATTAGTTATTCCAGACGAAATATATAAAGGAGAATTGAAAGATTCTATTGGAGGATATTTTATGAAAGCTTGTGAAGGTCTTTCTCAACCAGAGCCTTTGTTCGATGTTGTTCAAATGAATCCAAATGCTTTCTTTAAATCAGAAATGTTTCAAAAACATAGGAATGTTTTCATTATTGATTTTAAATCAACAAACAAAGAAAATACAATTTTTCAGAAAATAGATTATAAATCTTATCCTCAAGCATATTTCCAAATTATTGCTAATAATAGAGATAGTTTATACTCATTAATTTCTAAATACTCTCCAAGCATTATTCGTCAATTCTATGATAACGAACATAGAAGAGTAGCTGCTGCATTTAGAAATTATGAAAATATTGAGATAACCAAAAAACTTAAAACCACATTCAAGTTTTCATTAGCTTTCTCAAAAGAATATTTGATTTCAATATTTGAAGATGATTTTGCATGGTTTAGAAAAGATTTTAAAGTAAACAAAGAACAAAAGACTTTAAATATAATGGTTTATAAAACTCCATTTTTAGGAAATGGAATGTTTAATGAAGAAAAGATTATTGAGTTAAGAAATAAGATTTCCAAAGCAAATATTCCTGGACCGACAAGAGGTTCTTATATGGGTTCGGAAGGGAGATTTCCTTATTATAGAAAAACTATAAATTTAAATGGAAAGCCTGCCGTTGAAACAAGAGGATTGTGGCGTTTGTATAATGATTTTATGGGAGGCCCATTTGTAAACTATTGTTTCCATGATGAAAAAAATAATCAGTTTGTGATGATAGATTGCTTTTTGTATGCTCCAAACCAAACAAAGAGAGATGAACTTATGCAATTGGAGTCGATTGTTTATAGCTTGAAATTAGATTAATTACTAATTATTTCTTTAAACAAAAAAACTGTTTTATCTTTGCAAACTCGTTGAAATTAGAATAATTAATCATAAAAAATTTATAAAATATGAAACTTAAAAAGATTGAACATATTGGTATTGCTGTTTCAAATCTTGAAGAAGCAATTAAATATTGGGAAGAAGTTATGGGATTAAAATGCTATAATATTGAGGAAGTGGTTGATCAAAAGGTAAAAACAGCTTTCTTTAAAGTAGGAGATGTAAAGATTGAATTGTTGGAAGCTACTTCTACAGAAAGTTCAATAGCATCTTTCATTGAGAAAAAAGGTCAAGGGGTTCATCATATTGCATTCGCCGTTGATAATACAAACCAAGCATTGGAAGAAGTTGAAAAAGCTGGAGTAAAATTAATAGATAAACAAGCACGTCAAGGAGCTGAATCTTTGAAGATAGGATTTTTACATCCAAAATCAACTATGGGAATTTTAACAGAATTATGTTCTGAATAGATATCAAATTACATATAAAACATACAAAATAAATGACTTTTGAAAAACAAATAAAGCAACTTCTTGATAAAAGAGAAGAAGCAAAATTAGGTGGAGGACAAAAAAGAATTGACTCTCAACATGCAAAAGGGAAACTAACAGCTCGTGAACGTATTGAAATACTATTAGACGAAGGTTCCTTTGAAGAATTTGACATGTTTGTAACTCATCGTTGCACTGACTTCGGGATGCAAGACAGCGTGTTTATGACTGATGGTGTTGTTACAGGATGTGGAACAATTGATGGACGTTTAGTTTATGTATTTTCTCAAGATTTCACAATATTCGGAGGATCACTTTCTGAATACTTTGCAAAGAAAATATGCAAAGTTATGGATCAAGCAATGAAGGTTGGTGCACCAGTTATTGGACTTAACGATTCAGGTGGAGCACGTATTCAAGAAGGAGTTAATTCATTAGCAGGATACGCAGAAATATTCCAACGTAATATTTTGGCTTCTGGAGTTATTCCTCAAATATCTGCTATTTTTGGACCTTGTGCAGGAGGAGCAGTTTATTCTCCAGCTCTTACTGACTTTATTATGATGTCAAAAGAAAATAGTTATATGTTTGTTACTGGACCAAAAGTTGTTAAAACTGTAACTGGTGAAGAAGTAACAGATGGTGATTTGGGTGGTGCAATGGTTCATGCATCTAAATCAGGTGTAACTCATTTTGTTGTTGATAATGAAACTGAAGGTTTACTTATGATTCGTAAGTTAATGGCATATCTTCCTTCAAACAATATGGAAGATGCTCCTGTAGTTCCATGCAATGATCCAATCAATAGATTAGACGACTATCTAAATACAATAATCCCTGAAAATCCAAACAAACCTTATGATGTTAAGGATGTAATTAACGGAATAGTTGATAATGGAGAATTTTTAGAAGTACACGAACATTTTGCTAAAAATTTAGTTGTAGGTTTTGCTCGTTTCAACGGAGCATCTGTTGGTATTGTTGCTAACCAACCTAATTGTATGGCAGGTGTTTTAGATATTAATGCTTCAAGAAAAGGAGCTCGTTTTGTTCGTTTCTGCGATGCTTTCAATATTCCAATCGTTACTTTAGTTGACGTACCTGGATTCCTACCTGGAACAGCTCAAGAATACAACGGAATTATTATTCACGGAGCAAAATTCCTTTATGCATACGGCGAAGCAACTGTTCCAAAGGTTACAGTTACTTTAAGAAAGAGTTATGGCGGAGCTCACGATGTTATGTCATGTAAACAATTACGTGGAGATATTAACTATGCTTGGCCAAGTGCAGAAATTGCAGTTATGGGAGCAAGTGGAGCTGTAGCAATTCTTTATGGTAGAGATCTTAAAAAGATAGAATCAGAAGAAGCTAAAGCAGCTTTTATAGCTGAAAAAGAAAAAGAATATAATGAAAAGTTCGCTAATCCTTATGATGCTGCAAAATATGGTTATATAGATGATATTATTGAGCCAAGAAATACTCGTTTCAGAGTAATTCGTGCTCTTCAACAATTATCAACTAAGAAATTATCTAATCCTGCTAAAAAGCACGATAATATTCCACTATAAAAAATATTGCTATGAGTTTTTGGAAAAGAAAGAAAGAAAATGTAGAACCTGAAGAATCTAATCAATCTTCATCTTCTGCAAAAGTATCTGATGAAATCTATGCTGCAATAGCAATGGCTATTTTTTCTTCAACTGAATATCATGATGAAGAAAGTGGAATTTTAACCATACAAAGAACGGCGAATACATATTCACCTTGGAATTCTAAAATTTACGCATTAAAAGAATTACCTATAAGAAAATAAGAAATGAAAAATTTTAAATATAAAATTAATGGCAACGTTTACGAAGTTGCAATAGATAGTATTGATGACACAAATGCCAAAGTTGAAGTAAATGGCGTTGCTTATGATGTTATTATTGAGCAGTCAGAACAGCAGATTTCTAAACCAGTTAAAAGAGCTGCTCAAGCAACTCAAGCTTCTACTTCATCTTCTGCTCAAGGTAGTGCTGCTTCAACAGTTAAATCTCCACTTCCAGGATTAATTTTAGATATTACCTGCAGTGTTGGAGAATCTGTTAGTAAAGGACAGCAAATAATGTCATTAGAAGCTATGAAAATGGAAAATGCCATTAATGCAGACTGTGATGGTGTAATTAAGGAGATTAAAGTAACAAAGGGCGAGACTGTATTGGAAGGTGCAGTCTTAGTATTAATTGGATAATATATACAGATTATGAGTGTATTAACTTGGTGGTGGATTGCATTTATTGTAATTTTCCTAATAGTTTATGTAATTGACATGTATGCAACAGGACATCGTCATGAAGAAATTTCTATTAAATCTTCTTTATCTTGGACTGCATTATGGATTAGTATTGCTCTACTTTTTGGTCTCGCAATATTTTTATTCTTCCCTCAAAATCCAGGTACTGACGCAAAAACATCTACCGAAATGGGAATAAAATTCATTTCAGGATATTTGACAGAATATTCTCTTTCCGTAGATAACCTATTTGTGTTTATTATGATTTTCTCAATGATGGCAATCAATAAAGAAAATCAACCGAGATTACTAAAATTGGGTATTTTGATTTCTATTGTCCTAAGAGTATTATTTATATTTTTAGGAATGTCATTATTGCAAAAATTTGAGTGGTTAATTTATTTGTTTGGTTTACTTCTTGTTTGGACTGCATTTAAAATGTTATTTTCAAAAGAAGAAGATACTGTTAACCCCCAAACAAATATTTTGTATAAATTGGCTTCAAAGCTTTTTCCTATAGACCCCGATGTTCATTCCCCAAAGTTTTTTACAAAAATTAATGGGAAAACTCACCTTACTATGATTTTTCTTTGTCTATTGGTATTAGGCTCTACAAATATTCTGTTTTCAATGGATTCAATTCCTGCAATTATTGGAGTAATTGGAGAAACAGATGTTTTAGATTTAGCAGAAAAGAACTTTTTAGCAATAAGTAGTAATGTTTTTGCTGTTATGGGATTGGTTTCACTATTTTTTGCACTTAAAGGGATTATGGGAATGTTCCGTTTTCTTAAACACGGAGTATGCTTTATTTTGTTCTTTATTGGAGCAAAAATGCTTTTAGGTTGGTATGAACCAATTGCAAAATTTTTCAATGACTATTCTTGGATATCTTTAGCTATTATTTTGTTTACATTATTGTTCTCAATAATAATTTCAAAAGTAATATCTGAAGAAGTTGATGACGGAAAAGAGATAGAAGAAAAATTAGAAGAAACAGAAAAATAATAATAAGGTATGGAATTTAATGAATTAATGCCTGCTATTGCAGGAATGACTTGGCAACATTTGGTTATGATTGCTGTTGGATTAACGCTAATTTTTTTAGCAGTAAAAAAGCAATATGAACCAACATTGCTTTTGCCAATGGGATTTGGAGCAATACTTGTAAACTTCCCTTTCTCTGCTGTTCTTACACAAGTTCAAGGAGGAGAAACTATAGTTGGTGCATTGAATGTATTATTTGATGCTGGGATTGCAACAGAACTTTTCCCTCTACTAATTTTCATTGCTATTGGAGCAATGATTGATTTCTCACCACTATTTCAACGTCCAAGCTTATTACTTTTTGGTGCTGCGGCTCAATTTGGTATTTTTATAACAATGATTTTAGCTACTATATTTGGATTTGATTTAAAACAAGCTGCTTCAATTGGTATTATTGGTGCTGCTGATGGTCCTACATCAATTATTGTGGCAAATCAATTTGCAAAAGATCTTTTACCAGCAATTTCTGTAGCTGCATATTCTTATATGGCACTTGTGCCTATTATTCAGCCACCAGTAATTAAATTGCTTACATCAAAGAAAGAACGTCAAATGCACATGAAAACTAATTCAAATAAAAAGGTTTCTCGTACAACATTAGTTCTTTTCCCAATCGTAATTACTATTTTAGCAGGATTGATTGCTCCATCATCATTAGCATTAATTGGATTTTTGATGTTTGGTAACTTAATTCGTGAATGTGGAGTTTTAAATTCATTATCTCAAACTGCACAAAAGGAATTAGCAAATCTTGTTACAATATTACTTGGTATTACAATTGCAAGCACTATGACAGCAGAACGCTTTGTCCAATTAGATACTTTAATGATTCTTGGACTTGGTATTTTTGCATTCGTATTTGATACAGCCGGTGGGGTACTTTTTGCTAAGCTGATGAATAAGTTTATGAAACCCGAAAATAGAATTAATCCTATGGTAGGAGCTTGTGGTATTTCGGCTTTTCCAATGTCGGCACGTGTAATTCATGGAATGGGACTTAAGGAAGATCCTACCAATTATTTGTTAATGCCAGCGATTAGTACTAATGTTGGAGGACAAATTGGTTCTGTAATTGTTGGAGGATTATTATTAATGTTAGTTCCTCTATTTCTTTAACCCTTAAAAATAATAAGATTATGAATTTAGAGTTTTTATATAAAGCATTAGAAATTTCTGGTATAGGAATTGCAACTGTATTTATTTTTATGGCAGTTTTTTACTTTGTAATTGTTGGGATAGATAAAATCTTCCCATACAAAGATGAAAAAAAGAAATAATAACAATACAAAAGAAGTAAGTTTATATTATTTCTTACTTTAGAAATTGATATAATTTATTATTGTAAAAAGAACAAATCATAATTCATTTAAATGTTTTTATTTGAATTATGATTTGTTCTTTTTGTTATAGAACATAATTAAGCACTTGAGTGAAATTATACAAGGATTAAACGGCCTTAAAACAAAGTAAAGACGACCCTTAATCCTTATCTTTATGAAGGAGAAATGCCATTTCGCCTTCACAAACTCCTTATTTAAATTCATAAAAACCTTGTTTTGCATTGATAAACTCTATGTTTCTTGGGTATCAATTCTTTATTTTATGGCTTAAATGTGCGAAAAAAATGATTATAGATTAGATGTTTACGCTCTAATTTATTCTTTTGTAAATCCGTTAAATAAGATTTTTGAAATAGATTTATTAGTAAAATTTTCTGAAGGAAGTAATATATTATTAACTTTGCAAAAAATTTGCGACTATTTTTCGGAGACCTTTTTTAATAAATAATATTTTTAAATGGAGAGATAATTATGAATTTTATTTTACTGATTACAGCTGTTTTAACTGCGTTTGCTTTAGTTTTTGCAGCTTATTGGATTGCAAAATTATTATCACCTCGTTCTTATAATCCCCAAAAGGGAGAAGTATATGAGTGTGGTATTCCTACAAGAGGAAAATCATGGATGCAATTTAGGGTTGGCTATTATCTTTTTGCAGTTCTATTTCTAATTTTTGATGTTGAAACAGTGTTTCTTTTCCCTTGGGCTGTTGTTGTTAGAGATTTAGGTGTTGATGCAATTATTAGTGTTTTATTTTTCTTTATAGTTCTAGTTGGAGGATTGGCATATGCATGGAAGAAAGGAGCTTTAACATGGGATTAAAAAAACCAAAGATAAAATCAATTAAATACGAAGAATTCCAAGACAATGAGTCATTGGAAAAAATGGCAGCAGAGCTAAATGCTAATGGAGCAAATGTAATATTAGGAGCAGTTGATGATGTAATCAATTGGGGAAGGGCAAACTCACCATGGTCTTTAACTTTTGCAACAAGTTGTTGTGGTATTGAATTCATGGCAATTGGAGCTGCTCGTTACGATATGGCTCGTTTTGGCTTTGAAGTAACTCGTCCCAGCCCACGTCAAGCTGACTTAATTATGGTTTGTGGAACAATAACTCACAGAATGGCTCCTGTATTAAAAAGATTATATGATCAAATGGCAGAACCTAAATATGTAGTTGCAGTTGGAGGTTGTGCAGTAGGGGGAGGTCCATTCACAAAATCATATCATGTTGTTCAAGGTGTTGATAAAATAATTCCTGTAGATGTATATTTACCAGGATGTCCTCCAAGACCAGAAGCTTTCTTGTATTCAATGATGCAATTGCAAAGAAAGATTAAACTCCAAAAATTCTTAGGTGGAGTAAATCGTAAAGAAAAAAAGCAAAAATAAACATGGATTTAAAAAAGAGAATTTTAGAAATTGCTCCTGAAACTCAATTTGTAGAACAGGGAGATATAAAAGCTATTGTTCCATCTTCTTCATTTTATGCTTTAGCTAAAAAACTAAAAGAAGATGAAGATACTTCTTTTGACTTTTTGTTAAGTTTGACAGGAATGGATTTTGGAGATTCATTAGGTGTAATTTATCATTTAGAATCTACAAAATATGGTCATACATGTGTACTTCAAACAAGCACAACTAATAGAGAAAATCCAGAACTATATTCTGTTTGTGATTTATGGAAGACAGCAAATTTTAATGAAAGAGAGGTTTATGACTTTTTTGGCATACGTTTTATAAATCATCCAGACATGCGTCGTCTTTTCCTTCGTGATGAGTGGAATGGATATCCTTTTAGAAAGGATTATGATATGGATTCAAATCCATTGAATATGACAAATGAAGTTACGGAAGATAAAACTACTGAACTAACAATTGATGCTGAAGGAAATGTTATTGAAAAAGAAAATACCCTTTTTGATGACAAAGAATATGTAATCAATATAGGTCCTCAACACCCTTCCACTCACGGAGTACTTCGTTTTAGAACATCTCTTCAAGGAGAAATAATTAAAAAGATTGAACCATATTGTGGCTATATTCATAGAGGAATAGAAAAGATGAATGAAAATCTAACTTATCCTCAAACACTTGCTCTAACAGATAGATTAGATTATTTAAGTGCACATCAAAATAGACATGCTTTATGTATGTTGATAGAAAAAGCACTTGGAGTAGAAATTCCAGAAAGAGTACAATATATTCGTACCATTATGGATGAACTTCAACGTATAGATTCTCATATTTTATTCTATTCATGTTTAGCAATGGATATGGGAGCTATAACTCCTTTCACTTATGGATTCCGCGATAGAGAAATGATATTGGATATTTTTGAACAAACAACAGGAGGTCGTTTAATTCAAAATTATAATGTTGTTGGAGGAGTTCAAGCTGACATTCATCCTGACTTTGTAAACAGTGTAAAGAAATTTATACCATATTTCCGTAACATTTTAAAAGAGTATCATGATATTTTTACAGGAAATGTTATTGTTCATCAAAGATTAAAAGGAGTTGGAGTTTTATCCAAAGAAGATGCTATTTCTTTTGGTACAACAGGAGGAACAGGAAGAGCTTCAGGTTGGGCTTGTGATACTCGTAAGCGTAAACCTTATGCTATGTATGACAAAGTAGATTTTAAAGAAATTGTATATACTGAAGGAGATAGCTTTGCAAGATATATGGTTCGTATGGATGAAATGCTTGAGTCAATGAAAATTATTGAGCAATTAATAGATAATATCCCTGAAGGAGCATATCAAGTAAAGATGAAGCCAATAATTAAAGTTCCTGAAGGAAGTTATTTCACTTCCGTTGAAAGTAGTCGTGGAGAATTTGGCGTATTTTTAGAAAGCAAAGGAGATAAATATCCTTATAGATTAAAATATCGTTCAACAGGTTTGCCTTTGGTTGCAGCTGTTGACACAATAACTAAAGGAGGGAAAATAGCAGACTTAATTGCTATTGGAGGAACTTTAGACTATGTAATTCCTGATATTGATAGATAAAAAAGAATCTTTTATGTTTGATTTTAGTGTAGTTTCAAGTTGGATACATCAATTTTTAACAAGTGTAATGCCAGAAGGTTTGGCAATATTTTTAGAATGTCTTGTAGTAGGAGTTTGTATCTTGGCAGCTTACGCAGTAATTGCCATGATACTTATTTATATGGAAAGAAAGATATGTGCATGGTTCCAATGTCGTATAGGTCCTGATAGAGTAGGTAAGTTTGGACTATTGCAGCTTTTTGCTGATGTTATAAAGATGTTGATTAAAGAAATTGTAGAATTAAAAAATACAGATAAATTTCTTCATGCATTGGCTCCATATATAGTTATTCTTTCTTCAATATTAGCTTTTGCCTGCCTTCCTATAAACAAAGGAATGGAGATATTAGATTTTAATATTGGAGTAGTATTTCTTGTTGCTGTTTCTTCATTGGGAGTTATTGGAATTTTGCTTGCAGGATGGAGTAGTAATAGTAAATACACAATGATTGGTGCTATGAGAAGTGGAGCACAAATTATCAGTTATGAACTTTCAATAGGTATGTGCTTATTGGCAGTTGCTATTTTTACAGGAACATTACAATTTTCTGAAATAGTAGCTTTTCAAGCAGATGGTTGGCTTATATTTAAAGGACATATTCCTGCTGTAATTGCTTTTATAGTTTATCTAATTGCAGGGAATGCAGAAACAAATAGAGGACCTTTTGATATGCCTGAAGCAGAATCAGAATTAACTGCTGGATATCACACAGAATATTCTGGAATGCATTTTGGCTTTTTCTATTTAAGCGAATACTTAAATATGTTTATAATAGCAGGAGTTGCAGCAACAATATTCTTAGGAGGTTGGATGCCACTACATATTTCTGGATTGGAAGGATTCAATGCTATTATGGATTATATTCCTGGATTTGTATGGTTCTTTGGAAAAGCTTTCTTTGTAGTCTTTTTATTAATGTGGATGCGATGGACATTTGTCCGTTTGAGAATAGATCAATTATTAAAATTTGAATGGAAGATTTTACTCCCAATAGGATTATTTAATCTTGTTTTGATGATATTGGTTGTAGTATTTAAACTTCATTTTTAACTCAATAGAATATGAATAATTTTTGCAAATATTTTGATTCATTTTTCCGAGGACTAAAAACTTTACTTGTTGGATTGAAAACAACTATTAAAGTATTCTTCAGAAAAAAAATCACAGAAAAATATCCAGAAAACAGAGCAACATTAAAAATCTCAGATAGATTTAGAGGTACATTAACAATGCCTCATGATGAGAATAATCAACATAATTGTGTTGCTTGTGGTCTTTGTCAAAATGCTTGTCCAAATGGTACAATTACTGTACATTTTGAGACTGTTGAAAACGAAGAAGGAAAGAAAACGAAAGTTCTTACAAATTATGAATATGATTTGGGAACATGTATATTTTGTCAACTTTGTGTTAATGCTTGTCCTCACAATGCAATAACTTTTGAAAATTCTTTTGAGCATGCAGTCTTTAATAGAGAGAAGCTTGTAAAGAAATTAAATAGAGATGGTTCAACTGTTGTAAATAAAAAATAATATGGATATAACATTACAAAATGTAGTTTTTATTATTGTGGCAATTTTCATTTCTGTATTTTCAGTTTTGACAGTTACAACAAAAAAAATTATGCGTTCAGTAACATATTTGTTATTTGTACTTTTGGGTACTGCTGCAATATATTTTCTTTTGGGATATACTTTCTTAGGAGCAGTTCAAATTATGGTTTATGCAGGAGGGGTTGTTGTGTTATTGGTCTTTTCAATCTTCCTGACAAAAGCAGATGAAAATTTGAATATAGGAATAAAAATAAAAAAAGTATTACCAATATTACTTACTGTACTCATAGGAGGAGGATTAATATTCTTTATTATTTTTACTCACAACTTTTTACCAATGGCTTCAACTGATGCCATTGAGGAACTAAACATGAAAACAATAGGATTCGCTTTAGTTGGTGGAGGTAAAAATCAATACATATTACCTTTTGAAGCAATAGGTGTTCTTTTGTTGGCATGTATAATTGGGGGATTATTAATAGCACGTAAAAGATAAAAAATATGGGAGTTGAACTTTATTTAGTGATAAGCACAATAATGTTATGTGCAGGGATTTACGGATTCTTAATTCGTAAAAACACTTTGGCTATGTTAATTTCTGTAGAATTGATTTTAAATGCTGCTGATATAAATTTTGCAGTATTTAATAAGTTCTTATTTCCAAATCAATTGGAAGGACATTTCTTTACTTTATTTGCAATAGGAATTGTTGCAGCAGAAACAGCCATAGCAATTGCAATAATAATTAATATCTATAGAAACGTTCAAAGTTTGGATGTAGATAAGATAGATAAAATGAAGCATTAATAGGAGAAAATATGGAATACACAATACTTATACTACTTCTCCCAGCCATAATGTTTATATTCTTAGGATTAGCTGGGCATAAATTAAAACCAAAAATTGCAGGTATATTTGGAACAATTTCTTTAGGAATAGTTACCTTATTATCTTTAATAACTGCATGGGAATATTTCACTTCACCAAGAGTGAATGGAGTATTTGAAAAAATAATACCATTTAATATAGAATGGTTGCGTTTAGGAGAATTCTTACACATTGATATTGGAATATTACTTGATCCAATTTCAGTAATGATGCTTGTTGTAATTTCGTTAGTTTCATTTATGGTTCATCTATACAGTATGGGCTATATGCATGGAGAAAAAGGATTTCAACGCTATTACGCTTTCCTTTCTTTATTTACTTTTTCAATGTTAGGATTAGTTGTTGCAACCAATATTTTTCAAACTTATATATTTTGGGAATTAGTTGGAGTATCTTCTTATTTGTTAATAGGATTTTATTACACTAAACCTTCTGCAATTGCAGCATCAAAGAAAGCATTTATAGTAACACGTTTTGCCGACTTAGGTTTCCTTATAGGAATATTAGTTTTATCATTCTATGGCCAAACATTTGGCTTTATAGATTTGATGGGTGGAAACAGTGATTTAGCTCTTCAAGGAGCAGCACAAAAATCTTTCCTTGGAATTGGAGTTTTGTCTTGGGCATTAGGCCTTATGTTTATTGGAGCAGCAGGAAAGAGTGCAATGTTTCCTTTACATATTTGGTTGCCAGATGCAATGGAAGGTCCAACACCAGTTTCTGCATTAATTCATGCAGCAACTATGGTTGTTGCTGGCGTTTATTTGGTTGCAAGAATGTTCCCTCTTTATATTGTTTATGCTCCAGGAGTATTAGAAATAATAGCTTGTGTTGGTGCATTTACAGCTTTGTTTGCAGCAATTATTGCTTGTGTTCAAACAGACATTAAAAGAGTGTTAGCATTTTCAACCATATCACAAATTGGATTTATGATGGTTGCCTTAGGGGTTTCTACTTCAATGGATGCTCATGGTGGTTTAGGATATATGGCTTCAATGTTCCATTTATTTACTCATGCTATGTTTAAGGCTCTATTATTCTTAGGTGCAGGTTCAATTATACATGCAGTTCATAGTAATGAGATGAAAGATATGGGTGGATTGAGAAAACATATGCCAATAACACATATAACTTTCTTAATAGCTTGTCTGGCAATTGCAGGTATTCCTCCATTCTCAGGATTTTTCAGTAAGGATGAAATATTAGCTGCTGCTTTTAAATTTTCTCCAATGATGGGTTGGGTAATGACAGTAATAGCAGGTATAACTGCTTTCTATATGTTCCGTTTATACTATAATATATTTTGGGCTAAGGAAGCAAAACATGAACATAAGCCTCATGAATCAGGTTTCTCAATGACTATTCCTTTAATGGTATTGGCTCTTATTACATGTGTGGCTGGATTTATCCCTTTTGGACATTTTATTACAGCAAATGGACTTGTTTATGATATACATTTAGAAACATCAGTTGCTTTATTAAGTGTTGGAGTTGCCATAATTTCAATACTAATTGCAACAATATTCTATAGAAAAGAAACACAACCAATTCCTGAAATGCTGGCAAGTAAATTCAGATTTATACATAAGTCAGCTTACAAGAGATTTTATATTGATGAGGTTTATCAATTTATAACTCATAAAGTAATCTTTGCATGTATATCAACACCTATTGCATGGTTTGATCGTCATATTGTTGATGGATTTATGAACTTAATGGCAACAGCAACTCAAAAACTATCTTATTTAATACGTAATTTCCAATCAGGAAGAGTGCAGCAGTATGCTTATGTATTCTTATTAGGAATAGTTGTTATAGTTGGACTTATTCTTTTGATATTATAAAAAAGTAGAAATATGAACATATTATTATTTTTCGTAATCATTCCTATTTTGATGATATTTTTCTTGTGGATAAGCAAAAATAGAAATCAAATTAGAGGTATAATGGTAGCTGGCTCTTCTCTTTTGCTAATTTTAGCTGGAATACTTACTTATTTATATTTAACACAGCGAGCTGCAGGAGATACAGCTGAAATGCTTTTCCGCTCTGATTACTCATGGTATTCTTCTTTGAATATTAAATTATCATTAGGAGTAGATGGAATATCTGTGGCAATGTTAATTCTTTCTTCAATAATAGTATTTACAGGAACTTTTGCTTCATGGCAGTTAGAAAACCAAACAAAAGAATTCTTTCTTTGGTTTTGTCTTCTTTCATTAGGAGTGTTTGGATTTTTCATAACAATAGACCTTTTCACAATGTTTATGTTTTATGAAATAGCACTTATTCCCATGTATTTGCTTATTGGAGTTTGGGGAAGTGGAAAGAAAGAATATGCAGCAATGAAACTTACTCTTATGCTTATGGGAGCATCTGCAATTCTTATTGCAGGTATTTTAGGTATTTACTTTGCCTCTGGAGCAACATCAATGAATATTCTTGAAATAGCAAAAGCAGGAAATATACCTCATGATGCTCAACTGATTTTCTTCCCAATGACTTTCTTGGGCTTTGGAGTTCTTGGAGCTCTATTCCCATTCCACACATGGTCTCCTGATGGTCATGCTTCAGCCCCAACAGCTGTTTCAATGCTTCACGCTGGAGTGTTAATGAAACTGGGAGGTTATGGATGTTTCCGTGTTGCCATGTATCTTATGCCTCAGGCAGCAAATGAACTTGGTTGGATATTCCTAATCTTAACTTCCATCTCAGTTATTTATGGTGCATTTAGTGCAATTGTTCAAACAGACTTGAAATATATTAATGCTTATTCTTCAGTTAGCCACTGTGGATTGGTTCTTTTTGCAATTTTGATGATGAATCAAACAGCAGCAACAGGAGCAGTTCTTCAAATGCTTTCTCATGGTCTTATGACAGCTCTTTTCTTTGCTTTAATTGGTATGATTTATGGCAGAACACACACAAGAGATATTCGTGAGTTAAGTGGATTAATGAAAATTATGCCATTCCTATCTGTTTGTTATGTTATTGCAGGTTTGGCAAATTTAGGTCTTCCTGGCTTTAGTGGTTTTGTTGCAGAAATGACAATATTTGTTGGCTCATTCCAACATACAGATATTTTTCATAGAGTAATTACAATAATTGCAACAACTTCAATTGTAATAACTGCAGTTTATATACTTCGTTTAATAGGAAGAAGTTTTTATGGCGAAGTTAAAAATCCAGAACATTTAAAACTAACCGATGCAACTTGGGACGAACGCCTTTCAGCAATAGTTCTAATTATTGCAATTGTTGCTTTAGGTGTTGCTCCTTTATGGATGAATAATATGATTGGTGATAGTGTGCTTCCAATTGTGAAAGCATTAGTTATAAAATAGGTAAAGAAATTTAAAGATAGAAAAAATGGATTACAGTCAATTTCTATATATGAAAGAAGAAGTATCGCTTATAGTAGTGATGGCTATACTATTCTTATATGATTTAATTGCTTCAGAAAAAGCTCGTAAATACTTTTCAGTAGTTGCATGTGTATTGTTAGGTGCACATATTATCTACAATCTAATACCAACTTCAACACCTGGAAGTGCTTTTGGAGGAATGTACTACTACACTCCAATGATGACAATAATTAAAAGCATTTTAACCTTTGGTACTCTAATAGTTTTTATGCAAGCTGACCTTTGGTTAAAAAGAGAAGACACAAAATTTAAACAGGGAGAGTTTTATTTCCTAATACTTTCAACACTTTTGGGTATGTTCTTTATGATTGCTTCAGGACATTTCCTAATGTTTTTCCTTGGATTGGAAATGGCTTCAATTCCAATGTCAACTCTTATAGCATTTGATAAATATCGTCACAACTCAGCAGAAGCAGGAGCAAAATATATTCTTACTGCAATGTTCTCTTCCGCTTTACTTCTTTTTGGACTTTCCTTCCTTTATGGAGCATGTGGAACACTATACTTTGAAGATATTCCAGCTCTACTGACATCTGGCAATTATATGCAATTAGCTGCATTTGTATTCTTCATTGCAGGAATTGGTTTCAAGATATCAATAGTTCCTTTCCATCTTTGGACTGCAGACGTATATCAAGGAGCACCAACACCAGTTACTTCATACCTTTCTGTAATTTCAAAAGGCTCAGCAGTATTTGTACTCCTTACAATTCTAATGAAAGTATTTGCACCGATGGTTACAGAGTGGCAAAATATTATTTATGGACTAATTGTAATCACAATAACAATAGGTAACCTATTTGCATTGCGTCAAAAGAATATGAAACGATTCTTAGCTTTTTCTTCAATCTCACAAGCAGGATATATTTTGTTAGGAGTTATTGGAGGAACAGCAATTGGAATGGCTTCTTTGGTTTACTACGTATTGGTATATATGGTTGCTAACCTTGCAATCTTTGGAGTTATTTCAATAATTGAACAAAGAACAGAAAAAGTAAGTATGGATGACTATAATGGATTATATAAAACAAATCCAAAACTAACCTTCCTGACAACACTTGCTCTTTTCTCTTTGGCAGGTATACCACCATTTGCAGGATTCTTTAGTAAGTTTTTCGTATTTATGGCAGCTTTTAAGAGCGGATTCATAGTTTTAGTGGTTATTGCATTACTAAACACAATAATCTCTCTTTACTACTATCTTTTAGTTGTAAAAGCAATGTATATAAACAAAAACGATAACCCAATTGAACCAATAAAAACAGATTGCTACACAAAAATAAGTTTAACAATTTGCCTGATTGGAATAATTGGATTAGGAATTGCAAGTATAGTTTATGAAACTATCACAGCATTCAGTTATGGGATGTAAATAGATTAAACCTATTTAAGCAACAAAATAAAATACAGGGAAGAGAAAATCCTAAAAAGATAAAACAAATAAAAAGGAGCTTTAAAATCTCAATAGTTTTATAGCTCCTTTTTCATTTTCATATTCCTTTCTTTTTTACTCCTATTAAATTAAGCTAAGATAAAAACAATTTTAGTCTTGAGGTTAGATGATTTTTTTCTAATATCCTTAGCAGTTAATTAATATGTAAAAAAGAAAAATAATAGATACTTAAACATAAAAATGATATCAATAGAACAAATTACTGTCGAGTTTGACAGCAGAAGATTATTAGACAATATAACATTTCTTGTAAATCAGAAAGATAAAATTGGATTAGTAGGAAGAAACGGAGCAGGGAAATCTACTCTTTTAAAATTAATAGCAGGACACGAACAAGCAACAGGTGGGAAAATTGTTTTCTCTCCTGATTTAACCGTAGGTTATTTACCTCAACATATGATTCATAATGAAGGTACAACAGTAATGCAAGAAACCCAGAAAGCATTCGACCGTATCAATCAACTACAATTAGAAATTGACAGTTTAACAAAAGAAATGTCGGAAAGAACAGATTACGAATCCGACGAATACTCTGAGATTATTGATAAACTAAGCCGCTCTTATGAACATATGCAAATAATTGACAGTGGTAATTTTCAAGCAGAGATGGAAAAAACCTTATTGGGATTAGGATTCCTTAGGAGCGATTTTGATAGACAATGTTCTGAGTTTAGTGGAGGGTGGAGAATGAGAGTTGAATTAGCAAAAATCCTTCTACAATGCCCCGATGTAATATTATTAGATGAACCAACAAACCATTTAGATATAGAATCTATACAATGGTTAGAAAACTTCCTTGCTTACACCTCAAGTGCAATATTATTAGTTTCTCATGATAAGATTTTTATTGATTCGGTAACTAATCGAACAATTGAAATATCATTAGGACAAATTCACGATTACAAAGTAAATTATTCCAAATACTTAGAACTTCGCCAAGAAAGAAAAGAACAACAGCTTCATGCTTATGAAAACCAGCAAAAAATAATACAAGACAACCAAGCCTTTATTAATCGTTTTCGTTGCACAGCCTCAAAAGCTGCTTTGGTTCAATCAAGAATAAAACTTTTAGAAAAGTTAGAAAGAGTGGAAATAGATATTGAAGATACTTCAAACCTTAGACTTAAATTTCCACCAGCTCCACGTTCAGGTCCTTTACATTTAGATATTGACCATTTAACCAAAGCCTATGGCGACAAGGTAGTTCTTGATAATATTGGAATGGTAATAAACCGTGGGGAGAAAGTTGCATTTGTAGGTAAAAATGGAGAAGGAAAGAGTACATTAGCAAAATGTATTTTGAAAGAAATAGAATATTCAGGGAAATTAGAATTAGGCTATAATGTTAAAATAGGATATTTTGCCCAAAATCAACCTTCATTATTAGACGAAAGCCTTACTGTATTCCAAACAGTGGATAATGTTGCAGTAGGAGATATTAGAACAAGACTGAGAGAAATATTAGGCTCATTTATGTTTGGAGGAGAAGCTATAGAAAAAAAGGTAAAAGTATTATCAGGAGGAGAAAGAAGTCGTTTAGCAATGGTTCGATTGCTATTAGAACCAGCAAACCTACTAATACTCGATGAACCAACCAATCACCTTGATATTCCTTCAAAGGAAGTATTAAAGGAAGCAATAAAAGCCTTTGATGGAACAGCAATAATTGTATCCCACGACCGTGAATTCTTAGATGGCTTAGTGGATAAAGTATTTGAATTTGGCAACAAAAAAGTAAGAGAACATATAGGAGGAATCTATGATTTCCTTCAAAAGAAGAAGATAGAAAACCTAAATGAACTTGGCGTATAAACCCACTAAATAACAAAATAATCAAAAGGAGCTTTTAAATAAAGAAATAGTTTTAAAGCTCCTTTTTTTATTTTCCCAATTCTCCCTTCTATAAATCCCAATCGCTAAAATAAACCACCAAATCCAAAAGGAATAACTCCAAATAAACAAGGAATAATTTTGTAGAAACCCTATAAAAATTTCTTTAAACGAGATAAAAATTTTGCAACCTGCCAGGATGCACTATGCAAGGTGGCAGGATACACTATGTAAGGTGGCAGGTTGCAAAAATTATACCTTAAATAAATAAACTTAAATCAAGTATAAATATATTTATATAAGGCTTTTGCAGATTTATTTCTTGATAAAAATAAAAGTTAATCAAGACTTAAGTTTCGTAAACTAAAATAAATATAATTTTTGTATATTTTAAACATTAAAAAGATATTGTGCAAATAAAAAGTTTACCTTTGTAGAATTAATAGACAATTAAATAGTTAAATAAAATGAAAAATAGTTGGATTTCTTATGTTGCTATTATTTTATCAGTTTTAGCAATATTACTTGTTATTTTTAGAATAACACCAATTGAGTTTACAAATGAAACTTATATTGGAATAATTGCATCATTTATTGGAATATCAGTTACACTATTAATAGGTTATCAGATTATTAATACATTGGAAATTAAAAAAGAGATGTCTGAGCAAAGAAAACGTTCTAATGAATTAGGAGTAATGTTTGATGAGGCAAAGCAAAGTATTGAAATGCAAAAATATGAAGTGCAAGAAGGTTTTGATATTATCAATACATTAATAAACTATCAGGCAAAAGGAAAGAGATATAGTCTTGATGCCTTTATGTCTTTACATCATGCATTAGTCTCTTCAATAAATACAGATAGAGATGATTATGAATGGATGTTTGATCTTTTCAGAGAATATATTTCAAATATTGATTATCATAATATATACGATGGGGCAACAAATACTTTACAAGACGGTTCTTTTGTTGGAGCAAGTTCAGGCACAAAGAATTATCAAAAAGATATAAGAGAATGTATTATGGAATACACAAATATCATTGACGTTGATGAGGAGAAGATAAGAAATAATCGAAATTTTATTCGCATAAAAATTGAATATGATAAAATAATGAGATTATTTAAAAAAAGAATTAGTGAATTAATATCTAATCCAGTAAAAGACCTTACTATTGAGGAAAAGGAAAATATCAGAAATAATGAATAATTTTATTACAAATAATAAAAGGAGGATTTTGAGTAATAGGGATATTAATTTAATTTTATTAGTGAGGAATTGGAGTTTTTTGCGTTTAGTCCGGAATATTGCATAAAATTGAGACTTAGATAATGTTAATAATTGATTTTGTATAATAAGAGAAGTATTTATGAGTGCGAAGAAACCTACTGTGGCTTTGATTTATGATTTTGATGGAACTCTTTCTCCTGGGAATATGCAGGAGTTTGGTTTTATTAAGGCTTTAGGACAGAATTCTAAGGATTTTTGGAAGAAGAACGCTACACTTTCAGTTGAGAATGATGCAAGCCCTGTGCTTTGTTATATGAATTTAATGATTATGGAGGCTAAGGCTAAAGGGATTTCTTTGAAGAGAGATTCTTTTAAGCAATTTGGAAAGGATGTTGAGCTATTTAAGGGAGTTAAAGAGTGGTTTGGTATAATTAACAGGTATGGGAAAGAAAATGGCTTAGAGATTAAGCATTATATTAATTCTTCTGGAATGAAAGAAATGATAGAAGGAACTGAAATTGCTAAAGAGTTTGAAGCTATTTATGCTTGTTCTTTTATTTATAATGTAGATGGAATTGCTTATTGGCCTGCTATTGCTGTTGATTATACAACCAAAACTCAATTTCTTTTCAAAATAAATAAAGGGATTAAAAGTGTTAGTGATAATATTGCAATAAATGAGTATGTTCCTGATGATGAAAGACCTGTTCCTTTTAAACAAATGATTTATTTTGGAGATGGAGAAACTGATATCCCTTCAATGAAACTGGTTAAGGAACATGGTGGGAATTCAATTGCTGTTTACAAGCCAAGAGATGGTAAAAAGAAAATTATTGCAGAGAAATTGATTTCTGAAAATAGAGTTAATTTTGTTTGTCCTGCTGATTATTCAAAGGACAGGGAAATATATAAGGTTGTAACTACCATTATTGATAAAATAAAGTCTGATTATGATTTTGAGAACTTACAGAAGCTTCATAAAGCAAATGCTGATAAGTCAAAATCAAAAAAACAATAAGTAAGCTTTTTTATTTATATCTTTGTACTGCTTTTGCTTTATGAATTAAACAAGGCAAGACGGTTTGTTGAATTAATTTAATTGAAATTTATGATAGATCATATAAATTGTTCTCTTGAGAATGTTTGTGCTCACTGGGTTGGTAATAAGAATGATGAATTGCTTATTTTGGCTAAGAAGGAAATAGATATTGAAGATGAAATGTTGAGAAATACTTTAATAGATTATTTCTTTTCTTCTTTTAAATCGGAGGAGTATTTCAACTTCTACCACGATAGCGATTTGAGGTTTAATGAGGTTTATAATTATGTTTCTGATATATTTGATAATCCTTCAAATATTTATGATAAATCGGTTTTTTTGGCTAAGCATTTATATGAAAAGAGCATTCATCCTAAGGTAAAGGGAGGGGAGTTTTATGTTGTTTACCTCAAGGATTGTTTTATTAATGGTAAAACTGCAGATTGCGTTGGAATATTTAAGTCAGAGAATAAAGATACCTTCCTGAAGGTTCGTTCAACATCAGATAATTTTAATGTGGAATTGGAGAGGGGTATTAATATTAATAAGCTTGATAAGGGTTGTTTGATATTTAATATTGAAAAGGAGAATGGTTATATTGTTGCTGTGGTTGATAACACTAATAAGAGTTCTGAAGCTCAGTATTGGATTGATGAATTTTTGCATGTTAAACAACGTCAGGACGAATATTACAACACTCATAATGTTCTTTCCATGTGCAAGAATTTTGTTACAAAACAACTCCCAACGGAGTTTGAAGTTTCAAAGGCTGACCAAGCTGATTTATTGAACAAGTCGGTTAAGTTCTTTAAGGAGAAAGAGAGCTTTGATATGAATGAATTTGCTAATGAAGTTATGACTCAACCTGAAGTTATAGAAAGCTTCAATAATTATAAAAATGAATTTGAAGAAGGCTTTGGTGTTGAGATAATGGATAATTTTAATATATCCGATAGTGCAGTAAAGAAACAGGCTCGAGTTTTCAAGAGCGTTATTAAGTTAGATAAAAATTTCCATATCTATGTTCATGGGAATCGTCAAATGATTGAGCAGGGGGAAGACGATAAAGGTAAGTTCTATAAGGTTTATTATAACGAAGAGTCTTAATTTACTATCTTATTAGATATAAAAAAGTGCCTATGATAACTATTATCAAGGCACTTTCTTTATTAAGTTAGGATATAATCCTTTGCTCAAGTTTTCCTACAATAAAACATTATTGTATTTGAAAATAAATCTATTTTAATTTCTTATTTATTTCTCCTTGAGACTTTGATGCTCTTTTAGCTTCTTTGTTAACCTTTGTAGCTTCTTTGTTAACTTTCTTTTGAGTTTTTACTGCTTTTACTTCAGCTTTTTTAATTTCTTTGTCGGCTTTCTTTAAAGCTTTTTGAGCATCTTTTTCTGATTTTTTCAAATCATTCTTTGCTTGAACTTCAATTTTCTTCACTTGACCTTTATTAGGTTGTTGTGCGATTAATGATGTAGAACCAATACCAACAAGAATTAGTCCTATTAAAATTAATTTTTTCATGGTTATAATTTTTTAAATTAACATTTGAATAAGTAACAATTTCTGTTCCAAAGGCAATAAAAATGTTAATCGAAAAATAATCAATTAAACGATATCTCTTTTGTAGTTTTGTTTTGATAGATTAGTCGTCAGGAATAAGCGTTACATATTTCACAGTTATTTTTTCATAACTTTATCCAAGAAAATAATTGTGAAATATGTAACGCTTAATTAGAACAAGATAATAATTAAATAAATGACAAAAGAAATATTTTTATTCTGTTCAAAAATAAATTACTAATTTTGCATTGTGATTAATTTAAATGAATTCAATATAAAAAATAAGGATACTAATATGATTTTTCCAAGACCAAATGATAAACAGACTTGTTTATTAAAGGAAATAATTAATAATGATAATATAATAGTAGGTGATTATACTTACTATCATGACTTTAATGACCCATTAAAATTTGAAGAAAAAAATATTTTGTATCATTATCCTACTATAAATAATGATAAATTAATTATAGGTAAATTTTGTTCAATAGCATCGGGTGCTAAGTTTCTTTTTAATGGTGGTAATCATAAATCCAAAAGTTTTGTTAATTATCCATTTTCTATTTTTAATGATATGTGGAATAATGATTTGAAAATTAATGATTCATGGGATAATAAAGGTGATATAATAATAGGAAATGATGTTTGGATAGGATGTGAAGCTATAATTATGTCTGGAGTAAAGGTTGGGGATGGAGCAATAATCGCAACAAGAGCAGTAGTTACAAAAGATGTGAAGCCATATGAAGTAGTAGGAGGAGTCCCTTCCAAGTTAATAAGAAAAAGATTTGATGAAGAAACCATAGAATTATTAGAAGAATTAAAATGGTGGGATATGAGAGAAGAAGAAATTAAAAAGAATATTCCAATATTGATGAATGCAAACAAACAAGAAATAATTGAATTGATTAAGAGAAGACCAAAATTATGTATATAGACCATATAGCAATTTGGACAAATGATTTAGAAAGACTGAAAGATTTTTACTTACAATATTTTAATTGTAAAGCATCTGATAAGTATGAAAATATAAAAAAACAATTTTCTTCATATTTTTTATACTTTATAGATGGAGCAAGAATAGAAATAATGAAAAGATATGATATCAAAGAAAGAATTGATAAAGAAAGGATAGGATTAGCTCATTTTGCAATTGTAGTAGGAAAGAAAGAAGATGTAGATGAATTTACAAAATATTTAGATGAATCAGGTGTAATTATTTATAGTTATCCAAGAACAACAGGTGATTATTGTTATGAAAGTGTAATACTCGACCCAGATAATAATAAAATAGAGTTAATTGCTTCTGATAATTGAAGTCATATAAGGTTTTAGGAGATAAAATATTTTTTGTTGTATTAAATTAAGGTAAATAGGTATTGAATAGAAAATAATTTGGATATTATATGAGATTTTGTAGATATATTTATTCCTTTATGTATATATGCAATATATAATCAAAACATAAGTTTTTGCAGTAAAAGATTTTAAATGAAAATTTATCAAGATAATATAGATCAACAGTTTGAATTTAATCAAGGTAAAAACCTATTTAATAATGGAATTCTAAATTCATTAAGATTTAGTAAAGAAACATTAGATGCAATTAAAGATATAGATTTAATTGATAGTGAATCAGAAAATTTGTTGATTGATTATTTAACAAATAGAGCTATACAAGAGTTCTGTAAGATTAATCAATATTACACCTTTGATAATCAAGCAAAGATAATGTTGAGAAATTTGTATGTTGATTTATTTACAAATATAAAGAATCATGAAGATTCAATAAATCTTATAGCAACAAAGCACTATGATAATTTGATAAAATGTTTGCAGGAAACCAACTCATTTGCAGAAAAAATTTATAATTCAAAAGAAGAGTTGATTCAATCTGTTGTATGTTCAGAATACAGTCCAGAATTGCAGATAAAAATTTTACAGATTGACATTGACAATATAATTGAACCAGTTTTGGATATTGGATGTGGAAGAAAAGGTGATTTAGTATTGTATTTACGTCAAAAGGGTATTGAAGCTTATGGCTTTGATAGATTTGCATATAAAAATTCATTTCTCATTAATTCAGATTGGTTTGAATATAAATTTGAAAGAGAAAAATGGGGTACTATAACAAGTAATCTTGGTTTTTCAAATCATTTTCAACATCACCATTTTAGAAACGATGGAAACTTTATTGATTATGCTAAAAAATATATGGATATTTTGAATTCCTTGAAGATAGGAGGAAGTTTTCATTATGCTCCAGATTTACCATTTATTGAGCAGTATTTGGATTTAGAAAAATATAAATTGATGAAAGAAAATGTTTGCAATTATAAATTTAAATCAATGAAAATTGAACGATTAAAATAATGTACTATTCTATGTAACTGTCTCCTCCTTGTATCCCATAACGAATTTGGGCTTCTCGTCTTGTTAGAATCCCTTGTTCTATTTCTGATACAATTTGTAATTTTAAGGACATCGAATAATCCTTTTGAGTACGCTTAACATACTTTGATTTAATGTGTTCTTTCATATTATTACTTTTTGTGTAACGCTATGTTCGGACGAGACATTATACAAATAAAAAAAGGAAGTCATATGACTTCCTTTTTTTATATATTCTAATATTACTATTAGTTATCTTAATCTTATCTTTTGACCAGCCTTAATTTTTGAGCCTTTAATTTTATTTAGCTTAGCAAGTTTCTTAACGGTAGTACCATTTCTTTTAGCAATTGAAGCTAAACTTTCTCCTTTTCTAACCTTTGTGTATTTGCTTCTGGGTGAAGTTCTGCTGTTTTTTGCTAAATTATTATTGCTTTGCTTAATAGAATGGTGACGGAAATTATCTTTAGTAAGTGATAAATTATCATCTAAAAGAGCAAAATTATTAAAGTTGATTACATCTTCAGGGTTAATAGCTGCACCTCCATAACGAATTTCAAGATGAAGATGAGGTCCTGTTGAGCGTCCTGTGCTTCCTCCCAATCCTAAAACTTCTCCTGCTTTAATTTCATCTCCAGGAGCAACATTTATTCTTGAAAGGTGAGCATAATATGTTTCTAATTGATTGTCGTGTTCAACAACAACTAAATTTCCGTAAGCTCCAGCTCTTTTAGCAACTCTAACTCTTCCATCAAACATTGCTTTTATTGGTTCTCCTGTTCTTAAGCTAAGGTCAATTCCATAGTGGTAACGATTTCTTCTTGGACCAAAACGAGATGAAACCCTAACTCCTTCACAAGGGAATGAATAGAATTTCTTATATCTATTATCAACAAGAGGTAGGTTTATTGCTCCATTTAGATTAGAGAAGTCTGTCTTTTTACGATGAATGGATGTAGTAGTTGGTAAAGCTTCCTCTAGGATATCTTCTTCATTTTCTGCTGCATCGTCATAAACAAGACTTGTTCCAACAAATTTCATTAAGGATTTACGGAAACGAGTAGTGTCTTTAATTATTCCAATTTGATATTCTGAACTTTCTTTATCTACGTTTGTTCTATTTTTCATCATGCCTCTTTCATGAATTCCATCTTTGCTTGGCAATTGAGCCATAGCAAAAACAGGTAACATACAAAGCATTAAGATTGATAAAACGAATTTTGATTTATAAGTCATGCGCTATTATTTTGTATATGATAAATGTTATAATTGGCAAAGATAGGAAAAAAACGATATAATTTTTTATTTATTGGATTAAAGTGTGATTTTTTAAGTTTTTTTAATTATTTTTCTTGATGTTCTTCTCTTAGCAAATCATTAATTGTTTTAACTGGAGTAAAGGTTTCAAGGGGAACTTCAACAAAAATTGTAATCCAATCAGCCATTGCTCCATTCCATAATCCAGGCAATTCTTGTGCCTTTATTAGTTCTCCATCTTTTGATTTTGTGGAAATAAAACCTGTGGTTTTGTCCACATAATCAGTCAAATTGAAGTTATTCCCTTTATAGTCTAGAACTCCACAAACTATATCTACTGGATTGAAATGTGTTGCCTCAGAGAAGATTTCTTTTTGTGTTTCGTCCAATAAATCTACTTGAGCTTTTTCGACAATTTGCAAACTTCTTACTCCATTATTCTTAACCCAGAATGGTCCTCCTCCAGGTTCTCCAACATTTTTAACCATTGCACAAACTCTAATAGGTCGGTTTAGTTTATTGAAAACTTGTTTTAATATATTCTCTGATTTATTTTCTGAGATTTCTCCCTTGCTTAATCCAATTCCTAATTTATTAGTTAACTCAATTATATCTACAAGTTCTTGGGAATTGAGTTTGCCTTTTTCTAAAGCTTTAAGAGATGAAAAAACTTTTTCTTGAGTTTGAAGAAGAATTCCCGCAATTAGGTTTTTGTATTTGTAAGTTGAATTTTTAAATCTGTCATGAGCAACATTATCGATGTTCTTTATAAATATAATATCACCTTTAATGTCGTTTAAATTCTCAATTAAAGCTCCATGTCCAGAAGGGCGAAATATGATTTTTCCATCCTTATCATAGGCTAATGTGTTGTCTTGGGTGAGAGCTATAGTATCTGTACTTTGCTTTTGAAAAGAAAATGAAATATTATATTTTACATCAAAAAGCTTCTCATAGTAAGGTTGAATCTCTTTTAAAACTCTTTCAAATTCTTCTTTATGCTCTACAGAAATTGTGAAATGAATATTAACATCTTTGTTCTCCTCCTTGCAATAGTTGGCTGCTTCAACAAAGTGCTCCTCTATTGCATAGCGACATTTCCTTTCTTTATCTTCGGGATATTTATGAAAAAGAATTAGAGCTTTAGGCAGTTTCCCGTAGTTGAGTCCAATTTCTGTAAGTATGTAATTTACTATTGTGGTGTAGTCTCCTCTTTCTAAATATTCTTCTAAGGAAACTGAATGAGCTTCAAATCTTTTTTTTAATTCATCGAAAAAGGCGAATTTGTTTAGATTATCTATGGTTTTCTTAGCTTCTGGAAATTCTTTTAGGGTGTATTGAAGTCCCATGTAAAGTGCAGAAAACTCAAATAAATCCTTAAACATTCTGGTTGCAGCCCCTGATGAAGGTACAAATTTTAAAAGAGAATGTTTGTCTTTATTATTTTGAAAATATTGAATTGCTTCTTCTGCTTCTTTTTCATTAAGCTTTAGTATCCCATTATCAATAGTTGCAGCTTCCGATAATTGAACAAATGGGAAGCCTGTAATGAAGTTCATATATTGAGTTTGAACATCATCAACACTTAATCCATGAGCCTCAATTTGCTCAATATCGCTTTGAGTTAGGTCCATTTCTTATTAGTTTAAATTAATAGTTTATTAGACTAAAAGATTTATTCTACTGTTACGCTCTTTGCTAAATTGCGTGGTTGGTCAACATCTCTACCTTTAATTGAAGCAATATAGTAGGAGAGTATTTGAAGAGGAATAACAGTTAAAAGAGGAGTTAAGCATTCATCAGTAGAAGGTATTTCTATACAAAAGTCTGCCATCTTCTTTACATCAACATCACCTTCATTTACTATTGCTATAATTTTTCCCTTACGAGCTTTTATTTCCTGAACGTTACTTACTACCTTATCATATATTCTAACCTTAGGAGAGATAACAACAATCGGCATTTCGTCATCAATAAGTGCAATAGGTCCGTGCTTCATTTCTGCAGCTGGATAACCTTCCGCATGTATATATGAAATTTCTTTAAGCTTTAAAGCTCCTTCCAAAGCAACTGGATAATTGTATCCACGACCTAAGTACATAAAGTTGCGTGCATAGGTAAAGACTGTGGAAATTTTCTCTATCTCTTTATCTAATAAAAGTATTTTTTCAATTTTATGTGTGATTTCGGAAAGTTCTTGAACGGTCTTTTTATATCTTTCTTGACTAATTGTTCCAAGTTCTTTACCAAGTGTTAGTGCCATCATTGTAAGTACTGCAACTTGAGTTGTGAAGGCTTTGGTGGATGCAACACCTATTTCAGGACCTGCATGTGTGTAGGTTCCACTATCAGTTGCTCTTGCTATTGAGGAACCAACAACATTACATATTCCATATATAAATGCTCCCTGTTCTTTAGCAAGTTCTATTGCTGCTAAGGTGTCGGCAGTTTCTCCTGATTGTGAAATAGGAATTAGAATATCGTCTTTTTCAATTACAGGATAACGATATCTTAACTCTGATGCAACTTCAACTTCAACTGGTATTCGACAAAGTTCTTCTATTAAATATTTACCAATAAGTCCTGCATGCCATGATGTTCCACATGCAGTTATTAAAATTCTCTTTGCTGAGCGGAAACGTTCAATATTATCAGTTATCCCACTTAGTTTAATTTCCATCAATTCTCTGTTCAAACGACCATTCATACACATTTCCAAACTCTTTGGCTGCTCATGAATTTCCTTTAACATAAAGTGTGGATATCCTCCTTTTTCAATATCTTCAAGTGCTAACTCTATCTTTTTAATTTCGTGATTTACTTCTTGATCTTTTAAAGTACGAATCTTTGGACTGGAACCAAGACGTAATTCAGCCACTTCTTCATCATTCAAATAAATAACATTTGAAGTGTATTCTATTATTGCAGTGGCATCTGAGCCTAAGAAGAATTCTCCTTCGCCCACACCTAATATTAAAGGACTTCCTTTACGAGCTGCAACTAAGGTGTCGCTATTTCCTTTTTCTATAACTCCAATTGCATAAGCTCCAACCACAAAATTAAGACTTCTTTTAACTGCATCAAAGAGGTCTAACTTGTAGCGATTTTTAACATACTCAATTAAATGTACCAATACTTCAGTATCTGTATCGCTTTTAAAGCTATAACCTTCATTAATTAGAAGTTTCTTGATGCTAAGATAATTTTCAATTATACCATTATGAATTAATGCTAAATTTTCTGATTGTGAGTAGTGAGGATGGGCATTTCTATCGTTTGGCTCTCCATGAGTTGCCCATCTTGTGTGAGCAATTCCAATGTTTCCGCTAATATCTTTACCTTTGCAATATGCTTCCAATTGCTTAACCTTTCCTTTGGTTTTATATACATTAAGGTCTAAGTCCTTATTCAAAAGCGCAACTCCTGCACTATCATAACCTCTATACTCCAAACGCTTTAATCCCTTTATTAAAATTGGAAAAGCTTCTTTATGACCAATATAGCCTACTATTCCGCACATATATTATTTAGTTTTATTTAAAATTAATTTTAGATACTGCAAAGATAAATAAAAGTATTCTATATCTCAATACAAAATTTCAATTATTTCAAATCTTTCTTTCTGCATTTGAAAAAACTCATCTTAATATATAGTCAAAATCTATCTTTTCATATATTATTCAATCAAATATATTTTAATCTAAATAAGATAATTGAGATTTTAATCCTTATAAATATGACACTAAATAAGGAGTTTTAGGATGCGAAATGCCATCTCGTTTCACTAATGTAAGGATTAAGAGTCGTTAAAACCTTGTATAAGTGTCAATAAAACTCTGTTTTGATTCTTGTAACTAAGTTATACATATAGTAAAATTGCAATATGTTTTATTTTACACTTTATGAAAATATCCTATCTTTGCAATCCATTAAAATAAGAATTAGGATGAACAAATTAATAGTAAGTGGAATGCGACCAACAGGTAATTTACATTTAGGAAGTTACTTTGGTGCGTTAAAAAGTTTTATCTCTTTGCAGGAAGAACATAAATGTTACTTCTTTATTGCAGACTATCATTCTCTAACAACTCATCCTAATCCAAAGGATTTACATAATAATGTTAGAATAATTCTTTCACAATACTTGGCTTGTGGATTAGATCCAAATAAAGCTACTATTTATGTTCAAAGTGAAGTACCAGAAATATCAGAATTATATATGTACCTAAATATGAATGCTTACTTGGGGGAATTGGAAAGAGTTACTTCATTTAAGGATAAGGTACGTCAGCAACCTGATAATGTTAATGCAGGTTTATTAACTTATCCAACCCTAATGGCTGCTGATATATTAATTCATAAGGCAACACATGTTCCAGTTGGAAAAGATCAAGAGCAACATTTGGAAATGACAAGAACATTTGCTGGTCGATTTAACAGAATGTATAATGTGGATTATTTCCCAGAACCTCTTGCTTATAATTTTGGAAATGAATTAGTAAAAGTTCCTGGTTTGGATGGAAGCGGTAAGATGGGAAAATCGGAAGGAGAAGGAAATGCAGTATTTTTAATTGATGAACCAGAAGTTTTGAGAAAGAAGATAATGAGGGCTAAAACTGATTCTGGCCCAACAACACCTAATGAACCTAAGACTCAAGAAATAGAAAACATATTCTCATTAATGAAATTAGTTTCAAGCAATGATACAGTTTCATTCTTTGAAGAAAAATACAATGACTGTTCAATTCGCTATGGTGATATGAAGAAACAATTAGCAGAAGATATGATTGCTTTCACAACTCCATTTAGAGAAAGAATATTGGAAATTGAAAATAACTCGGAATACTTAAAACAAGTAGTTAATCAAGGCTCTGAAAAAGTAAGAGAATCAGCTCGAAAAACTATTAAAGAAGTAAGAGAAATAATAGGATTTAAACCTTTCTAATAAAACAGCAATGGCTAAGCTTTATCTTGTACCCACACCAATTGGAAATCTTGAAGATATTACACTTCGAGCCATAAGAGTTTTGAAAGAAGTTGATTTAATACTTGCAGAAGACACTCGCACATCAAGGCCGCTGCTTAATCATTTTGAAATTAAAACACCATTGAAAGCTCATCATTTATTTAATGAACATGAGCAAGTAGAAAGAGTGGTTGAAGAAATAAAGTTTGGGAAATCCATAGCCTTAATAACAGATGCAGGAACTCCTGGAATTTCAGATCCTGGCTTTCTCTTGGTAAGAGAATGTATTAAAAATGAAATTGAAGTAGAAACTTTGCCAGGAGCAACAGCTTTTGTACCAGCTCTTGTTAATTCAGGACTTCCATGTGAAAGGTTTTGTTTTGAAGGATTCCTGCCTCATAAGAAAGGAAGACAAACAAAATTAGAAGCCTTAGTTGAAGAAGAAAGAACAATGATATTTTATGAATCACCTCATCGTCTTTTAAAAACACTAACTTCATTTTCCGAATACTTTGGAGAAGAACGCAAAGCATCAGTAAGCAGGGAAATATCTAAACTGTTTGAAGAAAATAAAAGAGGAACATTAAGTGAGTTGATAGAATACTTTTCTCAAAAAACAATAAAAGGAGAAATAGTAATAATCATTGAAGGTAAAAACGATTAAGCTTAAACTTTAAACCAACTTATCAGGATTCTTCTCAACAAATGATCCCCAAGCAGATTTTGAACTTTGTTTCTTAGCTTTTGGAACAGTTGGCAAAGGATTATCTTGACAATGAAAATGACAAATAGCAACTGCTAATGCATCGGTTGCATCCAAGTATTCAGGCATATCAAACTCCACCATTCTTTGCAACATTAAAGCAACTTGTTCTTTGGAGGAGGCTCCATTTCCAGTTATTGATTGTTTAATCTTTCTTGGTGAATACTCCACAAAGGGAATACTTCTTGAAAAAGCAGCTGCAATGCACAAACCTTGAGCTCTTCCGAGTTTAAGCATAGACTGAACATTTTTCCCGAAAAAAGGAGCTTCAATAGATAGAATATCGGGATTATACTTATCAATAATCTTAACAATAATATCAAACAATTCTTTCATTCTTGTAGACATATCCTTAATCTTACCAAGTTTCAAGACATTCATTTCTAATAAAGTAATTTGCTTCCCTTTTTGTTCAATTACCGAATATCCCAACACATTTGTTCCTGGGTCAATCCCTAAAATTATATTTTCTGAGAAAGTTTTCGCCATAATAAAATCTTCTTATCCCCTTATTTTGAGCAAAAATACTAAAATTATTCCATAAAATTACTTCTTAATTTGGGTAAATAAAATAAGTTGCAGTATATTTGCAAGTTAAAATCAAAAAATCAATTCAAACTATTTAATAATTTAAAAACAGAAATCTATGTTTAAAAGTCATCCAAAAGGGCTTATTACGGCAGCCCTAAGTAATATGGGAGAAAGATTCGGCTACTACATTATGAATGCCGTTTTATTGTTATTCCTTTGCTCTAAGTTTGGTTTATCTGATGGAGTATCAGGTGCAATATATTCAGTATTCTATTGCTCCATTTATATATTAAGTCTTGTTGGAGGTATTATTGCCGACCGTACTCAAAACTATAAAGGTACTATTCAAAAAGGTTTGATAGTAATGGCATTAGGTTATGTTCTGTTAGCTATACCTATTACAGCATCTTCTACAAATACAACATGGTTGCTTCCTTTTACTTGCTTGGCTTTGGCTTTTATTGCTTTTGGTAATGGCTTGTTTAAAGGTAATTTGCAAGCTATTGTTGGACAAATGTATGATAACTTTGAAGCTGAAGCTGCAAAAAAAGGTCCAGAAGAATTAAAAGTTGCTAAGAGTAAAAGAGATTCTGGTTTTCAAATATTTTATGTTTTTATTAATATAGGAGGTTTGATAGCTCCATTTGTGGCTCCTTTGTTAAGACAATGGTGGTTAAAAACCAATGGATTTATCTATAATTCAAGTCTTCCTGAACTTTGCCATAAGGTTATCAACGGAAATATTGGTGATCAAATGACTAAATATCAAGAATTATCAACAGCTGCAACAATTAATGGAACAACTTTTGAACCATCTGCTTATCTTGAAGTTTTCAATCAAGGGGTGCATTTCTCATTCATAGCATCTGTTGCAGCAATGATTATTTCTCTTGTTATATTCCTTTATAACAAAAAAACATTCCCAACCCCAGCTAAAAAAGCATCAACAGAGACTATTTCTTATACTCAAGAAGAAAAACAAGCTATGGCAAAAGAAATCAAACAAAGACTTTATGCTTTGTTTGCAGTTCTTGGTGTTGCTGTATTTTTCTGGTTTTCATTCCATCAAAACGGACAATCTCTTTCTGTCTTTGCAAGAGACTTTGTAAAAACAGATGCAATTGCTCCAGAAATTTGGCAGGCAGTTAATCCATTTTTCGTTATTGCTCTTACTCCTATCATTATGGCTATCTTTGGTTCTATGGCAAAAAAAGGTAAAGACATTTCTACTCCAAGAAAAATTGCAATAGGTATGGCAATAGCAGGTTGTGCTTATTTGTTCTTAACTATATTCTCTTATATACAAGGTTATCCTTCAGGAGAAACATTTAAAGCAATGGACGTTACCACATCAGAAGGTATGAAAGCAGGTTGGTGGGTTCTTATTGTAACATATTTCTTCTTAACTGTGGCAGAGTTGTTTATTTCTCCACTTGGGCTTTCTTTTGTATCAAAAGTTGCTCCAAAACATCTTCTTGGACTTTGTCAAGGACTATGGCTTGGTGCAACAGCAGTAGGTAATCTTCTTATTTGGTTAGGACCTGTTATGTACAATGCTTGGCCTATTCAATATTGTTGGTTAGTATTCTTAGTAGTATGTTTTATTTCTATGGGAATTATGCTTAGTATGGTTAAATGGCTTGAAAGAGTTACAAAATAATAAATAATCAATTTTATAATAGAGCTCTTATAAACAAAATAAGAGCTCTTTTTTTATGTAGAACTAAATAAATTAGCAAGAATAGCGTTAACATATCCATAAAATTGTATTTTTGCACCCTTTAATAAAATAGTATAATGAAAACGCAGTTTCCTTTAAGAAAGGATCAAGAATATATACATTTAATTCAACTTTTGAAAGCAACAAACATGGTTGATAACGGAGCTTTGGCACAGGAATTGGTAGTGCAAGGAGAAGTAAAGGTAAATGGAGAGGTGGAATATCAGAAGCGAAAGAAAATTCGTAAAGGAGATAAGGTTGAAATTTGGGAAGAAATAATAGAAATAATTTAATAAACTAACTAAGTATTTTATAAACTAATAATTTTTTAAGTATGGATTTAAGTAAGATATTATCAATATCAGGTAAGCCAGGACTATTTGCATTAATTTCACAAGCAAAAAGTGGAGCATTAATAGAATCTTTATTAGATGGAAAACGTCAAACCGCTTTTGCTAATGCAAAGATTAGTTCTTTGCAAGATATAAGTATTTTTACAATTGATGACGATATACCTTTAGTAAAAGTATTTCAAGAAATATACAAAAAAGAAGAAGGTAAAGATTGTATTGATCCAAAATCTGACTCTAAGAAGTTAATTGCATACATGACAGAAATAGTTCCTAACTTCGATAGTGAAAGAGTATATGTTTCAGATATGAAAAAACTATTCACATGGTACAATTTGTTAAACAGCAAAAGACTAATTGACCTTAAGGAAGAAGATGAAACTATAGCTGAAAACCAATCAGAACAAAAAGACTCAGAATAAAAATCATAAGATTATTTCTTAGCTTTCTATAAACTCCGTTTATTTAATAAATATTAAACGGAGTTTTTTTATAGTATTATGATTGTCTTTTCTATTTCCACTTTAATGTAGAAATCATATAATCAATATCTGTTTTAATTCGATTTATTATTGGAGCAAGAGAATCATTATTAGCTTTGTAATCAAAATATAAAGCTCCACGAAGGAAGTATTTAGAACTATCGGTAACATAAAACTGATAAGGAGAGGCAACTTGAGATCCTTTTATATCAAATAAATAACCATAAACCTTATCTTTATTATTTACAAACTCTTTTTCAATCACTCCACTTGAGAATTTATCATGCTCTTTGGTAAAATTGTAGCTATCATTAACCAATGTATCTAACTTAATGTTGTTATTCAATTTAACAAAGGTCATATATAACTTACAACCATACTCCTTAAAGTAAATATTAAACCAATTAATATTTGAATTTTTGTCTTGCTTTTCTTCAATAACTCCATAATCGGGATATTGAAAAGTAAGAGGAAGAGATAAAGTATCAAATGTTATGTATTTTGGCTTTGGAACATCAATACGAAAATATGTTTTTGGTTTTGGAGTAGTGTTTTGATCATTAGAGCAACCAACAAACCCAATTAGGCTTAATAAAATGATAAAAAAATATTTGACTTTCATTATTATTTAACTATTAATTTAACACGTTCAATTTTTCTGTTATCGGCTTTTTCAATTATGAAAAAATAGTTATCGAACTTTATAGTTTCACCCTTTTTAGGCAAATATCCAGCAATTTCAATTAACATACCAGCCAAAGTATCAGCATCTCCTTTAATTTCTTCAAACACTTTATCATCTGGAAGCCCAATAGCCTTACAGAAATCATTAATACTAATTTTGCCAGTAAACATATAGGTTTTCTTTCCAAGTTTAGTAACTAATGAAGGTTTAAGATGATCAAATTCGTCGCTAATTTCTCCAACAATCTCTTCCAAAATATCTTCTAAACTAACAATCCCAATTACAAATCCAAATTCATCAACAACAATAGCCTGATGACGTTTTTCTTCCAAAAACTCCTTTAATAAATCATTAACATCTTTAGTTTCTGGAATAAAAAAAGGTTCTCTAATAATTTTGCTCCATTCAAAATCCTTTTCATTGCATAAGTATTTGAATAAATCTTTAACATGCAAAACCCCTTTAATTTGATCAAGCTCCTTTTCATAAACTGGAATTCTTGAGAATCCACTTTGAGCAATTGTCTCCATAACTTTATTAAAAGGAGTTGAAGCCTCAAGGGCTAAAATATCAACTCTTGCAGTCATAATATCTGATGCATCATGACCTAATCCAATTGTTTTTCTAATTGGATATCTGTCAAAAGTGTAATTGTCTTTATCTTTATTATCTTCAAGATAAAGTTTTAAGTATAAATTATAGAAAGGTTTAAGTACCTTTTTTGCTAATATAGATTTTCTTTTCAAACCAAAAAATTAATAATTTTATATGGCAAAAGTAAACATTTTTTGAATTTTGAGTGTTATATCTCTACAAAGATAAAATTTTTATTACCTTTGTGCATTGATTAATAGTATGACAAAATTTATTGATGATGAAAAAAGTATTATTTCTTTTGTTAATAACTTGCCCTTTTTTGATTAGGGCACAGGTAGTGTGTACTTCTCAAAATGGACAATCAGCACAAAGTGTTGTTGAAAACTATTTTTTAGGGGGTGGAGTTGATGTCTCAAATGTTAGGTTTAATGGGCAGTTAAATGTTAATTCTAATCAATTTGGAACTTTTACTAATGCAGATACTTCAGGTCAAAATATTAAACTTAATAGTGGATTAGTTATTGTTACGGGAGATATATTAAATGCTGCTGCACCAAATCAACCTCCTGCTGGTTATGGTACTAATCCTGCAAGTGATGGTAATAATGTTTCACCTTCACTATATTATTTATTACAACAATTAGGTCTAAATTATGCAATGAATGATGTCGGAGTTTTGAGTTTTGATTTTATTCCTCAGGGAGATAGAGTCTCTTTTAAATATGTTTTTGCAAGTGATGAATATGAAAGTTATGTATGTTCGCAATTTAATGATGCTTTTGGATTTTTTATTTCAGGACCGTTTGATGAAAATGGAAATTTTGTAAATATTGGAGGAGTTACACCTTACATAAACGAAAATATTGCAATTATTCCAGGTTCAAATCCTGAACTTCCAGTTACAATCAATACAGTTAATAGTGGTAATCCAAGTGGTTCAGTTCAGCCATGTGTTTTATCAAATACTCATCTCCATATTCTACAATCATCAGAAACATGCAATAGAATGATAGGATATACGATTGCTTTAGAAACTAAAAGGGTAGATGTTGCACCATGTTATAAATATAGAATTGAAATGGCAACTTGTAATGTAAGTGACCATGCATTGCCTTCTTCCGTTTTTCTTGGAGCAAATTCATTTAAGGTTGATGAATTTCAACTTAGTGCACAAGTAGGAGGAGTAACTCATGGAGATACTGTACTAAAAGCAAGTTGTTCTTCAACAACTGTTAGAACAACTCTTAATCGACCTGCAGAAGCTGGAGATGCCTATACTTTTAGGGTTGAAGGAGATATGGTTGAAGGAATAGATTATCTTCCTTTTGGAAATACACTAACTTTCCCAGTTGGAGATACTGCTGCTGAAGTAACCATTAATTTTGTTTCAAGTCCTACTGATGTTCCTGGTCAAATAAAAACAATGTATATAATTACAGAAGCAAGAACAGAGTGTTCTGTTGATGACACAATAACTGTTAGAGCAGTTGTTCCAGAAAATTTCATTGTAACTAATATCTCAGATAATAAGGTTTATTGTAATGATGTTTTGCCACAAAGAGAAATGGTATTCATTAATGTTGCAAATCCAATTGGAAATGTTACTTATTCATGGAAAGACCCAGATGGAAATCCAATTGGAGAAAATCCAATTTCAGATACTAATTACATAACAATAACTGAGCCAATAACTGTATCTATAACAGCTTCTGATGAGTGCGACAGATCAATAACAAGGTATATACAATTCTCAAAGAATACTGCAACAACAGTAGTTACTTCAGATAAGGATAAAATTTGTGAAGGAGATAGTATAATTTTATCTTGTACAAATGCCACTTCTTGTGTATGGACTTCAACACCTGCAGATATTAGATTAGCTCAAAACAATACATCCATTAATCCTGTTGCAATGCCAGCTTCTTTAACAACTTATTCTGTTACGATAATAGATGCAAATGGATGTCAGGCAGAAGGGCAAGTAAGTGTTCAAGCTTATCCCGCAGTAGAAGCAAAAATGTCTTTGAATCCAAATAAGTTAACTTTCATCAATTCTCAAACTCAATTTAGCGATCAAACAGCAAAAGATTTTTCAAGATTATGGGACTTTGGGGATGGAACAAATTCAACTTTAGAAAATGGTTATCATAGCTATCCAAATAATATTGAAGCAGAATATGATGTTATTCTTGTTGCTTATAATGAAGCAATGTGTCCTGACACTGCAAGAGGAAAAATAATTGTTAAGCCAGACTTCGGAATTTATATTCCAAGTGCCTTCACTCCTGGAGCAGGAAATTTCAATTCTTATTTTGTGCCTATTTCATCAACTCCTGTTGATTATGAATTTAGCATTTACAATAGATTGGGAGAAAGAATATTCTATACAAATATAAAAGCAGGTTCAACTGATGAAAAAGCAGGTTGGGATGGTAAATTAAAGGATGGAAGTTATGTTCCTGATGGTAATTATGTTTGGTATTTAGTGTATAAGGATGGTGATGGTAAAATGCAATCTAAAAGTGGCACAGTAGCAGTAATGAAAGGAAAATAGAACTATAATTAACTTAAATAAATGAACTTCTAATCAGTAATGTATTTTAAAAAGCTTATTCTAAAATTTTGGGATAAGCTTTTTTTGTGCTTTATTTTAATGGGATTTTCTTTATAAAGAAAGAGAAAATGAAATAAGGAGTATAAAGACATTAATGCCCTTAAAGACCTTAATGCCTTTAATCTTCCTAAACACCTAAGCTCTCAAATAAGTCAATCATAATGAAAAATAAGTCCATCATATTGGAAATATGTCCCTTATATTTTTATTTATGTCCTTTATATTTTTAAATATATCCCTTATATTTTCAATTATGATTGATGTTTTTTGAAAAATATAATATGCAGTTAGTAAGATGATTTATTCAATAAATAAATGTTCTAACTATTAACTTTTTTATGTTGAAAAATATACCATTTAATACCTTTTATTACGTTTTTAATATGTAATTTTATCCCTTGAAAAATAATGTAATTATGAATAGAAAACTTTTTGCACTAATTCTTTTAACTAATATCCTGTCTTTTGGACTAATGGCTCAAAAGACTGAAGTTTTAAAAGAACCAGAGCGCATTTTAAGCGATGCGAAAACTCTTTTTAATCAGCAAAAATATGCAACAGCATATCAACTTTATGTTAATTATATAGATTTGAATAGGCAGAATAGAGATGCAAGTCTTTCAGAAGCTTATTTCTACAAAGCCATTTCGGCTGCAAATTTGGAAAACAACGATGCAGACAAGCAAATAAGAGAATTCTTAGCTCTTTTCCCAAATGATGCAAAAAAGAATGAAGCATATTTTAACCTTGCCAATTTCTATCAAAAACAAAATAACTATAAGGAAGCAATAGACACTTATCAAGAAATTGAGCTTGGAAGTTTAACCAAAGAACAAAAGCAGGAATATAATTACAAAATAGGATATTGCTATTTCAATTTAGGAGATTTTGAAAAGGCTAAAGTAAATTTTGAAGCAGTGAAAGACACCAGAAGCAAATATTCATCACCTTCAACCTACTACAATGCCCATATTCTCTACACTGAAAAGAAATACGACCAAGCTCTAAAAGAATTTAAGAGCTTACAGAAAGACAATAATTTTAAAGGAATTGTTCCTTACTATATTTCACAAATATACTATATACAAGGCAATTATCAAGAATTGGTTAAACAAGCACCTGAGCTTTCCCGACTTTCAAGTTCAAAACGAACAGGAGAAACAAATAGAATGCTTGGAGAAGCATATTGCAAACTTGAACGCTACGATGAAGCAGTTGAATATTTGGAAAAAGGAGTTAAGGACAATGAGGCAAGCACACCAGAGGAAAATTATTTGTTGGGTTATGTTTTAAACAAAAGTGGAAGACATAATGAAGCAATACCGTATCTTTTGAAAGCATCCACCAATAAAGACTCACTTTCACAAAATGCAATCTACAATTTAGGCTATTCCTACCTGATGACAGGAGATAAAATATCAGCACGTTCTTCATTTCAAGAAGCCTATAATTTAGATTTTGACCCAAAAATCACAGAAGACGCACTACTAAACTTTGCAAAACTTTCCTATGAACTTCCAAACCCATTCAATGAAACAATACAATCCTTCCAACTATATTACGACAAATACCCTAAGTCTACCAAAATTAATGAAGTGAAAGAATATCTTGCACAGCTATATGCAAGCAGTAAGAACTACCAACACGCATTAAAACTTATTGAAGAACTTCCAAAAAGGAGTAAAGCAATAAATGAAGCATATCAAAGAGTAGCTTTAAACAGAGGTATAGAGATTTTCAATGAAAGTAACTATAAAGGAGCAATTGAAATGTTTAATAAGAGTTTGGAAAATCCAATTGATGACAACCTAACAGCAGCAGCATATTTCCTTAGAGGAGAGTCCTCTTACAGATTAGGAAACTATGAAGGTTCAATTAGAGAATTAAATTCTTTCTACAAAACACCAAACGCAAAGAAAAGCATATACTACTCAAAAGCTAACTATTCAATGGCCTATAACTTCTTCAAGCAAAAGAAATATTCAAAGGCAAGAGAATATTTTACTCTATTCCTAAATGCAAGTAAGAATGAACACCCAAAACTTGTTTCCGATGCTCACAACAGAGTGGGAGATTGCTATTTCACAGAAAGAGACTTCCAGAATGCAGTGAAGGAATATGATTATGTTATTAAAGCCGATTTGATAGATGTTGATTATGCTAATTATCAAAAAGCCCTAAGTGTTGGAGTAATGGGAGATCCAGAACAAAAATCAAGAATCTTACAAAAAGCCATAGCCTCCTATCCAAACAGTTCCTACAAAGCAAGTATGTTGTTTGAACTTGCAAACTCCTATTTGGTTTTAGAACAAAATGAAAAAGCAATGCAAACCTACGAAAAGGTAGTTAAGGAACATCCACAATCCATACATGCCAAATCAGCAATAAGCAAGATAGGAATGCTATACTACAAAGAAGGAAAAGATGACTTAGCTCTAAAAACCTTAGATAAATTGGTTAAAACATATCCAACAACCGAAGAATCACAAGCAGGAATGAAAAGCATAAGAACAATTTATGTTAACCAAAACAAGGTTAATGAATACTACGATTATGTTAAAACAATTCCTAATGCTGATTTCACAGTTAATGAAGAAGACTCTGTAACTTACGAAGCAGCAGAAAATGTGTATATGAAAGGAGATTGTGAAGGAGCAGTTAAAGGATTTAAAACCTATTTAGATAAATTCCCAGTTGGTTACTTCGCTGTTAATGCACATTACTATTTGGCCGATTGTTTAAAAAAAGCCAATGAAAAGGAAGAGGCTTTAAAATCATATATGTTTATCTGTTCAAGTCCAAAAGGAGTCTTTTCTGAAAAGTCCTTACTCTATGCAGCAGAAATAAGTTTTGCAACAGAAAAATATAAGCAGGCAAATGAACTATATAAACGATTGGAAAAAGAATCAGAAGTAAACTCCCATAAGTCAATAGCTGAGTTGGGAATAATGAGAACAGATTTCTATTTGTCAAACTATGCATTAGCAATTGAAGCAGCAAAGAAAGTGCTTACCAACACCAAAAACACAAATTCAATAAATGAAGAAGCAACTATGATATTTGCTAAAAGCAGTTATACATTAGGAGATACAGCCACTGCTTTGAAAGAATTTGAAAAATTGAAAAAATCGAAGAATGGTGAATACTCAGGAGAAGCAAATTATATATTCTTTGAAAGAGCCTTTAATAATAAGAAATACGATGAAACCGAAAAACTTATCCTAAAATATTCTGCCAACCCAACAAGTGAGTTATGGTTAGCAAAGTCAATTGTATTGCTTGGAGATGTTTATTACAAAAAGGGTAAAAATACCTTAGCAAAACAAACATATCAAAGTATTGTTGATAACTATGAAGGAGAATTGGTTGAAATAAGTAAAAAGAAAATAGAGGAAATTCTTAATGCAGAAAATGCAGAGAAAGCTAAACAAGAAAAGAAAATTGAGACAAAGAAAGATGAGGTTGATGAGGTTATAATTGGTAACTCAACAGGAAATAATAATTCACTTCCTTCTCCTTCTGAAAACAAAGCACAATAATTGAAAATACACTTTAATATATATTGAAATATGAAAGCTATAAATAAAATAGGACTATTTGTTTTTCTAACCTCATTTGGAGTTTCATTAATGGGGCAAGAGGCAATAACTGATACAACAAGCAGAGCAGTAAGAACCAATTTAAATGAAAGTGTTATTATTTCAGCACAGTTTGACCCAATTGTGAATGAAGCAATGAAGTTATCAGAAAACCCAAGCATATTTGACACCACATTTAAAGTGCCAGATTTTAAATACGAAATAATCAATAAAGTATATCCAACACAAATAAGAATTGAAGAAATAAAACCAGCAAGAGTTAAAGGAGAACCTGTTTCTATGCTTTATAATGGAAACATAAAGGCAGGAATAGGAACATATTTAACACCTTATTTTGAAGGAATATACTCCGAAACAAGAAACAGAACATTCCTGTACTCCATTCAAGCAAGACATTATTCTTCACACTGGTCAATTAAAGACTATCCAACAAGTCATTTTGCAAATAATGATATTAACCTCTATGCAAAGAAGATTTGGGATAAATTCTATGTTGATGCCAAAGTGTATTATAATAACTCAATAAACTACTATTATGGATTCAATAATGACTCCATAAAATTGAAAGATAAAAATTTTAGAGCCTTATGGCATAATGTAGGATTTAAAACAACCTATTCAAGCCTGTACAGAAATGACAATTCTTTGCATCATTGGGTTAGTCTTGGAGTAGAAAACCTTTCAAGCAAATGTAGTAGCAATGAGCTAACATTTTTCCTTATGGGAGATGCAAACAAACAATTTGAACTCTTCAACAAAGAAGAGCAAGTTTTAGGGGTAAAAATCAACTATAAACATTCTTTCTTTAAATACGATATTAAAAATATTTACTCAGCACCATACTACCTGAATCAATTATACCCACTTCTTAATTTTAACACAGAAGGTCTTGTAGGAAACCCAACATACAATACAGGCATTGTTGAAATTAAACCTTATTTTGATTTCAAGATTAGTCGTTTCCAACTTCACACAGCATTAAATTTCTCTCCTGAGTTTGGAAAAAAATCAGATTTCAGACTACTTCCAACAGCCATTGTTTACTTCCCAATTATACCAAAGAAACTTTATTTTCAAGGAGGTATAGAAGGAAATGTTGAAAGAATAGCACTAAACAGTTTTAGAATAGAAAATCCATATATAAGCCCATTCTTACAAATTAAACCAACAACAAAAATTAATCTCTTTGCTAAACTAAACTCCAATATAAATGATATGGGAATAAGTGTTGAAGGAGGAATCCAAAACATATATAACCATCATTTCTATGTAAATGACACCTTATCCTATTATAAGAATATGTTCAGTATAGTTTATGATGATGTTGTTAGATTTTACGCAAAGGGACATTTTGAATATAATATTGCTAAAACATTTTCTCTAATGCTTGATATGCAATGCCAAACCTTTAAAATGAAACATTTAGATTTTGCTTACTATCAACCAGCCTTTACAACATCTCTTTCTCTTCAATACATAGTAGCCAATAAACTTATTATTGATTTTTCTCCAACCTTCAAAACAGGGGTAAAAGCAATATATATGGGAGAGGAAAAGAAACTTGACCCAATTGTAGATATTAATCTTAATGCTCAATACATTTACTCTAATCAACTATCTTTCTTCCTTAAACTTAACAACCTTGCATTCCAACGCTATGAACAATACTACAGCTATCCTTCACAAAGATTTATGGGAATGATTGGAGCATCTTTTTCATTCTAATAAAACTATAAGTAGACTATTAGGCTAAATTAAACAATATTTAAACTCTCAATTCGTTAAATAATTCTACTTAATATAATTATTTTGAGCATGAGAATTAAATTTTCCTTATCAATAGTTTTAGCCTTTCTGCTACTTGCACCTAATTTTTTAAAAGCACAATTTCCCAATGTACCAATTGGACAATGGAGAGACCACTTGTCTTATTATCAAACTAAAAAATTAGCATTGGTAGAAGATAGAGTTTTGGTGTCAGCAGGAAGTGCAATGTTTTACTTTGACCCAAATGATAATTCTGTTGAAAGATTTTCAAAGGTTGATGGATTAACAGATGCAGGAATAACTCAACTTGCTTACGATAAAAAAACAAAAAGCATTATTGTTGTTTACGAAAACTCCAATATTGATATAATACAAAACAATAAAGTTTATAATATTCCAGACATAAAGATACGTTCCATAGAAGGAAGTAAGATGATTAATAATATCACTTTCTACGATGAAAAAGCATATCTATCATGTGGATTTGGTATAGTTGTTTTGGATTTGAATAGAAAAGAAATTTTTGAAACCTATTATATAGGAAACAATAGCTCTAAGATAAATGTTAATAATGTAGTTATTCAAAACGATTCCATTTATGCAGCAACAGTTCAAGGGCTTTTGTATGCCCCTTACAATTCACCATCCTTAGCAACAAGTGAAACATGGAGTAAATATCAAAACTTCAATAACCCCAACGATAAAGAAATACTCTATCTTTTTGAATTTAACAACAAACTTCATGTTGGGATAGAAAATTATAATGCAAATATTAATCTCTTTGAAAAGAATGATAGTGGATTTGACACAGTAATTGCCAATCAGTTTGCCTATTGGATTAAACCATCAAATAATCATTTATTTTTAAAAACATGGGGAACAGCACCAGCATTATTTGTTTACGATACACTCTATAATTTAGAAAGAATAATAGACACAGCTTGGTTCCCAATTAAATATGACTGGGATAAACAAACAATAATTATTCCAGAAATAGGGGATGCATTAATAATTGGAGATGAACTTTTAATGGCACAAGAAAGAGAAGGAGGGCTATTGCAATTAAAGAACTTCAAAGAAAACATGTATGCTAAGCCCAATTATCCCAATGGACCATTATCCAATGATGTGTTTTCAATAACTGCCACCGACAATATGATTTATGTTGCACCAGGTGGAAAAACCATTCAACACGCTCCAAGAGGAATGCCAGCAAACATATATCGTTTCGACCGTAACTATTGGGATTGTTTAAGCAATTTCCGTGAGTATGAAAACACAGTGAGAGATATTGTTCAAATTAGTGTTGACCCAAGAAATCCAAAACATATTATGGCAGCCTCCTATTGGAATGGAGTTGTTGAAGTAATGGACAATAAAATCATTAAGGTTTGGAACAAAGACAACACAAATAATGTTTTGAGCGAAAGTTATGGATATAGAGTTATATCTTCTCAATACGATATGTCAGGCAACCTTTTAATTGCCAACTCACTTTCAAGTACAGCTCTCTGCTATTTGAATTATAGAAACGAATGGGGCAATTTCAATACCTATGGACTAATTGGACAAGATGAAACCTTAGGACTTCTAATAGATCAAGTTTCAGGCAATTTCTACAAATTCCTATGGACAAGCAGTAATAAGATATTAGCCATAAACAATAATGGACAACAAGTAATTATTGATCCAAACAATGGAGCAAAAGACCAGTCCAACAAAATTAACTGTATGATTCAAGACAAGGAAGGAGAAATTTGGATTGGAACAGACAAAGGAATAAAAGTTATTTACTCCTTAGACGATATATACTCAACACAAGACAATGGCATCTCACAAGTAACATGCAATAATATAATTTATCAAGAAGAAGGAATAGCACAATACCTGCTTAATTTTGATAATATAAACACCATACTTTGCGATGGAGGAAACAGAAAATGGGTAGGAACTGAAAGAAATGGAATATTTGTATTCTCACCAAATGGAGATAAACAACTATATCATTTCACAGCAGAAAACAGCCCACTATATTCCAATAGAGTTTTAACAATGGCACAAGACCCATTAACTGGCGAAATTTACATTGGAACAGATAGAGGAATTATATCCTACAAAGCCGAATCAACAGCTCCAAAAGAAGAAGCAGGAGCCTTATATGTTTACCCCAATCCAGTTAAACCCGACTATAATGGAACAATTGCCATAAAAGGATTTGTTTACGATTCAGATGTTAGAATAACCGACATAACTGGAAATATGGTAGCACACCTTAAGTCAATAGGAGGACAAGCCGTTTGGGATGGAAAAAACTTTAAGGGCGAAAGAGTAAGTTCAGGAGTCTATTTGATTTTTGGTTCAGCAAGCGAAGGACAAGAAAAAGCAGTTGGAAAAATCCTCTTTGTAAGGTAAGTCAAACAAAAATGATATACGAAACAAAAGGGGTAGTACTACGAACCTTCCCCTATTTGGAAAGCAGCACAATTGTAAGAATACTTACCAAAGAGTTTGGAGTAAAATCGTATATCCTAAAAGGAGGGAGGAAAAGCAAATCAAACCTTCGTTCCAACATATTTCAACCACTCTACATTTTAGACTTGCAGGTATATAACAACCCCAAAAAAGAAATTCAAATTATAAGTGAAGCAAAGATAGATAAAGACCTCACACCTTTATTTTCCGATATAAAGAAAACCTCACTTGCATTTTTCCTTTCAGAAATCATAAACCAATGCCTTAAAGAAGAGGAAAGGAGCGAAGTGCTATATGAGTTTATTGAAGAAAACATTCTAAAACTAAACAATTTAACCGACAACTATTCCACCTTTCATTTAAGCTTTCTAATTGAACTATCGGAACATTTGGGATTTATGCCAATGAATAATTATAGTCTTGAAATACCATTCTTTGATATTCAAAAAGGACATTTTGTAAGCAATAATCCCTATTTAAGCAACCAACTTTCAAAAGAAGACTCCCTTTTAATTTCCAATTTTCTTTTCTCACAAGAAAACAGATCACAAAACTACACCCCAATCAAACTTACCAAAGAAGAGAAAACCAAAATTCTTAATATCCTAATTCAATTTTATCAAACGCATATTCTTTCTCCTAATAGCATAAAATCACATATAGTTCTTGCTACTATATTGCATTAAAAGTTTTAGACTATTTTTTCTTTAATATCTTAATCTTAATGTATTGGAAATCATCTAAATTATTTTCGTAATTTTGGAAATATGTAGATGGGCTATTTATTGCAAGATAGAGATAATTGTCATTAGTAAAATAATTTACTTTATCGTAAAGCAACATAAACTTAGTGAATGAAAATTCAGTAATTAAATTCAAATTTCTTTTGTCCTTAACTTCATAAAGCTGTATACTTGTACTAACATCATAAGGATCTATATAAAAAGCAACAACATATTTTTTATCACTGCTTAAATATGTTTCATAATTTGTATATGTTATTTCTCCTGTTGTTTTATCAATAAACAAATTGTCTTGATATTCATATAATTCCCTTTTTACAATATATTTGTTTAATTGAGGTATCTGCCCAACATAATAATGTATTTTACTATCTGTATCTTCGCTTAATGTGTCTACAAGTTCAATATCTCCTTTTTTGGTTTTAAGTGTTAATTTCCCATTCTCTTTTATATGAGATAAAGTGTCGTAAATTACAAATTCCACCTTATCTCTTAATCTGTCTTCATACTCTTTTTTGCTTACCAACTCAATAGAAAAGAATTCTCCTGCATTAAAAGGGACAACTTTATCATTCTTATAAATATCAGCTATATATACATCACTACTATCTAACTTAATTTCATTAGATTCACCAATATCTTTTACCCTAACATAAAATTTCTCCCAAGCAATACGTTCAAATTCTCCTTTCGAGTTTTTAATGATTTGATGGTTATGAACTCTTATTCCAACCCAATCCCCAATTTCTTCAATAATATCAATATTTTCTCCATAATCCATACGCCCTACATAAATAGAACTCTCATTTGCTACACGTTTCACTTTTGCTCCTAATCTATTAGAGATATATTTTGAGTATAGTACTTGTGTTTCGTATGGTATATCATTATCAGTAAAAAAAGCAGTGTCTATTTTAATTGTATCTTGTGAAAAACAATTATAGGAGCACACCCCAAATATAAATAGGAAAACAAATCTCTTCCAATTAACTTTTCTTTGCATCATAATCAACTAACTTACTTTATAAGTATATATTTGATATAAATACTTATTTCGCCTTTTAGGTTGTTTTGAAAGTTAATATTTGAGAAAACAAGTGTCATTGTTGGAGTTTCTCTAATAAAGAATTTATCTTGGCTCTTATTCACCAACTCTTGTTTATCAACTGTGGCAATAAACTCTTTCTCGCTAATTCCAATCTTTTTAAGCTGCTGTTGAACAAATTTTAAATTATCCTCTTCAAAAACAAGCTCTCCCTCTTCATTATAAATTTCAATTTTGTTTTCAGTTGAGCTATAAAACCAACTCTTTTCTACAGAATTATCGTTTTCCAGATACACCAATTTTTTATAGTTGGTAATATCAAAACTATTAACAGGATTACTCAAATAATACATTCTTTGTTCCTCATCAAGTTTTTGTTTTTCCGACAAAGGTCTGTTTCTTTGTGAATATCTTGCAATATAATGTGCATCAATATAAGGAATATAAGTGAAGAGGTTAAATAAAACAATTGATACAATGGTTAAATAATAGTATTTTTTTGTTCTTTTAAACACCAATGCAATAAGCCATAAGCTAAGAGTGATAACGCATAAAAGAAGATAAACTCTTGGTATAGTAAATCCATATTCCAAAATTCTTCTCATGGTTGCAATCCAAAGCATAATTAAAGCAGGAATGGAGTAGAAACTAAAATACTTAAAGAACCATTTTTGGAAAGGCTTTTCATAAGAATCTGTTGAGGTTTTAATAATCAATCCCAACATCAAAAAACCAATTGCAGTTGCCGATACAACACCCTTAGGCAAGGAGAAAGTGATAAGAATTTTTGCAAAATAAACATATAGAATAATTCCAAAAATATAGAAAGCAGGAGTGAGGATATACTTAATTAAAATAGTATCCAACTTTTCTCCCAAAACCTTTCTCTGGTTCTTAGTATCAAAAATAAGAAGAAGTATAGGGGAAACAATAAGATAGGAAAAAGCAAAGAAAATAATTTGATAATTATTATAATCGAAATCAAGCTCAAAAATATATTCAACAGAACGCAAAATTGCAAACAGTAATCCAATGCAAATTGATGATAAAACAATGGAAATAAAAATACTTATAAGAGTTTGAATAATGGTGCTACTAAAATAAATATTCTCCGTTCTCTTTTTTGCAATATAAATTAAAAGAATTGTTGAAATAATGCCAACAATCAACTTTTCCGAAACGTCAATTTTTAAAAAATAGCATAAAGGAATTATGAGAAAAGAAATAAAATAAAAAAACCTAAGCTTAGTGTTTTGAGTGAAAATATTAATGGCATAAACAACACCAAAGCAAATAGGGAAGCAGAAGTAGAAATCTCTAATATGAGTTTCTTGCCACTGTTCGAAGAAAATATTGGTTATAATAAAACTTAGAGCAAAAAGAATAGAGATAATAAATTCAAGCAAATAGCCTTTAAAAACATTTTGAAACCCTTGTTTCAATTCTTGCATTCTTGTAGAGAACCAGTTTTTCATAATAATAAAATTTAAAAATATATTTGGCAAATATACAATATAATTCAAAACCTAAATCATAAAATCATAATAATTCTTAAAAACTTGCATTCGCTTTTTCCAAGTAGTATATTTGAATATTCTTTTTTGAATTTCATAACTATATTGTTTATGATTTTATCTCCCAATTTATCTGTGAAGAAAAATTGGGAGCTTTCTTTTTGCAATAATATTTCCAACATCTCGTTAAATAACATAGACCTAAAATTATTAAATAATGAAAAAGTTATTTCTTTTTGCTTTAATAGCATTTTTAAGCATTAATCTATATGCTCAAAAGATACCTTATATGACTCAAATAGACAAGCAGGAGTTAAAGTATATGGACAATTCCCCACTTTCAATTCAAGATTGGAATGAATATATGTTCTATCAAGAAAGAGAATATGGCAAAACATCAAAAGAATATCTTGCAATAATTCCAAACATAGAAGAATTTAATTCACATTATAAAGATAAATATCAATTATTGAAAGATGAGAAAAAGAACAATTATGTATTAGGTTCTAATGAAAAATACTTAAATAAAAAAGATAAAATGCCAATTGTAGGCATATCACCCAAGCAACTTCAAGACTATTGCAATTGGCGAACAAAAGTATATAATTACAAGGTAGGGAAAAAATATAAAATTGTATTCTCCATTCCCAATGCCCAAGACTATGAAAAAACATCCAAATTCAGAAAGATAAAAGGAATAAAAGAAGGGAAAGATATAGGACTTAGATGTGTTGCAAATATTGTGAAATAATAACTTTGTTGCTGCATTTCAAAATAACACATAAAGACATTAAACAAGTAGAGATCTGATTAATCAAGTCTCTACATAATACATTTATTGTATTTTATTATTGAACAATAAGTTTCTTAGTTTGATTTATGCTTTTGTTTACTATTCTTATTGAATAAACTCCTTTAGCGTAAGTGCTTAAATCAATTTCTAATTCTTTTGTGCCTTGATTAATCTTATAAGTTTGAATTACTCTTCCAACCATATCATAAACCAAAACATCAGCCTCAGAGGTTAAGCCTTCAACTTCTAATCTTGCTTTACCTTCTGTTGGGTTTGGATATAGTTTAGTAGAGATATTAGATTGATTAATATTGTTTAATCCATAATAATAAAAACAATTATCATCGCTGATTTCACTTTCGCAATCACCATTTATAGCTTTAACCTTATAACAATATGTTTCCCCAATAATCAAAACAATACTGTCAACATAATAGTTTGAATTTACATTTGCAATTAAACTGTCATTTCTGTAAATATCATAACTCAAAGCATTACCCTGCCATATAACATCTACTCTGTTAAAGCTTATTGATGGAAAGTCTATATTATATGGAACAGATGGAGTTGGATTAACAACCAAGTTTAAAACTATTGTGCTGTCACAACCATTTATTGTTTGAAGGTTTTGATTATAAATTCCAGAAGTATCGGCATTAAAGTTAAACCCATAATTATTATATATCACACCCTGACATACAGTATCATAATAAGTAGTGTATGAAATCGGATTAACAATAAGATTAAGGTTTACTATACTGTCACAACCTTTATTTGTTTGTAATGTTTGAGTATAGAATCCTGCAACACTTTCATTAAAACCATTTAAGGTATATGTTTCTCCTTGGCAAATCTCAGCTACTAAATTGGTTGTTGCTGGTTGATTAATTGTTAAAGTTAAGTTTACTATACTATCACATCCCTTTATCGTTTGAAGTGTTTGTGTATAGAACCCTGCTATATTTTCATTAAAACCATTTAGAGTATATGTTTCTCCTTGGCAGATTTCTGCAATTATTGTATCGTTGTATGTTGGATTTACTACAAGACTAAGATTTAAAATACTATCACAACCATTTATTGTTTGTAATGTTTGAGTGTGTAATCCAGCTGTATTTACGTTAAAACCATTTAAAGTAAAGCTTTCACCTTGACAAATTTCAGAATATATTGTGTCATTATAAGTTGGATTTACAAACAAATTAAGAGTTACTATACTATCACAACCCAAATATGTATCAAGATTTAAGGTATATATTCCAGCAGTATCAAAATTATATCCACTTACAGTTAATATTTCTCCCTGGCAGATTGTGTCAAAGATTATTGTATCACTGTCAAATTCACCTTGAATATTTGGAAAACTACTCCAATATGATGCAGCATGATATAATGAATCTGAGCCACAAGGAACATAAACTGGAATAGATTGGGAAACATTATAAAAGGTATTTGATTGAATTGAAGGAGGTGTTGCTGCTTCACAATTAATTGATGTCAATCCAGTGCAATATTGGAAAGCAGAATAACTAATTAAATTAACTGAGTTTGGAATTGTTATTGAAGTTAATCCAATGCATTCTGAAAAAGCATAAGAACCAATAGAAGTAATAGAATTCGGTATTATTATTGACGTTAAATTATTACAATCATAAAAAGTAGATTCACCAATTGTAGTTACTGAATTTGGGATAGTTATAGATGTCAATCCATTGCAATGTTTAAAAGCACTACTACCAATATAAGCAATAGAAGCAGGAATATTTACAGAAACCATTCCCATACAATGATAAAATGCATATTCACCAATTGAAGTTATTGAATTAGGTATGGATAATGATGTCAATCCATAAGAATCAGCAAAAGCATAATCAGAAATAGATGTAACTTTATAATAATTCCCATTATACAAAACAGAATCTGGAATTATAATATTTCCATCATATTCGCTATAAGAATAAAAAAAACTGCCTTTATAAGTTACTGTAACTGTTTGAGGAGAAACTGATGATGTCAGTTTGTAATAAATTGTTTTTCCTTCATTGTTTACAACACTGAAAGTATCAACAACAGAAAGATTTAAAGTAATAATACTGTCACAACCATTAATTGACTGCAAAGTATCTGTATATAATCCAGTAATATTTTCATTAAATCCATTTTGAGTATAGGTTTGACCTTGAAGAATTTTTGCATAAACAGTATCTCTATAAGGTGGATTAATATTAAGAGTTAAAATAACACTATCACAACCATTAACCAAAGTGTAAACACCAGCAGAATCTAAATTTGCACCATAATTAGAATAAGTTTCTCCTTCGCATATGGATGTTGTTAAAAATTGTGGAGTTTTAAAACCGATTTTATTTGTAAACTCACTCCAATATATATTTGATTGATATAAAGATAAAGAATGACATGGAATATAAAGGGGGATTGATTTATTCACATTATAAAAAGCATTTGATTGAACAATAGGAGGTGTAATTGCATTACTTGTAATAGAGGTTAAACTATTACAATTATAAAAAGCATCAAATTCAATTGAAGTAAGAGAACTTGGAAGAGTTAATGATGTTAAACTGTTGCAGGACATAAAAGCACGTTCGCCTATTGTTGTAACAGAATTTGGAATATTAACAGAAGTTAATCCATAACATTCAGAAAAAGCATCATCTCCAATTGAAATAACAGAGCTTGGAATTGTGATTGAAGTTAATCCGGTACATCCTCTAAATGCTGTTAAACCAATAGAAGTAACAGAATTTGGAATAGTGATTGAAGTTAATCCAGAACATAAATCAAAAACATTATCATTAATAGAAGTAATAGAATTTGGAATAGTTATTGAAGTTAATCCACTGCAACCTACAAAAGCACCAACATCAATTGAAGTTACAGAATTAGGAATAGTTATTGAAGTTAATCCACTGCAAACGCTAAAAGCAAATAAACCAATAGAAGTAACTGAGTTTCCAAGAATTATTGATGTCAATCCATAACAATTAACAAAAGCATAATCTCCAATTGAAGTTACTTTATAATAATTGCTATTATACTCAACAGAATCAGGAATTGTAACAGCCCCAGAATATTCATTTAAAAAATCATTTGCAGAATAACCTTTATAAGTTACCCCAACTGTAAAAGGAGAAACCGAAGAAGTAATATTATAATAAATTGTATCTCCATTATAAACCGAAGAAAAGTCTTCTGAATAGGCTTTTTGAGTTAATGCAAAGGATATGGCAAATAAAACTAATAATAATTTCTTCATGTAGTTTTTGTTTTAGGACAATGCAAATATAATATAACAAATGCAAAACCAAATAAAATTAATAAAGTGGTTGAAAAATTAATTGCTAAATTCTTCTTATAATCATTATTAGATTATGATTGTAATTCGATATAAGATCAATTAATAAAAATGAAAAAAGGACATGATTAATCACATCCTTAAATATCTAATTTATGTTATTCTATTTTATTGAACAATAAGTTTCTTAGTTTGATTTATGCTTTCGTTTACTATTCTTATTGAATAAACACCCTTTGCGTAAGTACTTAAATCAATCTCTAATTCTTTTGTGCCTTGATTAATCTTATAAGTTTTAATAACTCTTCCAACCATATCATAAACCAAAACATCAGCCTCTGAGGTTAGGCCTTCAATTTCCAAATATGATTTATTACTTGTTGGGTTAGGGTAAAGCTTAGAGGTAATATTATTATAACTTGTAATATCATTTAAACTTAAAGATTGAATATTATAGAAATCTTGCCATTGCTCAGTTGCTTGATATAAAGGAATTGAAGCCTCAGGAACATAAAGAGGAGCTAATGTGTCAACATGTAAAAAAGCATTATTACCTAAACTTGGAGGAGTTGTAGCCAAACAAGTTATGGATGTTAAGGCAACACAATTCTCAAAAGCAGATTCTCCAATTGAGGTAACAGAGCTTGGAATTGTTATGGAAGTTAATCTATTACAATCAGAAAAAGTACTTCTTAAAATTGCAGTAACAGAATCTGGAATGTTAACTGAAGTTAAATTAACACAATAAGCAAAAGCCAATTCTCCAATTGACGTAACAGAGTTTGGAATAGTTATGGAAGTTAATCCAAAAAAATAATAAAAAGCCATTCCAGATATGCTTATTGTACCACTTTGGACACTAATTGATGTATTTTGAGGCATTATGCCTTTATATCCATACAAAACATTATTAATATAAACTACTCCATCAGGCATATTATTAAGATATGGTGTATTTGCAAAAGCTGCCAAACCAATTGATATAACAGAGTTTGGAATTGTTATGGAGGTTAATCCAGTGCAATCGGAAAAAGCCCATGTACCAATTGAAGTAACAGAATTTGGAATTATTACTGAGGTTAAAAAAGGAGAATAATGAAAAGCATCATCCCCAATTGATGTAACCTTATAATAATTGCCATTATACTCTACAGAATCAGGAATATAAACATCTCCTATGTACTCATCCGCATAATAGTTAAACAACTCACCACGATAAGTTACCTCAACTGTGTAAGGAGCAACAGATGAAGTAATTTTATAATAAATAGTATCTCCGTCATTTACTGCTGAAAAGTCTTCAGCTTGGGAGTTCAGGTTTACAGCAAAAATAAGTGCTACTAAAATTAGCAATGTTTTTTTCATAATATAATTGTTTTAACTATTGAATAATAAGTTTCTTGGTTTGATTTATGGTTTCGTTTACAATTCTAATTGAATAAACACCCTTTGCGTAAGTGCTTAAATCAATTTCTAATTCTTTTGTGTCTTGATTAATCTTATAAGTTTTAATAACTCTTCCAATCATATCATAAACCAAAACATCAGCATTTAAGCCTTCAATTTCCAAATATGATTTACTGTTTGTTGGGTTAGGGTAGAGCTTTGTTTGAATATTGCTTAATGAAATATCATCTAATCCAAGATATGTTTTGCAAATAGTATCACTAAATTCACTCTCACAAACTCCATTTATTGATTTTACTTTATAACAATATGTTTGACCTTGAATAACATCATAATCTAAATACATGGGAATTGAGGTAGTTGTAAGTGAATCATCATTACGATAAATAATATATGTACTACTACTATCACCCTGCCAAGTCAATTCAATAAAATCAGACATTACTTGAGCATTCAAATCATGAGGAATATTATAAATTGGTTTAACAATAAGACTTAAATTAACAACACTATCACAACCAATTGTTGTTTGCATGTTTTGTGTATAGAATCCAGTAGAATCTACATTAAAACCAAATTGAGTATAGGCTTCTCCCTCACAAATTTCACCAAAAATAGTATCATTATATGAAGGATTAACAACTAAATTTAATTTTATTATACTATCACATCCATTAATTGTTTGTAAGTTTTGGGTGTAAATTCCTGTTGTGTCGGCAGTAAAAGAAAAACCATAATTACTATATTGAACCCCTCCACATATAGTATCATAATAATTGATTTCTGAAGTTGGATTAACACTTAAAGTTAATATCACACTATCACAACCACTAACCAAAGTATAAACTCCTGCAGAATCAATATTTGCTCCATAATCAGTATAAATACTTCCTTCACAAATTGAAGTATTAATATATTGAAGTGATGTAAAACCTACATAATTTGTAAAAAAACTCCAATTTAATGCGCTTTGATAACTTTGAACAGAATTACAAGGTACATAAACTGGTATAATGCTACTAATTCCATTAAAACTATTAGTTTGAATAGTAGGAGGATTAATTGCTTGATTTGTTATTGAAGTTAATCCAGTACAATTATAAAAAGCCAAACTACCAATTGAAGTAACAGAGTTTGGAATTGTTATTGAAGTCAAACCACTGCAATAACTGAAAGCACCATATCCAATAGTAATAACAGAGTTAGGGATTGTTAATGAGGTTAATCCAACACACCCCCAACAAATACTACCAGAAATTGAAGTAACTGAGTTTGGAATAGTAATTGAAGTTAATCCCGTACACTCACTAAAGGCAGATTCACCAATTGAAGTAACAGAGTTTGGAATTGTTATGGAAGTTAAACCACTACAAAAACTGAAAGCAGATTTCCCAATTGAAGTAACAGAGTTTGGAATGGTTATGGAAGTTAAACTATTACAACCAGCAAAAGAATAATAAGTAATTGAAGTAATAGAATTTGGTATTGTAGCTGAAGTTAATCCAGTACAATTATAAAAAGCCCAATTTCCAATTGAAGTAACAGAGTCTGGAATTGTTATTGAAGTTAATCCAAAGCAACTTTCAAATGCATTATTTTCAATCGAAGTAATAGAGTTTGGAATAGTTATTGAGGTTAATCCAGTACAATAATAAAAAGCATAATTTCCAATTGATGTAACTTTATAGTAATTCCCATTATATTCTACTGAGTCAGGAATTGAAACGGCTCCTGTGTATTCATAAAAATAAGCACTATAATAATTTCCCCGATATGTAACGGCAACACTTCTTGGAAAAGTAGATGATGTAATATTATAATAAATGGAATCACCATTATACATTACCGAAAAGTCGTGAGCTTGGGAGTTTAGGTTTACAGCAAAAATAAGTGCTACTAAAATTAGTAATGTTTTTTTCATGATATGATATTTAAATTATTGAACAATAAGTTTCTTGGTTTGATTTATGGTTTCGTTCAATATTCTTATTGAATAAACACCCTTTGCGTAAGTACTTAAATCAATCTCTAATTCTTTTGTTCCTTGATTAATCTTATAATTTTTAATAACTCTTCCAATCATATCATAAACCAAAACATCAGCCTCTGAGATTAAACCTTCAATTTCCAAATATGATTTATTACTTGTTGGGTTAGGGTAGAGCTTTGTTTGAATACTTGGTTGTTTTATGTTTTCCAAGCCTCCAAATTGAACAATAAGAGAATCACTTAATTCACTTTCACATTCTCCAATTACAGATTTCACTTTATAAATATATAATTCTCCATTAAAAAAATTCACTTCATGATCTATGTAAAAAGTATCTGTAACAATCCCCACTAAACTGTCATTACGATAAACCTTATATCTTTCAGCATTTCCTTTCCAAACTATTCCACATACATTAATTGAAGCAATATCTAAATTTTGAGGCGCAGTTGGTATTGGATTTACAACCAAATTTAATTCAACTATACTGTCACATCCATTTATTGTTTGAAGGTTTTGAGTTAATGTTACAGATGAATCGGCAATAAAATTAAAGCCATAATTGTTAAAAACACTGCCTTGACAAATTGTATCATGGTAAATAGTTGTTGATGAAGGATTAACAGTAAGATTAAGATAATTTACTGTATTAGGACCAAAATAAGTATCTACAGTATCAATGTAAAATCCAGTTGTACTTTCATTAAAACCATTTTGATTATATACTTCACCCTCACAAATTTCAGCAAAAATAGTATCCATAACTGGACTAACTTTAGTAGTAACATAACCATATCCAAAATGACCAGTATACGAACAACTTGTAAGTATATAATTTATTCTTACAGTTTGCCCAATATAATCCTGTAAATTCATTGAAACTTGTGACCAATTTTTCCAAATCACAGCACTATTACCTACATCATTAGTATTCCATCCAGCAGTTGCAGGACTTTCTACAATTTCTTCAAACCTTGCATTAGAATTAATCAAACTACCATCAGAACTATCAGAATTAATATTCCTAACCTCTATAATGAAAAAAGGATTTTGATATCCTCCATGCCCAGGTGCTTCAAACACTAATGCATAATTAAAAGTGATATTACAATTTTGTGATGTAACACTTAAATCATAAGATAATTTATTTGCATTACTATTATTCTGAGCACAGTTGATTTGTGAAGAACTTGAATATCCAGCTGGAATCTTTTTTAATATATTAGTGCCCGTTGAAACACTTGAGTCTATTTCATTATGATTACTATTTATTATAAAGCACCTTTCTCCTTGCCAAAAACAAGTTGTTGGATCATTAAATAAAGTCCAAGCTGAAAAAGAAATTGTACTTGGAGAACTTAAGTTTTGAGCTTGATAAGCTTTCCAATTGGTATAATCACCCAATGAGAAATCAATATTTGAAACAGTTTGAGCATTGATATTAAATGAAAAAATATAAAATACTGCTACTAAAATTAATAATGTTTTCTTCATGATATGATATTTTAATTATTGAACAATAAGTTTCTTGGTTTGATTTATGGTTTCATTAACTATTCTTATTGAATAAACACCCTTAGAGTAAGTGCTTAAATCAATCTCCAATTCTTTTGTGCGATTAATCTTATAAGTTTTAATAACTCTTCCAACCATATCATAAACCAAAACATCTGCCTCTGAGGTTAGGCCTTCAATTTCCAAATATGATTTATCTTTTGTTGGGTTAGGGTAAAGTTTTGTTTGAATACTTGTGTTTTCTATATTTTCTAAGCCAATATATGTATAACAAATACTATCACTAAACTCACTTTCGCAATTGCCATTTTTGGCTTTCACCTTATAGCAATAAGTTTCCCCTTCAATCATACTGAAATTATCCACATATGTATTTACATCAACATTAGCAATTAAACTGTCATCACGATAAATATCATAACTTTCAGCATTACCCTGCCAGCCAATTTCAATATTATTAATCGTAATATTAGATACTCTCAAATCATGAGGAACATCAGGTATAGGATTAATATTTAAAGTCAATATAACACTGTCACAACCATTATAAAAAGAATATACACCTGCTGAATCAATATTAGTACCATAAAAATTATAAGTATTCCCTTCGCAAATTGAGATATTTATATTCTCAAGAGCAATAAAAGGAAATTTATTAGTAAACCTATTCCATATTGCTATAGAATTGTAGTTTTGAAGAGAAGTACAAGGGACATAAACAGGGATAGTACTATTAACTCCAGAGAAAGTGTTAAAGTGAACATTTGGTGGATTTATTGCATAAGATTTTATTGAAGTTAATGAGTCACAAAAGACAAAAGCATGATCAGGAATATTTTGAACGCTTTCTCCAATAATTAAAGTTCTAAAATTATTACTTTCATTAAAAACTGGATATAAATAATAACCCATATAATCACAATGAACAGCGTTGAAATAAACTGTGTCTAAAGAATTACAAAAAGCAAAAGCACCCAATCCAATTGAAGTAATATTGTTTGGAATAGTAACAGAGGTTAAACTACTACAATCATTAAAGGAATATTCACCAATTGCAGTAACAGAATGTGGAATTGTAATAAATGTTAATCCACTACAAGTATTAAAAGCATCGTTTCCAATGGAAGTAACCTTGTAGTAAATACCTTGATATTGTACAGAATCGGGAATAGTTATACTGCCAGTATATTCATTTTGGTAAGAGTAAGACTCATTCCCTCTGAAAGATACTGAAGCAGTATAAGGAATAACTGAAGAAGTAATATTATAATAAATGGAATCACCATTATACATTACCGAAAAGTCGTGAGCTTGGGAGTTTATATTTATTGCAAAAATGGTTGCTAATAAAATTAGCAATGTTTTTTTCATGATATAATTGATTCTATTTTATTGAACAATAAGTTTCTTGGTTTGACTAATGCTTTCGTTTACTATTCTTATTGAATAAACACCCTTAGAGTAAGTGCTTAAATCAATCTCTAATTCTTTTGTTCCTTGATTAACTTTATGCTTTTGAATAAGCCTTCCAACCATATCATAAACCAAAACATCAGCCTCTGAGGTTAAGCCTTCAATTTCCAAATATGATTTATTATTTGTTGGGTTAGGGTAGAGCTTTGTTTGAATATTTGTGTTTTCTATATTTTCTAATCCAACAATTACAAAACAATTAGTATCACTTAATGCACTTTCACAACCACTACCATTTTTAGCTTTTATGTTATAACAATAAGTTTGTCCATTATTAAAATTAAAATTATCCACATAGGTAGTATCAGTAACATTAACAATTAAACTATCATCACGATAAACATCATAACTTTCAGCATCGCCTTGCCAACTAATTTCAACATTATTAATCTGAATATTGCTTAAGCTTAAATCATGAGGAACGATAGGAATTGGAGTAATATTTAAAGTTAAAATTACACTATCACAACCGCTCACATAAGAATAAACACCAGCCGAGTCAATAATAGTACCATTAAAATTATAACTATCTCCATCGCAAATTGAGGTATCAATATATTGGAAATTCCTTTCAATAAAATTTGTAAACAAACTCCAATATTGAGCAGATTGATAACTTGAAAGCGAACCACAAGGAATATAAACTGGAATAGCTCTGTTAATATTAAAAATACTATTTGGAGTTCTGATAACAGGAGGAGTTGTTGGTTCACTAATTATTGAAGTTAATCCACTGCATTTATAAAAAGCATAATCATCAATAGTATCAACAGTGCTTGGTATTGTTAAAGATGTTAATGCACTACAACCCCAAAAAGTACCATAACTAATAAAAGAAATTGAATCAGGTAAATCAATTGAAGTTAATCCACCACATAGGTAAAAAGCATATTGGTCTATAAAATTAACAGTATTGGGAATATTTAAAGAGGACAATCCAGATTCTCTGAAAGAATAATATCCAATTGAGGTAATATTGTTTGGAATTGTCAATGAGGTTAATCCACTGCATCCCATAAACATAAAATTACTAATCTTAGAAATGGAATTTGGTATTGTAAAAGATGTTAAACCACTACATCCAGAAAAAACACCAGGTCCAATTTCAGTAACAGAGTTTGGAATGGTTACAGATGTTAAGTAATTGCTATTCATAAAAACAGAAGAACCAATACGGGTAACAGAGTTTGGAATAATTATTGAAGTTAAACTGTCACAATCAGTAAAAGCCATTTCAGCAATATAAGTAACCGAGTTTGGAATATTTACTGACATAACCCTTGATTTGGCAAAAGCAGAAGTGTCAATTGAAGTAACCCTGTAGTAATTGCCATTAAACTCAACTGAATCAGGAATTGATACACTGCCAGCATATTCATTATAATAATAATATATAGGACCTTTAAAAGTTACCCCAACAGTAAGAGGAGAAACACTGGAAGTGATTTTATAATAAATAGTATCACCATTATAAAAAGCCGAAAAGTCTTCGGCCTTAGAGTTTAAACTTATTGCAAAAATGGATGCTATTAAAATTAGTATTGCTTTTTTCATATTATAATTGTTTTTAGAGTTTATCATCTTTATTTCATCTTAACGAAATACATTATTTTGAACACTGCAAACTTACAATAAGTTATGAAAATAAAAGCAAAAATTGGAAAATATTTTTAAATATATATACAAATTTAATTTTTCCTTTACATATTGGTTTTGGATAGATTTTCGAATCTCAAACAACTTGAGGCAGTTAAGATTTAAATTTTGACATAATCTATATATATAATTTTATTATATACCTTTGCAACAATAAACTATCCATTAATAAAACAAGGAAAATTGATAACAAAACAAATACAGAACAATGAAAAAACTAATTTTTATTCTATTAGCCCTTGCAATATCCCTTTCGGCAATTAGCCAGGAAGACTTTCAGACCATAAAAGTTAAAGAAAAGTTCTCAATTTCATTACCTTCATTTCTAACTCCAACAACTGAAGACTTAGACTCTACTGCAACCATACAATATGAAAATGCAGATACATTATATTTTTTCAAAGTTCTTGAAGAGTCAAAGCAAAGTGTTCATGATATATTTGACACTGTCGATCTGGGTGAAAATTTCACAAAAGATATTAAAGGTTATTTTAACTTAGTGGATCAATTTGCAAGTGATTATTGCGATACCTATGGCTTTGAAAAGAAAGAAACCATTGTTAATGGAATGAAGACTATTTACTATTCATTGAATAAAAGGGCAGAAGGTTTTGACTACAAAGTAAATATTATGTATGTTGAAGGAAAGAATACATATTATCAAGTTTCAGTATGGATTTTTGATGAGTATTTTGATTCTTTGAAAGATATTATGGAAAAATCAATGTTTACATTTAAAGAAATATAACACAATGAAAAAACTACTTTTTATATTAGCCCTTGCAATATCCCTTTCAGCAATAGCTCAGGAAGAATTACAAACTATTAAGGTTGACAATTTATATTCCATTGTAATACCTACATTTCTAACCCCAAATAAAGAATATCAAGATCAAGGAATATTTTATTACGAAGATGTAAAAAGACATTACTATATAAGTATTAAAGTAGAAACAAAGCAATTCTTTCAAACAGTAATAGATACTAATTTTGTACCTGAAAAAGTCACAAATAATCTTGATGGATATGTTTACATGTTGGATAAGTATTATATGAATAATAAAGATTGTTATGGTTTTGAGTACAAAGACACCCTTGTTAATGGAATGAAAGCAATTTACACTGCAAAAAATATGAGAGTTAATGGCGATGATATCAAACACATTTCTCTATTTATTGAGGGTAAAGACACCTACTACGAAATAATGAGCTTTACATTCAAAGAAAACTATGAATCAAATAAAGACCTAATGCATAAATCAATGTTTACCTTTAAGGAACTCTAAAGCTATGAAAAATTAGCCCTGACACTTTTACTTTTGCTCTTTGGTTTTGTAAGCCAAGCAGAGAAATAAGAGCAGGAAACATATTCAGTTATGTCAATATTAATCATATTAGAAACAACAGGAAATTATCAAAGTGGGCTAAATGCAGTGTGGATAGCCATAGCAATGTTATTCCTTATTATAATTGCCTCTTCGAAAAAGAAGAAAGAAGAAAAAGAGAAGGATAAAGAGGGGGAAGTCTTAACTAATATTATCCCACACTTTAATATTCTCTATTAAAAACCAGCGTATAACCAGATTTGTAAACCACCGTCATTTCATTTCCCTCAACCTTTGCAAAATCAAAAGGAAATGGACTGTCATGTGTTATAAAAGTTACATAATCATGGTCATAATCATATGTGCCATAACCATCATCCTCATGAATATAATTCCCACGCGGGTCAGTAGTATAATCTTCAAATTGATTATCTGAAGTAAACTCTATCCAAAGAACATCATTTCCAAAAGGAGCAGACCACACAGTATCTGTCATTTCATTATCTTCTTCATATTCGCAAGAAACAAAAGCAAAGGAACTAAATACTGTTAAAGCTAAAATAAGGAATAGTTTTTTCATATATAAAGTATTTATGACTGAAAATAAGGTTAATTATGAAAGCAAAAATACAAAAAAAATCACTCATTCGAAAAGAGAAGGAAATTTGTGTCCAAGACATTTCCAAAATTATAGATTAAATTTTGACAGAAAAGCAACAAAGTTGATAAGCATTCCCACACTGGGTATATTATCCTTATTATTTAATTAAGTATCGGATTATAAATCATGAGCGGTAGGAAGATTTTATAATTATTTAACACATTGAAATACAATAATATGCTTGCGTATATCAGGTAATTATTGTAACTTTGTAGCATAATTATTAATTTTATGGGAT
>Ga0316605_10000138_pt1 | contig 67856 bp, 52 predicted proteins | sample OWC_soil_day20_n_FD_207666 | JGI IMG/M metagenome (GOLD analysis project Ga0316605, IMG submission 207666) | Wetland soil microbial communities from Old Woman Creek delta, Ohio, United States - OWC_soil_day20_noCT | ecosystem: Environmental > Terrestrial > Soil > Wetlands | place: USA: Ohio...
CCTGTAGTGACTTTTTTTCTTTTTATTCGCTCCTTATCTCGTAACACCACCGTGTCTCTCAAAGCGGGTGCAAAAGTACATACTTTATTACTACACTCCAAATCTTTTTATGGGTTTTTTTGAAATAAAATTGGCGTTTCGGATTAAAACTCTGTACCTCTATAAATTACATGCACAAAATATTTTCAGCAAATATGAGGGCAAAGCTCCAAAACAGGGGTATTCCGGCCGGAACTGCACAATAATGGGTTAGTGAAGTCTGGTATTTTTTTCGGAATTTGGGATTATATTACTTCGGTTCACCAAAAACTTTTTCGATAGATTGGTGTAATTTGTGCTTTAATTCCTCAAAATTAACTTCTGCACCGAGTTCTTTTTGCATTGAGGTTACCCCTTTATCCACAAAACCGCATGGATTGATGTGGTTGAAGTAGCTTAAATCTGTATTTACATTCAAGGCAAAGCCATGCATGGTTACATATCGGGAACTCCTTACCCCGATAGCCGATATTTTCCGACAGCCGGGTTTACCGGTATCGAGCCATACGCCGGTAGCTCCATCGAGCCTTTCGGATATAATATTATAGGTAGCTAATGTCCGGATAATGGCTTCTTCTATATTATATATATATTGTCGGAGGCCGATATTGAAATTAGCCAAATCAAAAATAGGGTATCCTACTACCTGTCCCGGCCCATGATAGGTTATATCGCCCCCCCTGTTTGTTTTCACAAACCGGGCATCTTTGGCCTGAAGCTGTATGTAATCAATCAGCAAATTATGCTCATCGCCACTTTTGCCGAGCGTATACACATGAGGGTGCTCACAAAAAATCAGGGAATTGGTAGTGGGTAAGCCGGCGGCTTTGCGGGCAATAGTTTCGTTGAACAGTTCTTCCTGACGTTGCCAGGCATCGTTGTATTCGGTAAGTCCCCAGTCGGTAAATTGTATGGTAGTCATTATTTCTTCTTCTTTTTAGTTTTATTGACAGACTCTTTTTTATCAAAGTCCACCTTTTTAATTTTGCTCATCAGGCTTACAATTTTGGATTTCCGGCGAATAATATAGTCCGATGGATTTCCGGCATTGAACTTACGCGGGTTAGGCAGACAGGCAGCGATAGTAGCCGCTTGCGATTTGGTCAACTTCGAAGCATCTTTATTAAAATATATCTGTGAAGCAGCCTGAACTCCATAAATACCATCGCCCATTTCAATAACATTGAGGTATACTTCCATGATACGCTCTTTGGACCAAATAAGTTCAATAAGCACTGTAAAATATGCTTCCAAACCTTTGCGAATGTATGATCTGTGAGGCCACAGAAAAACATTTTTGGCTGTTTGCTGCGAAATGGTGCTTCCGCCACGTATACGCTTTCCTTTTTTATTATGCTTAATGGCTTTATTAATATCGTTGAAAGAAAATCCCCAATGCTCTACAAAAAGATTATCTTCAGATGCCACTACAGCCTGTATCATGTTGGGAGATATTTTTTCGATAGGCACCCACTCTTTTGAATTGCGGGGAGATTTGCCATCGGCAATAGATTCGACACTGCGTATAAACATGAGCGGCGTGAGATACACCGGAATAAAACGAGCCAAAACCACCCATACAATGCTGATTACAAAAAATAAAATAACAGAGTTGCGTACAAAACGCAATAAACGTGGCCAGAAACCTTTCTTTTTAGTATTGTTTTTCATTTCAAAAAAAATATATCATCAAAAAAAGCCGACTTGCATGAATTTCACTCCGGTTGGTGAACCAAGTCGTCGAGAGCTTGCTTTAGCTCAGGATATTTAAACACAAAACCAGCATTGAGTAACACCTTAGGGTATACCCAGGAACTATTCAGAATTAAATCGGGTTCAAAATTAAGAAATTTTGAGACATGTTGTACCACAAATTCCGGAGCTGGTATTCCCAAAGGCATACCCGAAGCTTTTCTCAGGGCTTTCATAAAAGCAGCATTGGTAGCAGCACCGGGCGATGTGCAGTTTACAACCCCGCTAATACCTTTATTTTCAATAATAAAACGAATAACCCGGTAATAATCCTCGTAATGTATCCAGCTAAACATCTGTTTGCCGGAGCCTACAGCTCCTCCCAGCCCCAAACGCGCAAGCATGTGTAAACGTGTAAATGCACCCCCGTTGCGTCCAAGAACCACCGAAGTCCGCAAAGCCACCTGACGGACAGCAGGCGTACGTAGTTTAACGAAATCCGACTCCCAGCGCTTAACTACCTGTGCCAGAAAATCATCGGCAAAAAGATTGGCATCTTCGGAAGCCGACACAGTATACAAAGATTTATATATAGCTGTGGCACTGGCATTAATCCATAATGGGGGCGGATTCCGGCACTCTGCCAGCACATTGCCCAACATGGCTGTAGATTGTATTCTTGAACCAAGTATCAGATTTTTATTTACCTCGGTATACCTGCAGTTGATATTGTGTCCGGCAAGATTAATCAGTACATCGGCATTTTCAATTACATTACGCATATCAGCAGGGTTCCACTTCACAAAATTACCACGGCGTGCTATAATTATTACCGTGTGCCCTTCTGCAGTAAATTTTTTGTTCAGGTACGAACCGATAAACCCGGTTCCACCGGCAATAATGATCTTCATTGGCATGGCTTAAAAAAAATATCTTATTTTAAAAAAATCTATCTTAAATTATAATGATCCGCATAAAGACCTAATTATATTTCTAATGGGGCTTTGCCCCAAACCCCAGTTACTTTTTTGTCTTGACACAAAAAAGTAACCAAAAAAAGTCAAGACTGCGCCCGCCTCGCTCGAAAAACTGGCGTTCAGTTGGCTGAAACCGTCCAAACTCGCTCCTGCGTCGCTCAAACAGGACAGTTTCAAACGCCAACTTCACTGGTTTTTCGGCTCACCGGACGAGGTCGCTCGTTCAAAGAGTAATGTCTGCTTTTTACTGGTCGTTTTACGGATAACCATATAAATTATAAATGAAAAATGTTTCACTATAACAACAATACATATTCTATTGTTTTGATATACAATTATTTTAAATATGCAATATCATTTCCGTTTATAATTATCAATGATAATAATATAGCTGCTACGAAGAATACAAGTGGGTGAATAAAAAACTCCCTTGCAAAGATTATTTGCAAAGGAGTTATTTTGATATCGAATGAAGGTGTTATAAATAATCCATTATTCGTAAGCACCCATTTTAAGCATATTTACTTCACGTTGGTTCAGGAAACGATATTTTCCACGTGGTAAGTTCTTTTTGGTTAATCCTGCAAAATACACCCTGTCGAGGCGAACTACTTTGTAACCCAGTTTCTCGAAAATACGACGCACCACGCGGTTTTGTCCTGAATGTATTTCGATACCTACCTGTTTAGCATCATCTTCCTTAACATAGCTCAGAGCATCGGCAGCAATTTTTTCATCTTCGTCGAGCTGTACACCAGCAAGAATTGTTTCAAAATCGGCCGTTTCAAGAGCTCTGTCGAGCGCTACGTGATAAATTTTCTTTTTCTCGTATTTAGGATGTGTCAGTCGCGAAGCTAAGTCTCCATCGTTGGTAAGCAGAATAATACCTGTAGTATTACGGTCCAAACGGCCAACGGGATAAATACGTTCGCTGCACGCATTTTTCACCAAATCCACCACCGTGAGTCGGTCGTGTGTATCTTCAGCAGTTGTTACACAGTCTTTTGGCTTATTGAGCAGAATGTAAACCTTGCGTTCGGAACGTACTACCTGATTGTGGAACATCACTTTATCGGTAGGTAATACTTTCACTCCAAGTTCCGAAACTGTTTCACCATTTACGGTAATCACACCAGCCTGAATAAATTCGTCGGCCTCACGGCGTGAACAGATACCTGCATTAGCCAAAAACTTATTCAAACGAACCGGTTTTGTAGGATCAACAAAGGTTTTGTTGTATTCTATCTGTTTCTTGTTGCTGTATTTAGAGTTAGGATCGTAGCCACCTGAACGTTTATAAGCCGGTTTTCTGAACCTAACACCACCATTGTTGTTATCGAAACGGGTTTCGATATATCCTGATGATTTATCGTCGCCGGGTTTCCTGAAACTCAACCGACCACCTTCCGACGATCTGTCATCGTTAGCATTGTAAGGTTTTCTGTACGGACGTTGTTCACCGTCTTGCTGACTGATACGAGGACGCTTGCCCTGAGGTCTGCGGTCGTCGCCGTACGAAGGGCGGGATTCGCGGTTGTCATAAGGTCTGCGTTGCTCATTATTAAACGGCCTACTATCATCGCGTTTTCTAAACTCAAGTCTGTTACCACTTTGTTGGTGGTTATCATTATACCTTGGTCTGTCTTCGCTGTTGTATCGCGGTCTGTCTTCGCTGTTGTATCGTGGCCTTTCATCGTTATTGTATCGTGGCCTGTCCTGGTAATACCCGGGTTTGTCTTCGTTAAACCGGGGTTTATCGTCGTTATATCTGGGCCTATCTGACTGATACTTATTAGCTCCACCACGCGTACCTTTCAGGATTGATTTTACGTCGCGTTTCTCATAAGGTTTACCATCACGGCCGGCACCGGAATTCGAATTACCCTTCGAGTTTCCATGCCATTTTTCATTGTTCATCATTATCTCAGATTAGTTTTTAAAATTTTTCGACACAAAGTTCGTAAAAAATCCCGAATATCAAACACTTTTTCCCTCTCAAAATTTATTTTTATATCTCAATATCTGCATTTTTGCATTGATTTATCAATTTTTCAGATTTGTAAATCTTATTTATTTCCGATGTATGAATCGCTGCAAGCTTATTATCACAAACGTTTGCGCAAACAAATTTACGGCTTTAAAGTCTGCAACTCATCTTAACTCAAGCAGGTATATTATTTTTGCAATACACAAAAAAAATAAGTTTTTTATTTTTAGCTTAGTTTGTTTGAATAATGTTTTTTTCGCTTTACTTTTGTTATTGTACTAAAAGTTATGCTTTTTTACATGTTGGGTATTTTCAAAACAAAAAGCGGAATAAGTATTTCAATAATAAAACAATAAAGTAATCTCGGCTTTTGACACAACGGAAACAATTATGTATAATAATGGGATTCTTTTAAAAGTCAAGACGAGTTCAATATCTGCTATTTTATGTATCATCAATAAAAAAATCTAAGGTATGAGAAAACACGCTTTTTTATTATTTATTTTTATAATCAGCCATATAGCGGCTGCTGAGAGTCTTTATTCTCCGAACAAAAACTTCCGGCTCGATTTTGGGCTGAGCGCTTCGGGCGAACCGCAATACGCGCTTACTTACAAAGATAAGCCTGTGATAAAAACATCGGCTATGGGCTTTGAACTGAAAGATGCTAAAGCCTTGTTATCCGGCTTTAGTATGGTGAACACAACTACCGGTAGTGCCAACGAAACATGGAAACCTGTGTGGGGCGAAGTAAGTGAAATAAGAAACCATTACAATGAACTGGTGGTAACACTTGAACAAAAAGCCGAACAACGCACCATGACGATTCGTTTCAGATTGTTCGACGACGGGCTGGGATTTCGCTATGAATTTCAGAAACAACCCAATCTGAATTATTTCCGAATCACGAAAGAATGTACTCAGTTTGCACTTGCCGGCGATCACAAAGCGTTTTGGATACCGGGCGACTACGACACCAACGAGTATTATTACACCACTACCCGCATATCGGCTGTAGATGCTTCCAAAGTAGATGGCATGGGCATTGGCACTCATGGATATTTTGCCACCAATGCTGTGCAAACCCCGCTGATGATGAAAACTGACGACGGGCTGTATATCAACATTTTTGAAGCGGCGCTGGTAGATTACTCGGCCATGCACTTACTTATTGATCAGAAAAAAATGATATTAACATCGTCGCTGGCTCCCGATGCTGTAGGTACTTTGGTATATATGCAAACGCCGCACCATACTCCATGGCGTACGGTAATTGTAAGCGATAAAGCGGCTGATATTCTGGCATCTAAAACGATTCTGAATCTGAATGAACCAAGCAAAATTGCTGATCCGGGCTTTATTCATCCACAGAAATACATTGGCATCTGGTGGGGAATGCATGTACCCAACACCATGTCGTGGGACTATGCCCATGCGCCTAACATACGCCTGAAAGATACCGACTGGAATGCGCTGACTCCGCTACCGCAACACGGTGCAAAAACGGCCAACGTGAAACGCTATATCGACTTTGCTGCTGAGCATGGTTTTAAGGGTGTACTGGTTGAAGGCTGGAACGTAGGATGGGAAGACTGGGCCGGAAACTGGAAAGAAGAGGTTTTTGATTTTGTAACCCCCTACCCTGATTTTGACATCAAATACCTGAACGAATATGCTCACGCTAAAGGGGTAAAACTGATTATGCATCATGAAACATCGGCCTCGGTGACCAATTACGAACGACGCATTGACAAGGCCATAGAGCTGATGAAACAATATGGATACGACGCAGTAAAAACCGGCTACGTAGGCTGGATTATACCACGTGGCGAGAAGCACGACGGACAGTGGATGGTGAATCATTATGTACGCGTGGCTGAAAAAATGGCCAAAAACGGTATTATGCTGGATGCCCACGAGCCCGTACGCCCTACCGGACTACACCGTACTTACCCTAACTGGATGGCCTGCGAAGCCGCCCGGGGCAACGAGTTCAATGCCTGGAGCGCCGGCAATCCGCCCGAACATGAAACCATATTGCCTTTTACACGCCTGATGGGTGGCCCCATGGACTATACACCCGGTATCTTTGAAATAAAAATGGACTATTACCAAAAAGGCAATACCTTTCAGGTACATACTACGCTGGCTAAGCAGCTGGCACTGTATGTAACCATGTACAGCCCGCTACAAATGGCCGCCGACCTGCCCGAAAACTACGAAAAACGCATGGATGCTTTTCAGTTTATCAAAGATGTGGCTGTAGATTGGAGCGATACCCGCTATATCGAAGCCGAACCGGGCGACTATATTACAATGGCGCGTAAGGACAAGAATTCCGACAATTGGTTTGTAGGCGCTATTACCGACGAAAACGGACGTATGGCTATTATTCCTTTCAACTATCTGGACGAAAAAAGCTGGTACGTGGCCACTATTTATGGCGATGCACCCGATGCCGACTGGAAAGCCAACCCCATGGCTTATAAGATAAGGAAAGTGTTGGTAAGTTCACAATCGGTACTAAAGCAAAAGTTGGCTCCAGGTGGCGGTGTGGCCATAAGCCTTAAAAAAGCACAGAAAGAGGATTTGAAGACACTCAAAAAGTTGTAAAAAAGCCATTTAGGTTAGTTACATATAACAAGGACTCTGCTTAAGGTGGAGTCCTTGTTTTTTTTTGAAATACACCCACGAAAAAACCGTGAATAAAGCCGAAGTTTACACATCTGGCACTATTCAGGTTTAGAGCAGATTAAAATGTGTGTTGGATAATATCGGAGTTTAATTATCTTTAGTTTTGGATATTTTAGATATAAAAATTACCTTTGAGAAAAATATTTATGTTTTGTAAAAGCTGCCCCATATTTAAAATAACACAAAATCAACAATGTCGATAACTAACGAAAAAGAATTACTTGGAATAAAACAAGCAAGCGAAGCAGTTGCTTATACGCTCAAAGAAATGAGGAACTACGCAAAACCGGGCATGACTACTAAACAGTTAGATGAGTTTGGAGGAAAGCTTCTGATGGAGATGGGAGCAAAATCGGCTCCTTATGTAAGTTATGGTTTCCCGGGTTGGACTTGCATCAGTGTTAACAATGAATTTTGTCATGGTATACCATCTGATTTCAGAATACTACAGGAAGGCGATTTGATAAACATAGATGTTTCGGCAGAATTAAACGGCTTTTTTTCGGATAACGGCGGTTCCTTTGTATTAGGTGACGACAAATATCAGTATCATAATCTCGTCAATGCGTCCAAAGATATTCTTTATAAAGCTATTCACCATATCAAAGGCGGGGTACGTATTTCGGATATAGGTCTTTTAATAGAAACGGAAGCTAAAAAACGAGGTTATAAGGTAATCAAAAACCTTACAGGACATGGCATTGGCAGAAAACTCCATGAAGAGCCTGCTGAAATTCCTAATTTCAGAGACAGATATAATACTGCACGCTTTCGCAAAAACTCTGTTGTAGCTATCGAAACGTTCATTTCAACAACTTCAACTTATGCTGATACCCTGAGCGACGGCTGGACAATGATTGGTAACAAAGGTGGGTTTATGGCTCAACATGAACACACGATTATCGTTACCGACGGAAAGCCAATTGTACTCACTGAAATGAACGAAATCTGGAATTAGTAAAAAACTGAGATCAGGAAGTAGCTAATACCAGTTACAGTGGCAAATAATTTTTTGCAGATTTATTCTGTAACCAATGCTTATATTGTATACAACAGGGTAAACCTTAGCCGTATACGATGAATTTAACACGCCATTATATATCCCATCTTTCTGGAAAAGCGCTCTGTTTGGTCCGGCATAAACATTATTCACCCCGCTTTCGACGGTGCCTCTTATAAAAACAGCATCTTTTTCAAAAACCCTGTAATCCCATTCGGCATCGAAAAAAGCAGAAAACATGGTTTTGGTTGAGTAACTTCCGGTATAACGCTCGTTAGTAGTAAAAAAGCCATGTTGAGGCAAATCGTACAGTTCCAGATTCCACTGACTATAAAAACCTCTCAGTTCAATAGACCCCTGCGTTACTTCATAGTGGTTTCTCATCCCAAACATAACGTTAGCTCCTACCGTAAACATGATGCTGTTTTTTTCATCAATGGGTATAGCCCTTGCAATTCCTACAGGAATAGACAAAGCATAAGTCTTTTGTTTTTCAATCAAATCGGTGAAAATTGTTCGTAATACATAATTCTCGCCATCAGTATCAATGTCGGCACTCTCAACCGTACCATTAAAGTATGCTTCGGACATAAGCGACCTTACATTTACTCCAATTCTAAAATAAGTAAGTGGTTTGAACTGATACAGATACTCTACTCCAAAGTTTTGTCCGATATTGATTTTTGTATTCCCGGCTAAGGCGCTATAATTGAGACCCTGTTTTCCTATCCCACCAAAAATCGACATGTTATGCCGGCTTCTCTGAGCATTTAGCGTTGAAAACACAATGCATATAAATAATATTGCGAGTTTTACTCTCGTGTTCATGTACATAAGAAGTGTCTTAGTTTACTTTCTGTAATAATCATTTATACGATTGTTATCTATTCTCATCTCTCTGCCGTAATCATCAGGCTTTGTTGCATCATTAATCTCAACCGATACAAGCCATTTTTCCAATAAAAATGGGCTTATACGTTTTACCAACCACATAAAACCAACAAAAACCAGATACAATAATTTAACTTTGATATAAAACGCAGATTCATTTTTTTTATTATATTATTTTACCAATATTTTATAATAAGTTTGATAAGTACTATAGTTGAACTTAAGCATATAAATCCCCGAAGCTGATGGCATAGTAATATAGGTTAATCCTAATATATTGCCTGTATACTGGACTTTACCAGCTAAGTCATACAAAGTTACGTTAGTTGCTTCCAGCTCGGCATCAGTAAAGTTTTCGGTTTTTATGTAACATTTTTTATCTGTCCCTACAGGATTAGGATATACGGATATATACTTTTCACCTTTATTAAAATACTCACTATAATCATGTTGCAACGGCACGTTAAATATTTTAGGACAGGTAAAGAATGTTTCGCCATTGCGTGTTACCACTCTTACATAATAGGTGCCAACTACCCCACTCCTGTCGTTGTAAAACTGTGCTGTAGCGCCTTCTATCTCCTGACCGTTTTTATACCATTGGTATTGAATAAATCTGTCTTCTGCATTGTTACAGAAAATTACATCGTCGAACTTTGACAGGACGTAATCCGAAGCTAAGCTAACGGTGAACGTGAACGGGTATTTATCGCTTTCGCCTATATTATCGGTCATTTGCAAGTAAGCTGTATAAGTACCTTCTTTCATTCCATCCGGTATCATCATACTGATTTGTCCTCCGGTTACTCCTGTAGTAAGAATTACATATCCACCGTTTACCATGCCTTGGTCAAGTGCTTTATCATCAAAAATCAGCTTATAATAGCCGGGGGTACCCTTCAGTACCACATAATCGAGCAATACCGAATTCCCGTTACAAACCGGGGTCTGCGTTGTACTGAGTGTCAGTACAATTTTTTCAGCTATTACGCCATCAGGAATTAACTCATCCACTGGTTTCATATAGTTTGCCGATTCAGAACCGGAAATCGCATACTGAATCACAATGGGTTTGTTTACTCCTACATTTGCATTATCGTAATTGGCTTGTGCCGACACACCCACCTTTCCTAAGTCAGAGTTTTCAACTCCAACAAGTGTACCTGCAGTAACCTGAGCAACAGCAGTGCCGTCGTACATTTTTTTAGTAATAACAGCAGGCGCAGTAATGGTCAATTGCTTTGGAAGTATTGTGCCGTTATATGTTTGGTAATCGTCCGGAGCAATATAGTTTGGCAATGAAGTTCCCGATAAATTATATATAACGTTAATCAATTTTCCTGTTCCGGCATTTTTGTCAATATAATCGGATGTAGCAGTAACACTTATATCATCGCCAGATACAACGCCCGCAAGCACACCCAAAGCTGTGTACGATGCCTGTGTAGTAGCATCGTATATTTTAGTAAGTGTGAGCGCAGGATCGGATATGGTAAGTTTCTTTTTCAATATCGCCGCTGTAGTAACAGATGAAGCTGACGTCAGCATATAATTAGTGGCATCGGATCCGCTGAGGGTAATACCTGTAGCGGTTACCACCTTACCGTTTCCTGCATTTTTGTTGTCAAAATTGGCTGCAACGTATATTACATTCACCACATCAGCAGCCTCTTTGTCGGATGAGAATGTTACCAAAGCCGAAGTATTACCATCGTATATCTTATCAACAGCCGACGCCGTAAGGTTTAGTACCCTCGCTATTATGTTAGCATTAGCTGTGGTGACAGTCGAAGCCAGTGTGTAATTACCCGCATCAGCGCCGCTTATGGCCATACCGGTAATAGTTACCGTTTTACCCACACCTGCGTTCTTGTTATCAAAGTTAGCAGCTATATTGGTAACAGTCAGTATATCGGCAGCCACTTTGTCCGAAGTCAGGACTACAATGGCAGTAGTGTTGCCATCGTAAACTTTATCATTGGCAGTGGCTGTTACGTTCAATATCCGAAGAGTGATATTAGCCGTAGTATTAGCCATAGTAGCAGCAAGAGTGTAGTTGGCTGCATCGGCGCCGCTAATAGCAATACCCGTAACAATTACCGGTTTGCCAGTACCTGCATTTTTATTATTAAAATTAGCCGTAGCATTTGTTATTATTAATACATCCGAAGCTATTTTGTCGGAACTAAGATTGATAGAAGCAATCGTGTTTCCGTCGTAAACCTTATCGGCAGCTGTGGCCGTTGCAGTTAAGATACGGACCGTGATATTGGCTGTGGTCGAAATCGTATTGGTTGCCAGAGTGTAGTTAGCAGCATCGGCTCCACCTGCTATAGCAATACCTGTAACGGTTACGGCTTTACCTGTACCTACATTTTTATTGTCAAAGTTAGCTGTAGCATAAGTCAATGTAAGTACATCCCCTGTTACCTTATCCGACGATAATGTTACTAACGCCACTGTATTACCATCGTAAGTTTTGTTGTTAGCCACAGATGTCGCTGTAAGTATTCGTGGTGTAATATTGGCAGTGCTTGTATTGGCAGTGGCAGCCAGCGTATAGTTAGCTGCATCACTTCCACCGATGGCAATGCCGGTAACAGTTACGGTTTTGCCAGTGCCCACGTTTTTAGTATCAAAGTTAGCTGTTGCGTTGGATATAGTAATCACATCGCCGGCTATCCGATCTGATGTAAAGGCTACAGAAGCGATGGTATTTCCGTCGTATACCTTGTTGCTTGCTGTTGTAGTAACGGTAAGCATTCTGACTGTGATATTGCCCGTGGTGGTAACTGTAGTTGCTGCCAATGTATAGTTGGCTGCGTCAGCTCCACTAATAGCAACACCGGTAACAGTTACAATTTTGCCCGTACCTACGTTTTTAGTATCAAAATTAGCAGCAGTATTTGTAATAGTCAAAACATCGGCAGTCATCTTATCCGAATTCAAAGTAACAGTAGCCGTGGTATTTCCGTCGTATACTTTGTCGTTGGTTAAGGGCACTACGTTAAGAGTTCTGAGCGTTATATTTGCCGTAGCTGCTACTGTTGTTGAAGCAAGAGTATAATTAGTAGCATCGGTGCCACTAATAGTAACACCTGTAACTGTTACCATCTTACCTGTGCCTACATTTTTATTGTCGAAGTTAGCCGCAGCGTTTGTTATAGTCAGTATATCAGTCGCCACTTTATCCGAAGCAAAGGAAACAACAGCAATAGTATTACCATCGTACACTTTATTGTTTGCAGTGGCAGTAACGTTGAGTGTTCGTTGCGTAATGGTTGCCGTGGCAGTAACAGTTGTTGAGGCCAGCGTATAGTTGGGGGCATCGGTTCCACTGATGGTAATGCCGGTAACAGTTACGGTTTTACCAACACCTACGTTTTTACTGTCGAAATTAGCGGTGGCATTGGTCATTGTTATTACATCGGCGGCTACTTTATCAGATGCTAAAGTAATTGTGGCAGTAGTATTTCCATCGTAAACTTTATCATAAGCCGTTGCCGTTACGATAAGCGTTCTGAGAGTTATGCTCGCAGTAGTAGTAACCATAGTTGACACCAGTGTATAGTTCGAAGCATCAGTTCCACTGATAGCTACACCTGTAACGGTTACAGTCTTACCTATTCCAGCATTTTTATTATCAAAGTTTGCAGCAGTGTTCGTAATTGTTATCACATCGGCAGCCACCTTGTCCGAAGTTAAAGTAGCGGTAGCAATCGTATTTCCATCGTACACTTTGTCGTTGGCTGCGGCCACTACGTTTAGAGCTCTGAGCGTTATATTAGCTGTAGTTGTGGCTGTTGTAGAGGCAAGGGTATAATTAGCCGCATCGGTTCCACTAATGGCAATGCCGGTAACCGTAACTGTTTTACCAGTGCCTGTGTTTTTAGTATCAAAATTAGCAGCAGCATATGTAATAGTTAGCACATCAGCAGCCACTTTGTCCGAAGTCAGAGTAGCGGTAGCATTGGTATTACCATCGTAAATCTTATTATTTCCGGTTGCTGTTACGATGAGTGTTTTAAGGGTAATAGCAGCATTAGTAGTAGTGGTGGTTGAAACCAGCGTGTAATTGGCCGCATCAGTTCCACTAATTGCAATTCCGTTGACAGTTATAGTTTTACCTGTGCCTACATTTTTATTGTCGAAATTGGCAGTGGTGTTTGTAATAGTCAATACATCGGCCGCTATTTTGTCGGAAGTGAAAGTAACAGTCGCGCTCGTATTACCATCGTAAACCTTATTCTGTCCGGTTGCCGTTACAGTAAGGTTTTTGGTTGTAATTGAAGCTGTGGCATTTGCCGTTGTAGCAGCCAGCGTATAGTTCATGGCATCGGCTCCGGCAATCGCTATTCCGGTAACAGTTACAGTTTTGCCGGCACCTACATTTTTGGTATCAAAATTGGCAGTTGTGTTTGTTATCGTAAGTATATCGGTAGCTACTTTGTTCGACGACAATGTGGCTGTGGCTGTTGTTGTTCCGTCGTACACCTTGTTATCAGCTATGGCTGTAACCGTCAGTGTTCTTAAAGTAATATTGGCTGTAGCAGAGGCTGTTGTGGCTGTTAGCGTATAGTTAGCTGCATCGGTTCCGCTGATAGCAATGCCGGTAACTGTTATGGTTTTACCTGTGCCTACGTTTTTATTGTCAAAATTGGCAGCTACATTGGTAATAGTCAGTATATCGGTAGCCACTTTATCCGAATTCAAGCTAACGGCAGCTGTGGTATTTCCATCGTATATTTTATTATTTCCGGTTGCCGTAACAGTAAGCGTTCGCAGGGTAATGGAAGCCGTTGTTGAAGCCGTTGTTGAGGCAAGGATATAATTAGCTGCATCGGTTCCACTGACGGCTATGCCGGTAACGGTTACCGTTTTTCCGGTTCCCACATTTTTATTATCAAAATTGGCTGTAGCATAAGTTACTGTCAGAACATCAGCAACTACTTTATCCGACGATAAACTTGCAGATGCCAGAGTTGTAGCATCGTAAGTTTTATTAGATGCAGTAGCAGATACAGTAAGCGTACGTGAAGTAATAGCAGCTGTAGTAGCGGCCGTTGTAGCACCAAGAGTATAGTTAGCTGCATCGGCTCCACCAATGGCAATACCGGTAACAGTTACCGCTTTACCAACTCCCGTATTCTTATTATCAAAGTTGGCATCAGTATAGGTCACAGTCAATACATCCGAACTGACTTTATCAGATGATAATGTAGCCATAGCTACGGTATTACCATCGTACACTTTATTGTTGGCTGTGGCTGAAACATTGAGCGTACGTTTCGTAATAGTTGCCGTGGTAGTAGTGGTTGTTGATGCAAGAGTGTAGTTAGCTGCATCAGTTCCAGTAATGGCAATGCCGGTAACCGTAACTGTTTTACCTGTGCCTATGTTTTTATTGTCAAAAGTAGCTGATGTATTTGTAATCGATAATACATCGGTTGCTATTTTATCCGACAAAAGAGTTATCGTAGCTGTGGTATTACCATCATAGGTTTTGTTGTCAGCTGTGGTAGTTACTGTAAGTAAGCGCGAAGTAATGGCAGCTGTTGTTGTAGCCGTGGTATTAGCCAGCGTATAATTGGACGCGTCAGTTCCGCTGATAGCAATACCGGTGATGGTTACTGTTTTTCCGGCACCTGTATTTTTATTATCAAAGTTAGCCGCAGTATATGTAATGGTAAGAACATCGCCTGCAGCCTGATCCGAAGATAAGGAAACCGAAGCAGTAGCTGTTCCATCATAAACTTTGTTATTAGCTGTAGCAGACACAGTGAGTGTTTTGGCTGTAATAGCAGCTGAGGTAACTGCATTTGTAGCAGCCAGCGAGTAATTGGTCGCATCAGCCCCACTGATAGCAATGCCGGTAACGGTTACTGTTTTTCCGGTTCCCACATTTTTATTATCAAAATTAGCAGTAGTATACGAAAGAATCAGCACATCCGCCGTAGCTTTATTTGAAGATAAAGAAACTGAGGCTATGGTATTTCCATCGTAGATTTTATTAGTTGCCAAGGCCGTTACCGTAAGCGTTTTAATAGTTATGCTTGCTGTAGTAGTTGCTGTAGTAGTTGCTAAAGTATAGTTGGCTGCATCAACTCCGCTAATGGTTATACCCGTAACAGTTACAGTTTTTCCGGCACCTACGTTTTTATTGTTAAAATTAGCATCGGTATGACTAATTGTAACCACATCGCCTACTGCGTTATCCCCTGTAAGTGAAATTGTAGCTGATGTAGCCCCATCGTAAATTTTATCATTGGCCGATGCTGTTACCGTTAGAATACGGGATGTGATAGATGCCGTAGTTGTGGCTGTAACACCAGCCAATGTATAATTCGTAGCATCGGTTCCGCCAATAGCAATACCCGTTACGGTTACGGGTTTACCTGCACCAATATTTTTATTATTGAAATTAGCAGCAGTATATGTTATGGTAATAATGTCTGATGCTATCTTATCTGAAGAAAGAGCAACCGATGCCTGTGCATTTCCATCGTATGTTTTGTTGCTTGCCGTAGTTGTTACAGTAAGCGTACGAGAAGTGATAGAAGCGGTTGTTGTAGCGTTTGGTGAGGCTATGGTATAATTGCCGGCATCGATTCCGTTGATAGTAATACCGGCAACGCTAACAGTTTTACCCGTACCAACATTTTTATTATCGAAATTGGCAGTGGCATAGGTTATTGTCAGTGCATCAGCAACTATCTTATCTGAAGCAAAAGTTACAGCAGCATCAGTTACCCCATCATAGATTTTGTTGGATGCGGTAGCAGTAACGTTAAGCGTACGAACAGTGATTGCAGCTGTGGTAGTCAGTGTAGATGCAGCAATGGTATAATTGCCGGCATCGGCTCCGCCAATGGAGATACCCGTTACAGTTACGGTTTTTCCGGTACCCACATTCTTGTTATTGAAAGTGGCACCTGTATTTGAAATGGTAATCGCATCAGCCGTCGCTTTATCCGACGAAAGAGTTATCGATGCAATTGTATTTCCATCATATACTTTATCGTTGGCCAGAGCCGTTATAGTTAGCGTTTTAGCTGTAATGGAAGCCGTAGTAGAAGCTGTGGTGGAAGCCAGAGCGTAGTTGGTTGCATCCGCACCGCTTAATGTAATTCCCGTGACTGTAACAGTTTTGCCAGTACCAATATTTTTAGTATCAAAGTCTGCATTTGCATACGAAACTGTAAGTATATCCGTAGTAGCTTTATCTGACGATAGTGTAACATTAGCCGTGGTGTTTCCATCATAGATTTTATTATTGGCAGTAGCGGTTACAGTAAGGGTTTTGATAGTGATATCAGCTGTAGCGGTGGCATTGGTTGCTGCCAGAGTATAGTTGGCTGCGTCGGTTCCACTGATTGCGATACCTGTAACTGTCACAGTTTTACCTGTACCTGTATTTTTGGTATCAAAAGTAGCAGTGGCATTAGTTATTGTAAGCGCATCGGTAGCAGCTTTATTGGAAGTAAGCGTAACCGAAGCTGTTGTATTTCCATCATATATTTTATTGTTGGCAGTAGCTGTTACGGTAAGCGTTTTGCTCAGAATTGATGCGTTTGTTGTTACTGTAGTAGCAGCAAGAGTATAGTTGGTAGCATCAGCTCCGGTAATAGCAATTCCTGTAACGGTTACAGCTTTTCCCGTACCTACATTTTTGTTATTGAAAGTTGCACTGGTCGATGAAATGCTAATAACGTCGGCCGAAGCTTTGTCCGACGAAAGAGTTACCGACGCAATTGTATTTCCATCATACACTTTATCGTTGGCCGATGCTGTAATGGTAAGTGTGTAAGGAATAATGGCGGCCGTAGTAAAAGCAGATGTCGAGGCAAGAGTATAGTTAGCAGCATCCGCTCCGGTTATAGAGATACCTGTTACTGTAACCGTTTTCCCTGTTCCTACGTTTTTGGTATCAAAATTTGCTGTTGTGTATGATAAGGTAATTACATCAGCAGTAGCTTTGTCCGACGAAAGCGTCACATAAGCATCGGTTGTTCCATCATAATTTTTATTTGTTGCCGTGGCCGATACGGTGAGTGTTTTTGATGTAATATTGGCTGTAGTGGTGACTGTGGTGACTGCCAGATTGTAATTGGCAGCATCAGTGCCTCCTAAAGACAATCCTATAACTGTCACTGTTTTCCCTGCTCCAATATTTTTATTATCGAAATTAGCATCGGTATTCGAGATAGTTAATACATCGGCAGTGGCTTTATCGGATGTCAGCACCACCGCAGCCGTGGTACTGCCATCGTATATTTTATCGCTGGCCGATGCTGTTACGGTAAGTGTTTTTTTAGTAATAGAGGCTGTAGTGGTAACTGTAGTGGCGGCCAGCGTATAATTTACAGCATCAGCTCCACTCAGGGTAATTCCGGTAACAGTAACAGTTTTTCCTGTTCCTACGTTTTTATTATTAAAATTGGCTGTTACCTCAGTAATTATCAACACATCAGCTGTTACCTTATCAGAAGAAAATGTAACTGACGCCCCTGTGTATCCGTCGTACACCTTATCCGAGGCAGTGGCAGTAACCGTAAGTGTTTTGGTGGTAATGGCAGCTGTAGTTGTTGTGCTATTTGAAGCCAATGTGTAGTTGGGTGCATCAACACCACTGATACTGATACCTGTAACAGTTACTGTTTTTCCCGTTCCAACGTTTTTGGTATCGAAATTGGCATTCGTATTTGAAATTATGATGGCATCAGCACCAACTTTGTCGGACGAAAGCGTAACCGATGCTATTGTAGTTCCATCATAGATTTTATTGGTTGCTACCGCGGCAACAGTAAGTGTTCGGGCCGTAATAGCTGCTACGGCCGTAGCAGTGGTCGATACCAGGGTATAGTTGGGTGCGTCGGCACCAGTGATGGCAAGACCTATAACTGTTACCGTTTTTCCGGTTCCTACGTTCTTATTATTAAAGTCAGCTGAAACATTTGAAATAGTGAGTACATCAGCACCTACCTTATCCGAAGTAAGTGTTACAGAGGCAGAGGTATTACCATCATAAATTTTATCATTTGCCGAAACCGTTACTGTTAGCGTTCGAGGGGTAATGGATGCTGTGGTAGTAGCTATAGTGGCAGCCAGCGTATAATTGGTGGCATCGGCTCCACTAATAGTTATTCCTGTTACCGTTACAGTTTTACCTGTACCAATATTCTTGTTATTAAAATTAGCTGCTGTGTGCGTGATTGTCAACACATCGCTTCCCGCCTTATCCGACGAAAGGAGAACGGTGGCTGTGGCGTATCCGTCATATGTTTTATTGTCGGCTGTGGCCGTTACAGTGAGAGCGCGTGTAGTGATAGCCGCTGTTGTTGTAGCTGTAGTGGCTGCCAGTGTATAGTTAGGCGCATCTGTGCCGCTCAGGGCAATACCGGTTACATTAACAGTTTTGCCGGAGCCTGCATTTTTAGTATCAAAATCAGCCGATCCATATGTAATGGTGAGTGCATCAGCAGTTACCTTATCCGAAGAAAGTGTCACTGAAGCCGTGGTAGTTCCGTCGTACGTTTTATTGCTTGCCGATGCGGTTACAGTGAGCGTTCGGGGGGTAATGGAAGCCGTTGTTGTTGCTGAAGCAGAGGCAAGAGTGTAGTTACCTACATCAGTTCCGGTAATACTAATACCGGTAACAGTAACGGTTTTGCCTGTACCCACGTTTTTATTGTCAAAGTTGGCAGTTGCATGCGAAATGGTCAATGCATCGGTCGCTACTTTGTCCGACAACAGTGTAACCGAAGACGTAGTATATCCATCGTATATTTTATCACTGGCTGATGCTGTTACGGTGAGGGTTCGGGCCGTAATGGAGGCAGTAGTGGTTACAGTGGTCGATGCGAGGGTATAATTACCGGCATCGGTACCATTAATGGCAATACCACTTACACTCACAGTTTTACTTGTACCTACATTTTTATTATTGAAAGTTGCACCGGTATTTGTTATGGTTATTGCGTCGGTAGCTACTGCATCGGACGATAGTGTAACTGTAGCCGTGGTGTTCCCATCATAAATTTTGTTGTTGGCAAGCGCTGTAATGGTTAATGTTTGTGATGAAATGGCCGCCGTGGTAGTGGCAGAGTTGGCAGCCAGAATGTAGTTGCCTGCATCGGTACCACTGATAGCAATACCTGAGACCGTAACTGTTTTGCCCGAACCTACGTTTTTGGTATCGAAATTAGCACCGGTATTTGAGATTGTGAGCACGTCGGTAGCCACCTTATCTGCCGAAAGTGTGACTGTAGCTACTGTATTGCCATCGTAAGTTTTGTTATTTGCCGTGGCCGTTACAGTCAGAGTTTTGGCGGTGATATTTGCCAAAGTTGTTATTGTAGCTGCGGCTAAAGTATAGTTGCCTGCATCGGTTCCGCTAATGGTTACCCCCGATACAGTTACGGTTTTTCCATTACCTACGTTCTTGTCATTAAAATCAGAAGAGGTATTTCCTATTGTCAACACATCGGTAGCCACTTTATTCGACGATAAAGAGGCTACTGCAGTAGTATATCCATCGTACACTTTATCTGTTGCCGTAGCCGTTACCGTGAGTGTTCGGGTAGTAATAGCGGCGTTAGTAATAACCGTTGTTGATGCAAGTGTATAATTCCCCGCATCAGTTCCACTAATTGAAACACCAGTAACGTTAACTGTTTTTCCTGTGCCAACATTTTTGGTGTCAAAGTTAGCAGTAGCATACGAAACTGTCAAGGCGTCACCTACTACCATATCGGACGATAAGGTAACGGAAGCCGTAGTGTTTCCATCGTAAATTTTGTTAGTTGCTACTGCTGTCACATTCAAAGTTTGAGTATTTATTGAAGCTGTGGTCGTAACCGTAGTTGATGCCAAAGTATAGTTAATGGCATCGGCTCCACTGATGGAAACCCCTGTAACTGAAACAGTTTTTCCAGTCCCGACATTTTTATTATCAAAGTTGGATGCTGAGCTTGATATTGTCAGTATATCTCCCGTTAATTTATCTGAAGATAAGGTTGTAGTTGCAACCGTATTTCCATCGTAGGTTTTGTTATTTGCTGATGCAGTAATGGTAAGCGCACGGGCCGTGATGTTTGCGGTAGAACTCACTGTAGATGAAGCCAGCGTATAATTTGCTGCATCAGCACCACTGATGGAAACACCTGTAACAGTAACGGTTTTACCGGTTCCTACGTTTTTATTATCAAAATTAGCCGCTGTATTTATAATGGTCAATGCATCTCCCGAAACCTTATCAGACAAGAGGTTTACTGTGGCTGTGGTGTTTGCATCATAGGTTTTATTATCGGCTGTTGTTGTAACATTTAACGTTCTGGTAGTAACAGAAGCTGTACTGGTAGCTGTTGTGGCAGCCAACGTATAATTTGCAGCATCGGCTCCACTGATAGTAATACCTGCGACTGTAACTGTTTTTCCGGTACCTGCATTTTTATTATCAAAAGTGGCAGATGTGTACGACAGATTTACATCTTCACCTGTAAGCTTATCTGATGATAAAGCTACCGTAGCAGTAGTGTTACCGTCGTAAATTTTATTATTTGCAACAGATGTTACATTGAGTGTTCGAGCCGTAGCGGTTCTTAATAAAATGGCCTCTACTGATGTATTTCCTGCGGCATCCTGCGCGGCACCAACTATTACTTTTACATCAAAATTACCTGCAATAGTAGGTGTAACTGTTGCTGTAAACACTTTATTATCTACAGTATTTAAATCAGAGATTGAACAACCCGTTCCCTGAATATCTGTAAGGTCAAATCCTGAAACCACCCTGTTAAACGTAATGGTTATTTCAAACGGTGTTTTGTATGAAAAAGAAGTACTGGCAGTAGTGATATTTGGAGTCGGTGGTGTTCCGTCTATCAGTATACCCGTTGTTACAGGAATCCCTCTAAGAGTAAGGTCGGCATTATTATTATCGCCATCCTTTAACGTTCCTCCGTTAAGATTCAAAGCGTTAATGGTGATACCCGTAGTAGTAACATTTCCATTTGCTACTATATATCTGAATAAAAGCTCATTTGTTCCACTTCCGCTAATGTAGTTTGCCTTTACATTAGCTCCCGAACTATTCAGCAATATATTAAGCTGTGGGGTCCCTGTTACAATAACATCGTTGTCAAAATGAACAGTAAAATCCAAAATCTGAGTAGAATAATATGTTCCATCGGCAGGTACATCTACAGAGGTAATCCATGGCGGTATATTGGTGGTAAAGGTAAGAGAACTACCATACACCGTACTCGTTGAGTTTAAAGCATAAGCTCTCACCGTATATGTTGTAGACCGGGTAAGCGTTGGTGTGGCACTAAAAGCCTGCGGAGCAGTAAGTGTAGATACGTTACCTACTTTTAATTTGGTATCACTAATGGTAGGTGTTCCAGATCCTACAACATAGCAAAAACCATATTCGGGAGAAGGATAGCCCAATTGCGTAACACTTCCCTGAAGTGTACCTTTAGTTACTCCAGCTGTTGTTAACGAAGTGGCTGATGTGGTTTGCGTTGCCGGAGCACCAAATTCCCATGGAAATGAAGCATAACCGTTATTGGCATCCGGGTCTATCACCCATGTACCGCTTCCGCCACTGACTACTGAAGGGTTAAATGTCCAGGATGGAGGATAATATGTTTGATCTTTTAGTTGTGTAGGGGTAAGTAATGTCGGGTTGTTTGGATTATTATTTCCCCAGTTACTGTGACCTATTGGGCTGGTCACAGAAGATCCCATAGAAGTACTTGCAGCACAATTATTTATAGACGCATAGCTGGCTTCGCCAAACAAATAACCGAGGTAATTATTTCCTGCTATCGATCCTGCAGCATAACATTCTGTCAGCTTTGTTATTCCAGTTGTACCATATCCTGCATATCCAATAAGTCCGCCGCCACCTGTGTTGCACGATATACTAACATTTGCGTAACATTTTTCCACATTGGTAGCGTAAGCCGTGGCTCCTACCAATCCGCCAACATTGTTATTGGCTGTGAGCGATCCGGTTACAAAGCAGTTGCTCACAGTTGTGGTGGCAGTGGAGGTCATACCTATCAGCCCCCCAACAAAGTCTGAGCCTGAGGTTACAACCCCTCTTACCATACAGTTTGTGATAGTACCTCCTTTACACAACCCTATTAATCCGCCTACATTGACCACACCTTCGACCGAAACATGATCCAACCACACATTTTTAATCTGAGAAGGCGAAGCAATGGCACCAAAAAAGCCGATGTTTGTTTCTAATGCTGTTGATCTTACAATTTTTAGGTTTTTAATCGTATGACTTCCTCCGTCATATACTCCTTTGAATGGATTTGTGTCAGAACCTATTGAAAAAAAACCTTTGCCCGAATCCCATGTAGCTGTAGATGAAGCATCAATATCTGCTGTCTGCCGGAAATAGCTGCTAAGTATAGTTGCATTAGTTTGCTGCGATAACCAGTAAAGATTATTTAAAGATGTGATAAGATACGGATTACCTACAGAACCATCGCCTGTTGGAGGAACTGCTGTTTGTCCGGTTAAACGTAGCGGAAAACAAAACAACAAAACGAAGAATATCAGTTTTACCAATATTCTTCCGTTTATATTCAATCTATAATTCATCTACTCCTATTTTAAATATACAACTTATGGCATAAATGAGGAAACTCTTAATACAATAATCATGGTGAAACCAGTTTTTCACCTTCCCGGCAGATTTTTAAAAAGCTGTAAAAAAATCATACATTTCATTTAGTAAAGACCATAAAGCACTTTGTTTATAATATTATCTAAAAAGAGTATGAACTCAAACAGCTCCAAAAAAGTCAATTCAATACCACTATCTTATTTTTTAAATATCTTATTATAAATACATTCGTTCTCATTCACCTTAATTTCAACAACATAAACACCTTTAGGTAAAGCAGATACATCAATCGCACTACCCGGGTTCTGAACAAACAAGACTAATTTGCCCGTTATATCTCTCACCAAGAGTTCTGATATTTTATCTGTTGCTCTATCAATATTGAGCATGTTTTCAACCGGATTAGGGTACAAAACTACTTTTGAGTTATCAATATTCTCTTTGGTTGATGTTGAAGGATAAAAGTAATCGTAGTAGGTATCTCCAAACTCGTTTGCAACACCGCAATTGGGCGAAACATCCCAATTAATAGACCATGTCATTACCCCTCTGAGGTCGATATTACCGTTTCGCAGATTATAGTTTCCCGGATATTTGGTTCCGTATCTCATGTAATTCAAAGCTTTCTTCACTTCGGTGGGCGTAGTGTAGCCTCCTGCCGGAGCAGCATCAGAACATGAAGGTATTCCAACCAGTAATTTAGAAGCTGGAAATCCCGTAAAAACCCGGTTACCTCCTTTAAATCCGGTAAAGAGCATATCAGTCATACTTGTTAAAAAATTTGCTGTACCTTGTGCGTAGGCAACATGATCCAAACCATATACCGATCCGGTATTATACAACTGCACCATAATCAAATCTAACTCATTTCTCAAATTTTCCATAACCGGTAAGAATGTTCCGGCATTTGAGTTGTAAACAGTAAAACCGACCTGAACGTAAAAGGTCTCTGGTGCACATGTCAGTATAAAACAGTTGCCATAATACTGCTTTATTTCTTTGAATGCATCAACTACATTTTTAAGCTTTGGGTAAGCAGATATCGACGCATAAGTAAAATCCGGAGTCGCTCCTGCACCAAATTGCATGGACGTACCTTCAAAGTCGAGGTCAATACCATCAAATCCATATTTATCAACGATATTAATCAAACCTTGTACAAATACATTTTTCTTCTGCTCAGTATCCAACGACACATGACCGTTTTGTCCGCCTATGGAAACAATTACCGGAATACCTTTATTCCTCAGGTACGCAATGTCATCTATTAACATTTGCTCACTAAATGCTCCTCCGCTTTGATATCGCGGTGTATTAATAGTAAGTACCGGAGTATATCCATCGCCATTAACGGTTTCGATAAATGAGTACACCACTACGTTATATTTTGTTTTGTCGCCAATTTCTTTGAAAGTAAGAAATGGAGCCGAAGCATTTTCCCATGAATGTGCATAACCTAAAATTACTTTAGACGGTAATGGAATTTTATCACAGGGCTTAGGTTGTCCAACGAGATTTTTATTTGTAAGATTAGTCTGAACCACTCCAAGATCAAGTGTATTAAAAATAAACTTGGGTTTTGCCGCTTTTAGTTTGTAGGATATGCCTGATGTTATGTTACTGAAACTGAAATTGCCAGATGCGTCTGATGTTGTTGTAGCCACAACAATACCGGAATCATCAACCAACGTTACAGTCACAGATGTCATCACGCTTCCATCTTCAGCCAAAGTTTGACCGGATATGCTTATCAGCGGCACTTCGGTTCCAATCAGATTTTTGTCAGCAACATCGGCCGACAATATTCCTGTTGAATTGGTTGTAAACCGGTAACCCAATTTTGCACCTTTCAATGTATAGGCAATACCTGAAGTAATGTATACAAAACTAAAGTTGCCGTTTGTATCCGAAGTTTTGGTATCTACCAGTTTTCCTGAAGCATCAAGCAATGTAACTGTTACTCCTGCAATGGCTGTACTCGCGTTTGTAACTGTTTTTCCGGCGATGCTGTAAGTTGGCACAGGATTTTGCTGTGTATTAAAATTGTACGCCACAGGAGTTGTTCCTATGTTTTTGTTGAGATAAGATGCAGGAAAGTAAGTAACATCATTATTATCCCAAGTGTTTAACTGTAAAGAGCCAAATTGGGCATAACCTGAAACATCGGTATTGTTAAAGGCATATTTACCGGTTGCATCAGTGGTAGCCTTTATTTGCTTCCATTGATGTCCTGAATCTTTATAGTTCAACGTAAGTTCAACAATTGCTCCTGCAACAGGAATACTTCCGTTTTTCACAAATCCGTAAATAAGACCTTCTTCCGATACAGCAGAAGGTGATAAGCTTTTGGACTGAATTACCTGTTGGTTATCAGCCGCATAGCTAAAGAAACAGCTCCAGAAAAGTAAAATCACTGTGAACCAGACTGTCACCAATCGTATAGTAAAGGAAGTTGGTTGAGACTTTAAAGGCACATAAGTACTTGTTATTGTATATGCTTGTTTCATATTTTTATCTAAGTTGTTCTAAACAAATGAACTATCTTCAGTAAAAAATAATATTAAACAGTTCCTTCAGCAAAAGAAGGAACTGTTTAGTGTTTTATAATTTTACAATTTTGTTGCTAATAAATTTACCTGTCGAGAGTTTTACAATAACTATGTATGCCCCTTTTGACAATGAGGATATATCTATCGTATTATCAGGATTTTGCAATGACATCACCTTATTTCCCAAAACATCTATCAATACCAACTCTGATACATTTTTATCCTTCATATTGATATTAATACAGTCTGTAGTAGGATTTGGATAAATCAATGGAGAATCTACAACAATGTCTTCGGGTGTGTGGGTTGGCGGGTCAACGGCAACCAAATGATTCAGGTAATAATCCTGAAGTTTCTGAATCCAGTAGTGATCGTCGGTAAGTGTTTCACCAAACTTTCCAATTCCATCGGTACTGTCGCCCACTCCAGCTCCCATCAAAACCAAATGCGAACCACATTGCTTTACTTCCTGAAAATGATTTCCAAAAGTAATTTTCTTGCTTGTTGCATCTACCGTTAGTTTGGGGTCGGCGTGCTTATTTTGTCCAAAATAGTTAAATCTTACATTATCATTAGAAAAATCTACTACATCACCAAAAAAGAATGTTGATGCCGAATCTTCGTAACGCTTTAAAGTATTACTCAATGTTTCAAAACTTGTTCCTGTATACGCATTCGTCGTTTGCGAACCATTAATGTGACCTACAGGTACTTGCCATAATATCACCGGTTTTCCGGATGCTGCATGCAACGACTTGACAAACTCCAGATAATTCATCCAGTGATCGTTGTTCCAGAACCATGTATATGTTGACAGATCGGCAGGATTACTGTTGGAAGGGGCTCCCATGGCATCTAACCCATACTTGTCGATAGAAATAAAATCGGCTCCATAAGTCATGATACCCATATTCTTTCCATAGTTAAATATATCTACCGCCGTTTGCTTAATTTTGGATAACTGAGTGCTGAATGTACCTGTGTCTGTTTCCCGGATTATACCTCGCAAACCGGCAACACCACCTTTGGCCCACAAATTGAGCTGCCAGCCAAACTCCATATTTAATTTATCGGTTTTTCTTTTATTATCCATTTCATAGTTAATTCTTTTTACAAGAGTTTGTAACGTTCCTGCGTTTTCTCCAATTTTAGTAAGATTTACAGCAGTAAGGCTATTTACTGATTCATTGTTTTGCTGCATGTAACCCAGAAAATCAGGCTCAAGTATGACCCCGAAAAACTCATCGTCGAGTTCGTTTTTTACTTGTCCGAGAAACAAATAGAGATTCTCAAAATACGCATTCATGTAACTTGCACTCCGGGCGTGTTCCAGGTCTGTGGTGTATGATTCACCACCATCAGGTATGTTGTAGAATACAAAAAATGGTATTAAGCCCATTTTGAGTGAATTCCGGGTAAATTTGATGGCTCTGTCGGGTTGCCATGAACTCCAACCACCGGTAGGACCTCCGTTTATATAAATATAGCGCACATCCATACGATTGTTTTTCAGAAGATTACTTTCTTCAATTCCATCGTTGAAAAAATTTACGTCGTCAGGAATATCTTCAGAAACCGAACCTACCGATACATAATCCGGGTATCTCGGAACAGTACCGTCAGCTTTATCGATTCTTATCCCTACATAATATTTTGTTCCGTCAGAAGTAGTAATAACAAGACCTGTACGTCCGGGCTTTTTGGAGACTATTTTTAATGTATTGTTTGAAATGACAAAATCGAACAAAGAGGTATCTCTTCGTTTAACAGAGGTAATTTGTTTATCGAAAGTAAAAGTTTTATCAATGCTATACACGGCTTTTAGCTGATTTGGCAAAGTTGCAAATGCAAGTGTTTGTGAAGCCGGATTTACTATTTTTAGCGCTAATGAAGCCGAAACTGATGTACCATTGTTATCTGTTGTAAGTACTTCTAAATTGTTGGTACCATAGTTACGAGGTGTCCAAACATAGGTGTAAACACCATTGCTCAATACGCTTACATTGTTCGAAGTACCTGCAGTAAGGTCTTTGAATGTAATGGTGCTTATTGAATTGCCTGATGCTGGCTGAACTGTGAAATTGATATTTATTGGGGCAAAATTCAATTGAACGAAAGATGTGTTATTTTCGGGTGCTGTAAAGCTGACGCTTGGTGGCTGAGAAACGGCTACTTTTACTGTGGTATTAATTACAGAGCTGACACCAACCGAATTAACACAAGTGTATCTTATATTATAGTCGGTGTATTCTGCCGGAGTCCACGAAGATGTGATGGTGTTACCAGATACAGTGGTAGAATAAGTGGTATAGGTAGTGGCTGTTACTTTTTTTATTTCTATTTTACTACTTGCCAGCGTAAAAGAGTGCGTATTAATGGCGGCAGTGAGATTTACGGCGGTGAGCGAACTTAGGATTATTAATTGCCCATCGGCATACGAAGGACTAATATCAATAGGAATTACACAAACTCCTAAATAAGTGTAGGCAGCAGATCTATCCGGATATTCTGTGCCGGCTACCCAATAGTTTGCTTTGTATACACCGCTATTGAAGCGCACTAAATCGCCGGTATTATAATTTGGTGTAGATGAGTTCCAGTCGTTTACCTTGGCACAGGCAGTATAAGCCAAACCGGGGTTGTTGATTATTAATTGTTCGTTACAAGTTCCTAATGATGTCCATTCTCCTCCTTTTCCGGGTTCAGCTCCTGTAGACCATTGTGTGCTTTTGTAAATAATTCCATTGTGTTCTACCACCGATAAATTAGAATATTGGACTGATGCATACCATGTAGGAATACCGCAAGTGCTACCAACCTGACAAAAAATCTTTACATTAACAAATAAACAGAAGAGCGTAAATACAAATAATCCCTTTTTCATATTAATTTTTTTAGAATTACTAACTATTGGCCAAATTCGTATCTTTTAAGATCCAATATCTTCTCTAAGATATTTTCATAAACCAGACTTATTGATTTTTTTTGCGAGTTATATTACATTGGGAGAACTGTTATTTTCTTGCAATAACAATTAAAATATATCGACTATTGATTTATCATAAGTTTTTGAACTAAATACAAATTTGACTTCACAAATTTAATAAGTTGAAAAATCAAATAAAAGAAAAGTCAGGGTACATTTAGGGTACATAATTTGAAATTTCAGGGTACATTTAGGGTACATTCAATCAAAATACTTAAATATTAACCATAAAATCAAAATAATTGAGCAGAAGCAGAATGGTATTTGTAATGTGAAAAATGTAAATACGGCGCATATGTTTTTTTAACCTTATATGTAATTGAATATTTATTTCCACATTAACTGTGTTGTATCTGAATTATAAATTTTGGATTTCAGACTTTGATAAATGTATGTATTTTGAAGCTTTGCTTACATGCATATATTTTAGGTTTAATTTTTGTAGTATGAAAAAATAACACACCGTCTAAATCACGTATGAATAATCTAAGTTTAAGGTCGGTAGAAGACTCCGATGTAGCACAGTTAGAAATATGGTTGAGCAATGAGCACGTTTTGAAATGGTATCATGATGCAGATGAATGGCTTAACGAAATCAAACAACGGCACGGAGCTTTCAACTTTTTGAATCATTTTATTGTTTTAAACAACAATAAGCCGATTGGCTTTTGTCAGTTCTACGACTGTAATGATGCTCAGGAAGACTGGTATACAGTCAGTTCTCCGGGTAAGGTTTTTAGCATCGATTATTTGATTGGTGAGGAACCATTGCTGGGGCGGGGATATGGAAAAGAAATTGTGAAACTACTGGTAAGCAAAATACAGGAACTATCATACAACGCTGAGATTATTGTTCAACCTGAAACCGATAATAAAGCATCGTTCGGAGTTCTTGCTGCTAACCAATTTGTTTTTGATAACGATAAAGGATATTTTATCCTGAAGAATAAAGAATAAATAATATTACGCGATGAAGATAGCACATATAGCCATCTGGACAAAAGATTTAGAGGCTATGAAAGATTTCTATACACGGTATTTTGAAGGAAAAAGTAACGTGAAGTATGTGAATAACTCAACGTTATTTGAATCGTATTTCATTAGCTTTGATGATGGCGCTACCCTGGAACTTATGCAGAAACAATCTGTCACCAAACCGGCTGACACTGAAGAGCAACTGGGATTAACACACATGGCTTTCAGGTTGGGGTCAGTAGAAGCGGTACTTTCTCTTACAGAGACACTTCGATCCGATGGTTATGTTGTAGCCGGCGAGCCCCGCACAACCGGAGATGGGTATTTTGAAAGCGTGATACTTGATGTAGAAGGAAACAAAATAGAACTTTTGGCTTGATTTTTTTTAATTATTTTATAATGATTGGTACAAAAAAGATGAAATTGACTAACCTGCTTTTTATGTTATTAATTGTATTGGGAGGATGCAATAAAGATAACGAACCCCAACCAACTACCGATGATGCGATGTATTTTCCATCAAACACGGATGCTACCTGGGAAACAAAATCTGTGGCTGATATGGGCTGGAACGTAAGTGCCGTACAGGCGCTAAAGGATTTTCTGGTGCAGAAACACTCAAAATCATTTATGATTCTTGTTAACGGCAGAATTGTAATGGAAGAGTATTTTAACGAGCATACCCAAAGCGCTACATGGCCATGGAATAGCGCCGGGAAAACGCTGGTGTCGGCCACTACCGGAATAGCACAGCACGAAGGGCTAATCAATATCAATAATAAAGTATCGCAGTACTTAGGTACCGGCTGGACAAGCGAGCCCATAGAAAAAGAAAATCTAATAACACCCAGGCACTTGCTAACCATGACCTCAGGAATAAGTGATGAAAGCAATCTCGTAATAAAATCTAACTTAACATATTTGGCCGATGCCGGTACAAGATGGTCGTACAGCAATGTGTTTCAGATACTGATGGATGTGGTAGCCGAGGCCAGCAATCAGGACTTTGAAACTTACTTCAATGCTAAATTGAAAAACAAAATCGGGATGGATGGTTTCTGGAATAAAGGACTAATTTTCACAATATACCATAGCTCCACACGCAGTATGGCACGGTACGGACTACTTGCGCTTAACAAAGGCAAATGGAAAAATGAACAAATCATCAATGAAAATTATTTTACTGAAAGTACACAAACATCGCAAAACATAAATCCATCGTACGGCTACCTTTGGTGGCTTAATGGCAAAACAAGCTACATGATACCGGGAGGGCAAACAGTTTATCAGGGAGCGCTCGTGCCCAATGCTCCAACCGACATGTATGCTGCCATGGGTGCCGAGGATCAGAGAATTTATGTAGTACCGAGCAAAAACATGGTCGTTATCCGAATGGGCGATGCTTCTGATCCTGCAAACCCGAATTTTGCTGTTTCAGGATTCGACAATGATCTTTGGGAAAAAATAAATGCCGTTATCAAATAAATATCTATCCAAATTAGGTTGATGTTTTTAAATTCCTGAAATATATGAAAAACTCCGACAACAAAAAAGAACTGCTGCCCGAACAACGTACCGAATTACTTCAGGCGCTAAAATTGCGCTTTGAAAAAAACATGAACCGGCATCAGGGCATAGAATGGATCAAAGTTCTGGCAAAGTTAGAAAACGGACAAGCCAGTGACGAAAAGCTGTGGTCGCTATACGAAATGGAACGAACCGGTGGCGAACCGGATGTAATTGCCCGGGATAGCGCAACAGATGAATATGTTTTTTGCGATTGCTCGGCCGAAAGCCCCAAAGGACGCAGAAGTATATGCTACGACCGTGCAGCGCTTGACTCAAGAAAAGAATATAAGCCTGAGAATACCGCATTAGATATGGCTAAGGAGATAGGAATTGAAATTTTAAACGAAAAACAGTATCGTGAGCTGCAAAAACTCGGAAATTTCGATACCAAAACATCGAGCTGGATAGAAACACCTGCTGATATCCGAAAACTCGGGGGGGCTGTTTTTGCCGACTTCAGATATGGTCATGTTTTCATCTATCATAATGGTGCAGACTCCTATTACGCAGCAAGGGGCTTTCGGGGCATATTAAGAGTCTGAAATACAAAATACTGTTGAAATTTCTTATTTAAAAATGAGTTTTGTCCAATAAAAAACATTTAGTTTTCTGGCTCATAAAAAACAAAGATTAACAAGTTTCTTCATTTGACTGTAAGTTGGTTGGCGGTATCTCTGTCAACCAATTTTCATTATAGCTAAGTTCTCATTATTAGGTTAAATGAAGCGAATAACCTAATTCATAATCATCATAAAAAAGTTAACCTTACCATAATAATTTAAAATTTATTATCTTTACACTTAATAAAAAAGCTGTATTCACATCTTTATAAATTTAGTTACGAATTAGAATATCTGATTTTCAGAAACTTATTTTGCAACAAACAGCTTAATGAACTATCACTGATTATTTGTATTGAAGAAATGCCTGTTTTATTTATCGAAAATAAAAATTGAATAAATGGATATTGTTATAAGACCCATAGAGGAACGTGATTATAATCAGATAGTTGAGTTATTCCGCGAATTTGCCTTGTTTGAGAATCTGCCTGAAAGAATGACCAACACGATGGAGCAGATGTTGAAAGAAAAGGCGTATTTTAATGGTTTTGCAGCCATCAATCCTGAAGGAATGATTGTGGGGTACGCAACCTGGTTTTTTGCGTATTATACCTGGGTGGGCAAATCAATGTACATGGACGATTTGTATGTAAAACCGGAATATAGATCTAATGGTCTTGGTACAAGACTGATTACAAGAGTGATAGAATTTGCCAGAGAAAGCGAATGTTGCAAAATGCGTTGGCAGGTTTCGGCATGGAATAAACCCGCCATAGAATTTTACAAAAAATTGGGAGCGCTCATAGAAGATACCGAACAGAACTGCGACCTGATGCTCACCGGCAGATAATACGGCGTGCCACCTGTTTAAATATTTCTTTACCTTAAATTATATATTTTGATTTATGAGAAGATTAGACAAACAAATAACTGACCTTGATATAATTAACGAAATCTTAAATAATTCTGAAATATGCCGGCTGGGCTTAGTTGACAATGGCGATGCCTACATTGTGCCGGTAAATTACGCTCATGAAAACGGAATTATTTATATTCATTCGGCGCACGAAGGACGAAAAATGGACATCCTGAAGCAAGATGGCCATGTTACTTTTGAAATAGAACATATTCACGAAATTATTAAAGGAACTAAAGCCTGCAACTGGACAACCCGCTACAGATCTGTAATGGGAAAAGGATTTATTACTATTGATAATGATATAGAGTCCAAGAAAAAAGGATTAGACCTGATAATGCGTAAATACAGCGATGATATAACTATGGAACCTGTATACGATGAACGTGTGCTGGAGCGTATGACTATGCTTATTATGAAAATAGAATCCGTTTCAGGCAAGCAATCGGGAAACTGGAACGAAGATTATTAAGGCAACATAAAGATATAAAATGGCTAATATCAGCCAATTTCAAAAAAACGCAAACACTCAATCTATTGAATTTTTTTATATGAAACTAACGCTGAAACAATTGATTGCTGAAGGCAAAACGCTGATATCGGATGGTGCCTGGGGCACATTTTTACAGGCAAAGGGCTTAAAACCAGGTGAATGCCCTGAATTATGGAATATCGATCAACCAGATGCTGTGCTGGATATTGCCCGTAACTATATAGACGCTGGTGCCGATACAATTGAAACCAACAGTTTTGGCGGTAACAGATTCAAACTTGAGGGATTTGGACTGGGTAAACGCGTATACGAAATTAACCGCCGCGCTGCCGAAATTTCGCGGAAGGCTGCCGGTGCCGACAAATATGTGCTTGGTTCGATAGGCCCTACTGGTAAAATGCTGATTATGGGCGATGTTACCGAAGAGGAACTTTACGATGCTTTTAAAGAACAGGCTGTAGCATTGGCCGATGGTGGCGCTGATGCCATAGTGATTGAAACGATGACGGCGCTTGACGAAGCCGAAATTGCTGTGAAAGCATGCCGCGAAAACACCTCATGCGAGGTGATTTGCACCATGACTTTTGACCATTTAGCCAATGGAGAATACCGAACTATGATGGGGGTTTCGCCAACGGAAATGACCGAAACGCTTGTAGCAGCCGGCGCTGATATAGTAGGGGCTAATTGCAGTAACGGCATCGAAGGTATGATCGAGATTACAGAAGAAATTCGCGCGACCAACAAAGACATTCCGGTACTGATACATGCCAATGCCGGACTACCACAGTTGCAGGGTACATGCACAGTGTTTCCTGAATCGCCTGAGATGATGGCCGGTTTTGCACCGCGGCTGGCTAAAGCCGGTGCCAACATAATTGGCGGTTGCTGTGGCACTACGCCTGAGCATATTCATAAACTGGCTGAAGTGCTGAAAAAGTAATATATCCGTTGCAACATGACTCAAAACCTTCGACACACCGGCATTTACCTCTCGAACACTGCCAACAAGAAAAAACTGCTCAATGACATCATGCGGCACGGACTGTTGGACGATATAATCAAACTATCAGGATTAAAGGGCGTTCTGTACTCATTTTCTACTATTGAAAAAATGATTGACGAAGAATTTCGCCACGACCGTATCACGATTAGTACCGATGAAAATACTTCGCTCAGTACCATGTCAAGCGGTCAGCAACGCAAAGCTTTACTGGCCTGGCAAATGGCGCAAAAACCCGACTACATGCTATTGGACGACGTATATAGTAATGTAGACAAAGCTACCCAACTGTATATCAACACTGCTTTAGAAGCTTTCTCTGATACTACTTTGATTGTTCAGGTATTTTTCCGCCATAGAGATTTATTGCCATTTATCGGAACAATAATTACGGTAGATAACAACAATAAAATAGTAAAAACCGAGAACAAAGCCGATTTTACAGGCTTTAAAGGCGAATCAAGTAATCACCGCTTTTTGCTTCCTGATGGGTTCAATGCACTGCATCCGATTTGTGATCCTTTGATTGAGTTGAAAAATGTATCGGTGAAATATGAACAAAAACAGGTGCTGAGCAATATAAACTGGAAAATTCGTAAAGGAGAATTTTGGCAACTTACAGGGCCTAACGGTTCAGGAAAGAGCACCTTAGTATCCATGCTCAGTGGCGACAACCCCAAAGCTTATGGTCAGGATATTACGCTATTCGGGATTAAAAAAGGCAGTGGCGAGACTATCTGGGATATAAAAAAATATATTGGCTATTTTACACCGCTAATGATACACCGTTTCAGTCGGGCCGACTCAGTGGAGAACATGATTATCTCAGGCTTAAATGATTCGGTAGGATTATACGTAGAACCTACCGATATACAACGAAAAACGGCATGTGAATGGATAGAAATGCTCGGATCGTCGTTTCGGAATAAAACGTTTCAGCAACTTTCGGTAGGGCAGCAACGCATGGTGATGGTAGCCCGGGCTATGATAAAGCATCCACCATTGCTTATTTTAGATGAACCAACTATTGAACTTGACGACGAAAACAGTCGCATTTTCATTGATTTGGTAAAGGCCATTGCAGCAGAAAATGAGGTGGCAATTATTTATGTATCGCACCGGGACGAGGATGATTTACAACCAGATAAGTATTTTGAACTTATCAAAACCGATGATGGATACACCGGACGGGTTGTTCTATAAAAAATTGCCTGAGATTATTGAATTCGATATTACAAGATAAAAATCGAATTAATTACTTTACTTCAAAAACCTGCTCTTTATTTTGCTCCCGATGAATAAGGTGTACTTCCACCCCAAATTTACGATGAATGTGTTCTGCCATTTTTTGCGCTGAATATACCGACCGATGCTGTCCGCCCGTACACCCAAAACTCACCATCAGGTTTGTAAAACCCCGGTCTTTATATCGTTTCACCGAAGCATCGACCAACTGATATGCATTATCTAAGAAATTAAGGATTTCACCATCTTCCTCCAAAAACTGAATAACCGGAGCATCCAGTCCGGTAAGACTGGTATAACGCTCGTACTTTCCAGGATTGTTGACAGCCCGACAATCGAACACGAAACCTCCCCCATTGCCCGAATTATCATTAGGAATACCTTTTTTGTACGAAAAACTATAAACTTTTACTACAAGAGGTTTGCGAATAACCATTTCCTGAAATTGCTTAAGGTCGGTCATTTGTTGCAATACGTCAGTGAGGTAAGGATAACCCTGTATCTGATCTGCCAGTATTGCTTTGAGATTTTCGAGCGCATAAGGTATACTTTGCAAAAAATGAGGTTTTTTCTCAAAATACCCTCTGAAACCGTACGCTCCCAACACCTGCAAAGTGCGGAATAATACAAAATGTTTCAACTGCTGACGAAATTCCCCTGCATCAACCGGAATAAGGCTGCCCAGCGAGTTGAGGTATACTTCCAGCAGTTCCTCCCTGAGTTCGTCGCTATACCGGGCTTTGGCCTGCCATAGAAACGAAGCTACATCGTAATACAACGGACCACGGCGGCCTCCCTGAAAATCAATAAAATAGGGCTTACCATCTTTAATCATCACATTGCGACTCTGAAAATCGCGATACATAAAGCTATCCGTTTTTGAACGCAACAAAATAGCCGCAAAACGGCTAAAGTCATCTTCGAGACGATTTTCCTGAAAGTCAAGCCCGGTGGCTTTCAAAAAACAATATTTGAAATAGTTCAAATCCCAAAGTATAGAACGCTCATTAAATTCCGGCTGCGGATAGCAAATAGAAAAGTCGAATCCTTCAGCGCCTTTAATCTGCAAATGTGGTAGCAACCGTAAGGTTTCGCGTAGCATTTCCTTCTCGGGATCGCAAAAAACGCCTGTTTTTCGTCCTTCGGCTATATAATCAAAAAGCAAAGTATCACCCAGGTCTTCCTGAATATAGAAAAGCCCATCGGCCGACTGTAAAAACACCTGCGGCACAGGCAACCCTTTGGAATGGAAATGGCGCGACATACCTGTAAATGCTCTGTTTTCTTCTACAGAAGTACCCTCTAACCCAATCAGACTATGGTGTTGACTTTTAAGGCGAAAGTAATGACGGTTTGAGCCTGAGGCCGAAAGTTCGTCTTTCGACTCCAGACTTTCGCCGGTATATTGTCGGAATAGTGTTTCTAAGTCGTTCATTCTTTTATTGCGGGTTATGGGATGGGGTCAGTTTTTAGCTGTCGGTTGATTATTTTTTGGCAAAGATACAAAATAAAAGGGTTGCCCGTAACGAACAACCCTTTGAAAAAATATGCTTTAACGATTAAAAACCGCGTATAGCTTCAATACCCGGAAGTACTTTTCCTTCCATATATTCGAGCATAGCTCCACCACCAGTTGAAACATAGCTAACTTTGTCGGCCAGTTTGTTTTTGTTGATAGCAGCTACCGAGTCGCCACCACCGATAAGCGAAAATGCACCATTAGAAGTAGCAGTAGCTACAGCATGAGCCACAGCAGTAGTTCCTTTAGCAAATTTCTCGAACTCAAATACACCCATAGGACCATTCCAGAGTACAGTTTTTGAGTTGGCTATCACTTCACTGAAAGTAGCAATGGTTTCGTCGGCAATATCCAGACCCATCCAACCATCGGGTGTTTCGTTGGTTTTCGACACCAATGTTTCGGCATCAGGAGCAAATTTATCAGCATTTACAGCATCGGTAGGAATATATACATTAACACCTTTGGCTTTGGCTTTTTCAAGAATTTCCATAGCCAAATCCAGTTTATCTTCTTCGCAAAGCGAGTTACCTATTTTACCTCCCTGAGCCTTGATGAAAGTATAGGTCATACCACCGCCAATAATCAGGTTTTGAACACGGTCGAGCAGATTTTCGATAATCAGAATTTTATCCGATACCTTAGCGCCACCCATAATTGCAGTAAACGGAGCTTTTGCATCTTTCAGCACTTTGTCCATAGCTATCAGTTCACTGTTGATCAGGAAACCGAACATTTTATTCTCGGCAGAGAAAAACTCAGCGATAACAGCAGTAGAACCATGTGCACGGTGTGCTGTACCGAAGGCATCGTTTACATAAACGTCGGCATATGATGCCAGTTTTTTAGCAAAATCTTTTTGTTTTGCTTTCAAAGCTTTTTTGGCTTCTTTTTTAGCTTCATCAGTTTCAAATTCGCCACGTGGTTTGCCTTCTTCTTCTTCGTAAAAACGAAGATTTTCGAGCAACAGAACTTCGCCTGCTTTCAGAGCCGCAGCCTGAGCATCAGCATTGGCACAGTCTTCGGCAAACTGGATTTTCATTCCCAAACGATCTTCTACAGCTGAAATAATTTGTTTCAATGAGAATTTTGGATCCGGGTTTTGTTTTGGACGCCCCATGTGCGACATCAGAATTACTGAACCGCCATCGGCCAAAATTTTTTTGATGGTAGGAAGTGCACCACGAATACGGGTATCATCGCTTACTGCACCTGTTTCTTTGTTCAACGGAACGTTGAAGTCAACACGAACAATTGCCTTTTTACCGGCAAAGTTAAAATTGTCAATAGTTTGCATATCGATTTATATTTGATAATTTGATAATCAATCCAGAAGTTTTGTTTCAAACGGAGCACAAAGATAGTAAAAAACTATCGGATTGCAGGTTTCAGTACACCTTTAATTTAATTGGTTTTATACTTAAACTGCACTTTAGATAATTGCTCATTAGCTTCTACAATTTTCTTTTTCAGATTCTCTTTGTAAGCAGCCAGTTTGTGTTGCAATTCAGGGTTTCCGGTGGCCATCATTTGCACAGCCAGTATGGCTGCGTTGAGCGCGCCATTGATACCCACAGTAGCCACAGGAATTCCCGGAGGCATTTGCACGATAGCCAATAAAGCATCCATACCGTCGAGACTGGCATTGATGGGTACACCTATAACCGGCACTGTAGTCATCGAAGCGATAACACCCGGCAAGTGTGCTGCCATACCAGCAGCTGCAATAATAACCTCGATGCCATTTTCGCGGGCATGCGTTGCAAAAGTTTCCACCTCGCGGGGGGTACGGTGTGCCGACAAAGCATTGATTTCGAACGGGATTTCAAACTCATCGAGCAGAGCAGCTGCTTTTTCCATTACAGGCAGATCCGAAGTACTGCCCATGATTATACTTACTTTGGGTTTCATACGATAATGATTGTTTTTTGTAGCATGGAACTCGCACTGAACATGGTTTTTTTAAGCATAAATCCCTGTCCCGAAAGCTTTCGGGGTGCTCGTTTCATGTTTTATTTTAGTCTTAAGTCTTTAAAATAACAAGGCTTGAGGCTTATCTCCGATATTAACCTATCAGCTTTTCGTATTCGTCGGCCGAAAGCAAAGCATCTATCTGGGCACTGTCGGCAATGCTTATTTTTACCATCCAGCCTTTTCCGTAAGGATCTTCGTTTACTAATTCGGGTTTATCTTCCAGTTCTGCATTGAACTCCAGGATTTCGCCATCAACAGGGATAAACAGTTCCGATACCGTTTTCACGGCTTCCACTGTTCCGAAAACCTCTCCTGCCGACAAGGTTTCGCCAATAGTTTCAACTTCTACAAAAACAATTTCGCCTAATTCGCTTTGTGCATAATCAGTAATGCCTACATAAGCCGTTTGGCCTTCAACACGTATCCATTCGTGTTCTTTAGTGTACTTCAGGTTTGCCGGAGCGCTCATAATTATTCTTTGTTTTAAAAGTGTTTGGTAATTTAATATTTTATTTTTTTATATAGAGTTTGCATAAAACCGGGAAATGATCCGAAAATTTAATTTGAGGAACTTTATATTTATCCACAGTAAACTTTGGATCGTACAGCACGTAATCAATTCTGAATTTGTAAATAGATAAATTCAGAGTCCAGCCAAGTCCAAAACCTGTTTCGGAAAAAGCGTCCTTCAATTTGCCTTTTATTTTGGTATAGGTGTACGAAGCCGGCACATCATTAAAATCGCCAACAATAACCAGTGGATAAGGTGAGCCACTACTGTAAGCGGCAATCGTATCGGCCTGACGAGCCCGGGTACGGTAAGCCGATCCCAGTTTCCTTGAGAGATGCAAGGTGGTCCCCGAGAGTTTATCGGAATTAAAGTGGTCTTTAAGCTCTATCGGCATTTCCCTGTCGCGCTCTGTGAGTTTGTTCGACTCCAGATGGTTGTTTATTAGCCTGATTGTATCATTTCCCACCACAATATCCGATGATATGGATACCATATACTTCGACGAAAACGGAATATCATATTTATGAATAATTGGGAAATTAGAGAAAGTGGCCACTCCGGACATAGCCCAGTCTTGCTTTTGTTTAAGCCAGATATGAGAATACGGATATTTCCTGAATATCTGCCGGATATCCTTTTCGGTAAGATATTGCTCCTTGGGACTTACTGCAAATTCCTGTAAACATACAATATCAGCATTGCTGTTCAGAATATATTCTATAACCGGATTGGGGTTTTCAGGCGTATGTTTTAGCAGTCCGCCCGACATTTGAGTGTTGTACGTAAGTATTGTGACCGGAGTTCCCTCCGTTGCTGCAGGATTTGTTTTTCCAAAGTGTATTGGAAACACATCAGCTATCTGTGGAGCGGCAAGCAGTAAAACTACCAACGAAATAAGGAAATGCCATTTTCGGGCAAATGCCCAGAATACTACAAATACAACGTTTAGTAATACGGTAAGCGGAAAAAACAAGGTGGTATACGCCGGCAAAACTATGATATCGGGGCTTATAAAAGTTCCTCCCATAGTAATGAGCATAAGAACCACTACAACCAGATTGATTGTTAGCAGGATTCCCTTTAAAATAGTTTTACCAAACATTATATACAGATACTGTATTGACTTTAGCTATAGATAAATTTCAGTTTTTTCCCTGATCAAAAAGCTTTTTCTTTTCATCAGCAGTGAGACTCTCGTACCCCGACGTTTTTATTTTATCGAGTATCCGGTCTATTTCCTCCATACGCCGGGCTTTGTTCATATTAAACTCGGCATCAGACATCTTTGTATTTGTCCTTGATTTACCTGATTTATTTACCTTTACCCTGAGTTTACGGGGCTTAAACAGGTTGACAAAAAAATCGATTATTGCATTTATCCAGCGCGTAATATCTTTCCCCCGACGCAAAGATACAATAAAAATATAACCCGCCAAAGCACCTCCCAGATGTGCAATTTCGCCCCCTGCATTATTGGAAGTAATGCCAAAAAAGCTGATAAGCACAAAAAGTATAGCAATGTATTTAAGCTTTACATTACCCAGAAACAAAAGCCTCATTTCCATATTAGGCGCTTGCAGTGCCGCTGCCAAAACAATAGCCAGAATGGAAGCCGAAGCCCCCATCAAAACAGTAGAGCCCACATAGGGTTCAAAATACGGAAAAATATTAAACGACAGGATATAAAACAACGCCCCGGCCAAACCGCCAATAAGATATAAGCCTGTAAGCTGACGGGAATTGAAGTACATCAGAAAAATTTTACCAAACCAATAGAGGGTAAGTAAATTGAAAAGAATATGAAAAAACTGCATGTGCAAAAACATGTAGGTAATCAATGTCCAGGGCATAGCAAGCACATCAGTTATCGAAGCTGGAACTGCCAGATATGCGGAGATAAAGTCACCATCGACATTGAACAATCTCAAAACGATAACAGCAATCTGCAAAACAAGATATACGCCCGCATTGATAAAAATCAGTCTGGTAAGGGAATCGCCTTTCCTGAATGCTTGCTTTAATTGATCAAGTATATTCATTGAATAAAATTATTTTTAAAACCAGAAAAAAAATCAGAACTGCTTTTTACGACGCCATATAAGTATAAGAATAGCGCCAAACAACATGCCCCCCAGGTGAGCAAAGTGCGCAATATTATCGCCCGAAAAATTGGCCACGCCAAAGAACAGTTCAGCTAAGGCATATAAAATTACAGCCACTTTGGCTTTAATTGGTATAGGAATAAACATCAAATACAACTCCACATTGGGGAAAAGCCACCCGAAAGCCAGCAATATACCGAAAACAGCTCCCGAAGCTCCTACGGTTACAGGAGCCGCAGCAAACAGCTCTTTCATGTATACCAGAGCCTGAACCGAGTTTAAGGAGTGTATATCGCCAAAATCAAGCACAGTTCTTAATTTAGCTTCGTAGGGGATAATTGGCAACACCGAACCTGAATTTATAGCATTATCAATAGCTGCCAGCACCGGAGCATAATCAATAGTCCAAAATAGTTGCTGAACAAGCGCTGCTCCTATACCCGTAATGATATAAAACAACAGAAAACGCTTGGAACCCCAGTTGTACTCCAGCGGCGGGCCGAACATAAACAAGGCAAACATATTGAAAAACATATGCGTGAAACCACCGTGCATAAACATGTAGGTGATTAGCTGATAAAGGCCAAATTTTTCGGAAGCCCAATAATGCATTCCCAGATATTGGCTCAGGTTGTTTTCCAACCCCATGCGCGTAAGTATACCGGGAAGCGCCACCGAAGCAACCCAAAAAATCAAATTGAGTATTAACAGGTTTTTTACAACCGGAGGTATCGACGATAAATAAGATTTGTTCATTATAAAAATTAAATCGTTATGTTTTAAATTATAGCGGTTTATTGATAAACCAGATTCTCAATATAGAGTTTTTATGTGTCAACATCGTTATTCGCTTATACAAAATTAAATAAATATGCCTTAAAAACATGTTTTCTAACATATTTTTGTGAAAAGTGTAAAAATATCTATTATTTTTTCACTTAAATGCTTGTAAATTATTTTCAAAGAATTACATTTGCAGAACCAAATTGTATGTTTATTGTTTCAAATTAAAAAATTATCAAAAAAATCTATGAACAAAACAGAATTAATCAGCGCTATTGCCGCTGAAGCAGGTCTTAGCAAAGTAGATGCTAAAAAAGCTTACGAAGCAGTTGTTAAAAGTGTAACAGACACTCTGAAAGCCGGAGATAAAGTTACTTTAATTGGTTTTGGAACTTTCGGCGTTACCGAACGTCCTGCTCGTACTGGCATCAACCCAGCTACTAAACAACCTATCAAAATCGATGCAAAGAAAGTGGTTAAATTTAAAGCTGGCGCTGAACTTACCGCTGCTGTAAAATAAGCTTTTTTACATGGATAACAAAAAAGGAATATGCAAAACATATTCCTTTTTTCGTTTCATGTTATTTTGTCAGGCTATATAGATGCTACCACCAACTTTATTGGCTGTGGCTGAGCCTTTTATTTCGGAAAGAATGTAAAGAGCAAACTCCAATGCAACTCCTGCAGCTTTGGCAGTAAATATATTTCCGGACCTTACCACCTTCTGGTTCGAGAGCATTGCACCTTCAAGCTGGTGTTCGAAACCCGGGTAGCACGTAGCTTCATGACCTTTAAGCATGCCTTTTTTACCAAGGATGGACGGAGCTGCACAAATGGCGGCTACAAGACCTCCGTTGGCCACCTGTTTATCGAGTAAGGCATGTAGTCCTTCGTGAGCATCCAGATTGGCTGTTCCTTGTCCTCCACCCGGAAGAAACAACAGGTATTCGCCTGTAAAACCGGTTTCCTCAAACAGGACATCGGCCTGAACAGCAATCCCGTGCGAGCCGGTTACCATTTTACGGCCACTAACCGACACGGTAGTAACTTCAACTCCTCCTCTGCGAAAAATATCTATAGGAGCTATGGCTTCAATCTCTTCAAAACCATCGGCCAGAAAAACAAATATTTTCATAATGATTACCTGAGTTTAAAGTTATACGTTATGGTTCCGGTGGCTACTCCGTTGCCACTCGTAAAACGTGTATTTTTTGCAGCTTCGATAGCCGCATTACGCATTTGCGAATCGGAAATGGTAGTGGGAGATCCAATGGAAGCACTCAGTACGTTTCCCGATGCATCTACCCTGATATTTACTGTAACCTTACCTTCTACATCGTTATCGTAACTGGGCGACACCAACCTGCCGTTGAGCGACCTGCCGTTGAGCGACCAAGAGTTTCCTCCTGATGTTCCTTTACCGGCAGGATTACCCTGCGTAGACGTGCCTGTGGTAGTACCACTTCCCTGCGATCCTCCGTTTCCAAACAATCCGTTCATGGCATTAGCCTTATCTACAGCTTCCTGCTCTTTACGTTTCTTTTCGGCTGCTATGCGTGCCTGCTCCTTTTTCATCTGTTCTATGGCATCGCGCTCCTGCTTTTCTTTTTTTTTCTGCTCGGCCAATGCCACCGAGTTATCATCCTGAGTCATGAGAGTCTGCTTCACCGGCTTAGGGGTAGACGCAGGCGGGGTATAGGTTTCTTCTACCGGTTTGGTTACAGGCTCTTCAACTACGCCTGCACCATCATCGGCATCTCCAAAGCTAACCATGATTCCCTCATCCTCAGGCTTTTTGGTACCGGGCATTACAATCAGAAACAGTAAGAGCATCAATAATCCTGTAATGATTATTGAGCCGGCCATTCCGTATAATTCCGATTTTTTCACTTGCTTTCCTGTGTTTGTGTTGCTATTACTAATTTCAGTTTGTGCTGATTAGCTATATCAAGCACTTTTACCACTTCTTTGAACGACCTGTCCTGATCGGCATGAAGGGCTATAAACGTGGTAGTATCCTGAGCTACCAGATTCATGATATATGATTCGAGCAATTCCGGCGCTACCTGCTCGGGTTTACTGCTACCTTTAGCCACAAAATAATTACCATCAGCATCGATAGACACTTTGGCTATCACCGATTTGGTAGAGCTTGTGGCCTTGCTCTGTGGCAAATTCAGCTTTATATCGTTAGGCGACGACATGGTAGACGCCATAATAAAAAAGAGAAGTAACAGAAAGATAATGTCGGTCATCGACGACATCGAAAACCCAGCTTCTACTTTTATTCTTTTCTTTAATGCCATTTCCTTAACTATTTTTGATTGATCCGTTTTGTAAATTAAACTGCCAAACAGGCAAATAATCTATCTATTAGCCCATCTATGAATTATGCAGTACGATTAAGCAGGTTCATTGAGCAAATCGAGGAACTCCATGGTACGGGCCTCCAGTTTGCGAACTACGGAATCAACTCTGGATACCAGATAATTATATGCAAAATAAGCAATAATACCCACAATAAGACCGCCAATGGTGGTAACCATAGCCTGATACATCCCTACCGATAAATCGCTAAGCTGAATTGCTCCGGTATTATTAAGCGACATATTGTAAAAAGTCGACACCATGCCGGTTACCGTACCTAAGAAACCAAGCATAGGAGCTCCACCCGAAATAGAGGCTACTATAACCAGGCCCTTTTCGAGATTTGCTATTTCCAGATTACCAACGTTTTCGATAGCTACAAGCACATCATTCATAGGGCGTCCCAAACGGCTAATGCCTTTTTCCACCATTCGCGACGTGGGCGAATTGGTGTCGCGGCAAAGCTTCAGGGCTGCATCAATTTTTCCATCGTAAATATAATCCTTAATACGGTTCATAAACGAGTTGTCCTCTTTCAACGCCTGCTTCAGGGTAATTAGTCGTTCGATAAGCATATACATGGCCAGAGCAAACATCGCTACCAGCACGTACATGATAGGACCTCCGTAGTTGAACATCTCCCAAAGATTCATTTCTGCAACCTCAGCAGTTTCGGCAGTACCAGCCACCGCTCCGGTAGCAGCCTGTAGAATAAGCATTAAATTCATTTGATTCTATTTTTTTAAATTTTTAAAAACAAAATTTCTATTTTTTTGAATGATATTATCGGTTTATTTTTTATCACGAAGACATTTCAGGAACAAAATTCGTACCGCAACAGTTTTCGGAATTTAATTAACCTGAAGAAACAAGCTATTGAATTCAGCGAACATCACCATAGGGCTCAATGTTATAAACATTTTTTCTATTTTCTTTTGTAATTCGGTCAACAGTAATAATCCGGTATGTGTTTGAATTTATCGTTAAAACTATATTTTTGGAAATATTTTTTACATAGAAATTCTTTCCAACCTTCTTAAAATCAGCATCATTAGTTTGATTTAAAACATCTAAAATAAATTCCTCAATTTGTTGCTTTGAATAGCTGGAACTCAATTTTTTATTAATTCGCTCATAAACCAAATCGGTATAACCAATATTATTCAGGATTTTAGCTTTATCAATATTCATTTTCTTCTTGGTAGTATCTTAAATGTAGTGAGTTCCGGTACATTCAGCGCAATCATACCTGTATTATTACTTCAACTGTTCTTTATAGCGTTTTATTGTGTCGGCCAGTCCAAAATATAAAGCATCGGATATAAGTGCATGCCCAATGGACACCTCATCTATCCACGAAATATGGTTGTGAAGGTATTTCAGATTCTCCAAACTCAGGTCGTGACCGGCATTGAGGCCAAGCCCCGATTCCCGTGCTGCTTTGGCTGCTTCCACAAAGGGAGCAATGGCAGCCTCCGGCCCCAGCGGGTATTGTGTGGCATAGGGTTCGGTGTAAAGTTCTACCCTGTCGGCTCCGGCTTTGGCAGCATACTCGATAATTTTCAAATCGGTATCCACAAAAACCGACACACGTATTCCTTCGGACTTAAAACCGGCAATTACTTCTTTCAAAAAGTCATAGTACTTCACAGTATCCCACCCTGCATTGGAAGTTATAGCGTCATGAGCATCAGGAACTAATGTAACCTGATGAGGTTTTACCACTGTTACAAGTTTTATAAATTCAGGTGTTGGATTTCCCTCAATATTGAATTCGGTTTTCAGTAACGGACGCAAATCCCATACATCCTGATAACGTATATGTCGTTCATCAGGGCGGGGATGCACTGTGATACCTTCGGCTCCAAATTTTTCGCAATCCAGAGCTACCTGACATACATCGGGTACATTCCCTCCGCGCGCATTGCGTATTGTGGCTACTTTGTTTATATTTACACTCAACTTTGTCATTACAGATATCGATTATTTGTTAGATTCATTTTCATTTTGTTCCTTTGTAAGATAAAAACTCGGACGTTTTCCGAATACAAAAATAATTTAAAAAAACGTACTTGTCGATATTTTATGGCAGAGTTTCTGTTTTTTGTAGATAGATTTAATGATATTCAACATATTAAGCAATATGCCGGCATTCCTGCTCCGGTTAAATAATTTTTAAGAATGAAAATTGCTGTTTTCGGAAATATTCACCGGGGTGATATACTGGCTCATATAAGGCTTTTCTCCGATTTTTTCAAACAGAAGCGCGTTGACATGCTGCTACATCGCGATTTATATGATTATGCGGTAAGTCAGGGAGTTTTACCTCAGGCCGAAATCATTGATAACGATGAGTTTATGGCCGATTTCGCCATTAGCATTGGGGGCGATGGTACTTTTTTAAGTACCGCAGCGCATATTGGCAGCAAGGCCATTCCTATAGTTGGCATTAATACCGGCCGGCTTGGTTTTCTGGCCGATGTGCCTGTAGAGAATATGCTGCCGGCCATAGAAGCTCTGCTCGACAACAATTATTATCTCGAAGAAAGGACATTGCTTGCTGTGGAAACTTCGGACGGAACCAAATTCGATTATCCCTTTGCGCTGAATGAAGTGTCGGTATTAAAACAGGACAGTTCGTCGATGATAAGTATCAACACTCATTTGAATGGTGAAGCAATCCATACTTATCAGGCCGATGGACTGCTGGTTTCGACGCCTACCGGTTCTACGGCTTACTCAATGAGTGTAGGTGGGCCATTGGTGGTACCTCAGGCTCAGAATTTTCTGCTTTCGCCGGTTGCTTCGCATAGTCTGAATGTGCGACCGCTGGTGGTTCCCGACAACTGGGTTATCGACCTGGAAGTTAGATCGCGCAGTCATTGTTATCAGATTTCGCTGGACGGACGCACGCTTATTCTCGACCAAACGACCAAACTGAGGATTACTAAAGCCGACTTTGTTGTGAAAATTGTGAAACAACAAAACCAGACTTTTTTTGACACGCTGAAGAAAAAACTGATGTGGGGAATGGACAAACGGAATTGATAATCAGAGGAATACCGACATCCTAATATAAAAGAAAGCAAAAGAAAGATTATGAGAATCGTATTTATGGGAACGCCGGAATTTGCGGTGGAAAGTTTAAAAATACTTGTTGAAAATAACTATCATGTGGTAGGGGTAATTACTATGCCCGACAAACCAGCCGGACGCGGACATAAAATTCAGTATTCGGCTGTAAAACAATATGCCTTAGAGCACAACCTGCCCTTATTGCAACCTGAAAAACTGAAAGAAGAATCTTTTTTGGAACAACTCAGAGCATGGCAGGCCGATGTACAGGTAGTAGTAGCTTTCAGAATGTTGCCTGAAGTGGTTTGGAATATGCCCCGATATGGAACATTTAACCTTCACGCCTCGCTCCTGCCCCAATACCGTGGAGCAGCGCCTATCAACTGGGCAATTATTAATGGCGAAAAAGAGACAGGAGCTACCACCTTTTTCCTGACGCACGAAATTGACACCGGTAAAATCATTTTACAGAAAAAAATAGCCATCGACGAAACCGACAATGCCGGCAGCGTACACGATAAACTGATGATAACCGGAGCCGGAATGGTAAAGGAAACTATTGATATGCTGATAGATGGTAAAACAGATGCTGTAGATCAGTGCCGGTTTATAGCTGATGCAACCAAACTTAAAAGCGCTCCTAAAATATTCAAGGAAACTTGCGAGATTAATTGCGGAAAAAGCGTGGATGAAGTATATAACTTTGTACGAGGACTCTCGCCTTACCCTACAGCCTGGACTTTAGTCCGGTTGGCGGAACAGAGTGAACCGTTGTCTCTGAAGGTTTTTGACACAGCAAAAGAGTATGCCACTCACAATCATCCTCATGGAACTTTGATTACCGATGGGAAAAAGATGGCTAAAATTGCTTTATCCGATGGCTATATTCACCTGAAATCGGTACAGGCACCCGGCAAAAAACGAATGGATATAGGGGAACTGCTACGTGGAATGAGGATTTAATGAACCACTTCTTTTCCTTTAGCAGTTTTTACCACCGGCATCGCAATGATTTATAAAAAATGGCGAAACAATCAGCAGATTATTTCGCCATTTTTTATGTAAAGTTGATAAATATCAGTATTTTTTCAGCTCCGAAATCAATATCCCGTTTTCCTCGGGCGTTCCAATTGTTATCCTCAAGCAGTCGTTACAAAGCGTCACATTATGCCTGTTTCTTACAATTATTCCTTTTCCTACAAGATCTTTATAAATATAGTTGGCATCATCTACTTTAACCAACACAAAGTTAGCATCGGTTCTGTAAACCTGTTTCACAACCTGAATTTGCTTTAACTGTTCTATAACTCTGGAACGTTCGGCCAATAAACCAGCCACCCATTTTTGAGTTCGTGCAGGCTTAGTCAAAATACTTATGGCTTGCTTTTGCGTGAGAACATTGATATTATAAGGGTATTTAATCTTATTAAGTACCTGAATTATTTCCTCCGAAGCATAAGCCATGCCCAATCTGATTGCTGCACTTCCCCACGCCTTGGATAAAGTCTGGAGAATCACAAGATTAGGGAAAATCTTCAAATACGAAGAATAGCTTTTGTTGGACGAGAAATCGATATAAGCCTCGTCCACCACCACAATGCCTCTGAACCATTTAAGGGTTTTAAGTACTTCTTCCACATTCAGATTATTGCCTGTAGGATTATTTGGCGAGCAAAGCCATATAATTTTTGTGCGGGCGTTACAAGCATCCAAAAGCCTGTAAGCTTCTATATCATAATCACTATTGAGCAGCACTTTGCGATAATCAACGTCGTTTACCGAAGCGCATACTTTGTACATACCATAAGTTGGCTCTATGGCCACTACATTATCTTCTTTAGGTTCGCAGAACGCGCGGTACAACAAATCAATAGGCTCGTCACTTCCATTCCCCAGAAAGATATTTTCTACAGGAACATTTTTCAGCTTGGCGAGACGTTTTTTTACATCTATCTGTAATGGGTCAGGATAACGGTTAAAAGGTGCATTGTAAGGGTTTTCGTTGGCATCCAGATAAACTGAAGCTTCACCTTTAAATTCATCTCTTGCACAGGAATAAGGTTGCAGATTTTTGATGTTTTCTCTGAGTAATTCTTCGATTCTCATTTTTAATAAAAATTGTTTTAAAGTTATTTTTCATGGTTAAAATATATCGACACTTATTGGCAAAAAAGCAACAAGCTATCTTCTGTAATTTATTTCGCGCTCAAAGTCTTCATCTTCCTCGTCGAGCCTTAATTTCACCGCATTACTGTGTGCCTGAAGCTCTTCGTTTTCGGCCATCAATATTATGGCATTGCTCAAATTGGTTAATCCCTCTTTAGAGATGTGCTGGAATGTAACTTTTCGTACAAAACTATCCAGATTAACCCCGTTATATGCCTTGGCATAACCGTTTGTAGGCAAAGTATGGTTAGTTCCCGAAGCATAATCTCCGGCACTTTCGGGCGTGTAATTTCCTAGAAAGACTGAGCCGGCATTGGTAATATTCTCTGCCACACCCAAATAATAATGGGTAGCAATAATCAAGTGTTCGGGGGCATACTCATTGGTAAGCTCAACAGCTTGTTCAAGTGTTTTCAGCACAATAATTTTGCTGTTTTCGAGCGCTTTGGAAGCCAGTTCCTTGCGGGGCAATTGTTCCAGTTGAATATCAATTTGTTCCAAAACTTTTTCGACCAGCGCTTCATCTACAGTAACCAAAACAGCCTGACTATCAACACCATGTTCGGCTTGCGACAGCAAATCAGCTGCCACAAAAGCCGGATTAGAGGTATGGTCGGCCAGCACTTCTACTTCCGACGGACCCGCCGGCATATCAATAGCCACATCTTTGAGCGATACCAATTGCTTGGCAGCTGTTACATATTGGTTGCCCGGACCAAATATCTTATAAACTTTAGGTACAGATTGAGTTCCATAAGCCATAGCTGCAATAGCCTGTGTACCACCTATTTTAAATACCCTGTGTACACCTGCCACCTTGGCAGCATACAGCACGGCGGGATGTATTTTACCTGTTTTATCAGGCGGTGTACAAAGAATTATCTCTTTACACTCGGCTATCCCGGCCGGCACACCCAGCATAAGCACTGTAGAAAACAAAGGCGCTGTGCCTCCGGGGATATAAAGACCCACTTTTTCGATAGGCAGAGCTTTTTGCCAACAGTAAACTCCGGGCGATGTTTGAATTTCTTTTTGTTCGTGCTGTTGTTCTGAGTGAAATTTCCAGATATTCCGGCGAGCCATTTCTATAGCCTGCTTCAACTGCAACGAAACATGCTGTGCGGCTTTCTCAATTTCTTCTTTCGACACTTCAAAATCCGACACATCAACTTTGTCGAATTTCAGCGTATATTCCCTGACCGCAGCGTCGCCACGTAAGCGCACATCATCCAGAACCTGACGAACAGTATCAAACAGGCTTTCGCTTTCAAAAACGGGGCGGGCCAGTATTTTTGACCACTCTTCTTTTTCCGGATATTTAAAAATCTGCATCGTTTAGTGTTATTGGTTTAAAATTCAAGTTACAAAGTAAATCATTTTATCAGAAACGAACAACATATTCAAGCACCAATTTATTCTGATCATTAACTACTCCATCGGCAAAGAAATAATGCTCATAGTTGATACGGATATCGTTCAGAAACGGTTTATCCAAACTCAGGGTGAGTCCACCGGTAATACGCGATCGTTGTACATCATCTATGGCAAAAGTTCCGTCGGTCAGCGCTTTACCTTTATTGTTATTGGTCATCATGTCATATCTTACCAAAGGTGTTATTTTGTTGATATGCCCCAGTTTGGGTGTTTTAATGTCGTAGGCAGCAAAACAAAAAAATCCTTTGGTGGCATCAAACACCCCGTTGGAGTATGCTTTATAAAAAAACTCACTTTCAATATGCAAACCGGCAACATCAGCAAAACCTCCTACATTGAACATATTCATTCTCTGCTCGTATGGAGCTATAGAGTTGAAATTGGCAGTAAAATTCAGACTCTTTACCGGACTAACTACCGCGCGCAACACATAGCTAAGTTCATTGCCCTTACGCCATGTTTTTTGGTTGTAAAGCCCTGTACCATTATAAATTCCGGCCATAAAATCGAGCGCTACAGATTTTCGGCTGCTAAAAGCAAAGGTGGCTCCTACATCTCTCAGTCCGGTAAGTTGCTTGCCAATAAAAGACCTATTGGCAAAATACAACTGATGCGGCGAGCGTAAATTATCGGTACTAAAAGGCACCTTTTGCTGCCCGATGGTAAAATTGAACCATTTAACCGGCTGCAAACGCAGGTAAGCATCCAGCATTTTGGTTTCGCCCTCGTCCGAGAGGTCTATCTCGGCTTTGTACGACACAATGGGGCTAAACCTGCCATTGATACTAAAACGTGCATTGCGCACCTGAAACCGATGTTCAGATAAACTTTCGTTGTATTCATATTTTGCCCGGATAGTACCCTCAATCTGTGGCTTATACTCCACATCCACATCACCTGCAAAAGCCTTGTTTACTAAAAGAACAAACAATAATGCCCCTGAAAATTTCTTCAACATAAAAATCACAAATTTACCAATTAACGATATTATTTATTAAGCCACAAAGACGAAAAATCAGTCCATTTGTAGTACAAGTCTTTCATACTTTCCAACACTACCGATGCACCAGGCCTGCTCAATACCTCGTCGGGCAAAGGGCCGGTATTAACTCCCACGGTAAAAATTCCTGCGCCTACTGCGGATTCCACCCCTAACGGAGCATTTTCAACCACCAAAGCTTCCCAGGGATTTAAGCCAGCTTTAGCTAAAGCCATAAGATAAGGCTCAGGATGCGGTTTTCCATGCTTTACATCAAAGGCTGTAACCATTTTTTCTTTCTGGAAAATTTCCGGGAAATGCAGCTGTAAATTATCAATCAAACTTGCCTGTCCGGAACCTGTTACTACAAAAATCTGCAATCCCTGACTTTTTATCAGGCTGAGAAGCTCGTGCGCATAAGGCATTACCGGCGAAGGTCCATAAGTTTCAAAATAAGATGTTTTAAGCCGGTAAATATTCTGTTTTTCCTGCTCAGTGGCATCGCGCTGATATAGACTGTTGTATGCTCCATCGATGGTTGAGTGACCGGTACGGCCTTCATTCATGTAAGCTTCGTATTCGGTAAAAGGTATCCCTACGTCGCTCAGCGCCTGCACCCAAGCCCGAGCATGAAATTTCATGGAATCAAAAAGAACGCCATCCATATCAAAGAAAACGGCCTGAGGGTTAAAAACCGGATAGTGCTTTTGCTCTACAAAGTCCTGAATTGCGGTTGAAAACATCAATTTATTTTTTTTGCGCAAAGATACTACTTTTGCCACTTATTCTTTTCAATTTTTCACTTATGACTAATAAATATGACATAAATGCTAATTATTTTTTAAAATTCAGTTACATTTTCAAAATTTTCAGTTTTCATTAAAAGAAAAAAACATGATACACTTCAATGTTTTTACGAAAAAATAAGTAAATTTGCACCCGCAAAAAGCTCGGGATGTGGCGCAGTTGGTAGCGCGCTACGTTCGGGACGTAGAGGTCGCAGGTTCGAGTCTTGTCATCCCGACTAATGAAAAAAAAGAAATGAGGAAACATTTTTTATGTTTCCTCATTTTTTATGCAACATTTTTTATATTATTCACGTCTTAATGTGTATAAAGGTATAATATTTGTAGTAAGAGATAAAAATCATTCAACCGATTTTTTCTCACATTCAATTCAATATTTTATTCAATCTTATCAATATTTTCCTATGAAAGCAAAATTATTCATTTTTTTGGCCATTATGCCCTTGTTTTTTGCGGCTTGTAACCTCGAAGGTGGTGAAAATTATACACCAAGTATATATGTATTCAAACCATATAATCAAAACGGAGACTCGCTTGCAATTAGTATTACCGACGCATCGTATGTGCTGGACACAATTACTGTAGGCGATACTATAACCCTGAGATTGTACATGGAAGGATATGCTAACAACCTGACCGCATTTTACCTGAAGCAATCATCAGATTTGTCTGGAAAAATTGTGCTTCCAAGCCAAAATTCGATGGACTCTACCTTTACAGCAGGTTCGGATTACGCCGCCGGAAAATTTCTTATGGCAGGCACTTCAAGCAATTTATTTTTCCCGTTCAGGTATGTGGCTTTAAATGCCAATAAAGAATCAACATTAACTTTTACAATTATTTCGGATGCTAAATTCGATTCATCGTTAGGAGGTAGCAACACCTCATCGTTCACGCTGAAAACTCCAATAAAGGCAGCCGCAACTCCTCAATAATTCTTACTTAGAGATTTCAGATTCATAGACTTAATAGAAACAGAAAAGCCCGGATGACTTTATAGTTATCCGGGCTTTTCTGTTCAAAAACCCACGTTGGGTCAATTACGAACATTATTAAATCTCTTCGTCGTCTTCAGCCACATAGTCAACCGTAGTATCAATTTCGAACACTGATAACTGACGGCGGAACACTTCATCAAGCGAAATCTGAAAAGTTTCGGTATGAGCTATACCTTTGATAGCAGTCATTTTATCCAGAATAATCTGAAGCAAATGGCGGTTATCTTTGGCGTATATCTTCACAAACATGGAGTATTTTCCGGTAGCATAATGACACTCTACAATTTCAGGAATTTTTTTGAGTTCATTTACAACCGATGGAAATGATTTCACATCATTAAGAGTAATACCGATATAAGCACAAGTCTGAAATCCAACTTTATAAGTATCAATAACAAACTCAGAGCCTTTAATAATCCCTGTGTTTCGGAGTTTCTGTATCCGTTGGTGAATAGCGGCTCCCGAAACATTACACTCGCGCGCAACTTCCAGAAATGGAATACGTGCATCTTGCGAAATCAATTGTAAAATTTTCTTGTCTAAACGATCAATCTGATGATGTCCCATGGTTTAATTAACTCGTATAAAGCTGTTTTTTATTGCTATAAGTAATTTCTAATATGCAAATGTATTAATTATTTTTTTATTTCTTGCAAAAAAACAAACAAATTGTAAGTAAAGCGAAAAAATATTCATTTTAGCGATATTTTCCGGTATCGGTGTCGGAAAGCATACTCAGGTAACTTTGATAGCGGGAGCGGCTAATTATTTGTTGCTCAACTGCATCGAGAACAGCGCATCCGGGTTCGTGCACATGGGTGCAATTTGAAAAACGACAGTTACCCGATACCTGAAATATATCTTTAAAATAGTGCCCCATCTCTTCTTTTTCCATATCAATAGTTCCAAATCCCTTTATTCCGGGAGTGTCAATGATATATCCCCCACTTTCAAGTTCAAACATCTCTGAAAAAGTAGTGGTATGCATTCCCTTGTTGTGATATTCCGATATTTTTCCTGTTTTAGCCTTGGTGGCCGGCATTATCGCATTGATAAGAGTCGACTTACCAACTCCGGAATTACCTGATATTAAGGTGGTTTTATCTTTTAAGAACGCTTTGAAATCGTCTAAATTTTCTGTTTTTAATGCCGATATACAAAACACAGCATAGCCAATGTGCTGATAAAGCCCCTGCAATGCGCTGAGGTATTCCATCTCGTCGGGCGAGTAGAGGTCTGTTTTATTAAATACCAAACAAGCCGGCACTCTGTAAGCCTCGGCAGCAGCCAAAAACCGATCGATAAACACGGTAGAGGTTTCAGGATAATTGACCGTAGCTACCAACACAGTCAGATCCAGATTAGCAGCCAAAATATGAGCATGTTTCGATAAATTTGAGGAGCGGCGCACGATGTAATTTCTTCTGTCACGAACATCTGAGATAAGCCCTACTATATCGGAACTCATTTCAAAATCCACCATATCGCCCACTGCTATCGGGTTGGTACTGCGTATGTCTTTAAGCCGAAGGTTACCTTTGATTTTACAATCAATCAGCTCACCATCGGCAGATTTTACCTGATACCAGCTACCCGTATTTTTAACCACAACTCCTTTCATCCTGTTGGTTTAATCAATAATAATTGCAAATTTAGTCATTTCTGCGGTTAATCAAAAGGCCTCGGTGGCCGTAATGTAAAACTGTAACTTTTCACCATAGTTATTACCGGCCACATCCAGCCGTAAATGTACACGCGCATCGTTGAGGCGGTATCTAAACCCGGCTCCGTAGGCCACTTTCAGCTTTTCTACCGCCTGACTGTCGCTATTCATAACATCGCCAACAGAACAGAAAACAGCAGCTTTCAGCCTTTTATACAGCGGAAGCCGGTATTCGGTCTGAACCACCGTCATCAGATTGTCGCGGTACATGCCCTGACGGAAACCGCGCAAAACATCGCGCCCTCCTACCGTGGGCAATAGCTGAAATGGGACACCCGACCTGCCGAATATCCCTGACATTGAGGCCTGCCAGGCCAATGTATGATTAGCCCAAAGCGGAATATACTGCCTTATATCTAACGAAAACTCTTTCAGTGAATAATCGCTGACCCACGATTTATCAGATATTGTAAATAATGATTTGATAAATAACCCTTTTTGCGGATAAAACTGATTATCTCTGCTATCGTAACTGATTATCAAACCGGCACTTAGCTGTTTGTACGGACTCCAACCGTAGGGTCCGAAATTCTCAAATATATATTCCTTTTTGTTTTCCAAAGCAGTATCTGCCATTATTCTTTCTGCTTTGAACGACAACACCGCTCCCACAAATACATGTTGAGTTAACAAATACTGAGGTTGCACGGTGAATGCAAAGTTGCGAGAAGTATAACCAGCTTTAAAATTGTTTGGCGTATTTCCCGTTCCAAAAAAGGTATCGGGATATTTTTTGAAATTCAAATTGGTATAAAAATACCATTTCTTATTAGCAAGGTATATCTTGGGAGTGAGGTTGAAAATAAACTGATTCAGTAAAGTATAGTCAGCACTACCCGACACTGAACTTATGCGGCTTATATCATTACTTTTGAAGTAATAACCTCCGGCTACACCAAAAGCCCAGTTAGTTTCCTGCTGGTAAGCTGCATGAGGTATCACAAAAAAGCTACGACGCGAGGCTACAGAATCGTTGCTCCACGCATAAACGCAATTTCCCAAAAGAAAAATTACGCTCCATATCAGATATTTTTTAATACTCAACAATTATATAAGAAAAAACAGCCATCCCTTTCAGCGAGATGACTGTTGTTATACATTTTTTCCAGCGCAGGCGTTTCAAACCCTCATTTAAACAGTCATAATTTCCTTTTCCTTATCCGCCAGCATATCATCAATTTTTTTGATGTATTTGTCGTGAACTTTCTGAGCGCTTGCTTCAGCATCTTTCTCCACATCTTCAGGCAAACCCTCTTTGATAAGTTTTTTCAGCGAATCGATGGCTTCGCGGCGAGCATTGCGCACAGAAATTTTAGCCTCCTCGCCTTCGTGGCGTGCCTGCTTCACCAATTGCTTACGACGCTCCTCAGTAAGGGGCGGTATCGAAAGGCGAATTATTTCGCCATTGTTCATAGGAGTAATTCCTACATCCGAATTTAAAATAGCTTTTTCCAATATCCCAATCAAGCCTTTTTCCCAGGGTTGGATGGTAATTGTTTTTGCATCAGGCGTAGTTACGGTAGCCACATTAGAAATTGGCACATGCGACCCGTAATACTCCACTTTTACCCCGTCGAGTATACGTGGGTTAGCTTTTCCGGCACGTATATGAGCCAGCGATTCGTCGAGAAATAACAGCGTAGCTTCCATGTTCTCTTCAGCTTCAGTCAGTATGGGTTTTACGTCTTGCATAATTTTTTTATTGTGTTTGTTTAATTTTATCGGTGTTATCGAACAAAAAGAATATTTTATAATTAATTTCTAACGAGCGTACCAATTTTCTCACCACTCATTACCTTTTTCAGGTTGCCCGGCGTATCCATATCGAACACATAAATAGGCATATTATTTTCCTTACACATGGTGGTAGCCGTCAAATCCATCACTTTCAGGTTACGGTTGTATATTTCGTCGTAAGTGATTTCGTCAAATTTCACAGCCGTAGGGTCTTTTTCGGGATCGGCGGTGTAAATTCCATCCACACGGGTGCCCTTGAGCATCACGTCGGCTTCAATTTCGATGGCTCTGAGCGAAGAACCGGTATCCGTAGTAAAGAAAGGGTTTCCGGTGCCGGCCGAGAAAATAACCACTTCGCCATTTTCGAGGCTTTGTACAGCTTTTTGCTTGGAATAAAACTCACCCACAGGCTCCATTCTGATGGCTGTAAGAACCCGCGATTTAACTCCGGCCGACTGCAAAGCAGAGTTGAGAGCCAGACTGTTGATAACCGTTGCAAGCATTCCCATCTGGTCGCCCTGTACCCTGTCAAAGCCCTTAGCAGAGCCACTCAGACCCCGGAAAATATTTCCGCCTCCAATTACGATACCTACCTGAACACCCATTTTTACAATCTCTGCAATTTGCTGAGCATATTCACTCAAACGGTTTTCATCAATACCATATTGTTTTGCACCCATCAGTGATTCGCCGCTGAGTTTAAGAAGTATGCGTTTAAAAGCTGCCATCCTTTTTGTATTTGTTTTATTTCAGAACAAAAGTAAATATTTTGCTCGGGATTTGCAAATGTAAAGTTTGGGTTGAATAATAAAATCAAAGAGTTAATTGAAAAATTTACTTGTTGTTTATCAGAGCAATTGGCGGGTGTGAAATTTTTATAAAAAACACCCGATTAATCAACAACCGAGGCAGGTAATTTGTATAAAAAGAAATTGAAAGTACTTTTGTACTAAAGAAATGGCTATTCCATTACTTATCATACATATAAAACTTATTTTCTTTGTGAAAACAATTTTGAAATATTTAAAAATGAAAAATCTGATTTTTAAAAACGGAGATAAACTTCCACAGCTGGGACTCGGCACCTGGCTATCAAAACCTAACGAGGTATATACAGCTGTAATTGAGGCTATAAAATGTGGCTACCGGCATATCGACTGTGCTTATATATATGGCAATGAAAAAGAAATTGGCGATGCTTTGCGCTTTGCTTTTTCATCGGGTCTGGTTAAACGCGAAGATCTGTTTGTGACTTCGAAGCTTTGGAACAGCGATCACGCTCCCGAAAGGGTTGAGGCGGCTCTGAGAAAGACTTTGAGCGACCTTCAGCTGGATTATCTCGACTTGTATCTGATGCACTGGCCTATTGCTTTCAAAACCGGATATGAACAAGCCAAAACTGCCGAGCATCTGGTTTCGCTCGACGAACTTCCGCTCGAATTAACATGGAAAGCCATGGAACAAGTACAAAAGACCGGACTTACACGGCATATCGGGGTTTCCAATTTCAATATTCCTAAATTAAAAAAACTGATTGAAGCTTCGCAAACGGCTCCGGAAGTTAACCAAATAGAGCTTCACCCGTTTTTTATCCAAAATGAATTGGTTAGTTTTTGCAAAACAAATAATATTTTAGTTACGGCCTATTCGCCGCTGGGAAGCAGGCATCTTATAAAAACAGAAACAGGCATTCAGAACTCGGAATTGATAAAGTCGTTAGCCGGAAAATATCATTGTTCGGAAACACAACTGATATTGGCCTGGGGCATAGAGCGTGGTACGGCTGTGATACCAAAATCGGTTAATCCTGAACGCATCCGCAGTAATTTTGGAGCATTAACTATAGCTTTAAGCGAGGACGATATAGCGCAAATCGACCGGTTGGACAAACAAAACAGAATTGCAAAAGGGCTTTTTGCGGTACTTCCCGGTGGCAGTTATACTTACGAAAGCATCTGGAACGAATAGCATAAGGGCTGCGCCGGCTCTATTCATCCCCCGAAAATCGTCATTTATCGATTTAAAAATTATTACTACCGAAAACTGATTATCTCACTTTAGGCTTTTTTGTATCTTTGCAAACATAAAAGAAAATGTTTAGTATATGATTCAGAACCCTAAAGCAGTAATTATTGGTTCCGGTGTTGGCGGCATGGCTACAGCGGTTTTTTTAGCCCGCCAAGGTTATGATGTAGAGATATTTGAGAAAAACCCGAATCCGGGTGGCCGCTGCGGACAAATGTTGCGCGACGGCCATCGTTTCGATTTGGGAGCTACCATCCTGCTTATGCCGTCGTTGTACCGCGAGGTATTTTCAGCATTGAATCTTGACCTTGAAAAAGAACTGGAAACTCACCAGCTCGACCCGCTCTATAAACTGTTTTTCAGCGATGGGACTGATTTTTCTTATTTCCGCTCTGATCAGAAAATGAAATCTCAGCTTGAATTATTCGAAAATAACAGCAGCGCTGCTTACGATAAATATGTAAACGAAGGTTATGGATTTTTCAAACTTGCTGTTCAGGGTTTACTAAACCGCAACTTCTATCATCTTTTTCAGTTCATCAATTTTAAAAACGTAGTCATGCTTATCCGCCTCAAAACATGGATAAATCACATGAACTATGTAAAGCGTTTTTTTAAAGATCATCGTTTACAAAAAGCATTTACTTTTCAGAATATCTACGTAGGACAAAATGTGTATCGTCAGCCCGCATTTTTTTCGATGCTGCCGGCTGCCGAAATTACCGAAGGCGCTTTGTTCCCCAAAGGCGGGATGCACAGAATTATTGAAAGACTCGAAGAAGAGGCCAGTCGCTACGGAGTTAAAATACGGCTGAACGAGCCGGTTGAAAAAATCATGGTAAAAAAACAAAAAGCTCAGGGTATAGTACTGGAAAGTGGTAAGGAAATTTTGGCGGATATTGTAGTAGCCAATGCCGACCTGCCTTATGTGTACGATAAACTATTGCCCGAAAACAGAAAAGCTAAGTTGTTGAAAAAGAAAGACTATTCGTGCTCGGCCATGGTTTTTCATTGGGGCGTAAGTAAAGTTTACCCTCAGCTCGACCAGCACAGTATTTTCCTGAATGATCCCTACAAAGAGGGAATGACTAAAATTTTCAGCGACAAAACATTTTCGGATAATCCAAGCTTTTACCTGCACTCTCCGGTACGCACCGACCCCGCTGCTGCTCCCGAGAATGAGGACTCCATATCAGTCATTGTTCCGGTGGGGCATATCGACAAAAATAAAGAACAAGACTGGCAGGAACTGAGACATAAAGCCCGGGCATCAGTCATTAAACGCCTGAAAGAAGCTGGTATCGACGACATTGAAGAGCATATAAAGTTTGAGATATGCTTTACGCCCAAAACATTTGAAAGCTACTGCCATGTTACAAACGGATCTGTTTTCGGAAGCCTGAGCCATATTATTTTTCAGATGGGATATTTCAGGCCTCACAACCGGCATCGGAAATATAAAAACCTTTATTTTACCGGTGGTAGCACGCACCCCGGCAACGGCGTTCCGTTAGTATTGCTGTCGGCCAAACTAACCAGCGAGAGGATATTAAAAGATGCCGGAAAGTTAAAACCATTCAATTAAAACGACCTTATTATCAGTAGAAAAATTAACATCATGAAACGGGCATCCCGATAGCTAACAGGATGCGAGTTTCATACGATAACTAAACAAACCCAAAAGAACGCATGAAAACAATAACCGACAAACAGCATTTTATACAGATTTTTGAATCTATTGATTTTGAAAAAGTTATTGATCATCCGAATATTCTGATAGCCGCTCACTTCTGGGACAATGAGCGGTATCAGGCTGCCCGGGTGTGCTACAAATTTATGCGTTATATCGACGATTTTGTGGACAATTACAAATCCGAACATCTCACGATACAGCCTCAGGAGCAAGCCGATTTTGAACAACATGTAAAAACATGGATAGACTCAGTGCTTCATCCGGGAAAAGAGGAAATGTTGTTTCCCGAAATTACCGAAACGATTCGTCGGTTTCACATTCCGGCCTGGCCCATGGAGGACTTTGCACGGTCCATGATTTATGATATTTATAACGATGGATTTGCTTCGCTGGATGCTTTCCTGAATTATGCCAAAGGAGCTTCGGTGGCTCCGGCATCTATTTTCGTACATTTATGCGGACTCACACTGAAACAAGGCAGTTACAGCCCACCGTCATTCGACGTAAAACGAGTTGCAACACCCTGTGCTGTATTTAGTTATCTGGTTCATATCATACGTGATTTTGTAAAAGACCACACACATAACCTCAACTATTTTCCGGACGACCTGATGGCAACACATCATCTAACACGTGAAAACCTGCTGGAAATGGCTCAGGGAGGCAAAATCACTGATGGATTCAGAAAAATGGCAGGCATACTGTACGCTTCGGCCAACGAATACCGACAGGAAACTTTGCAGATAATGAAAGAAGTTAAACCTGTACTGGAGCCTTATTCTCAGCTTAGTCTGGAGATAATCTTTGCTCTGTACACCATGGTTTTTGACCGGATAAATATTGAAAACGGAACATTTACGACCGCTGAACTAAACCCGACTGCTGCCGAAATAAAAGCCCGGGTTTGGCAGGTAATCGAAAATTTTGAACCCGATTTAACTATCAATAATTAATCCCCGTTACAACAGCCCGTTCAGTCTCCTCAAACAAAGTATTGAAATCGCTGTCTTTTACCGATATTGGAGGATGCACGGTGAACGTAACTTTATTGCCCAAACCCAGTGGAAAAGAACCGTACCTGAAAACTTTCCAGGAATTGTTGATGGTAACAGGCACTACAAAGGCATCGGGAGCATATTTACACAATATTTTTAATCCATTGGCAGCAAAGGCCTTTGGCTTGCCATCTTTGGTTCGCGTACCTTCGGGATAGATAATGACCGATCTGTTGTGCTGCTGAATATATTCGCCCATTTTTTTCATTTCTGGTAAAGCCTGCTTTGGATCTTTGCGGTCGATAAGCACCGATCCGCCATGTCTCAAATTGTACGAAACACTTGGGATACCTTTGCCCAATTCAATTTTACTCACAAACTTAGGATGAAATTTCCGCAGATACCAGGCCATCCCAACAATATCAAAAATACCCTGATGATTGGCCACAAAAATAAGAGGAACCCCCTGCGGTATAAGCTCTCTGTTGTAAAATTTTGAAACCGACAAGGTGAAATCGAGACTTCGAATCAGAAAAAAATCCAAAGCATCGACGCTTTTTTTATGTGCCTGATATCCAAAAAGATTGTAACAAATCCACTGAACCGGATGAAAAAAAATTGCCGAAAGAAGAAACCACGAGTAAGCTAATATCGAAAATGGAATGGAAAGTATTTTAATCATTATTTCTGTTTTTATCTTTTTGCAAAGGTACGATAATTATTACAAAATTGCGGGGTTTGTTAATTGTCAAATAGTTATAAGTAGTTTCCGATAAACAAATCACACATATTTTATGTTCAAATAAAAAACGGTAAGTTACCCCTCTATGCCTCATACTGACTACATGCAACGTGATGCCCGGGATTTGTACAAGCGCGGCTTTCTAATATCCTTTTAAGCTTTTAAGCAAAATTACACACTTGATTTACAGAACTGACCGTGATTTTCGTTCTTTTTTTGTAATTTTGCCGTAATTTGTATTTAATTGAAATATGAGCATAGAACTAAGTGAACAAGAACAGTTCAGACGTAACAGCCTGAACGAACTAAGAAACCTCGGCATCGACCCGTACCCTGCCGCTTTGTATCCCACCGACGCTTTCTCGACCGACATAAAAGCAGAATTTAAAGATGATGATGAGCATAAAAACGTTTGCATTGCCGGACGTATTATGAGTCGTCGTATTATGGGAAAAGCTTCTTTTATTGAACTACAGGACTCCAAAGGCCGTATTCAGGTGTATGTGAGCAGAGACGACATCAGCACTGAAGCACAACCGGAGATGTATAATACCGTGTTCAAAAAATTACTTGACATCGGTGATTTTATCGGAATCAAAGGATTTGTGTTCCGCACTCAAATGGGCGAGATTAGTGTTCATGCTCAAGAGCTTACCGTCCTCAGCAAATCTTTGCGCCCACTTCCTATTGTAAAATATAAAGATGGCGTGGCTTACGACGCTTTTGAAGACCCCGAACAACGCTACCGCCAACGTTATGTAGATTTGGTTGTAAATGAAGGTATCAAAGATATTTTCCTGAAACGAACCCGCGTGTACAACTCTATGCGCGAATATTTTAATGCTGAAGGCTACATTGAAGTTGAAACTCCGGTATTGCAACCTATTCCGGGAGGCGCTTCGGCCCGACCATTTATAACTCATCACAACGCGCTGGATATTCCATTGTATATGCGTGTTGCCAACGAACTTTACCTGAAAAGATTGATTGTTGGAGGATTTGAAGGTGTCTACGAATTTTCAAAAAATTTCCGTAACGAAGGAATGGATCGTACCCATAATCCTGAATTTACGGCTATGGAAATATATGTAGCTTATAAAGACTACAACTGGATGATGGAATTCACCGAAAAAATGATAGAAAAAATCTGTCTGGATGTGAATGGTACCACCGAACTACAGGTGGGCGAAAAAACCATCAGTTTCAAAACTCCGTTTAAGCGAGTAACCATGATTGATGCCATCAAGGACCATACCGGCATTGACATCAATGGTATGAACGAAGAGCAACTCCGCGACGTATGCAAGCAACTTCATATTGACGCTGACGAAACCATGGGAAAAGGTAAACTGATTGATGAAATATTTGGTGAAAAATGCGAAGGCAATTACATACAGCCCACATTTATAACGGATTATCCAATGGAAATGAGCCCGTTATGTAAAAGACACCGCGATAATCCGGAACTTACCGAACGTTTTGAACTGATGGTAAACGGTAAAGAACTGGCCAATGCTTACTCGGAACTAAACGACCCGATTGACCAATTGGGAAGATTCCAAGATCAGCTGCGACTCAGCGAAAAAGGCGATGACGAAGCTATGTTTATTGACATGGATTTTGTACGCTCGTTGGAGTACGGCATGCCTCCTACCTCAGGAATGGGTATAGGAATGGATAGACTGGTAATGCTTATGACCGGACAACAGGCCATACAGGAAGTGCTTTTCTTCCCCCAGATGAAACCGGAAAAAGCGGCCAAAAAAGATGGACCGGAAAAATTTGCAGAGCTGGGTATACCTACCGAATGGGCTGAAGTGATTATCAAAACCGGAATCCAAACCTTAGATGCGTTGAAAGGATTGAATCCAAACAAGTTTCATCAGGATATATGCGGATTCAATAAGAAAAACAAACTGGGGCTTACCAATCCGACCAAAGAAGAAGTGACCGAATGGATAAACGCCCTTAATTCCTAATAGGGAATAAAAAAGACTGAACAATAAAAAACAATTAATTTAACTACCAAATACTCCCCTTCAGGGGGTGGGGGTTATATGATAAACGAAAAAAGTAAAATAGCGATTTTAGGAGGAGGAAGCTGGGCCACTGCCATTGCGAAAATAGCGTTGGTCAACTCACCGGGAATTAACTGGTATATGCGCAGGCAAGAACAAATTGACGAATTTATCCGACTGAGCAAAAACCCTTCGTACCTCACCGGCGTAAAATTCGATACCGACCGTATTAATTTTACCAGCAATATAAACCATGTAGTGGCTACATCGGATATTCTGATTTTTGCTACTCCATCGCCATTTCTGAAACAACACCTGAAAAAACTGCGCCGCAAATTAGATAAAAAAATCGTAGTATCGGCCATCAAAGGTATTGTGCCGGACGAGAATATGATTATATCCGACTATTTTGAGGAGGTTTATAAAGTACCTAATGATAATATTGCGGTACTGGCCGGACCATGCCATGCCGAAGAAGTGGCTTTGGAAAGACTCTCGTACCTTACAATAGGCTGTAGTTCGCGAGAGAAAGCCCGCGTACTGGCTCAGCGCTTTTCAACCAGCTTTGTCCGCACTTCGATAAGCGACGATGTTTTGGGAATTGAGTATTCGTCGGTGATGAAAAATATTTATTCTATTGCTGCCGGTATTTGTCACGGACTGAAATATGGCGACAACTTTCAGGCGGTTCTTATATCGAATGCCATTCAGGAAATTAACCGTTTTTGCAACGCAACAAACCCTCTTCACCGCGACATTAACGAGCCTGCTTATCTGGGTGATTTGCTGGTAACTGCTTATTCAAAATTTAGCCGTAACCGCTTATTTGGAACCATGATTGGCAAAGGATATTCGGTAAAAACGGCTCAACTCGAAATGGAAATGATTGCCGAAGGGTATTATGCTACCAAATGTATTCATGAAATCAATGAAAAATATCAGGTAAATATGCCCATCGTAGACGCTGTGTATGAAATTCTGTACAACAGGGTTTCGCCAACACTCGAAATCAGAAAACTGACAGAGAAGCTGAAATAAAAGCCACTTAAATCCCCCTCCAGGGGAATTTTGAAAAGGCTTTATTGAAATTTTTTGTAACAAAAATAAAACATCAAACTATTATAAACTAACTCAGAAATCCTCTGGAGGGGGATTTAGGAGGCTAAATTTATTTTTATGAATCACATTAAACTTAAAATCGACAAAGCTTTCGGATTTATTTCGGAGGAAGCTGTAGTTGGATACAAAGCTCAGGTAGCTCAGGCTAACGCTGCTTTGCATCAGGGTACAGGCAAAGGAAGCGACTTTTTGGGATGGCTTAATTTGCCATCATCTATAGACGAAGCCCATTTGGCCGATATAGAAAACACTGCTAAATTACTCCGCGACAACTGCGAAGTAGTAGTGGTAATTGGTATTGGCGGTAGTTATCTGGGCGCTAAAGCTGTTATTGATGCGCTTTCAAACAGTTTCGACTGGCTGCTAACCGAACGTAAATCGCCGGTAGTGGTCTATGCCGGTCAGAATATCGGCGAAGACTATCTGTATGAACTGCAGGAACTTCTCAAAAACAAGAAATTTGGTATTATCTCTATTTCAAAATCGGGAACAACTACCGAACCGGCTTTGGCATTCCGCCTGCTTAAAACCCAACTTGAGGAACAGCAAGGAAAAGATGCTGCCCGTAAACTGATTGTAGCTGTAACCGACAAAGCCCGTGGCGCCCTCCGCACACTGGCTACTCAGGAAGGTTACAAAACTTATGTAATTGAAGATAATATTGGTGGACGATATTCTGTACTTTCGCCCGTAGGGCTGCTCCCTATTGCTGTAGCCGGATTCGACATTCGTCAGCTGGTGGCAGGAGCCGTTTACATGGAAAAACTAACTGGTACCGAAACAGCGTTTGAAGAAAACCCCGCCGCTATCTATGCTGCAACCCGCAACGAACTATATAAAAGCGGTAAAAAAATTGAAATTTTAGTGAATTTCCACCCTAAACTACATTATGTATCGGAATGGTGGAAACAGCTTTACGGAGAAAGTGAAGGTAAGGATAATCTGGGAATTTTCCCGGCTTCGGTTGATTTTACTACCGATTTACACTCTATGGGTCAGTGGATTCAGGAAGGTGAACGCAGCATTTTTGAAACCGTTATTTCGGTGAATGAAACAGACCACACCAAAATCTTCCCTAATGACGATGCAAACCTGGATGGACTGAATTTCCTTGCCGGCAAACGCGTGGATGAGGTTAACAAAATGGCTGAACTTGGTACTCAGATTGCCCATATCGATGGTGGAGTGCCTAATCTGAAAATAGAGTTACCAAAGCTAAATGAATATTATTTGGGCGAATTGCTCTACTTCTTCGAAAAAGCTTGCGGTATCAGTGGCTATGTATTGGGAGTTAATCCGTTTGATCAACCTGGTGTTGAAGCTTACAAAAAAAATATGTTTGCTTTGCTTGAAAAACCGGGATACGAAGCTGAAACCAAAGCCATCAAAACAAGAATTTAAAGAGAAATTTTATTCTTACATTTAACAAAGGAGCTGACTCAAGGGAATAATTTGAGTCAGCTCCTTTTACTTTGTATTTACTATGGTTTGAAAATATATCAATACCGACTGTACAGAAGATTTAGAAACAATGATTTCCCGTTAAGCTATGCCTTGTAAACGCATGAAATATAAACTAATGCGCAATACAAAAACAACTTAACGGGAAATCTTTTCTTGCGAACAGATATGCTAACTAATCAACAACTTATTTCGCTAAATTTGAAACCCTCACCAACTTAAATTCCATCCAGTTATTTTTCTTTTTATTTTCGGGTGTAGTGTTAGGGAATAAAGGCGCATAAAGTCCTTTGGCTTTAGGAATAACCTGATGAGCGGGCACCCCGTTTTTGAGGAAGGCCGTTCTCATGCTGATAGATCTGCTGAGCCCCTTTTTGATTGAGTTGGCCGGTGTGTCCGAGTTGT
>Ga0316605_10000139_pt1 | contig 67725 bp, 62 predicted proteins | sample OWC_soil_day20_n_FD_207666 | JGI IMG/M metagenome (GOLD analysis project Ga0316605, IMG submission 207666) | Wetland soil microbial communities from Old Woman Creek delta, Ohio, United States - OWC_soil_day20_noCT | ecosystem: Environmental > Terrestrial > Soil > Wetlands | place: USA: Ohio...
AAGTTACGCTTGGCGGCCACAGCATTTCGGACCCACCCCTTCCCTTCCCGAACAGGACCGTGAAACGAAAGCGCGCCGATGATAGTGAGCAACCCGCTCGCGAAAGTAGGTCACCGCCAGGCACCCCTTACCAGAACCCCTGTCAGTACAGCTGACAGGGGTTTTGTCGTTTGGCGATTACGCCATGATCGGCAATTGCCGCAGCGGCGCCCTTGTGTCCCGCAGCGGCTCCATCGACTGGCTGTGCCTGCCGCACTTTTCGGCCCCTTCCATGTTCGCCGCCCTCCTGGATCGGCGGCGGGGTGGGCGCTTCCTGATCCGGCCCCGGGAAATCCGCGCCATCCAGCGCCGCTACGTCGGGACCAGCGCCGTTCTGGAGACGATTTTCCATTGCGCCGGCGGCGTGGTCCGCTTCACCGACTGCATGCCCAAGACCACCGGCGACCGCCAGCCCCATCGGTTGTTGCGCCTGCTGGAGGGCCTGGCGGGGGAGGTGGAGTGCGATGTGGTCTACCAGCCCCGGCCGGATTACGGGCTGCGGCCCCCCGGCTGGCGCCCCGGGGCCGGGGAGGCTGGCTGTTCCGGGAGGAGCAGGCGGCGGTCCTCCTCCTCTACCGCTATCCTCCGGGCCGGGACTACGACGGGCTCGAGGGCCGGGAAAACCTCTTCGCCGTCTGCAGCTTCTGGCTGGCAGACTACCTGGCCCGCTCGGGGGAAGTGGACCGGGCCATGATCCTTTTCGAGCGGCTCCTCGGGCTGGCCAATGACGTCGGCCTCTATGCCGAGCAGTTCGACACCCGCAACCACCTGGCCCTGGGCAACATCCCCCAGGCTTTCTCCCACTCCGGGGCCATCACCGCCGCCCTCTCCATCGACCAGGCCCTGCGCGGCAGGCCGGGGCACCAGATCGCGGCGTAGAGGGGATTTTCGCCGCCGAGCCCAGGAACCAAAACCGCCCCGGGCAGGGTCGAAATTTCATGGTCCGGATGCCGGCCTCCGGCTGGCATCGACCCATGGCGGGACGGATGGCGGTTTATGGCGGAATGGATGGCGAAGGAGCGCGGAGAGCAGGGGATGCCCGCCCCGTGGCGCTTCTACGAGCGCATGGACCGGCTGCGGCTGCGCCAGGGGGAATGGCTGGATGCCCTCGGCTGGGGGCCGCGGGAAACCCCCTCCCGGGTCCTGCTGCGCGGACCCTGCCTGACCCTGAAAGGCTACCCGGCCGCAGCCGCCGACGGTCCCGTCGTCCTGCTGGTGCCGGCGCCCATCAAGCGGGCCTACATCTGGGACCTCGCTCCCGGGGCCAGCGTCGTCCAGGCCTGCCTGGAGCGCGGCCTGCGGCCCTACGTGGTGCAATGGGAGATGCCCGGGGAGGATGCCGGCCTCGCCGATTACGCCGACCGCTTCCTGCGGGAATGCATCGAGGCCATCGCCGCCGATTGCGGAACTCGCCGGGCCGTTGTCGCCGGCCATTCCCTGGGAGGGATCCTGGCGGCCATCTTTGCCGCCCTCAATCCGGAGCTGGTTGCCGGCCTGGTGCTTCTCGGCGCGCCGCTCCATTTCAGCCCTTCCGCCGAGCAGGGCGCCCTGGGGCCGGTGGTGGAGAGGGCCGGCGGCGTCCGGGAACTTGCCACCCGCCTGCCGCCCCGGGTGCCCGGCTCCCTCATGACCACGGCGGGTTTCGTGGCTTCGCCCATGGCCTTCGGCCGGGAGCGCTGGACCGACTGGTGGCGCAGCCTCCTCAGCCTGGAGGCTATCAAGACCCATATGCAGGTGGAGCGCTGGACCCTGGACGAGCTGCCCCTGGCCGGGCGGCTGGTGGAGGACATTGTCGAGCAACTTTACGGGGCCGATGCCTTCATGGCGGGCACCCTCTCCTGCGGCGGCCGGACCGCGGCGGCAAGCCGGGTGACGGCGCCGCTCCTGGCCGTGGCCCAGCCCCGGTGCCCCGTCGTTCCCCCCGCCGCCGTCCTGCCCTTTGTGGCGGCGGCTGCCAGCCGGGAAAAACGGATGCTGTGGTACGAGGGCGACGTGGGGGTCGCCATCCAACATGTCGGCCTCCTGGTGGGCCACAACGCCCATGCCCGGCTGTGGCCCGAAATCGTGGACTGGATCTACGCCGTCTGGCCCGGGAAATTGGGGTGAGGCCCCCACGGCAGCGACTGAATCTCCCCCCGGGCATCCCATCAAACCGCCAACCGACTGTGCAAGATCCATGAGCATCAAGAATATGGCCAATTTCAGTACTGAACAGGTGATCGGCGTCCGCCACTGGAACCACCGTCTGTTCAGCTTCCGGACCACCCGAGCCCCGGGCCTGCGTTTCGACAACGGCCAGTTCGTCATGATGGGGCTGGAGGTGGACGGCCGGGTCCTGAGCCGGGCCTACAGCGTCGCCAGCCCCAATTACGAGGAGTACCTGGAATTCCTCAGCATCAAGGTGCCCAACGGACCCCTGACTTCCCGCCTGCAGTATCTCGAGGAAGGGGATCAGGTGCTGGTGGGGCGGAAGCCCACCGGGACCCTGGTGATCCACGACCTCCTGCCCGGCAAGCATCTCTACCTGTTTTCCACCGGCACCGGGCTGGCCCCCTTCCTGAGCCTCATCCAGGACCCGGAGGTCTACGAGCGCTTCGAGAAGGTGGTGCTCCTCCACGGCGTGCGCCACGTCTCGGAGCTGGCCTACCGGGAATTCATCACCCGGGAACTGCCCAACAACGAGTTCTTCGGCGACGAGGTGCGACAAAAGCTCATCTACTACCCCACCGTGACCCGGGAGCCCTTCTTCAACCAGGGGCGGGTGACCGATCTGGTGGAGAGCGGCAGGCTCTTCGAGGACATCGACATGCCGCCCATCGATCCTGCCGTCGACCGGGCCATGATCTGCGGCAGCCCCCATGTGCTGCGCGACTGCTGCGCCATGCTGGATCGGCGCGGCTTCAAGCTCTCCCACCATATCGGCCAGCCCGGTGACTACGTCATCGAGCGGGCATTCGTCGAGAAATAGGCGGCGACGATGAATGGCGGGACTGCCCGACAGGAGGTGAGTGCCCATGAAGCCAGCCCGCTTCGGATTCCTCGTCGTCCTGCGTCCCGCCCTCCTTTTGCTCGTTGCCGCCGTGGCCTGGAAGGCCCTGGTGGCCCAGGACGCTAGCCCGGTGGCCATCAGCCTGACCTCCCCGGCCTTCGGCAACGACGGTGCCATTCCCGACGTCCACACCTGCACCGGCCAGGACGTTTCGCCGCCCCTGGCCTGGGGGGAACTGCCGGCGGGAACCCGCAGCCTGGTGTTCATCCTGGATGACCCGGATGCCCCCGACCCGGCGGCTCCCCAGCGCACCTGGGTGCACTGGGTGCTGTACAACATCCCTCCCAGCGCCACCGGGCTGCCGGCCGGCGTCGCCGCCCGGGACCTGCCGGTCGGCACGGGGCAGGGATTGAACGACTGGAAGCGCACCGGCTACGGCGGCCCCTGTCCCCCCATCGGGCGGCATCGCTACTTCCACAAGCTCTATGCCCTGGATACCGTGCTGCCCGACCTCGGCACGCCCACCAAGGCGGCCCTGGAAAAGGCCATGCAGGGCCACATCCTGGGCCAGGGCCAGCTGGTCGGCACCTACCAGAAGCCCTAGGAGAAAACGGTGGCGACGGTGCTTCCCGATCCCGCTTCGAAGCGCCTCCTCCTCAGCTGCCTGCTCCTGTCGTGTCCGCCGGTCTTCGCCCAAGCCACGGACTTCAAGACCCTGTGCGAGGAGCAGTTGCCAGCCCCGTCCCTCCAGGTGAAGCGGGCGGAAAGCGGCCACAGCATTGACCGGCACCTGTCGTACCGGGAGCTCACCGGCATGGGGGCCGGACTCCTTCGCCACGGCAAGCAGAATGTCCTCGGCATCACCCGGGCCGAGACCTCGACGACGGTGGAGGTCAAGATGGCCCGCCTGGAGCACAAGGAGAGCGGCCAGGAGTGCGTCAGCCCCCAGGTGGTGGTGAATATCCTGTACAAGCCCATCGAGGTCTTCATCGGCCGGGAATTCCCGCCGGATACCTGCGCCTACCGGGAAATCCTGCTCCACGAGATGCGCCACGTCCATGCCTACCAGGACCATCTTCCCCAGGTCCAGGCAGCGCTGCGGATCAAGCTCGGCCGCCTGTTCAGCGACCGCATCATCTACGGCCAGCCGGGGGGGCCGGAAGAGAAGCTGAAGGCGGATATCCACAAGCGCTGGCTGCCGGTGGTGGATAACGAGATCCGCAAGGTGGACGCCGCCCAAGCCGAGATCGACTCGGCGGCTGAGTACAACCGCATGGAAAAGGTCTGCGACGGGGAAGTCCAGCGGCTCATGGAGCCGGGGGACTGAACCCTATTTCCGGAGCACCGTCTCGGCGGCCCCGGCCAGGTCGGCGGCCTGCATGAGCCCGAGCTTCCTGGCGACCATCCGGCCCTGGCGGTCGATGACCACGGTGAAGGGCAGGCCCGCCTTGCTGTTGCCGAGGGCCTGCATGAGGGGAATGCCCTGTTCCTTGGCGAGCAGCACCGGGTAATCCATATCGTAGGCCCTGGCGAATTCCCGCACCGCTTCGGGCTTGTCCTCGATGCCGATGCCTATGACCTCCAGCCCCTCTTTCCGGTAGGCGTTGCGCAGCTTCTGCAGGGCCGGGATTTCCTGCCGGCAGGGTCCGCACCAGCGGGCCCAGAAATTGACGATAAGAGGCTTGCCGCGGAATTTTTCCAGGGCTACCGGCGTGTCCTCCGGGTCGGACAGTGTGGCGGCGAAAAGCGGGGCTGAGGAAGGCAATTCCTCGGCTGCGCAGGAAAGGGCGGCAAGGGCCAGCAGCAGGGGGGCGAGGCTTTTCATCAGGGCAGGTCGCCGCGGCGGAAGAGGAAATAGCCGAGGCTGGCGCTGCCGACGCCGAGGCAGGCCGGGTAGGCGAGGGCGAAGGCCTTGTAGCCGGCGACTCCGAAGAGATCCAGGATGACGTAGGCCGAGGGGCCGAGGACGATCAGCTGGGGATCGAAGAGGGCCAGGGCGGCGGTACGGAAAACCTGCAGGGGATTGGCCAGCGCCAGGGTGACGGCCAGTTCCGGCGCCACCTTGCCCTGGATCATGACGCCCAGGAGGATGAGGTCGAGGAAGAGGAGCAGCCCCAGCCAGACCAGGAAGGCGGCGCCCTGGGCGAGGTCGGTGGTGCGGGCGACGGCGGAGATCAGCATGCCGATGCCCAGGAAGCACAGGGCCATGACCGCCAGCAGGGCGGTGTAGTAGCCGAACATGCTCCAGGGCACCTCGATGCCCCGGACGGTGGCCCAGGCGGTGGCGGCCAGCATGGCCAGGAAGACGGGGGCGAAGACGACGATGTAGCGCCCCAGGATCTTGCCCCAGAACCAGGAGGACAGGGACACCGGCAGGGACAGGAGGTACTCGAAGACCCCCGCCTCCCGGTCCCCGGCCACCGAGCGCACGGTGGTGATGAGAACGAAGATGGGCAGGATGGCCATGGTGAGCTGGATGTAGGTGACCAGGAGGCGGGAGAGGCCGATGAAGCCCAGGACCCGGGATTCGGTGAGGCCGAAGACAAAGAGCAGCGCCACGATGCCGCCGAAGACCAGGGTGTAGATCTGGAACCAGCGGGCCCGCAGGGATTCGACGATATCCAGTTTGGCGGTGAGCCAGAGTTGCCGCATCATTTGCCCCTCAGGAGAATGTGCTCGCGCATTTCCGGGAAATCCAGGCTGCCCGCCTGGGGCAGGGGAAAGGCTGCGTAGTTGTAGGCCATGGGGGAAGTCTTGCCGCTCACGTACCGGGCTTTCCTGGCGTCGAGCCAGGCGACGCCGTCGCCGCGGCTGCCGGCATCGGCCACCCAGATGCGGGGGTCCGTGTTCCAGGGCTGCGCCTTGAGCCAGAAGGCGACGCAGCCGATGTCATCGAACTTGAAGACCTCGTCCTTGGGCCCGCCCCGGACCTCGGCGGCGAAGCGGCGGTCGGAGATGACCATGCGGCAGCGGGTGCAGGTGTCCCGGTCCCAATGGATTTCGGCCATGCCCTCCGGCCAGGCGGATTTGGCGCAGGCGGAAAGGGCAGTGGCCAGCGGTGTCAGGGCGAAGCCGCTGGCACCGAGGCGGACGAGGAAGGCGCGGCGGTCCATGGTCAGGTCTGGGCCTCGGTGAGGGAAATGTCGCTGATGAGGGCCACGTAGCGAGCCACCATGCCGTGGAAGCGCAGGCGGTCGGGGCCGGCCACCCGGCCCTCCCAGACCAGGCCGTCGCCCTGGTCGGCGAAATTCCAGACGCCGATGGCCTTGGCGAAGGCGGGCTCGAAGCGCTTGACCACGATGCGGCAATCCAGCACCCCGGCGAGGGACACGTCGTCCGCCACCTTGTCGTCCAGGACCACCTTGCCCAGGTCCAGCTCGACCACCCGGTTCACCAGGGTCGAGACCTCGTTCAGTCGGTGGCTGGAGATGATCATGGTGGCGTCTTCCTGGCGCTCGGCCAGGAGTTCGAAGAAGATCTTGCGGGCTTCCGGGTCCAGGTTGGCCGCCGGCTCGTCCATGACGAGCACCTTGGCATCGCGGCCGAGGGCGATGGCGATGAGGAGCTTCTGCTTCATGCCCCCGGAGAGGCGCACGAACTGGCGGCTCGCCACCGAGTCCACGTCGAGGCCGAGGCGCTTGGCGAGGCCGTGGATGCGCCGGGGATCGGTGCCGCACAGGGAAGCCGAGAAATCGATGAGCTGGCCCACCGGCATCTTGAGGGGCGGCGGCAGCTGGGGGACGAAGCCGATGCTGCCCAGCACCCGGGTACGGTGGTGGCGGGGATCGAGGCCGTCGATGGTCACCAGCCCGTCATGGGTGTATTCCCCCAGGAGGCAGCGGATGAGGGTGGTCTTGCCGGCACCGTTGGAGCCGATCAGGGCGACCCGCTCCCCGAGGCCGATGTCGAGGCTGATGCCGTCGAGGACGCGGGCGCGGCGGAAGGTCTTGGCGACGTTCTGGAAGCGAATCATGGGGCCGATTATAGGGTTATGACATTAGCCGGCTGTAATCTGGATCAAAAATCAGAGGAGCCTGGAGAGACCCTTCACCTCGTAGCCCAGCGCCCCGGTGGGGCAGACATCGATGCAAAGACCGCAGCGGGTGCAGTCGGGGCCGAGGCCCATGTTCATGTCGGTGGCCCGGCCCTTGACGGTCACGTCCAGGACGTGGGGTACCAGGCAGACCTTGCGGCAGTCCCCCTCGTGGAAGCAGTGCTCGACCCGGAAGGAGACCTGGAGGGGCGAGATGGCGCCGACGGCGCCGTAGGTCAGGCCGATGGGGCAGACATAGCGGCACCAGGCGCGGCGGGAATAGACCACCTCGAAGACCAGGAGCAGGAAGACCCAGCCCAGGGCCAGTCCGGGGCCGTAGATGAGGGCCCGGGAGAGGATGCCGGTGGGGGAGAGGGTCTCGAAAACGGTGTAGCCGGTGACGATGGCCATGAGGCCGAAGAGGACCCAGAAGACGGTGCGGGTCAGCCGGTGGAACTCGTGGTCGGTGACCCGCTTCTTCTCCACCAGCTTGAGGTGGAGCATTTCGGCCAGTTCCGAGAGCAGGTGGTAGGGGCACACCCAGGAACAGAAGGAGCGTCCCCCCAGCAGCACCCAGAGCAGGAAGACGGTGAAGGTGCCGATGAAGAGGTTCACGATGATGTGCTTGTGGGCCAGCATCACCTGCAGGGCGGAATTGAGGTCGATGAGGTGGAAGCCGACGAAGCGCGAGGCGGTGAGCGACCCTTCCAGCATCTGGATGTCGAGCCAGAAGGAAAGGACGAACAGCAGATTGACGGCAATGAGCACCGCCCAGCGCCGGTTGCGCCACTCGTGGCTGGGACGGTGGCTGGCCCGGGTATGGAGCTTCTCCTGGACGAAGCGGTCCTTGTCCTGGTATTTCAGGGTCATGGTCTGGCGGACGGCCTCGGAGACCTGCTCCGGCTTCTTCGGGTCACGGCCCAGCATGACCATGAAGGTTTCGGTGAATCGGCTCATGTTCATGCCTTCCAGGGGGCCTGGGCATCCACCACGATGGCGGCGGGTTCCGTCGGACAGATCATTTCGCAGACGCCGCAGCCGACGCAGGGCTCCAGCACCACCGGGGTCATGCGCTCCTGGCCGTCCGGGCCCTTCACAGGCCGCAGCTCGATGGCGTTCTTCACCGGGCATTCCCGCACGCAGAGGTCGCAGAGGGGCAGGTCGTAGGGATGTTCGGCGATCCGGATGGGCTTCCAGCGATCCACCTCCATGTAGCGCATGCGGCCCTTGAAGGCCTCGCCCCGAACCTGCCCCTTGAAGCCTTTGCCCTGGACCGCCAGGCAGGATTCAGGGTGGGCCAGGCGGGCAACGCCGATGCGCTCCTTGAGGTTCAGGGTGTTTTCCGGGTCCTTTTCCTTGGCCTTCAGGATGGGGAGGGCGGCCAGCCGGGCGCCGTCGCGCACGCCCAGGGAATGGGGCTTCTTATAGGTGAGGGCGCCGGTGGGGCAGGCCAGGATGCATTGCACGGCGTCGCAAGAGAAGTCGCAGGCCTGGCGGCGGGCATCGATCATGGGGACGCCGACACCGAAGCCGTCATCCAGGTCCCCGAGCTTGATGGCCTGCACCGGGCAAACCTGGACGCACTGGCCGCATTTGATGCAGGACGACAGGAAGTCGCTCTCGTCGAGGGCGCCGGGAGGGCGGAGACGAACGCCGCCGGCTCGGGTGGTTGGGATGTAGCCCAGCAGGGCGAGGCCGATGACGCCGCCGGCCAGGCCGACCGAGCGCAGGAACTTGCGCCGCGCCTTCCGGGCCCGGTCCAGGGGAACGCCGTCGGAGGAACGGTCTGCGCTCATGATGGGGTGGCCATGATCGGTTTGTTGAAACGGGGGGCAGCGTCCCGCAGCTGCATCTCCGGCAGGGAGAAGGGCGCCAGGCGCTCCAGGAAATCCAGCAGTTCGAGGACCGGCGCCGTCTTGAAGAACTGGGCGGCGGGCTGCTCCATCCAGATCTGGTCGGCGTATGAATATTGTTCGTGGGGCGTGTCGCCGATGCCGTCGCCGTTGCGGTCGAAGCCCTGGTAGTCGGCGAAATAGTTGCTGCGCCATTCGTTCAGCACGGCCTTGCCCCGGCCGGCCTGGACGACGTCGGTGAGGTTGCCCTCGAAAACATTGTCGGTGAGCACGTTGCCCCCCAGTTCGCTGGTGAAGCGCACGGCGATGCCGTTGTAGGCAAAGCGGTTGCCCTTGAAGCGGATGGTGGTTCCGGGCTCGAAGGGTGAAAGGTCGGAACCGACACCCACCGCGCAGTAGATCACCTCGTTGTTGTCGATGTCGGAGTCGCTCGACTCCTTGAAGCCCAGGGCCATGCCGGCGGCGCCGGTGGCGTGGGAGATGATGTTGTTGCGCACCGTGATGCGCTCGGTGTACATGAGATAGACGCCGACGGCGTTGTCGTAGAAGGAATTGCCCTCCACCAGGTTGTCCTTGGCGAACATGAAGTGGATGGAGTACCGGCTGCGCTTGCCGATGTTGCCGCGATAGACGTTGTGGTTGGAATACCAAGCCACCATGTCCCGGGAATCGACGACTTCGTTACGCTCGATCAGGTTGCCGTTGCTGTACCACAGCCGCAGGCCGTCGCCCCGCACCCCGAGCTCCCGGTCCTTGGAGCGGATGCGGTTGGCGACCAGAGTGTTGTCGTTGGATTGCTTGAGGTCGATGCCGAAGAGGCAGTCGGCAATGTCCAGGCCCTCGATCAGGTTATGGTCGCCCCGCACGTTGAGGCAGGCATCGTCGCTGTCGTGGGAGTCGCCGGAGCCCTGCAGCCGGAGGCCGCGCAGGGTGGCGCCCTTGGCCTCCAGGACGAAAACGGTGCCGCGGCCGCCGCCGTCGATGGTGACCGCACCGCCCCCTTCGATGACTAGGGGCTTGTCCACCAGGACCGGGCCGGCGTAGAGGCCGGGCGGGGGCTTCAGCACCGAACCGGGCGGAGCCTCATCCACCAGGGTCTGGAACCAGGGGATATCGGTGCGGTTCGGTGCCGCCGGCCGTTGGGATTTTTCCGAGGAATTGCCCCAGTGGGCCTCCAGGTTGGGCTTGCCCATGCCTTCCAGGGAGGCTGAAGCGGCCACGGTGGCGATCCCGATCCCGAGGGCGACGCCGGCGAGGGCGAGGGGCTGGCGCAGGCGGTACAGCATGGCCCTATTCGGCCTCACCCTGCCGCAGCTGCTTGCGGCGGATGAGCAGCGCCAGCATCAGGCACAGGAAGACCACCACCAGGAGGCCGTAGCCCCAGTAGGGGTAGGAATAGGTGGAGAACTGGGCCACCTTGCCCTCGCCGAAGACCGTGGGCATGAAGGGCTTCACCGTGAAGGCGCCCCAGGGATGCAGGTTGTGGCCGAAGAACCACAGCCAGCCCGAATAGGTCATGACGAAGAAGACGGGCAAGAGGGCCGGCACCAGGGCCAGCAGCAGCTGGAAGGGGCGGAACCTGGCGGCTCCGGCGATCACCACGGCCATGGCGGCGATGAGGCCGAAGATGACGACGTGGGAAACGGTGCGCACGTTGTCGCCCCAGTGCCTGATCTTCTCCGGTTCCTTGAAGAAGGTGCCGGCTTCGTTCACGTAAGCCTGGATGTGGGATTCGAGATGGCCGAAGACGTACTGGTCCACCAGCATCCAGGCGGCAATGGCGGCAAAGCCGGCGGAGAGGACGGCGAGGCGCGGCTTCCTGCGGGGGATGACGAAGGCCACCATCATGACCGCGAAGAAGCCGAAGAAGAATTTGGCCAAGGGCTTTTCCACCGGGGCGCCGGTGGCGATGGGGAACATGCCCACGTAGTGGTTGATGGTGTTCATCTCATGAACGCAGTCCAGGCCTTCGGCGCCCTTGTCCACGTCCTTCTTGGCATCGGTGACGGGGTTGTAGCGCTCGTCGTCGGCCGACAGGTCCTTCTGGATAATCTCGTTGGCCATGCGGGAGCCCTTGCCGGCGACTGTGCAGCCGTTATAGACGCCATCGAAATGGAAATGGATGCGGATACCGTCCGGGAAGGCGTCCTTGGGGTAGTTGGGGGCGGTCAGGGAAACCCACCAGATGGGCGCGAAATAGGAGGCCACGAGGGCGACCAGGGCGACGAAGGTGAGCCCGGCCACGAGGGTGTTCTGGTTTTTCCGATCCTGCATTCTGCGGCTCTCTATCTTGTTGTCCGGGGAGGGCCGTCCGCCTGGGACGGACGGCCGATGCTGCGGGTTTTACTTCTTCTTGGCCGGGCCGGCCTTGCACATGGAGCCGGGCATGACCAGGCTGGCCTGGTAGGCGGAGATGGCCACGAGTTGATCATTGTCATATTTCTTGATGATCTTGACCATATCCGGATTGGCGTTGCGGCGCTTGCCGTCGCGGATTTCGGTCATTTGGCGCAGCAGGTACTTGTAGTGCTGGCCGGCGATCACCGGGAAGAACTTCTCCTTGTTGCCTTCGCCGTTCTTGCCGTGGCATTCCTTGCATTCCTTCTCGAACAGTTCCTTACCCTTGGAAACCTGGATGCTGGCGTCCGAACCCTCGTAGGTGCCATGGTTGGAGGGAATGCACAGGCCGTTGATGTAAAGGGCGACGTCGGCCAGTTCCTGGGGATCGGTCAGGGTGGCGGCGAAGGGATACATGGTGGGGTTGTCCCGCAGCCCGGCGCGGATGTCGGCGATCTGCTTGATCAGCACGGTGGAGTGCTGGCCGGCCAGCTGCGGGAAGGTGCCGTCCGGACGGCCGGCGCCGGAGGGCAGGTGGCAGGCGCCGCAGACCTCGTAGGCTTCCTTGCCGTTCTTCGCATCGCCCTTTTTGTGGAGGGCCTCGATCTTCTCGCCTTCCTGGGCATTCCATTTGTAGTCCTTGCCTTCGATGCCGGACTGGTGGGGAGCCGGAGGGCCGGCGAAGGCGACGCCGGCGGATAGCAGGCCGATGAGCAGAAGGGATGCTTTCATGGTTGGATTTCCTCGTGCAGTAGGTTGGGGCCGGTGATGGAAGAAATCCTGCTCGGACGTGTATCAGCAATCATTGATATGTGTCAGAGAAGGGAACAACTGCCTTCCACCCACCGATCGGGGGATTATTTCAGTTTGGAAACGTAGGCCGCCAATTCCTTGATATCGGCCTCCGACACGATTTCCATGACGCCCTTCATGGCGGCGCTGTTGCCGTTGGCGCGGACGCCGCTCTTGATGTCCAGCATCTGGCGCTCTATGTACTTGGCGTTCTGGCCGGCGATCTTGGGATAGTCCGGCATCAGGGGCTTGTCACCCTTGGGGCCGTGGCAGGCGACGCAGGTCTTCTCGCCATAGAGCTTGGCGCCGTCGGCAAGAGCGGGGAGAGAAACGGCCAGGGCCGTGGCGGCGAGAAAAAACGGGACTGCTTTCATCGGGGCATCCTCCATTGTTCGTAAGGGCGAGGGAGATTGTCCTAATCTCCCTCTTTCATTCCTTAAGTCAGATCAATTCATGCATTTTCACTTAGTCTTTTTAGCGCCGTTCTGTTCGAGGTAGGTTTTGGCGCGGAGGCCGAGGTCGGCGGCCTTGACCTGGTACTGCCAGACCTGTTCAGCCCAGAGGTTGGCCTGTTCCCAATCCTTCTTGGTGGCGGCGGCCTCGTGCTTTTCCTTGGCGCCCTTGATCTTGCCGAGCTGGTCGGTGGCGTCATCGACCATGGCGACCACGTCGGGGAAGTCCTTGAAGTTCACGCTGGTGATGTAGCCCACCACCTGGTCGATGACGGCCTGGGTGTCGGCGACCTTCTTCAAGGTGGTCTTGTAGTCCTGCTCGGTGTAGCCGGCCTTGGCCATGTCGGTCTTGGTCGGCTTCCAGCCCTTCGGTTTGACGAGGAGGTAGCCCATCATCTCGAGGTGCAGGGCGGAGCAGAACTCCGTGCAGTAGTAGGGATAGACGCCTTCCTTATCGGCCTTGAACTTGACGGTGACGGTCTTGCCGGGCTCGATGGAGGCGTGGGTGTTGTAGGTCGAGACGGTGAAGCCGTGGGTCTCGTCCTGGGCGCGCTCCAGGTTGGTCAGGTGCACCGTGATCTCGTCGCCGACATCGGCCTCGATGGTTTCCGGGGTGATGTGGGAGCGGATGAGGGTGCCGAAGACCTCGATCTTGTTGCCCTTCTTGACGGTCTTCTCTTCGCCCGCCCGGACGGCGCCCGGATGGGGCTTGTCGGTGCGGGAGTCGGTGCCGACCTTGTAGCGCACGCCGGGCTTGAGCTTGTTGGCCGCAATGGAGACGGCGTAGTGGGGCTCGCCCAGGGGCAGCGGCATGTCGTAGAGGAGCTGCATCTTGTCGCCGGAGATGTCGATGAGCTGGTGGTTCTGCGGGTGCAGCGGCCCCACCGGCACGAAGCGGTCGATGGCGAGCTTGTTGAGCGCCACCAGGTACTTGCCCTGGGGATCGGCGGAATCGCCCTCCATGGCCATCAGGTGGCCGATGTTGTAATGGACGGAGATCTTGTCCACCACCTTGCCCTCGCAGTAGTTCCACTTGGCGACCTGGGAATCGACGTAGAGGGAGGTGTAGGCGATGCAGGGCTTGGCATCGTACTGGGTGTGCAGGGGCCCGAGGCCGAGCTGGACCTGCTTGTCCAGGGCGTCCTTCAAGCCGATGACCGGCACGCCGTAGGGGTCCTTGGATTCGAAATGGGCGGCCTTGGCGGCGGCCTGGATCTTCTCGAAGGAATAGACCGACGTATGGGTGTCGAGCTTGCCGGAGACGATGATGAACTTGCCGTCCGGGGTCACATCGACGCCGTGGGGCGACTTCGGTTCGGGCACCAGGAAGAGGATGCCCTCCTTGGTGGAAACCTCGAGGGGCAGGACCTTGTGGCCATTGATGGTCTTGGCCTTGCCGGCGGCCACCAGTTCGGCGGCCTTCTTCCAGTTGACCACGTGCAGGTAGTCGGTGTCCTTGGCGGAGCAGCCGGCCTCATAGGGCGGGCGGCCCTTCTCGATGCCGCCGACGTAGCGCTCGGAGCAGAAGGAATTGGTGAAGGACCAGCCGTCGGAGGGGCCCTTGCCGGCATCCGAGAGGTCCTGCCAGTAGGGGGGCAGCTCGAGGGAGAAGGACTGCTTCGGATCGATGCGGCCCTCCTTCCGGTCGAACTTCCAGTAGGTGACGCCGCCGCGGTACTTCTCGTTCATCTCCTCGAGCGGCTGGAATTTCCGGTTCTCCAGGGGGGCCGGATACTGGGCGGCCTCGATGACGTACTCGGTATTGGGGGTGACGAAGGCGCCGCCGTGCTCGGACTTGAAGATCGGGTTGGTGACGATCTGCTTGGTCTCGAAGTCCCGCAGATCGACCACGGCGATGCGGGGGTTGGCCTTGTCGTTGATGAACAGGAACTGGCCGTCGTACTTGCCCTGGGTTTCCGAAATGGCCGGATGGTGGGTGTCGCCCCAGGTGATCTGCTTGCCGTCGATGGCGCCCTGGTTCAGCACCGCCTTGGAATTCTCGTCGAAGCCGTAGCCCTGCCAGGGCTCGGGGGTGAAGACCGCCAGGTACTTCAGGATGCGCATGGACGGAATGCCGTAGACGATGACCTGGCCGGACTGCCCGCCGGAGCTGAAGACCACGAAATCGTCCCGCTTGCCGGTGGGGACATAGGTCTTGGCCGCGGCCAAGAGATCCTGCTGGCTCAGGCCCCGGGCCTTCATCACGTCCTGCAGCGACTCGGCCGACCATGCCGACGAGCTTCCCAGCCCCGCCGCCAGCAGCAGCGCCGTGCTACTCAATGCCAATTTCTTCATTTCGTTCCCTCCCATGAAAGCCACGCAATGCTTTTGTTTACCCGGTGCGGCAATTTGACGCACTAGGGCATTGTCCTAGGGGAAAACAGAAAAAAACACGTGGGAGAGACTGAATTCCCCTGTGGGAAAACACCAGGGACGGCGTAGGAAAATTCCGAATGGCGCCGGGCCGCTTCGAGCTTAGCCGTGGATTCCTTCCGTTTCATCGATCAGGTGATGCCGCATGGCGTAACGAATGAGTTCGGCGGTGTTGGCCAGGCCCATTTTTTCCAGAATCCGGGTCTTGTGGGTACTGACCGTCTTGACGCTGAGATTGAGCTTCTTGCCGATGTCCGTCACGCCCATGCCGCGGGCGATCATGAGAAAGATCTGGTACTCCCGATCGGTGAGGCGGGTGTGGGGAGTGGTTTGGGCGGGGGCGGCGAGCATTTCCATGGCCACCTTCTCCGCCACTGCCTGGTTGATGAACAGGCCGCCGTTGGCCACCTTGCGGATGGCCGAAGCCAGCAGAGTTTCGGCATTGTCCTTGCAGAGATAGCCGGAGGCTCCCGCCTTCAGGGCACGTACGGCGTAGAGGTCCTCCTTGTGCATGCTGAGGACGAGGATGGGCAACCGAGGATATTCAGCCTTGATCTGCTTGATCAATTCGACCCCGCTTTTTCCCGGCATGGTGAGATCTAGTACCAGGGCATCCCATTTTTCGGCCCGTATCCTGGCCAGGACCTGGTGGCCGTCGCTGGCTTCGCCGGCAACGGCGATGTCACCCTCGTCCTGGAGAATGTGCTTGAGCCCGGCCCGCAGGATGTCATGGTCGTCGGCAATCAGAATTCTGATCATGGGGAGTCTCCTCGTTCCTTCGGAAGGCATGCCTCGATGCGGGTGCCGGCGCCGGGGCTGCTGTCGATTTCGATTTGTCCCCCCAGTATCTTCACCCTTTCCCTGATGCCGAGAAGTCCAAAGGTTTTCTTCCCCGCCGGCACGGCGAAGCCCTTGCCATTGTCTTCCACCCGGATCCGGAAGTTGTCAGCGGCATCTTCGATCATAACCGAGACCTGCGTGGCCGTCGCATGACGCATGACATTGGTGAGGGCCTCCTGGATGATCCGGAAAATGGCGGTGGCCAGCCGGTCGTCGATTTCGAATTCTTCCCGGTTCATGGCCAGGGTGCAGCGGATGCCGGTGCGCGCCTGGAACTGGGCGACGTGATGTTCGATGGCGGCCGCCAGGCCGAGGACGTCCAGCATGCCCGGACGCAGCCCCTCTGAAATCCGGCGCAGGGCATCGATGCTGCGCTCCACCAGGCTGTGGGCAGCGCTGGCCCGTTCCTCGACGGCCTTTCCCAGGGATGAATATTTTCCCCGCAGCCAGGCCAGGTCGATGCGCAAGGCGGTGAGCGCCTGTCCCAGCTCGTCGTGGAGTTCCCGGGCGATATGGGCCCGCTCCTCCTCGCGCACGGTTTGCAGGAAGCCCGCCAGTTCCTGGAGTTGGGCCTGGGACTCCCTCAGGCTGGCATCCGCCTGTTGAAACTGGGCGGTCCGTTCCTGCACCAGTTCCTCCAGGCGGGACTGCAGGCGATGCAGGTCCAGGTGAGTGCGCACCCGGGCCAGGACCTCGTCCGGCTGATAGGGCTTGGCGATGTAGTCCACGGCGCCGAATTCGAAAGCCCGCACCTTGTTGCCGGTATCCCGCAGGGCTGACAGGAAAATGACCGGGACGTCGCGGGTGCGCGGATCCGCCTTCAGGCGCCGGCAGACTTCGTAGCCGTCGATGCCTGGCATGCGGATATCCAGCAGAATCAGGTCCGGCGGCCGGGCTGCGGCCGAACGCAGGGCCATGCGACCGTCCTGGGCCGGACGGACGGCATGGCCGGCGGCGCTCAGGAGGTCGGTAAGGAGCTCAAGGGAGGCCGGCGTATCCTCCACCACCAGAATTTCTGCCTGGACGGGCTGGGTCGAAGTCACGGTCACTCCTCGGCGTCGAAAATGCCCAGAGCCTGCCACAGGGCCTGGTACTGCCTGGTTTCAGAAAGTTTGGCGAGACCGGCTGCCAGTCCCGGGTTTTCCCGGGCGGCCTCGGCCAGGGCGGCGGCGATCTGTTCCCGGTCAAGGGCCAGGGCGGCTTGGCAGAGCCGCGTCCGAATCGGCAGCGGCAAGTCGTCGAGACCGGCGGTTATGCTCGGCGCCGAGCCGGGGGAAGCGCCTGGCCCGGCATCGATACGTACCGGCAGGTGCTTTTCCAGGAGCCGGTACAGGTCTGCCTCCTGGTAGGGCTTGCTCATGAAATCGTCGGCGCCGGCGGCCAGTGCCGCTTGCCGGCTTTCTTCCAGGGCGTTGGCGGTCAGTACGACGATGCGGGGCTGACGGATGTCGCTGCGGGCACGCAGGGCCTGCATGATTTCGAGGCCATTGCGGCCGGGAAGAAACCAATCCATGAACACCAGATCGGGACCATGGGTGCCGACCAGGGCTTCGGCCTCGCTGCCGTCGGCGGCTTCCAGAACCTCGAACCCCAGGGGTTCGAGGAGCGAGCACACCAGCAGTCGGGCTTCCGGGATGTCGTCCACCACGAGGACGCGCAGGCCATGGTCGGCAGGCACGGCAGCGGCGACCAGGCCGCGCAGCCGCAGCCTTTCGCCGGGCTTGCCGAGGGGCACCGTGATCGCGAAGACGAAGGTGGAGCCTTTGCCCGGTTCGGATTCCACGGCCAGCTCGCCTCCCATCATGCGGACATATTGCTGGCTGATGGTGAGCCCCAGGCCAGTGCCGCCATGGTGGGTGCCGCCGGCTTGCTCGAAGGGCCGGAAAATGCGCTGTCTGTCCTCAGCCGGGATACCGGTGCCGGTGTCGCTAACGCTGAAGACCAACTGGATGAGGCCGTCGCCGGCATCTTCCCGGGATATCCTGAGGGTCACCTCGCCGGCCGGGGTGAATTTGACAGCATTGGAGAGCAGGTTGAGGAGCACCTGCCTCAGCATGACCGGGTCCAGCACTACGGTGGTGGGCAGGTCGTTGCCGGAAAGGCTGAGGGCGAGTCCGGCCTGCTCGGCCTTGAGGCGAATCATGCCGATGACCTGTTCCAGGAGATCCGCCAGGTCCACCTCCTCGACATTCATTTCCATCTTGCCGGACTCGATCTTGGAGAGTTCCAGGATATCGTTGATCAGGGTGAGCAGGTGATTGCCTGAAGTGTTGATGATTTCCACATTGCGCCGCTGTTTCGACGACAGGGATGGGTCTTTTTCCATCAATTGGGAGAAGCCGATGACCGCATTCAAGGGGGTACGCAGTTCGTGGCTCATGTTGGCCAGGAAGGTGCTCTTGGACCGGTTCGCCGTCTCCGCCTGGTCCCGGGCCACCGTCAACTCCCCGGTGCGCTGCCGCACCAGGTCTTCCAGGTGTTCCCGGTAGGCCTGCAATTCCTGCTCGTTCTGCTTGCGCTCGGTAATGTCGGAAAAGATGGAGATGAAGCGGCGGATGTCGCCGTCCGGCCCCCGCAGGGCCTGGATCGATATTTCCTCCGGGAATATCTCGCCGCTCTTGCGGCGATTCCATAGCTCTCCACGCCAGTGGCCCTGGCGATGCAATTGCTGCCACAGCGACTGGTAGAATCCAGCGTCGTGGCGGCCGGACTTGAGCATGCGGGGGTTCTGTCCCACGACTTCTTCCCGGCCATAGCCGGAAATGCGGCAGAAAGCATCGTTGACCCAGAGGATGGTGCCGCTGGTGTCGGTGATGATGGCGCCTTCGGCCATGGCGGCGAAAGCCATCTCGTTCTCGCGGCGTTCCTCGTCCCGGCGCAGGGACTCGATGGCCCGGTTGCGGGCGAAGAACCACACGGTATAGATGCCGATCAGGCCGAGGATCCAGATGCCCAAGTGCCAGTACTGGATGACCTGCCAAGTGGGTTCCTGGGCCGTCCGATAGGCGTTCAGGTCGATGGAGACGCTGGCACCGCCCCGCAGTCCGCCTACGGGAACCAGGGTGTCCCGGTGGCATTCCAGGCATTCCTCCTCCATCTTCATGGGAATCATGACCCGCATGAGGCCATGGCCCCCTTTCTTGGGCAGGGCCTCGGTGTACATGTCGGAACCCTTCTTGAGGGCGGCCAGGGCCTTCGCTTCCCACTCGTCCGGTGCGTTGTCGAAATTCCGCAATTGGTTGGAAGTCAGGCGCTCCCGCATGCCGAATTCCTGCTTGCTGGTCTCCTGGATGGCCAGCAGCAAATGGATGGGGGTGACCAATATGAGCCGGAAAACTTCGCCGGTGGACCGGGTCACGGTGACCCGTTCCTGCTCCTCCAGGGAATTGAAGGGAGGCACCTTTTCTTCGCGGATGTACACACCGGCGACATTGGAAGCCCACTTGCGGATCGCCATGTCCTTCTTCAGGTTGGCGACGGCGTCGATGCGGGCCAGGGCCCCGGCGGTCCGGTTCAGCTGTTCCCGCTGGGTCAGCAGGGAGGCGAGGACCAGCAGAGTCCAGACTGCAATGGCCAGATAGACGGTTTTGTTGCCGATGGCCGGGGGATGCGATTTTTCTTTCGCTCTCATGTTTTGTCTGCACTGGCCGCCGGTGGCCTATGAATTTATCGTATGCCGGGATTCTCTCCCAGAAAGGTGGCGGCCACCCAGACAAAAAAGGGGGCAGATCGCTCTGCCCCCGGGACTGCTTTCGGTGCCGGCCGGATTACTTTGTCTTTTTGGCGCCGTTCTGTTCGAGGTAGGTTTTGGCTCGGAGGCCGAGGTCGGCGGCCTTGACCTGGTACTGCCAGACCTGTTCGGCCCAGAGGTTGGCCTGTTCCCAATCCTTCTTGGCGGCGGCGGCCTCGTGCTTTTCCTTGGCGCCCTTGATCTTGCCGAGCTGGTCGGTGGCGTCATCGACCATGGCGACCACGTCGGGGAAGTCCTTGAAGTTCACGCTGGTGATGTAGCCCACCACCTGGTCGATGACGGCCTGGGTGTCGGCGACCTTCTTCAAGGTGGTCTTGTAGTCCTGCTCGGTGTAGCCGGCCTTGGCCATGTCGGTCTTGGTCGGCTTCCAGCCCTTCGGTTTGACGAGGAGGTAGCCCATCATCTCGAGGTGCAGGGCGGAGCAGAACTCCGTGCAGTAGTAGGGATAGACGCCTTCCTTATCGGCCTTGAACTTGACGGTGACGGTCTTGCCGGGCTCGATGGAGGCGTGGGTGTTGTAGGTCGAGACGGTGAAGCCGTGGGTCTCGTCCTGGGCGCGCTCCAGGTTGGTCAGGTGCACCGTGATCTCGTCGCCGACATCGGCCTCGATGGTTTCCGGGGTGATGTGGGAGCGGATGAGGGTGCCGAAGACCTCGATCTTGTTGCCCTTCTTGACGGTCTTCTCTTCGCCCGCCCGGACGGCGCCCGGATGGGGCTTGTCGGTGCGGGAGTCGGTGCCGACCTTGTAGCGCACGCCGGGCTTGAGCTTGTTGGCCGCAATGGAGACGGCGTAGTGGGGCTCGCCCAGGGGCAGCGGCATGTCGTAGAGGAGCTGCATCTTGTCGCCGGAGATGTCGATGAGCTGGTGGTTCTGCGGGTGCAGCGGCCCCACCGGCACGAAGCGGTCGATGGCGAGCTTGTTGAGCGCCACCAGGTACTTGCCCTGGGGATCGGCGGAATCGCCCTCCATGGCCATCAGGTGGCCGATGTTGTAATGGACGGAGATCTTGTCCACCACCTTGCCCTCGCAGTAGTTCCACTTGGCGACCTGGGAATCGACGTAGAGGGAGGTGTAGGCGATGCAGGGCTTGGCATCGTACTGGGTGTGCAGGGGCCCGAGGCCGAGCTGGACCTGCTTGTCCAGGGCGTCCTTCAAGCCGATGACCGGCACGCCGTAGGGGTCCTTGGATTCGAAATGGGCGGCCTTGGCGGCGGCCTGGATCTTCTCGAAGGAATAGACCGACGTATGGGTGTCGAGCTTGCCGGAGACGATGATGAACTTGCCGTCCGGGGTCACATCGACGCCGTGGGGCGACTTCGGTTCGGGCACCAGGAAGAGGATGCCCTCCTTGGTGGAAACCTCGAGGGGCAGGACCTTGTGGCCATTGATGGTCTTGGCCTTGCCGGCGGCCACCAGTTCGGCGGCCTTCTTCCAGTTGACCACGTGCAGGTAGTCGGTGTCCTTGGCGGAGCAGCCGGCCTCATAGGGCGGGCGGCCCTTCTCGATGCCGCCGACGTAGCGCTCGGAGCAGAAGGAATTGGTGAAGGACCAGCCGTCGGAGGGGCCCTTGCCGGCATCCGAGAGGTCCTGCCAGTAGGGGGGCAGCTCGAGGGAGAAGGACTGCTTCGGATCGATGCGGCCCTCCTTCCGGTCGAACTTCCAGTAGGTGACGCCGCCGCGGTACTTCTCGTTCATCTCCTCGAGCGGCTGGAATTTCCGGTTCTCCAGGGGGGCCGGATACTGGGCGGCCTCGATGACGTACTCGGTATTGGGGGTGACGAAGGCGCCGCCGTGCTCGGACTTGAAGATCGGGTTGGTGACGATCTGCTTGGTCTCGAAGTCCCGCAGATCGACCACGGCGATGCGGGGGTTGGCCTTGTCGTTGATGAACAGGAACTGGCCGTCGTACTTGCCCTGGGTTTCCGAAATGGCCGGATGGTGGGTGTCGCCCCAGGTGATCTGCTTGCCGTCGATGGCGCCCTGGTTCAGCACCGCCTTGGAATTCTCGTCGAAGCCGTAGCCCTGCCAGGGCTCGGGGGTGAAGACCGCCAGGTACTTCAGGATGCGCATGGACGGAATGCCGTAGACGATGACCTGGCCGGACTGCCCGCCGGAGCTGAAGACCACGAAATCGTCCCGCTTGCCGGTGGGGACATAGGTCTTGGCCGCGGCCAAGAGATCCTGCTGGCTCAGGCCCCGGGCCTTCATCACGTCCTGCAGCGACTCGGCCGACCATGCCGACGACGCCCCCAATCCCGCCGCCAGCAGCAGCGCCGTGCTACTCAATGCAAATTTCTTCATTTCGTTCCCTCCCATGGAAACAAGGACTTGTCACCTCTTACCCTCGATCATCGCGGCATAGGAAATCCACTGCGACAATTTGTCGCAGACTGTATTCCTGCACGGCTGTGAAAAAATTGATGTGCCTTAATTTTCCGACCGCCATGCATGGGAAAATCTTTTCCCATGATTGCAAGCCCTGAAACTGATTTGTGAACAAAAAACTTCTTATTGATGCCATAGGCATTATTCTGATCGCCCTGGTCGTCGTCGTCGGCTACAAGCTTTCGCCTCTCCTGTTGCCCAAGGCCGATATCACCGTCCAGCCCCCGGCCGGCTGCGACCTGCAGCGGAGCCCCTGCGAAGCCGCCCTGCCGGGAGGCGGGACGGTGCAGTTCTCCATCACTCCCCGTCCTATCCCCATGGTGGCGCCCCTGCAGATGGAAGTCGTGGTCGCGGGGCGCACCGCCAGCAAGGTGGAGGTGGATTTTTCCGGCGTCAATATGAACATGGGGCTCAACCGGCCCCAATTGCAGGCCGTGGGCGGCGGGCGCTTCGGCGGGGAGGGCACCCTGCCGATCTGCGTCACCGGCAGCATGGACTGGCAGGCGACCGTGCTGGTCGAAACCGAACGGGAGCGCATCGCCGTGCCCTTCCGTTTCGCCTCGCACCAGGGGTGACACCATGTCCCAGCGTATCCTCCTCGCCATCGCGGTCGCCCTCGGGCTTCTGGTGATCGGCCTCGGCCTGTTCTGGAACCCGGGGCAGCCGGAGACCACCGTTTCCCCAAGGGGCGGCGATTTCACCCTGCAGTCGGCGGATGGGCCGGTTTCCCTGAGCGCCTTCCGGGGCAAGGTCGTGCTTCTATATTTCGGCTACACCTACTGCCCGGATATCTGCCCCACTTCCCTGGTGCGGACCGCCGCCGCCCTGAACCTGCTCAAGCCCGAGGAAGCGAGCCGGGTCGTGACGCTGCTGGTATCGGTCGATCCGGAACGAGATACGCTGGCGCACCTCAAAGAATATGTGACGTTCTTCCATCCAGGCATGGTCGGTCTGACCAGTTCCCAGGCTGAGGTGGCAGCGGTGGCGAAGCAGTATGGGGCTTTCTACGCCAAGCACCAGACCGGTAGCGCCGCCGGCTATGTGGTTGACCACACCGCCGATGTCTATCTGATTGGCACCGATGGTGTCCTGAAGGAGCGCTTGCCCCACGTCGCCACCCCGGAGCAGATGGTGGCGGCAATCCGCGAGCGCCTGTCCGTGCAGTAACAACCCACAAGAAGGAGAGACTCATGATGCACAAGATTTCCGCCCTGGCGGTCACCCTGCTGTTCAGCGCCGGTGTTTTCGCCGCGGCCGCCGACAACGTTTCGGTGCAGGATCCCTACGTTCGCCTGGCGCCGCCGGGAGCCCCGGCCACCGGCGCCTTCATGGTGCTCAAGAACGCCGGCGACAAGGATGTGAAGGTGGTCAAGGCCGAGAACAGCCTGTCGAAGGTCACCGAGCTGCACACCCATGTCAACGACGGCGGCGTCATGAAGATGCGGCCAGTGCAGTCCATCGACATCAAGGCCAAGGGCGAGACCGTGCTGAAGCCGGGCGGCCTGCACGTCATGCTCATCGACCTCAAGGCGCCGATGCAGGAGGGTAACGTCGTGCCCATCACCCTCACTTTCGACGACGGCAGCAGCAAGAAGGTGGAGGCCAAGGTGGTCAGGCCCACCGCGCCCGGCATGCCGATGGACCACGGCAAGCACTGAGGCAAAGAAATCAGGCTGCTAGCCGGGGCCCCTGCTGGCGGCACGGCGAACGCTATCGACGTAGGCGAGGGCATCCATGGGCTTGCCTTCGCGCTGGGCCCGCCAGATCGTCTCCCCCAGGCACTCGAGAATGGCATGCTCGGCGCTGTGGGGATCGAGGCGAGCCCGCAGGGCCTCGAAGGCGGCCCGGATGCCCGGCGGCTGGTCGATGCTGACCTGCTCGGCAATGGCCAGGTGCAGGGACAGGTGCAGGAAGGGATTCATCTGCCCGTCTTCGGGCGTCCACTCCTTGGCCAGCGCCCCTTCCGGGTCGATCAGGAGATCGTGGTATTCGGGGTGCCGGAGGACGATGTCCACGGCGGTGACTTCGGCACCTACCAGGGGTAGGCGGTCAAGATGCTTCTTCCAGGCGTCGCAGAAGAAGCGGCGTACCTGCTCACGGGAAGGATTGAACATGGGCGGTCTCGAAAGGGATGATGCTTATTTCAGGGGCTGGACCGTCTGGAAGTAGTCGCACAGATCGGTCAGGATGCAGCGTTCGCATTCCGGCCGCTTGGCCTTGCAGACGTAGCGGCCATGCAGGATCAGCCAGTGGTGGGCATCATGCCGGTACTCCGGCGGGGTGGTTTCCAGGAGCTTCAGTTCCACTTCCAGGGGATTCTTGCCGGGGGCCAGGCCGGTGCGGTTGGCGACCCGGAATATATGGGTATCCACGGCGATCACCGGCTGGCCGAAGGCGGTGTTGAGCACCACATTGGCGGTCTTGCGGCCGACTCCGGGCAGGGCTTCGAGGGCCTCGCGCTCGGCGGGCACCTGGCCGCCGTGGCTTTCCACCAGGATGCGGCAGGTGGCGATGACGTTCCGGGCCTTGGTGCGGAAGAGGTTGATGGTCTTGACGTATTCCATCAGTCCTTCCTCCCCCAGGGCCAGCATCTTTTCCGGGGTCGAAGCCACCGGGAAGAGGCGGGCAGTGGCCTTGTTCACGCCGACGTCGGTAGCCTGGGCTGACAGGATGACGGCGATCAGGAGCTGGAACGGCGTCTCGTAATGGAGTTCCGTGGTGGGCTCCGGATTGGCAGCCTGCAGGCGGCGGAAAAGCTCCGCGCGCTGGGCGGGGTCCATGAGCCGCCTAGTGGCAGCCGCCGGCCATCACCGGCTCCGCCGGCCTGCGGTTTTCCCGCTCCGCGGCCCGGGCTTCGATCCAATTCTTCCAAGCTACCAGGCATCCCAGGCCGATGAAGGCGCCGGGTGGCAGGATGGCGACCAGGAAGCCGGGATAATCCTCGGGCAGGAGGTGGATGGGGGAAAGGCCCGGCACCACCAAGTCGATGCCGCCAAGGAAGGTGCCGCTGCCGATGAGTTCCCGCAGTCCGCCGAGGAGGCCCAGGGTCCACACCATGCCGACGCCCATCATGGCGCCGTCAAGAGCCGAGGCCAGTGGGCTGTTCTTGGCGGCGAAAGCCTCGATGCGGGCCAGGACCAGGCAGTTGGTGATGATGAGGGGGATGAAGATGCCCAGGATGTTGTACATGTCGTGCATGTAGGCATTCATGCCGAGATCTACCACGGTCACCAGGGCGGCGGCGATGAGAATGAACACCGGGATGCGGATTTCGTAGGGGATGAAATTGCGCAGGCAGGCGACGAAGAAATTGGACAGGGCCATCACCAGCAGGGTGGCGAGGGACAGCATGACGCCATTCATGAGGGTCGTGGTGACGGCCAGCAGGGGGCACATGCCGAGAATCTGGACCAGGCTGCTGTTCTGCTTCCAGATGCCGTTCCAGCTGATCTGCTTGATTTCCGCGAGGCTGATGAGCATGGCTTTATCTCTTATTTTGTGGCGAACAGGCGGTCGCGGTTGGCGACGGCGTATTGCAGGGTCTTGTGCACCGCCTTGACCATGGCGCGGGGAGTCACGGTGGCACCGGCGACGAAATCGAAGCGTCCGCCGTCCTTCTTCACCTTCCAGCCGGAGGCGGGGACCTTGTCGAGGGAGAGGCCGTTGAACTGGGTGATCCAGGGGCGCTCCTTGTTCTTGTCCTTCTTGGGCTCGATGTAGTCCCCCAGGCCCGGGGTTTCCTTGTGCTGGGTGACCCGCACCCCGGCAAGTTCGCCGTTGGCCCGCACCGCCACCAGCATGCGGATCTTGCCGGCGTAGCCGTCGGGGGCCACGGTCTCCAGCACCAGGGCGGACGGCTCGCCCCCCAGGCGGGCCCGGTAGATAGTGGATTCGTCGTCGAGCCCCAGTTCCGGTGTGGCAGGGATCTTCAGGGTATCGGCCAGGAGATCGTTGTCGTAGAGATCCTTGGGCAGCACTTCGTTGATGGCGCGCATCTTCTCTTCCGCCGCGGCCGCGTCGATGCCCGGCTTGGTGGCGACATAGACGATGGCCAAGGCGGCGGTGAAGGCGACCACAAAGAGGAAGAGGATGGCGGCGGTACGGGCCGCCATGCCGGGGGCAGTGGGTTCCTTGGCGGCAATCATGTCACTTCCCCCTCATGCCGAAGACCGGCGGCTGGGTATACATGTCGATCAGGGGGACGCAGATGTTCATCAACAGCACAGCGAAGGCGACGCCGTCCGGATAACCGCCGAAGACGCGGATGAGATAGGTGAGGAGGCCGGCGCCGGCGGCGAAGATGAGCTTGCCCCGGGGCGTGGTGGCGGCGGTGACCGGGTCGGTGGCGATGAAGAAGGCGCCCAGCATGGCGCCGCCGGCCAGGAGATGGAAGAGCGGGCTGGCGAAGGCCGCCGGCTGCCAGAGCCAGAGGGCGCCCGCGATGGCGGCGATGGCGGCCAGGAAGGCGGTGGGGATGTGCCAGGTGATGACCCGCTGCTGCACCAGCCAGAGGCCTCCCAGGAGATAGCCGAGGGACACCCATTCCCAGCCGCGGCCGGCCACCAGGCCATAGACCGTGCCGTCGGCCAGGACGCCGGCGACGTTGGCGTGTTCGCCCCCCAGCTTGAGGGCTGTTTTCAAGGCATCCAGGGGGGTGGCGCTGGTGAGGCCGTCCACCCGGGGAGCGAGACCGAAAATGACCTGCAGCTGGGCGGCGAAATCGCCACCGGCGCCGGGCCACTGGGACATCAGGGCCGGGAAGGAGACGATACTGACGGCGAAGGCGATCATGGCCGGGTTGAAGGGGTTCTGGCCGAGGCCGCCGTAGAGCTGCTTGGCGATGACGATGGCGAACAGGGTGCCGGCCACGGTGAGCCACCAGGGCACGATGGGCGGGAAGGTGAGGGCGATGAGCCAGGCCGTGACTACGGCCGAGAGGTCGGCCAGGAACATCGTCACCGGCTTGCCGCGGACCTTCAGCATGACCGCCTCGGCGGCCAGGGCGGTGGCGGTGGCCAGGCCGATCTGGACCAGCACGGCGGGGCCGAAGAACCAGACATAGGCGGTGATCCCCGGCAGCAGGGCGGTCAGCACCTTGAGCATGACCCGTTGGACGGAGGCTTCCTTGAGGAGATAGGGAGAAGTGGAGAAATCCATGGCTTAGCTGTTCTTCCCGGTCTCGGGCGGCTCGACGGCGGCGGTGGCGCCGGCCTGGGCGCGGCGGGCTTCGATCTCGTCGATCTGGGCCTGCTGTTCCGGGGTCAATTGTTCGGTATTCCTGGGTTCGGCCTGGGCGCGCTGGGCCCGGGCCCGCTCCAGGGCGGCGGCGATAGCGGCCTTCTTGGCGGCCTCGGCGTCGTCGGCCGGGACAGTAACCGCCTCGGCCGGGGCGTTGGCGGCGCCCGCAGCCGCGGCAGCCGCCTTGGCGGCCTGGGCGGCAGCAGCCTTGGCGAGCTTCTCCGCCTTCTCGGCCTTGTCGCGCTCTTCCCGCAACTGCTTGAACTCGAAGCGGGACTTGGCGCTGTCGGCGGCCTTCTTTTCTCGCTCCCGGGACCAGATTTCGCTCTTGGCGAAACGGAAATACTGCACCAGGGGAATACGGGAGGGGCAGACGAAGGCACAGCAGCCGCACTCGATGCAGTCGAACAGGGCGTACTCCTGGGTCTTGCCGAAATTCTTGGCGCGGGAGAACCAGTACATCTCGAAGGGCTGCAATTCGTGGGGGCAGGCCTGGGCGCAGGAGCCGCAGCGGATGCAGGGCATTTCCGGCGGCTTTGGCGGGAAGAGGGCGGGGGAGTGGGCGATCAGGCAGTTGGTGGCCTTGACCACCGGGGCCTTGGGGTCCGGCACCAGGAAGCCCATCATCGGGCCGCCCATGATGATGCCATCGGTGTCCGCCTTGGGGCCGGCGATGTGCAGCAGCTCGCCCATGGGGGTGCCGATCAGCACCTCCCAGTTGCGGGGCTCGCCGACATTGCCGGTGAGCGTCACCAGCCGGGAAATGACGGGTTCGCCGTGGGCGACGGCGCGCCAGGCGGTGTAGGCGGTGGCGACGTTGAAGCACTGCACGCCCATGTCGGTGGAGCGCTTGCTGGACGGCACTTCCTTGCCGGTAAGAACGCGGATGAGCTGCTTGGCGCCGCCGGCCGGATAGCGGGTGGGGACGGGGACGACCTGGAATTCGGCGAACTCGCTACCCAGGGCCTTGACGGCGGCGGTCATGGCAGTGATGGCTTCCGGCTTGTTGTCCTCGATGCCGATGAGCACTCTCTTGGGCTTGAGGAGATCGCGGAAGATGCCGGCGCCGCGCACCACTTCCTCGGCCCGCTCCCGCATCAGCAGGTCGTCGCAGGTGATGTAGGGCTCGCATTCGGCGCCGTTGATCACCAGTTCCTCCATGGGAACCGACTTCGAAGCCTGGGTCTTGGCATGGCTCGGGAATACCGCGCCGCCGAGGCCCACCACGCCGGCTTCCCGCAGCAGTTCTCGGACCGTCTCGGGTTCCAGGGATTTGTAATCGACGGGCTGGCGCTCGATCCAGCGGTCCTCGCCGTCCGGCTCGATGACGACCGACGGGGCCGTGAGGCCGGACGGGTGGGCGGCCGGATACAGGCCGACCTCGATGACGGTGCCCGAGGTGGGAGCGTGGACCGCGGAGGAAATCCAGCCATCGGCCTCGCCGATCTTCTGGCCCTTCAGCACCTTGTCGCCGGGCTGGACGATGGGCCGGGGCGTGCCGCCGATGCTCTGATGCAGGGGCACCGCCAGGCGGGACGGCAGGGGTGCCACCGCGATCGGCAGGGTGACGGACTGGGTCTTGTTGGTGGCGGGCTTGACGCCACCCTTGAACTTGAAGAGTTGGAGCATCAGGCGGCTTTCCTGACTTCGACGACCGGGTATTTCCACTTCCAGTTATCCACGGTTTCCGGGATGGTGGCCATGGCGATGCATTCCACCGGGCAGGGCGGCAGGCACAGCTCGCAGCCGGTGCACAGGGGACCGACGACGGTGTGCAGCTGCTTGGCGGCGCCGACGATGGCGTCCACCGGGCAGGCCTGGATGCACAGGGTGCAGCCGATGCAGGTGTTCTCGTCGATGACGGCCACCTGTTTGGGTTTTTCCTCGGCTTCGAGGGGCTTCGCCTCCCGGCCCAGGAGATCGGCGAGCTTCCTTACGCCCTCAGCCCCACCGGGGGGGCACAGGTTGATCTCGGCCTCGCCCTTGGAGATGGCTTCGGCATAGGGCCGGCAGCCGGGGTAGCCGCACTGGCCGCACTGGGTCTGGGGCAGGAGGGATTCGATCTTCTCCACCAGGGGGTCGCCTTCGACCTTGAACTTGATGGAAGCGTAGCCCAGGGCGGCGCCGAGGATGACGGCGCCGAGGGCCATGACGGCAAGGGCGGCGAGCATCATCAGTATTTGTCCAGTCCGGCGAAGCCCATGAAGGCGAGGCTCATGAGCCCCCCCGTGACCAGGGCGATGGCGGTGCCCTTGAAATAGGTCGGCACGTCGGCGCCCTCGATGCGCTCACGGATGCCGGCGAAGAGGATGAGGGCCAGGGAGAAGCCGATGGAGCTGCCGGCGCCGAACAGCAGGGATTCGACAAAATCGTACTTGGCTCCCAGGGCCAGCAGCGGAACCCCCAGGACGGCGCAGTTGGTGGTGATCAGCGGCAGGTAGATGCCCAGGGTCTGGTGCAGCACCGGGCTGGTCTTCTGGATCACCATCTCGGTGAGCTGCACGAAGGCGGCGATGGTGACGATGAAGGCGATGATCCGCAGGTACACCAGATCGAAGGGGACCAGCAGGTAACGGTCGATGATCCAGCTCGCACCGGTGCCCAGGGTCAGGACGAAGGTCGTGGCGGCCCCCATGCCGTAGGCGGTTTCCAGTTTCTTGGAGACCCCCATGAAGGGGCAGAGCCCGAGAATTCGGACCAGCACGACGTTGTTGACCAGCACCGCGCCGATCAGGATGAAAAGATAATGGCTCATGCTTGAGGAAAGGTGTGCAGCCCGCAATTATCGGGCTTTGCCCGGGATCATTCAACCGTATTGGAAATAAGGACTTAACCGGCCTTTTTCATCACCTGGGCCAGGGTTTCGGCGACCTCGCCGACGAGCTCGGGGCCGCGGTAGATAAAGCCGCTGTAGAACTGCACCAGGCTTGCCCCGGCGCGGATCTTCTCGACAGCGTCTGCCCCCGACAGGATGCCGCCGACGCCGATGATGGGCAACTCGCCCTGGAGCGCCGCCGAAAGCTTTTTCAGCACCTCGGTGGACCTCCGGAACACCGGGGCCCCGGAAAGCCCGCCGGTCTCGTCGCCGTTGGGCAGCCCTTCGACGCCTTCCCGGGACAGGGTTGTGTTGGTGGCGATGACGCCGTCCATGCGGTGCCGGCGCAGGGCGTCGGCGATGGCGGTGATCTGCTCGTCGTCCAGGTCGGGAGCGATCTTCAGGGCCATGGGCACGTACTTGCCGTGCTTTTCCGCCAGTTGCTCCTGGCGCGCCTTCAGTTGGGACAGGAGGTCGTCGAGGGCCTCGTCCTTCTGCAATTCCCGCAGGTTCTTGGTGTTGGGGGAAGAGATATTGACGGCGACGTAGCTTGCCTCCCCATAGACCTTGTCGAGGCAGATCAGGTAGTCCTCGGCCGCCTTCTCGATGGGGGTGGTGGCATTCTTGCCGATATTGATGCCGAGGATGCCACCCTGCTTGGGAAAGCGGGATGCCCGCACATTTTCCAGGAGGCGGTCCACCCCCTCGTTGTTGAAGCCCATGCGGTTGATGATGCCCTGGGCCTCCGGGACACGGAAAAGGCGGGGCTTGGGATTGCCGGGCTGGGGGCGGGGGGTGATGGTGCCGATTTCGATGAAGCCGAAACCCAGGGCCGCCAGGCCGTCGATGTAGTCGCCATTCTTGTCCAGGCCGGCGGCGAGGCCCACCGGATTCGGGAACTTGAGCCCCATGGCTTCCACCGGGCAGGGGGCCACCGGCTTGGCCAGGAGGCCGGAGAGGTGGGAAGCGTCGAGGAAGGAAATACCCTTCATGCCGATGCCGTGGGCGGTCTCGGCGTCGAGGGCGAAAAAGAATTTGCGGATCAGGGAATAGAGCATGGGGCGCGATTTTACCCCAAGCGCCACCCGGCAGCGCGCTTGCCGGTGCGCTAAACTAGCCTTCCCTCGCCTTTGTCTCGCAATGCCCCCATCCATGCGCCATCCCCTCTCCTTTGCCGTCCTGGGCTGCCTATCCCTGGCCGGGCTGGGGGCCGAGATTTCCGACCCCTTCGCGACCGAGGCGATGGCCCCCCCGCGGCCGTCTCCCGCCCTGGCCGGCCGGCAGGGCGGATCGCCCTGTGCGGCGGCGCTGCCGGCAACGGCGCTGACGGCCATCGATGCGGTGGATCTCGCCCTCTGTAACAATCCCCAGACCCGGGAAGTGTGGGCCAACGCCCGAGCCCAGGCCGCCCTGGTGGGGGTGGCCGAGGCGGCTTGGCTGCCGAGCCTGAACGGGAGCGTCGCGGTGAGCCGTAACTGGAAGGACGGGGCTGCCACCGACCAGCGCAGCGCCGCTCTCGTGCTCTCATGGCTGCTGTTCGATTTTGGCACCCGCTCGGCCAATGGGGAGATTGCCCGGCAGCTGCTGGCGGCTTCGGCGGCGACCCAGGATGCGACGGTCCAGCAGCTCTTTCTTTCGGCCCTGCAGTCCTATTATTCCGCCCAGGCGACCCGGGCGGGGGTGGAGGCAGCCCGGGAAGCGGAGCGGGCGAGCCAGGAGAGCTACCTGGCGGCCGATACCCGCTACCGGGTGGGGGTGGCCACTCCGGCTGACCGGCTGCAGGCCCAGACCGCCTGGTCCCAGGCCACCCTGAACCGGATCCGGGCCGAGGGCGATGCCCGCAACGCCCTCGGCACCCTGGCCAACGTGCTGGGATTCGATGCCCCGCAGCCCTTCGTCCTGGCCGAATTCCCGGCCGCGATGCCGACGGCCGGCTTCGAGCGGGACGTCAATGCCCTCATCGACGAAGCCCGGCGGCGCCGGCCGGACCTGCGCTCCGCCGAAGCCCAGGTGAATGCCGCCCAGGCCACGGTCAAGGCGGCGCGGGCGAACGGCTTGCCAACGCTCTCCCTGGCCGCCGGCCCTACCTGGCAGGACGTGGGGGGCAATTCCACCGGCGGCGGGGTCCTGGGAGTAACCCTCAGCCTGCCGCTTTTCTCCGGATTCGAGACCACCTACCGGGTGCGCTCGGCCCAGGCCCTGGCCGAGGCCAGGGCGGCCCAGCGGGATCGTGTCCGCCAGCAGGTGGCCCTGGACGTGTGGCGCGCCTATCAGAGCCTGGCGACTTCTACCCAGGCGCTGAAAACCGCTGCTGACCTGGTGGCCAGCGCCGAGGCGTCCGAGCGGGTGGCCCTGGGGCGCTACAAGGCCGGCGTCGGCAATATTCTCGATGTGCTGAATGCCCAGAGCGCCTTGGCGGCGGCCCGTCAGCAGCGCATCCAAGCCAGCCTGGACTGGAATGTTTACCGCGCCACCCTGGCCCAATCCGTGGGGGCCCTGGACTATGGCCTATTGCAGCCGATGGCGGAAGGAAACAGATAGACATGAAGCTTTCGTTGACCAAGATTCTCGTCGCTGCCCTGACCCTGGGGGCCGCTGCCGGCGCCGGGATCTGGGCTTACCGCGAACAGGCCGCCCAGGCTCCGGAGAGCCGCTATCGCTTCCTGGAAATAGTCCGGGGCGGCGTGACCCAGATGGTCTCCGCCAACGGCACCCTCAACCCGGTCACCCTGGTCAATGTGGGTACCCAGGTGTCCGGCACGGTGAGGAAACTCTACGTGGATTTCAACGACAAGGTGAAAAAGGGCCAGCCCCTCCTGGAACTGGACCAGTCCCTGCTAGCGGCCCAGGCCCGGCAGAGCCGGTCCAACATCGCCAATGTGGCGGCGTCCCTGGATCTGGCGAAGGCTAATGAGGCCCGGATGAGAGCCCTGCTGGACAAGGAGTACGTTTCCCGCCAGGAATACGACCAGGCCGTCCAGGCCCGCAAGTCCGCCGAGGCCCAGCTGGCCCAGGCTCGGGCGGCGGCGGACAAGGATCAGGTCAACTTGAACTACACCGTCATCACCTCGCCGGTGTCCGGGGTGGTGGTGGACCGGGTGGTGGACCTGGGCCAGACGGTGGCGGCCAGCTTCCAGACGCCGACCCTCATCAAGATTGCCCAGGATCTTTCCAAGATGGCCATCGACACCAGCTTCGCGGAAGCCGATATCGGCAACATCCAGGAGGGGCAAAAGGTGCGCTTCAGCGTGGACGCCTTTCCCAACCGCAGCTTCCAGGGCGTGGTGCAGCAGATCCGCCTGAATCCCACCAACCAGCAGAACGTGGTGACCTACAATGTCCGGGTGGCGGTGGATAACGCCGACCAGACCCTGCTGCCCGGCATGACGGCCTATGTGAATATTGCCGTGGCCCGGCGCAACGACGCACTGTTGGTGCCCAATGCGGCACTGCGCTTCAAGCCGGCGGATGACCAGGAGAAGCCCGCCGGGAAGCCGGCGGAACGGCAGCCCCCAGGGACCGGCGGCGAGGGAGGGGGGCGCAAGAAGCGGGATACCGCCAGCGGTGTCGTCCATATCCTCGAGAATGGCCAGCTGAAGCCGGTTGCGATCCAGCTCGGCATTACCGACGGCCGCAACACCGAGGTGGTGGAAGGCGACCTGAAACCCCGCGACAAGGTGGCGGTCGGCGAAAACACCAATGGCGCCAAGCCCGCCCGCAGCGTGGGAATGCGGCTTTTCTGATGGGCAACGAAGAAGTGGTCATCCGGGTCGCAAACCTGGTCAAGTCCTACGAGACGGCGGCGGGGGCATTCCCGGCCCTGAAGGGTGTCGATCTCGCTGTCCGGGCGGGGGAGTACGTGGCCATCATGGGGCCGTCGGGGTCCGGCAAATCCACTTTCATGAATCTCCTGGGCTGCCTGGATACGCCCACCTCCGGCGATTATTTCCTGGCCGGGCGCAATGTCGCGAGCCTGGACCGGGACGAGCTGGCGGTGCTGCGAAACCGTACCATCGGCTTCGTCTTCCAGGGCTTCAATCTCCTGCCCCGCATGAGCCTGGAGGACAATGTGGCGCTGCCCCTGGTCTACCGTGGCGTGGACCGGGAGCCCCGGCGGGCCAGAGCCCGGCAACTCCTGGAGCGGGTAGGGCTGGGTCAGTACGCAGCCTCGCTTCCCAGCCGCATTTCCGGCGGACAGCAGCAGCGGGTGGCCATCGCCCGGGCCCTGGTGAACGAGCCCCAGCTCATCCTGGCGGACGAGCCCACCGGCAATCTGGACAGCCATACCAGCGAGGAAATCATGGCCCTCTTCGGGGAGTTCAACCGGGAAGGCATCACCGTCGTCCTGGTCACCCACGAGCCCGACATCGCCAACCATGCCCGGCGCCAAGTGCGCTTTCTGGACGGGCGCATTGTCAGCGACCGGGCCACCGGCGGCGAGGCGGCATGATGTTCCGGTTCATGCTCGCCGAAGCCTGGCACGCCATGGGCGCCAACCGCCTGCGCACGGGGCTGACCATGCTCGGCATGGTTATCGGCGTCGGGGCGGTGGTGATCATGATGGCCATCGGCCAGGGCGCCCAGTATGCGGTCAAGCAGTCCATCGCCAGCATGGGCAGCAACCTCTTCATCGTCCTTTCCGGCTCCTTCACCACGGGCGGCGTGAGAAGCGGCGCCGCCGGAGCTCCCACCCTCAACGTCGCCGACGCCGCTGCCATCGCCGAGCTCGATGGGGTCATCAACGTGGCCCCGGTGCACCAGGGCACCCGGCAGCTGGTTTATGGGCCCAACAACTGGAATTCCCAGGTGGTGGGCACGACGCCGTCCTACCTGGACGCCCGGGCGTGGACCGTGGTCAGCGGCGCCCCCTTCGGCGATTCGGACGTGCGCTCCGCTACCCGGGTCGCCCTGGTCGGAGCCACCGCCGCCAAGAACCTCTTCGGCGACGAGGACCCGGTGGGCAAGACCCTGCGCATCCAGCAGAGTCCCTTCGTGGTGGTCGGGGTGCTGGGCAGCAAGGGCCAGAGCCTGGACGGCCGGGACCAGGACGATACGGTGATCATTCCGCTGACCACCGCCCAGCGCAAGGTGTTTGGCACCCCCTTCCAGGGATCGGTGCGCATGATCACGGTCCAGGCCGCCTCGGACGAGGCCATGCCCGTGGTGGAAAAGGGCATCGAGGCCCTGCTGCGGCAGCGCCACCGGCTGCGGGAGGGCATGGAAAACGACTTCTACATGCGCAACCTGTCGGCGACGGCCGAGTCCCAGGCGGAAACCACCCGCACCATGTCCCTGCTGCTGGGCGCCATCGCCTCGGTGTCGCTCCTGGTGGGGGGCATCGGCATCATGAACATCATGCTGGTGTCGGTGACCGAGCGCACCCGGGAAATCGGCATCCGCATGGCCATCGGCGCCCGGGAGCGGGACATCCTTTCCCAGTTCCTGCTGGAGGCCATCATCATTTCCATCACCGGGTGCTTCATCGGCCTGGTGCTCGGCGTCGGCATGGCGCTGCTGGTCCATGCCGTCAGCGGCATGGTGGTGGTGATCTCCGGTGGCGCCGTGCTGGTGGCTTTTGCGGTGGCGGCGGGGGTCGGGGTGTTCTTCGGCTTCTATCCGGCGAGGAAGGCTGCCCGCCTCGATCCTATCGAAGCCCTCAGGTATCAGTAACCCAGGGCATCGATGTCGACAATTTCCTGCCACTCGCCGTCGATGAGGCCTTCGATGGGCCGGAAACGGGTCTTGTAAGCCATTTTGCGGCTGTTCCGGATCCAGTAGCCCAGGTAGAGGTAGGGCAGGCCCAGGGCGGCGCATTGCTGCGCCTGCCACAGGATGTTGTAGGTGCCGAAGCTGACCCCGGGAATCTCCGGGTCGAAAAAGGTGTAAACGGAAGACAGGCCGTCCTCCAGGAAGTCGATGAGGCTGACCATGCGCAGCTCGTCGCCTTCCGAGAATTCGATCAGCCGGGTGTCCACGTGGCTCTGCAGCAGGAAATGGGCGTACTGCTCGTGGCTATCCTCATCCATGCCGCCGCCGGCGTGGCGGGTCGCCTGGTAACGGGCATAAAGCTCGTAGTGGGGCTCGAAGAAGGCGAGGGGCAATTCCCGGGCGGCCAGGTTGCCGTGCTTCTTCAGGCTGCGGCGCTGGCTGCGGTCGAGTTGCAGCCGGGCCACCGGCAGGCGTACCGGGACGCAGGCGTTGCAGCGGTCGCATTGGGGGCGGTAGGTGAAGACGCCGCTGCGCCGGAAGCCCACCCGCACCAGTTGGCTGTAGACCGAGGCGTTGATGAGATGGGTCGGGGTCGCCACCTGGGAACGCGCCATCCGGCCCGGCAGATAGCTGCAGGGATAGGGGGAGGTGGCGTAGAACTGCAGCAGGGAAAATGGGAGATCGCTATCGTTCAGGTGTGCCATGGCGTGGCCCAATCAAATGAAGCCCCGGAGGACGGCCAAAGGCTCCGCGGACGGGGTTGCTCCAGAAGCTTGCTCAAGCGGTTCAGGAACAGGCGGCGCGGAATTTCTCGGGCGCCCAGGGTCGCAAGATGCGCTGTTCGCATTTGGCAGTCGACCATGCCGAACTTTTCACGGGCTAGAAAACGGACAAGATGGACAAAGGCAATCTTGGATGCGTCGGTCCGCCGGGAGAACATGGACTCCCCATAAAACATGCCTCCGATGGCCAGTCCGTACAAGCCTCCGGCAAGCTCACCTTCTTGATACGTTTCGACAGAGTGGGCCCATCCGAGTTCATGGAGGCGGATGTAGGCGCTCCGCATGTCGTCCGTGATCCAGGTGCCGTCCTGGCCGTGGCGGGGCGTCTGGGCACAGCCTTCGATGACCGCGGCGAAGTCGGTGTCGAGCCGCACTTCGTACTGGCCGCGGCGCAGGGTGCGCTGCAGCGAGCGGCTGATGCGGACCTCCTCCGGGAAAAGCACCATGCGCGGATCGGGGCTGTACCAGAGGGGGAAGCCGTCCAGGGTTCCCCAGGGAAAGATGCCATTCCGGTAGGCTTCCAGCAGCCTCTCCGGGGCAAGATCGGCGCCGACGGCCAGGAGTCCGCCCATGTCCCGGCGGGCCGACTCCACCGGGGGGAAGGGATCGAAGGGGCCGAGGAACGGGATCATGGCAGGGCCGGAAGGGGCAGGAGAGCGTCAGGGGCTTCGGCGCGGAACATGACGGCGATTATAAGGGGCGTTCGCCGCCGTCATGCTTTCCGGATAGTGCGCCGGCCAGGGCTGCAAAAAGGGGCAGCGCTTGGCCGCCCCGGTGGATCAGTTGTCGATGACGCGGCGGGCGCCGTTGTAACGCTTGATCCAGTAGCTGCTCTGCATGTTTTCGACCCGGACTTCCGCTCCCGGCTTGGGAGAATGGAGGAAGTAGTTGTCGCCCAGGTAGATGCCGACATGGGAGAAGGCGCGCCTCATGGTATTGAAAAATACCAGGTCTCCCGGCTTGAGGTCCTTGGAATCGACCCGCTCGCCGACTTCGCTCATTTCCCGGGCGGAACGCGGCAGCAGCATGCCGACGGTGTCCTTGAAGACGAGGCGGACGAATCCGCTGCAGTCGAGGCCGGTGTCCTCGTCGTTGCCGCCGCGGCGGTAGCTGATGCCCACCAGTTTCAGGCCATGCAGGATGACATCCTGCGTGGCATTGGTGTAACGTTCGAAAAAGGTTTTCTGATCTTCGCCATTCTTCATGGGCTCGGCTGCTTGGGCGTTGATGCCCCCGCAGACGAGTATCGTGGCCAGAAGAGCGGAAATCAGTGTTCTGTGCATGGGCGCAAAATTTAGGGCAAAAGCAACATACTGTAAAGACCTTATTTCCAGGGCGGTTACGGTCAGGCTATTTTCATTTTTCATAATTACTCCGATGGCGATGAGGCCTTCGGATCACGATGCCGAGCAACGGACCATTCAAATCGGAGAATGGAAAGGACTGAGGCAGATGCAGGTTTGCTTCCTATACTCCGTAATTATGAATACAATTTAAAGCTGAGGATAAAAAGAATGAGTTCGTTCAAGGCACTGCTGATCGAAGAAAGGAACGGTAAGACCACTTCCGGCTTGACCCAGGTGGACGAGAGCCTTTTGGATATCGGCGACGTGACCATCCGGGTGGCTTACTCCAGCGTCAATTACAAGGATGCGCTGGCAGCGACCGGCGCCGGTCGCATCATTCGCCGTTATCCCTGCATCGGCGGCATCGACCTGGCTGGTACTGTGATCGCCAGTCAGGACAATCGGTTCAAAATTGGTGACCCTGTCATTGCCACCAGCTTCGACATCGGAGTCGCCCATCATGGCGGCTATGCCGAAATCGCCCGGGTGCCGGGGGACTGGGTGGTGCCTCTGCCGGCCGGTCTCAGCCTGTTCGAGGCCATGGCCTTGGGCACGGCCGGCTTCACCGCCGCCCTGGGTATCGTCCGCATGGAAGAAAACGGACTCAAGCCGGGGAAGGGGCCGGTCATCGTCACCGGCGCCACGGGCGGAGTGGGCAGCCTGGCCATCGACATGCTGGCCAATCTGGGCTACAGCGTCACGGCGCTCACCGGCAAGGAGGGCGAGGCCGACTATCTGCGCCGGCTCGGAGCGACCGAAATCATGCTCCGTTCGAACCTGGATCTGGCCAAGATCAAGTCCCTGGACCGGGCCCGCTGGGCCGGTGCGGTGGATAACCTGGGCGGCGACGTGCTGGCCTGGATCGCCAGCACCATGCAGCAGGGCGGCACCATCGCCAGCATCGGCCTGGCCGCCAGCATGACCTTCAATACCACGGTGGCGCCCTTCATCCTGCGGGGCGTCAGCCTCCTGGGCATCGATTCCGGCTACATCGGCGAGCCCTACCGGAGCGGCGTCTGGCGGCGGCTGGCCTCGGACCTGAAGCCTCGGCATCTGGCAGAGATGACCCGCCGGGTCGCCTTCGACGACCTGCCGGCCCTCTTCCCCGAATTCATCGCCGGTCGCGCCAAGGGGCGCGTCGTGGTCGAGATCAGCGGGGAGTAAGCATGTCCGGGCTGCCGCGTATCCTCATCGTCGATGATTCGCGCATCGTGCGGATCTCCCTGGCCAACCAGCTCAAGGGCCATTACGACATCCGCGAAGAAAGCGACGGGGAGGGCGCCTGGCAGGCCCTGGTCCTGGATCACGATCTGCAGGCCGTCATTTCCGATCTGCAGATGCCGAAGCTGGACGGTTTCGGCCTCCTCGAGCGGGTCCGTTCCTCCAAACTCCGGCGGCTGCAGCAGCTGCCCTTCATCCTGGTCTCCGGCGAGGAGACCGAGGAGGAGCGGGGGCGGGCAAAGGCCCTCGGGGTATCGGATTTCATTACCAAGGGCATCGGCAGCAACGAGATTCTCACCCGCCTCGATCATCTCCTGGCCCTTTCGAACGCCCGCGAGAGCCTCGATACGAGCCGCGAGCACATGGTCCGCGATACGGAAACCGGGCTCTTTAGCCGCAAGTATCTCGAACTCCAGGCCGCCCAGGCCCTTTCCCACGCCGCCCGGCACCATGGCCAGGTGAGCGTCCTGGTCCTGTCCCTGGACCGCTACGATGCCATCTGCGCCCAACTCGGGGCACCCATGGCCGAACAGGTCGGCAACCGGCTAGCCAAGATGCTGGCCGCCAAGATTCGGCAAGAGGACAGCCTCGGACATTACGAACCGGGACGGTATGCCATCGTCTCTCCCGGCACCGCGCCGGCCACCTGCGTCATCTTTGCGGAGCGGGTACGGCAGGCGGTGGAAGCGGCCCACATTGCGGCTCATGGGCAGCGGGTGGCCCTGACGGTGAGTGTCGGCGTCGCATCCGTGCCCGAGGCCCGGGTCAGTTCGGCCGGCGCCCTTCTCGAACTGGCGGGCAGCCGCATGCGGGAAGCCATGCAGGCGGGCGGCAACCGGATCGTTTCGGGCGGCCCGGGGCAAGGCGAGGCGCCAACGAGACCGATGAGCATCCAGCAGGCCATCGACCTGCTGCGTACCGGCCGGCCCGAACCCGTACTTTCACTCCTGCCGGCCCTGGGCCTGCAGGTGCTGCCGCTGCTGCAATTGCTGGACAAGGAATTGGGACTGGCCTTGCCGCTGGCGGAAATCGAACAACAATTAATAACAAGGGCCCGTGAACAAGAGGCCCGCAAGTCTGTGTAATCTGTGCAGGAAAACTAGCAAGAGGGAGTTTTATGACGACGTACAAGGAGTTTTACCAACATTCCATCGACCATCCGGACGAGTTTTGGAGTGAGCAGGCCAAGTTGATCGACTGGCAGACGCCCTTCGGCCAGGTCTGCGATTTTTCGCGCCCGCCGTTTGCCAAGTGGTTCGTGGGCGGCAAGACCAACCTGTGCCACAACGCCGTCGACCGCCATGCCGCCAAGCGGCCCAATGACCGCGCCCTGGTCTATATCTCCACCGAAACCGACGAGGAGATGGTCTACAGCTTCGCCGAACTGCAGCGCGAAGTGGAGCGCATGGCAGCCATTTACAAGAGCCTCGGCGTCAAGAAGGGGGACCGCGTCCTCATCTACATGCCGATGATCGCTCAGGCAGCGTTCGCCATTCTGGCCTGCGCCCGGATCGGCGCCATCCACTCGGTGGTGTTCGGCGGCTTCGCCTCCGGTTCCCTCGCCACTCGCATCGACGATGCCAAGCCGGTGCTGATCGTCTCCTCGGAGGCTGGCATGCGCGGCGGCAAGGCGGTGCCCTACAAGCACCTGCTGGACGACGCCATCGACATCGCAGAGCACAAGCCGGCCAAGGTGCTGATGGTCGATCGCGGCGTGGACAAGAATTACAGCAAGGTCGAGGGCCGCGACGTGGATTACGCCACCCTGCGCGCCCAGCACATGGATGCCCAGGTGCCCTGCGAGTGGCTGGAGTCTTCCGAGCCCTCCTACATCCTCTACACCTCCGGTACCACCGGCAAGCCCAAGGGCGTGCAGCGCGACACCGGCGGCTACTGCGTCGCCCTGGCGTCCACCCTGAAGCACATCTACTGCGGCGGCGAAGGCGAGACCTTCTTCTCGACTTCCGATATCGGCTGGGTGGTGGGCCACTCCTACATCATCTACGGCCCCCTGATCGCCGGCATGGCCACCGTCATGTACGAAGGCACGCCGCTGCGCCCCGATCCGGGCATCTGGTGGCAGATCGTCGAAAAGTACAAGGTCGATGTCATGTTCTCGGCGCCGACCGCTGCCCGCGTCCTGAAAAAGCAGGATCCGGCCTACATGCACAAGTACGACATTTCCAGCCTCAAGCACCTGTTCATGGCCGGCGAGCCCCTCGACCAGCCGACCCACGAGTGGATCATGGGCGAGCTGGGCATCCCGGTCATCGACAACTACTGGCAGACCGAGACCGGCTGGCCCATGCTGTCGGCCATGCACGGGGTCGAGAAGACCAAGCTCAAGTACGGTTCGCCGAGCTTCCCGGTGTACGGCTACAACCTCAAGATCTACCGCGAGGATGGCTCCGAGTGCGAGGCCAACGAAAAGGGCATCGCCGCTGTCGTGCCGCCGCTGCCGCCGGGCTGCCTGTCCACCGTCTGGGGCCAGGATGACCGCTTCGTCAGCACTTACTTCAGCCTGTTCAAGGACCCGCTGGTCTATTCCTCCTTCGACTGGGCCATCAAGGACGAGGAAGGCTACTACTTCATCCTGGGCCGGACCGACGACGTGATCAACGTTGCCGGCCACCGCCTCGGCACCCGGGAGATCGAGGAAGCCGTGCAGGCCCACCCGGCCATCGCCGAAGTCGCCGTGGTTGGCGTCGAGGACAAGCTCAAGGGCCAGATGCCCATGGCCTTCGCCGTGGTCAAGGATCAGTCCAAGGTGGCGACGCCCGAGCTGGCCAAGGCCCTGGAGAAGGAGGTCATGGGCACGGTGGACGGCATCCTCGGTGCCATTGCTCGTCCGGCCCGGGTGCACTTCGTCACCGGCCTGCCCAAGACCCGGTCCGGCAAGATGTTGCGCCGTTCCCTGCAAGCCCTGGCGGAAGGCCGCGATCCCGGCGACCTCACCACCATCGACGATCCCAGCACCCTGGAGCAGATCCGCAACGCTCTGGCCAGCTGATCGCCAGCTCCCGCAGCAACTCGAACCCGCCGCTGGTCGGCGGGTTTTTTATGCCAGGGAAAACGGCCTGGGGCGATCCTCCAGGTCGTCATAACCGCACTTCCTATAACGAAAGTTATGGTTTTGGTTTAGACTTCCAGAACCGCAACAAGAATCAGCGCATCTGCCGCCTGCGGCCTTTGACGAGCGGATGGCGCGTCGAAATGAACATCAGGACAGACGGGTTAACCGGTTTCCTAGATCGGGGCGAATGTATCGGGGAGGTTGAGCGGCTGGCCGGGGAGGCCCGGGCCGCCAATACGCCGTTCTGCGTGCTGTGGATCGGGATCGATCGTTTTCGGCAGATCAACTCATCCTTCGGCCATCGGGCCGGCGACAACGTCCTCGCCAAGCTGGCCCACCGCATGAAGTCCCTGGCCCGGGAAGGCGACCGCTTCGGTCGCATGGGCGGCGACGAATTCGTCATCCTTCTGCCCGGCCGCGGCGTCGCCGAAGCTGAAGGGACGGCGGAGCGCCTTCAGCAGGCGCTCAAGGTGCCGATGGAAATCGGCCATGTCCGCGTCCGTCCCTCCGGTAGCATCGGCATCGCCCAACTCAATACGGTGGAGCCCCTTCTCCACGTCCTCGAAAGAGCCGACCGCGCCATGCTGGCGGCCAAACGCCTGGGGGGAGGGCAATACGTGGTCTCGGGAGGGGAGAAGGTGCCGGGGCGCTTCGGCAATCCCATGGCCCAGGAGGAGCTGACCGTGGAGGGGCTGCTCCACGAGGCCCTGGAAACCGGCGGCCTGTCGCTCCATTACCAGCCCATCCTGAGTGCCGGGGACGGCAAACTGGAGGCCGTCGAGGCCTTGATGCGTTGCCGCGTGCGGGAAAGGAACCTGGCGCCGGCCAGCTTCATTCCGGTGGCCGAGAAGACCGGGCTCATCGTCCGCCTTGGCGAATGGAGCCTGATGACTGCCGCCCGCCTGGCGCAGCGCCTGGGTGCGGATGGCGCAGCCGTCAAGGTGGCGGTCAATATCTCCCGTGCCCAGCTCACGGCCCCCAAATTCTGCCAGGCGCTCCATGCCGTGCTGGCCTGCACCGACACCCCCGCCGACCTGCTGGAGCTGGAGCTTACCGAATCCCTGTTCATGGACATGTCCGACAATGTCCGCAGGAACCTGGCGGCAGTCGTGGAAGCCGGCCTGCCGCTGGCCATCGACGACTTCGGTACCGGCTACTCCTGCCTGGCTTATCTGAAGGACCTGCCGGCCACGAAAATCAAGCTCGACCGCGCCTTCGTGGTGGGTCTGCCGGAAGACCGGAAATCCTTCGCCATCGTGCGCATGGTGACCCAGCTGGCCCGGGATTTCGGCATGGCGGTGGTGGCCGAGGGCGTCGAGACCGTCGACCAATACGACTGCCTCCGGGAAGCGGGGGTGACGGCGGTGCAGGGCTTCCTGTTCTCCCGTCCCCTCCCCGAATACCAGCTGGATCAATGGCTACAGGAAAGATCAGGCCAATGAACACAGATACCCGAAACCCGAATGCTTCCGCTCCCCTGGACGACCACTTGGCCAAGTCTATCCGCCAGTTGGGCATCCCGCCCCGGCCGGCCATCCTCGAGAAGGTGGCAGGGGAAGTGCAGCGCGACGAGCCGGACTTCCGGCGCCTGGCGGCCATCATCAGCGCCGACGTGAGCATTGCCGGCAGCCTGCTCAAGCTGGCGAATTCGCCTTTCTTCGGTTACCGGCAGAGAGCGAGGACGGTGCAGAGCGCCCTTTCCATGCTCGGCCTCAACGCCATTTCCTCCGCCATCGCCACCATCGTCCTGCGCAAGGTCCTGCCGCCGCTGCCCCGGCTCGAGCGTTTCTGGGACGCCTCGGCCCGGGTGGCCCAGGTCTCCGGCTGGCTGGTGCAGCAGATTGGGGCAAGGGACGAGGTGCTCTCCGAGGACGCCTATACCTTCAGCCTATTCCGGGATTGCGGCATCCCCATCATGGCGCGCCGGTTCCCCGGCTATTTCGACACCCTGGCCAAGGCCAACGCCGATCCCGAGCGCTTGTTCACCGAGGTGGAGGAGTTATGCCACCCGACCAACCATGCCGTCATCGGCTGCCTCCTCGGACAGTCCTGGTGGCTGCCCGAGAATACCTGCGTGGCGATACGCCACCACCATGATTTCGTCTCCCTGCGGGCGGGGGCCGGTGCCTTCTCGCCAACCTCGCGCCGCCTCATCTGCCTTGCCCAGGTAGCTGAAAAGCTGATCCAGGACGCCACTGGGCGGGGTTGTTGCTGCGAGTGGACGAAGATGGGGGAGGCCAGCCTGGAAATCCTGGCCATTTCCCCCGCCGATTTCGCCGAACTCCAGGCCGCCGTCCGCGACTTTCTGGCGCAGGAAGACGCCGCCTGACCTGGCATTAGCCCTGGGCCGGTAGAAGCGCCGCCTCCATGCAGCGGCGCCAATAGTCCCGGTGCCGGGCCAGGCTGTCCCGGCGGTCGATGATCACTTCGAGGAGATGAGGTCCCCCCGTTTCCAGGGCGGTTCGGAGCGCTGCGACGCCGTCCCGCCGGCCATCGGCCCGGGCGTAGGCGAGGCCGAAAGCCGCGGCCGCAGCGGCGAAATCGATGGCCTGCGGCGTCAGCCACCCGGCTTCGAATTCGGGCAGGGCCGCCTGGGGCAGATGGTCGAAAATGCCGCCGCCGCCATTGTTCATGACCACCACCACGGCGCTGAGGCCCCGGGCCGCCGCCAGGCCTCCCAGGTCGTGCTGGCAGGTGAGGTCGCCCAGGAAGGCCACCAACCGGCCCCGGGCGGCGGCGATGCCGAGGGCGGTGGAGACATTGCCGTCGATGCCGCTGGCCCCCCGGTTGCCGTGGAAGCGGATCGGCCTGGCGCCTTTGCCGCTGAAAGCGTCCAGGTCGCGGATGAGCATCGAATTGCCGACGAAGACCGGACAATTTTCCGGCAGGACGGCGAGGAGGGCCGGCAGCAGCTGGCCTTCGAAGGTGGCGTCGTCTTCCCCGGTGTGGGCGGCGGCGGAATCGGCTTGCCGGAAGTCTTCCATCCACTGCCCGGGCGCTGCCGCCAGGGGCTCCTCCAGCAGGGCTTCGCAGGTCGCCAGCGGGTCGGCGCGCAGCAGGTCGGTAACCCGGTGGGACGGGTCGTTCCAGCGGGGCAACGGGTCCACCAGGGCGGTGGTTCGGCTGGCTGTGGCAACAAAGCCCTGCAGGCTGCGGCCCACCGGGAAGGCCCCGAAACGCAGCAGCCATTCCGGGCGGTGGCCAGCGACGAACGCCGGGTTGCGCAGCCAGCCGTCGTAGCGGCAGAGGATATGGGAGCGGTCGTGGGGGCCGAAGCGCAGGTTCGACAGGGGCTCGGCCAGGACGGGGCAGGCGAGCCGGGCGGCCAGGGTGGCGACGGCGTCGGAAAAACCCTCCGGGTAGTCCGCTTCGCCGCAGACGATGGCCCCCGGCCGGCCGGATAGGGAGGCGGCGAGGCGGGCGATGGCCTCTCCGGGCGGCAGAGGACGGGGATGCTCCACCGGGATGGCCGGCACAGCCGGCGGCAGCGGTGTGCCGCCGGGGGGCAGCAGGGGCTCGCGGCATGGCAGGTTGAGATGGACCGGCCCCGGCAGGGGCCAGGCGGCCTGCTCGGCAGCCCGGGCGGCAAGCCGGTGCAGGTAGCCCGGATCGAAGCCGGCGTCGGGCGCGCCGAGGGCATGGCAGGCCCGGACGTGGCTGCCGAAGAGCTTCACCTGGTCCACCGTCTGGTTGGCGCCGCAGCCGTGCAGTTCCGGCGGCCGGTCGGCGGAGAGGAGGAGGAGGGGAATGGCCGCCTGGCTGGCCTCGACCACCGCCGGCAGCCAGTTGGCCGGGGCGCTGCCGGATGTGGCCAGGATCAGCACGGGCCGGCCCGTGGCTTTGGCTATGCCGAGGGCGAAGAAGGCGGCGCTGCGCTCGTCGATAATGATGCGGCAATCCATTCCCGGCTGGCGCAGCAGGGCCAGGGCCAGGGGAGTCGAGCGGGATCCCGGCGAGATGACGGCATGGCGTACCCCGGCGCCGGCGAAACCGCCGACCAGGGCCTGGAACCAGGCGAAATTGAGGCTTCCCGTATCCATGGTCAGGTTCCAGTCCTTTCTTCCCAGGCCGGTTCCCGCAGGGCCTCGAGGAGGGTGGCGAGCTTGGCTTCCGTTTCCAGGAATTCCTGCTCCGGGTCCGAGCCGGCGACGATGCCCGCCCCGGCATGGAGTTCGGCCTGGTCGCCGGAAATGAGGGCGGAGCGCAGGGCGACGGCAATCTCCCCGTCGCCGTCGGCGCCGATGCAGCCGAAGCCGCCGCTATACCAGCCGCCGCGCTGCTCGCCGTGGCCGCGCAGCCAGTCCAGGGCCGCCGCCGTCGGCGAGCCGCCCACCGCCGGCGTGGGATGGAGGGCGCGGACCAGATCGAAAAGGGTGACCCCGGAGCGGACCGGGCCGCCGATGGCGCTGCGCAGATGGCTGAGATGCCCGAGGCGGAGAGGCTGCGGCGCCCCCGATTCGGCAATGGCGGTGCACAGGGGCGCCAGCGCCTTGCGCACCGCTTCCGCCACCAGGGACTGCTCGCGGGCATTCTTGTCGGCGTCGAGCCGGGCCGATCCCGGCCAGGCCGTGCCGGCCAGGGCGTCGGCCTCGGCCCTGCCCCCGTCGAGGGCCACCAGACGCTCCGGCGAGGCGCCGAGAAAGATGGCCTGCCGGTTGCCATAGGCGTAGATGGTGCTGCCGGCCTGGCGCCCCAGGAGAGCGGCGAGGACCGGGGCGGCGGCGAACGGGCGGTCGGCCGCCAGACGGGTGCTGCGGGCCAGGACCAGCTTGTCCAGGCCGCCGGCGGCGATGTTCCTCAGGGCGGCGCCGACCCGGGCGGTCCAGGCCTGGTCCGCCAGCGGCTGCGCTATCCGGCGGACATTGCAAGCGCCTGCCGGCTGCGGGTTTTCCGTCAGTAGCCCGGTCCAGGCATCGGCGGCCTGGTCGAGGGTGGCGGCCAGGGCCGTGACGGTGGCGGTGCAGCGGCCCCGGCGGGATTCCAGCAGGATGGCTGGGATGGCGAGCAGGGCGTTGGGGAATTCGGAGCGGGTGCCCTCGGCGAAGGCAAAGCCCAGGAAGGCCTGGGGCAGCCCTTCCTCGTGGCGCCATTGGCGGACGATGCCGGAAAAGGTGTTGTCCAGGGCGGCAAAGCGATTCGGACCGGCACTGGCGACATGGAGGGCCTGGCCCAGGCCCAGGCGGTAGTGGCCTTGCCCGGGCCGGGCCCAATACCAGAAATGCTCGCCCCGGTGCGGCAGCAGGGCCAGCCAGTCGTCCTGGCCGGGGCCGAGGTCCAGGGTCAGGCTTACCAGGGCCGAGGCGGGGGCGCCGGCGGCCTGGGCCGCCAGGCGTGCGCCCAGGTCCTGGTCCCGCAGGAGTTGGCGCAGCCGGCGGATCACGCTGCCACCCCGCAATCCAGCTGGCCCAGGAAGGCCCGCAGGGCACCCCTTTCCAGCTTGCCCATGGCGTTGCGGGGCAGGCGCTCCAGCCGGACGATGCGCCGGGGACGGGCCGCCGCCGGCAGGCGGGCGCGGCTCCAGTCGAGGATGTGCTGGTCGCTGGCTTCGCCCACCACCAGGGCAACCACGAGATCTCCCCAGACCGGGTGGGGCAGGCCGGCTACCGCCACGTCGGCGATGCCGGGGCAGGCGGCGAGGCAGGATTCCACCGCCAGGGGATGGACGTTGCTGCCGCCGCTCACCAGCATGGCATCGGCCCGGCCGAGGATGCGGAGGCATCCGTCGGCCTCGATGCGGCCCAGGTCGCCGGTGGCGAACCAGCCGTCCTCCAGCCCGACGCCGGCCCGGCCGCCGGGTTCGAGGTAGCCCAGCATGACCTGGGGGCCGCGCAGGCGGACGCGGCCGTCGGTGCCGATCGACACCTCGTTTCCCGGCAGCGGGTGGCCCACCAGCCCTTCTTCCCAGGTCCCCGAGGCCGGGTCGAAGGTCGCCACCTGGGCGGCTGTTTCGCTCATGCCGTAGGTGGGGAAAAGGGGCCAGCCGGCGGCCATGGCCCGTTCGTACAGGGGTTTGGACAGGGCGGCGCCGCCCACCAGGACACAGCGCAGGAAGGGCGGGGGCGCGGCGTCCAGGTCGAGGAGCCGGGCCAGCATGGCTGGCACCAGGGAAAGGTGGGTGACCCGCCGGGCCGCCAGGTCCCGGACCACGGACCCGGCGTCGAAGCCCTCGTGGAGCAGGACGGCGGCCCCGGCCCGGGCGCAGCGCCAGAGGATGGACTGCCCACCGATGTGGAACAGGGGCAGGCAGTCGAGCCAGATATCCCCGGGACCGAGGGGCAGGCGAACATTGGAAGCGGCGGCGGCCGCGTCGAGATTGGCGGCGGAAAGCATGGCGGCCTTGGGCTCGCCTTCGCTGCCGCTGGTGGAAATGACCAGGGCGGTGCCGGGGGCGGTGGCCGGTGCCCGGGCTGGCGCCGGAGCCGGCTTCTCCGGGTCCAGGGGCCACAGGGGGCGGCCGGCCAGGCTGCAGGCGTAGGCGGCAAAAGCCAGGGCAGTGCTGCCGGCCGCCAGGGGCAGGGGGGTATGGGAAAAGGTCAGGTCGGCGGCCTGCCGGCCAATTTCCCGCCACAGCCCGGCAAAGTCCCAATCCCCTCCGGACGTCAGCAGGGCCGGCGCCGCCGGCGTAAGGCGGGCAGCGCTTTCCAGGTGCGGGGCAAGGGTGAGGATGGGGTCGCTCATAGGGCGCCGATTATAAATACCGATGTCACATGACGGAGCCAAGATGGATCAAGAAAACCCGGCGGCGAAGCCGATGCCGGGGGTTGGGGATAGCCGGAGGCGTCCCCGGGCAATGGCGGGCGGCCGGCCGGTGTCGCGGACGAACCAGTGGGCGGTGGCGAGGCCGTGGACCGCCTCGGGGGCAATGGCGGCCGCCAGGTGGGCGCTGGCGGCGAGGCCGCAGGCGCTTTCCAGGCCCGACGTGACGACGCATTCGATTCCCGCCTTCCGGGCGCCGAGGGCGATCCGTGCCGCAGCCAGGAGACCGCCGTGGCGGGCTGGCTTGAGAACCAGGCGGCGTACCGGCGGGTCGGCGAATAGCGCCTCGCCGATGCAGTCCGCGGATTCGTCCAGGGCCAGGGGGAAGGGCAGGCCGGCCTGCAGCCGCCGAAGGGTTCCGGCGTCGGGGTGGCGCAGGGGCTCCTCCACGCCTTCCACCGGCAGTTCCGTGCAGGCGGCCAGGAAGCGGGCGGCGGCCTCCTCGTCCCAGGCCCGGTTGGCATCCAGGCGGAGGGCCACGCCCGGTGGCAGGGTGGCGGCGAGTTCCCGCAGGCGGGCCAATTCGTTTCCGGGCTGCTCCAGGCCGACCTTGACCTTGAGGACCGGAAAACCGGCGGCGCAGGCGGCGGCGATCTGTTCCGGGGCGAGGGCGTGGATGTCCCCCAGGGCCGCATTGACGCGGATAGCCGCCGCTGCCGGTTCGCCGCCCCGGAGCCAGGCGGCCAGGGGCAGGCCGGCGGCCTGGGCGGCCAGGTCCAGGAGGGCGCATTCCTCGGCATGGGCAAGGGCTTTGCGCGGGTCGATGCCGATGGCGGGAAAGGGGGCGCAGTCACCCCAGCCGCAGCGGCCCTCTTCGGTGACGAGACGCAGGAGCCGGCCCCGGCGTTCCCGCAGCCAGCCGGCGGCGCTCACCCAGGGCTGACGCAGGGGCAGCCGGTAGGGATGCCAGCCGGCGGCAGCGATTCTCACGGCCGCCGGCGGTACTTGGCGAAATCGGGGGGGCGGCGCTCGAGCCAAGCGTTGCGGCCTTCCTGGCCTTCCCCACTCATGTAGAAAAGCCCGGTGGCATTGCCGGCCAACTCCTGGATGCCGGCCAGGCCGTCGGTGTCGGCATTGAAGCCGGCCTTCATCATGCGCAGGGCCATGGGGGAGTGCTGGAGCATTTCCCGGCACCAGGCGACGGTGGTCTCTTCCAGTTCGGCCACCGGCACCACGGCGTTGACCAGGCCCCATTCGAGGGCGGTGGCGGCGTCGTACTGGCGGCAGAGGAACCAGATTTCCCTGGCCCGCTTGAGGCCGATGGTGCGGGCCATGAGCCCGGCGCCGAGGCCGGCGTCGAAGCTGCCCACCCGGGGGCCGGTCTGGCCGAAGCGGGCGTTGTCAGCGGCGATGGAGAGGTCGCACACCAGGTGCAGGACGTGGCCGCCGCCGATGGCGTAGCCTGCCACCATGGCCACTACCGGCTTGGGCAGGCGCCGGATCTGCATCTGCAGGTCGAGGACGTTGAGATGGGGGGTGCCGCCTTCGTCGATGTAGCCTTCCTCGCCGCGGACCTTCTGGTCGCCCCCGGAACAGAAGGCTTCGTGGCCAGCGCCGGTGAGGATGATGGCGCCGATGCCGTTGTCCCGATGGGCCCGGTGGAAGGCGTCGATGAGCTGCTCCACGGTTTCGGGGCGAAAGGCGTTGCGCCGCTCCGGGCGGTTGATGGTGATCCGGGCGATGCCTTCGGCGGCATCGAACAGTATGTCGGAATAGCTGGCCTGGGGAATCCAGTCGAGGGCGGTGCGGATCATCGGCAGGGGCAGGAAATGACGGATGGAGGGCTGGATTCTAATCGCATCGGAAAGACGATCGCCATAGGAGGATTCCCATGGCAAGATCGCTGACCCGCCGCGGCGGATCTTTTTGTGGAGTGCCATTGCTATGTCCTGGTTGTTGACGAATCTTGTCGCCAGCTTTCTGCTGCCGCCCCTGAACGGCCTGCTGCCCGCTTTTCTCGGGCTCCTGGCGGCGCGTCGGCGGCCCCGCTTGGGGCGCCTAGCGATGGCCTTCGGGCTCTTCCTGCTGGCGGCCCAGTCTCTGCCCATCGTTGCCGACGCCCTGCTGGAGCCCCTGGAAAGCCGGTACGCCGCCTTGCCCCAGGAAAGCCTGGCCGGCCTCGATGTGGATGCGGTGGTGATCCTGGCTGGGGGGCGTTATCGGCAGGCGCCGGAATTCGGCGGCGCCGACGATGTCCGGCAATTCACCCTGGACCGGCTGCGCTATGGCGCCCTGGTGGCCCGGGAATCCGGCAAGCCGGTGCTGCTTACCGGCGGCAATCCGGAAGGCGGGGGCAGCCCGGAAGCGGTGGCGATGGAGGCGGCCCTGGCCCGGGATTTCGGCCTTTCCGCCCGCTGGGTCGAGGACAAGTCCCGCACCACCCGGGAGAATGCGGTCTATTCGGCGGACATCCTGCTGCCCCGGGGCCTGCGGCGGATCGCCCTGGTGACCCACGCCTGGCACATGCCCCGTTCCGTGGCCGCCTTCGAGGCCGCCGGCTTCGAGGTGGTGCCTGCGCCCACCGCCTTTCTAGCCAGCCGCCGCCCGCTCATGGCGCTGGATTTCGTGCCGCGCTATGAGGGGATGCACAGGTCCGGCATCGCCATCCACGAGGCCGTCGGCATGCTGTGGTACCGGCTGCGGGGGTAGGCGGGGAGGACCTCCCGGCGGGGCAAAAAAAAGCCGGCCAGCGGCCGGCTCTTTCGTGCTCCAGGAGGCTTAGTGGCCGCCCTGGAGGGTGGCGACGGGGATCTTCCCGATCTTGGCGCACCACTCGGCGGGGCCGGTGTTGTGCACCGAGGTGCCTTTGGAATCCACGGCCACGGTCACCGGCATGTCCTGCACGTCGAACTCGTAGATGGCTTCCATGCCGAGGTCGCCGAAGGCCACCACCTTGGCGGCCTTGATGGCCTTGGACACCAGGTAGGCGGCGCCGCCCACGGCCATCAGGTAGGCCGACTGGTTGTCCTTGATGGCATCGATGGCGATGGCGCCGCGCTCGGCCTTGCCGACCATGGAGATGAGGCCGGTCTTCTCCAGCATCATGCGGGTGAACTTATCCATGCGGGTGGCGGTGGTCGGGCCGGCGGGGCCGACCACTTCGTCGCGCACCGGATCAACGGGGCCGACGTAGTAGATCACCCGGTTGGTGAAGTCGATGGGCAGCTGCTCTCCCTTGGCCAGCATGTCGTGAATGCGCTTGTGGGCGGCATCGCGGCCGGTGAGCATCTTGCCGTTCAGGAGCAGCACCTGGCCGGGCTTCCAGGAAGCGACTTCTTCCTTGGTCAGGGTGTTCAGGTCGACCCGGGTGGCGACATTGGTATCGGCCTTCCAGGTCACGGCGGGCCAGTCTTCCAGCTTCGGGGGCTCCAGGTGGGCCGGGCCGGAACCGTCCAGGTGGAAGTGGACGTGGCGGGTGGCGGCGCAGTTCGGAATCATCGCCACCGGCAGGGAAGCGGCGTGGGTCGGGTAGTCCAGGATCTTGACGTCGAGGACGGTAGTGAGGCCGCCCAGGCCCTGGGCGCCAATGCCCAGGGCATTGACCTTCTCGTAGAGCTCGAGGCGCAGTTCCTCGACCCGGTTGCTGGGGCCGCGGGCGATCAGCTCATGGATGTCCACCGGCGCCATGAGGGATTCCTTGGCCAGCAGCATGGCCTTCTCCGGAGTGCCGCCGATGCCGATGCCGAGGATGCCCGGGGGGCACCAGCCGGCGCCCATGGTGGGAACGGTCTTGAGGACCCAGTCCACGATGGAGTCGGAAGGGTTGAGGGCGTAGAACTTGGACTTGTTCTCGGAGCCGCCGCCCTTGGCGGCGCAGATCACTTCCACGTGGTCGCCTTCCACCATCTCGTAGTGGATGACCGCCGGGGTGTTGTCCTTGGAGTTCTTGCGGGCGCCGGCCGGGTCCAGCAGAACAGAAGCCCGCAGCTTGTTGTCCGGATGGTTGTAGGCGCGGCGAACGCCCTCATTGACCATTTCCTGGATGCTCATCCTGGCATCCCATTTGGCATTCATGCCGATCTTCAGGAAAACCACGGCGATGCCGGTATCCTGGCAGATGGGGCGCCGGCCTTCGGCGCACATGCGGGAATTGGTCAGGATCTGGGCGATGGCATCCTTGGCCGCCGGGCTCTGTTCGCGCTCGTAGGCGGTGCCGAGGGCCTTGATGTAGTCGAGGGGGTGGTAGCAGCTGATGTACTGGAAGGCATCAGCGATGGACTGGATGAAATCGTCCTGGCGGATCGTGCTCATTAGGGCTCCCGGTCTTAGACAAGCCTGGGATTTTAGCATGCCCGCGCCAGCCGGCTTGCCCCGCCGTTGCTGCATTGCAGCGTAAAACCCTGTAAGCGGAATGTAAGATTGCGGCAGTCTAATTAAGCGGAACGGCGTAGCACGCGGTAGTGCTCCTGCCTTGATTAGCGGGGTTTGATTCCGGGCCCCGAGTTAACAGCTCGGGGCTTGTCCGTTTTCATCAACTTAAATGCCAACAAGTACCGCAGAGGAGAAGGAATATGTCTAATGAGTCCGTGCAGCTTTTTTATCCGTCTGACGAGATCGTCAAGAGCGCGGCGGTTTCCGGGATGGACGCCTACAAGGCACTGTGCGCGGAAGCCGACCAGGACTATGAAGGCTTCTGGGCCCGCCATGCCCGTGAGCTGGTGACCTGGAAGCAACCCTTCACCCAGGTGCTGGACGAGTCCAACGCCCCCTTCTACCAGTGGTTTGCCGACGGCAAGCTCAACGTCTCCTACAACTGCCTGGACCGCAACGTCGAGACCGGCCTGGGCGACAAGGTGGCCATCGTTTTCGAAGCCGATAACGGCGAAGTTACCAAGGTCACCTACAAGGAACTACTGGCCAAGGTCTGCAAGATGGCCAACGCCCTCAAGGCGAGGGGCGTCAAGAAGGGCGACCGCGTCGTCATTTACATGCCGATGACCGTCGAAGGCGTCGTCGCCATGCAGGCCTGTGCCCGCATCGGCGCCATCCATTCCGTGGTCTTCGGCGGCTTCTCCGCCCAGTCCCTGCGCGACCGCATCAACGACGCCGGCGCCGTTTGCCTGCTCACCTCCGACGGCCAGTTCCGCGGCGGCAAGTCCATTCCCCTGAAGAGCATCGCTGACGAAGCCTTCTCCCTGGGCGGCTGCGAATCGGTCAAGAGCGTCATCGTTTTCAAGCGCACCGGCGGCGAGTGCAACATGGTCGCCGGCCGCGACGAGTGGCTCCACGACGTCGTCGCCAGCCAGCCGGAAACCTGCGAGCCCGAGTGGGTCGAGGCCGAGCATCCGCTCTTCCTCCTCTATACCTCCGGCTCCACCGGCAAGCCGAAGGGCGTCCAGCATTCCACCGGCGGCTACCTGCTCCACGCCATCCTGACCATGAAGTACACCTTCGACATCAAGCCGCAGGATACCTTCTGGTGTACCGCCGACATCGGCTGGGTGACCGGTCACACCTACATCACCTACGGCCCCCTGGCCTGCGGCGCCACCGAAGTGGTCTTCGAAGGCGTGCCCACCTATCCGGACGCCGGCCGCTTCTGGAAGATGATCCAGGACCACAAGGTCAACATCTTCTACACGGCTCCCACCGCCATCCGCTCCCTCATCAAGGCAGCCGACACCACCCCGGCGGTGCATCCGAAGAACTACAACCTGTCTTCCCTGCGCATCCTCGGTTCCGTGGGCGAACCCATCAACCCGGCGGCCTGGCAGTGGTACTACGACAACGTCGGCGGCGGCCGCTGCCCCATCGTCGATACCTTCTGGCAGACCGAGACCGGCGGCCACATGATCACCCCGCTGCCGGGTGCCACCCCGCTGGTGCCGGGCTCCTGCACGCTGCCCTTCCCGGGTATCCAGGCCGCCGTGGTCGATGAGACCGGTGCCGACGTGCCCTGGGGCCAGGGCGGCATCCTGGTGGTCAAGAAGCCTTGGCCGTCCATGATCCGGACCATTTACGGCGATGCCGAGCGTTTCAAGAAGTCCTACTATCCGGAAGACCTCGGCGGCCGGCTCTACCTGGCTGGCGACGGCGCCATCCGCGACGCCAAGACCGGCTACTTCACCATCACCGGCCGTATCGACGACGTGCTGAACGTTTCCGGTCACCGCATGGGCACCATGGAAATCGAATCCGCCCTGGTCGCCAACCCGCTGGTGGCGGAAGCTGCCGTGGTCGGCCGTCCGGACGAAGTGACCGGCGAAGCGATCTGCGCCTTCGTGGTCCTGAAGGGCAAGCGTCCGAGCGGCGACGAGGCGAAGAAGATGGTCAAGGAGCTGGCGGACTGGGTGGGCAAGGAAATCGGCCCCATCGCCAAGCCCAAGGACATCCGCTTCGGCGAGAACCTGCCCAAGACCCGTTCCGGCAAGATCATGCGCCGCCTGCTCCGTTCCCTGGCCAAGGGCGAGGAAGTCACTCAGGATACGTCCACCCTTGAGAACCCGGCCATCCTCGAGCAGCTCAAGCACTCGGCCTGAGGGCGATAACGGATATGGGGCCGGCGACCTTGCCGCGCCGGTCCCCGTTGCATAGAAGGGCAAGGAGGAGACAAATGGTCGCTCTCGAGGCGACCGCATGGGCGGCGTTCAAGACCGCATGACAACGGCTGGCACGCGGAGCGTGCCGGCCGTTTTTTATTTTTGGGGGAAATCGCTTTGTTCAAGCGCAGCAGTCCGAACCGGCAGCGGCTCGCAGCCTTGGCCCTGCTCGGCGCTCCGCTCCTGAGTTATCCGCTGCTGGCCTTGCCCGAGGGGCAGATGAACGGTATACCGGACGTCTTTCTCTATCTCTTCGGCGTCTGGGGCGGGCTGATCGGGCTGGCGGCCTGGGTGGCCGAACATCGGGGCAAATGACTTCCAGCTGGCTCGTCGCACTCCTGTCCACGGCCTATCTCGGTCTCCTTTTCGCCATCGCCCGTTTCGGCGATGCCCGGGCCGACGCCGGCAAGTCGATCATTTCCGCCAATGTCTATGCCCTTTCCCTGGCGGTGTATTGCACCTCCTGGACTTTCTTCGGCAGTGTCGGCCGCGCCACTTCCGGGGGGCTTTCCTTCCTCACCATCTACATCGGCCCGACCCTGATGATCCTGTGCGTCTCGGTCATCGTGAAGATGGTCCGGATCAGCAAGCGCCAGCGCATCACTTCCATCGCCGATTTCATCGCTTCCCGCTACGGCAAGAGCCAGTTCCTGGCTGGCCTGGTGACCGTCATCGCCGTCATCGGCGTGGTGCCCTACATCGCCCTCCAGCTGAAGGCCATCTCGGCCAGCCTCGATGTCCTCTTCCAGCAGGCGGTGGAAGCCAGCGAGCCCTGGTGGCTGGATTCCACCTTCGCCATCGCCGCCGTCCTGGCGGTTTTCACCATCCTGTTCGGCACCCGGCACCTGGACGCCACCGAGCGCCATGAGGGCATGGTGGCCGCCGTGGCCTTCGATTCGGTGGTGAAGCTGGCGGCCTTCGTGGCGGTGGGGCTGTTCGTCACCTACGGCCTTTTCGGCGGCATGTCCGACATTTTCCAGCGGGCGGCCGCGACCCCGGAGCTTACGCGCCTGCTGGGCCTCGACCATGGCCGGCCCGAGACGTGGACCTCCCTGGTCCTGGTTTCGGGCCTCGCCATCCTCTTCCTGCCCCGCCAGTTCCAGATCATGGTGGTGGAGAACGTCGATGAGGGGCACCTGCGCCGGGCGGTCTGGCTTTTCCCCCTTTACCTGCTGCTCATCAACATCTTCGTGCTGCCCCTGGCCATCGGTGGGCTGCTGCACTTCGCCGGGCGGCCGGTCAACCCGGATACCTTCGTCCTGACCCTGCCCCTCGCCCAGGGGGCCGAAGGCCTGGCCGTGTTTGCCTTCATCGGGGGACTGTCCGCCGCCACCGGCATGGTCATCGTCGAAACCATCGCCCTGTCCACCATGGTCTGCAATGACCTGGTGATGCCCTGGCTGCTGCGCCTGCAGAGTTTCCCTCTATCGGAACGCCAGGACCTGTCAGGCATCCTGCTGGGCATCCGGCGGGGTGCCATCGCCCTCATCCTGCTCCTGGGCTATGCCTATTTCCGTGCCGCCGGGGAGGCCTACGCCCTGGTCGGCATCGGGCTCATTTCCTTCGCGGCGGTGGCGCAATTCGCCCCCGCCATGTTCGGCGGCATGTACTGGAAAGCGGGCACCCGCGCCGGCGCCATCGGCGGGCTGCTGGGCGGCTTTGCCGTCTGGCTCTACACCCTCCTGCTGCCGTCCTTCGCCAAGTCGGGCTGGATCGGCAGCGCTTTTGTGGAGGAGGGGCTCTTCGGCTGGCCCTGGCTCAAGGCCCAGGCGCTGTTCGGCCTGAGCGGCCTGGACGAGATCTCCCACTGCCTGTTCTGGAGCCTGTTCGCCAATATCGGGCTCTATGTCGCCGTGTCGCTGCTTTCCCGCCCCGGCGTCGTGGAGGCCAGCCAGGCGGAGCGTTTTGTCGACATCCTGCGCTACGACCACCCTGCGGCGGAAGCGCGCCTGTGGCGGGGCAGGGCTTCGGTGGAGGGGCTGGTGGGCCTGCTCGAGCGCTTTCTCGGCCCGGCCCGGGCCCGGCAGCAGCTGGCCGCCTATGCCGCCAGCCGGAAGGTGAGCGACTGGCGGCGCATCGCCGCCGATGCCCAGTTCGTCCATTTCGCCGAAACCCAGCTGGCGGGGGCCATTGGCTCCGCCAGCGCACGGGTCATGGTGAGTTCGGCGGTGGAGGAGGAGCCCCTGGGGCTGGAAGAGGTCCTCGACATCCTGGACGAAGCTTCCCAGGTACGGGCCTATAGCCGGGAGCTGGAAAGGAAGTCCGGGGAGCTGGAGGCGGCCACGGCCGAGTTGCGCAGTGCCAACGAGCGGCTGCTCGAACTGGATCGGCTCAAGGACGATTTCGTGTCGACGGTGACCCACGAGCTGCGCACGCCCCTGACATCGATCCTGGCCCTGTCGGAAATGCTCCACGACGATCCCGAGATCGAACTTTCCGACCGCATGCGTTTTCTCGGTATCATCGTGGCTGAAGGGGAGCGGCTGACGCGGCTGATCAACCAGATCCTCGACCTTGCCAAGCTGGAGTCGAAGCAGGCGGAATGGACCAGCGGGGAAGTGGATATCGCCGAGGTGGTGCGGGAATCGGCCGGCTCCCTGGGGAGGCTCTTCCAGGACAGGCGGGTGGCTTTATCCACCGAGCTGCCCGACGGCGGCCCCCTGGTGGTGCTGGCCGACCGGGACCGGCTGATGCAGGTCATGATCAATCTCCTGTCGAACGCGGTGAAGTTCGTGCCGCCGGGCGATGGGCGGGTCCGGGTGGCGATGACAAAGGAGGCGGAAGACGTCCGCGTCGAGGTCGCCGACAACGGGCCCGGGCTCGGGGCCGGCGAGGCCGAAGTCGTATTCGAGAAATTCCGGCAGGGTGGCGACACCCTGACCGGCAAACCCCAGGGAACCGGCCTGGGATTGCCCATCAGCCGCCGGATCGTGGAACATTTCGGCGGGCGGCTGTGGGTGGAAAGCCGGCCCGGCCAGGGCGCCACCTTTATTTTCACGGTGCCGCTGCCGAGACAAAAAACCTAGAAAGAGGAGGAGAAAATGACCTACAAGATCCTGATTGCCGATGACGAACCCAACATCGTGATTTCCCTGGAGTTCCTGATGAAAAAGGAGGGCTTCCAGGTAGCCGTCGCCAATGACGGCGAAGACGCCCTGGACAAGGTCGGCAGCTTCGCACCGGATCTTCTGCTGCTCGACGTCATGATGCCCAAGAAATCCGGGTTCGAGGTCTGCGAGGCCTTGCGGGCCGATCCTTCCCTGGCCGGGCTGCGCATCATCATGCTGACCGCCAAGGGGCGCCAGACCGAGGTGGCCAAGGGGCTCGCCATCGGGGCCGACGCCTACATCACCAAGCCCTTTTCCACCAAGGAACTCGTGGCCAAGGTAAGGAGCATGCTGGAATCGGTCTGATCGGTTATTTTCCGGCGGCGCTGCCATTCCGCTCCTTCCCATTTCCCATCTCCCTACAGGCATGAAAGCCAAATACCGTTTCCTGGTCGCCATCGTCATCCTCGGGCTCCTGATGACCGGCCCCTTCCTGGTCACTTCCCTTCTGGTCTGGCTGGACATGGGCGAAGCCGAGCGGGCCATGCTCACCCAGCTGCTGCTGTCGCGCCTGCCCATCGGCACCCTGCTGACCATCGTCGGCTTCGCCATCGGGGTCGGGGTCCTGCATCGCCTCTTCAAGCAGTATGTCGAGGGCCTTCTGCGCATGGCCGAGACCCTGCGACTCATGCTGGGCGCCAACCGCAACTTCCGGGTGACGCCGGAGGGGCCGCCGGAAGTGCAGCAGCTGGCCCGGGCCGCCAACGACCTCGCCCAGCAGCGGGACGAGCTGATGGACGACGTGGACGCCCAGATCGCCCGGGCCAAGGCTTCGGTGGAGGAAGAAAAGAACCGGCTGGCCGCCCTCATGTCGGAGCTGGCCCAGGCGGTGGTGGTGTGCAACCTGGATGGCCGCATCCTCCTCTACAACAACCGGGCGCGGCTGCAGTTCAAGGCCCTGGCCCAGGGGCCCATGTCGGTGGCGGGGGGAACCCTCATCGGCCTCGGGCGCTCCATTTTCTCCATCCTGGAAAAGAGCCAGGTGAGCCATGCCCTGGACGTCATCGGCCAGCGTATCGCCCGGGGCCGGACGGCCATGGCCAATTTCATCACCACCGCCCGGGGCGGGCAGTTGCTGCGGGTGCAGATGGTGCCGGTGCTGGCAGGGCATGGCGACGGGGACGGCGAGTCCCGGTTCTCCGGCTACGTCCTGTCGGTGGAAAATATCACCCGCAGCCTGGAGCAGGGGGCGCAACGGGACCAGGTCATGCATTCCCTCACCGAGGGCAGCCGCTCCTCCCTGGGCAACATCCGGGCAGCGGTCGCCAACCTCATGGATTATCCGGAGATGGAAAGCGAGCTGCGGGAGCGCTTTGTCCGCATCATCGAGGAAGAGGCGAGCGGCATGAGCCAGCGCCTCGATCGCACCATGGCCGAATTCTCCGACACGCTCAAGACGCGCTGGCCCCTGGAGGACGTGCTGGGCATCGACATCATCGCCGCCGCCCAGCGCCGCATCGACGACCGGCTGCAGCTGCCCAGCAAGACCGAGGAGCTGGACGACGGCCTGTGGATCAAGGCCGACAGTTTCTCCCTGGTTTTTGCCATCGCTTTCCTCGCCTCCCGCCTGCAGGACCATTACGGCATCCGCGAGCTCCGCTTCCGGCTCCTCTCCGAGGGCCGGCTCGCCTACCTGGACGTGATCTGGGCCGGGCCGGCCATGTCGTCGGAAACCTTCTACACCTGGGAACTGGAGCCCATGCACATCAACGGCGACAGCATGCCCCTGACCCTGCGGGAGGTGGTGGATCGCCACGGGGGCGAAGTCTGGTACCAGCGGGAGAAGGCGGCGCACCGGGCCTATTTCCGCTTCGTCCTGCCCATGGCCATGCCGGGCCTGGAGGAGGTCGAACAGGGAGAACGGGAGCGCAGCGGCGGCCGGCCGGAGTACTATGACTTTGACCTCTTCAGTTTCCAGGAAGGCTCCATCGATCTGGACCGCAAGCTGAGCGACCTGGCCTATACGGTCTTCGACACCGAAACCACCGGCCTCGAACCCTCCGCCGGCGACGAGATCATCCAGATCGGCGCCGCCCGCATCGTCAACAACCGCCTCCTGCGGCATGAGGTCTTCAACCAGCTGGTGGACCCGGAGCGGCCCCTGCGGCCCGAGGGCATCCCCATCCACGGCATCACCGAGGACATGGTGCGGGGGCAGCCCACCATCGACGTGGTTCTCCCGGCCTTCCACGAGTTCTGCGAGGACACCGTGCTTATCGCCCACAATGCCGCCTTCGACATGCGCTTCCTGCAACTGAAGGAGGAAAGAACCGGGATCCGTTTCGGCCAGCCGGTGCTGGATACCCTGCTGCTTTCGGCGGTGGCCCATCCCAATCAGGAGTCCCATCGGCTCGATGCCATCGCCGAGCGCCTGGGGGTCGTGATCGAATCCCGCCATAACGCCCTGGACGACGCCCTGGGAACGGCCGAAGTCTTCCTCAAGCTGGTGCCCCTCCTGGCCGACATGGGCATCGTGACCCTGCGCCAGGCACTGGAAGCCTCCGAAAAAACCTATTACGCCCGGATCAAGTACTGATGCAGGCCGAAATCCACTGCCGCGAGCTATTGGCCCTGGCCGCCCAGGCCGGCCGGACCGGCGGCGTGGACGGGCTGGCCGAGGTCGCAGCGGCGGGCCGCCGGTTCTGCGCCGGACTGGTGGGCGGGGAGACGAGCGGCGCCTGGCTGGCGCGCACCCTGTCCGAACTCAACGACCAGGTAGTGAAGCGCGTCATCCAGCTGACCGCCGCCGAGCATCGCCTGCCATCGGTCCCCTGGTGCTGGCTGGCCCTGGGGTCCGAGGGGCGCTTCGAGCAGACCTTCATCACCGACCAGGACAACGGCCTCGTCTTCAGCGCTGCCGACCAGCGGGAGGCCGATGCTCTGCGGGAACTCTTCCTGCCCTTTGCCGCTGCCGTCAATGAGCGCCTCGATCGCTGCGGCTTTGCCTTCTGCGGCGGCGACGTCATGGCGAGAAACCCCAAGTGGTGCCTGTCCCTGGACGAATGGCGGTGGCGATTCAGCGAATGGGTGCGCCGGCCGGAACCCATGGCCCTGATGCACGCCACCATCTTTTTCGATTTCCGCACCCTCTGGGGTGAGGAGCAGTTGGGTAGGACGCTGCGCAGGTATCTCCTGGGACTGACCCGGAGCACGCCCGCTTTCCTCCATCTGATGGCTGCCAATGCACTGCAGTCCCAGCCGCCCTTGGGCTTTCTCGGCGAAGTGGTGGGCGGGGAGGAGGGGGGCGGAGTGGATCTCAAGAAATCCGGAGCCCGCATCTTCGTCGATGCGGCGCGCATTTTCGCCCTGGCCCATGGCATCGAGCCGGTGGATACGGCGGGGCGCCTGGCGGGTGCCGGCAGGGCGGCCGGGCTGCAGGACGACGAGGTGGCCGCGGCCATCGACGCCTTTTCCCACCTGCTGCGCCTGCGCCTCCATCGGCAGGCCGAGGCCCTGGCGGCGGGAGGGCTTGTCGACCACCAGGTCGATCCGGGGAGGCTGCACGAACTGGATCGGGTCATCCTGCGGGAATGCCTGAGGCAGGCGAAGCGGCTCCAGCAACGGCTCAAGTTAAACTACGCCCTGTAGAAGGGGCATCCAACGCGAGGTGCGATCGTGACCATAGAACAAGAAGGAATCCGGCAGGCAGAGAGCGGTTTGCGCCAGGAAGGGCGGCGGCGCGTCGCTCGGGTGGCGGTGGAGTTTCTCCGCAAGCATGCGCCCTTCAACCGCATGCAGAGCGAGGCGCTCGCCTTCCTGGCCGAGCGGGCCCAGGTGGCCTTCTATCCCAAGGACACCGAGATCGTCGATCCCGAAGCGGGGCCGGTGACCCATTTCTACATTGTCGAACGGGGCAAGGTCCTGTCCAAGCAGGCCGGCGAAGTGGCAGTCACCGAGCGCTACGCCCTCACCCTGGGGCCGGGGGAGAGCTTCCCCATCGGCGCGGTCACCGCCCAGCGTGCTTCCACCAATGGCTACACGGCCCTGGAGGATACCTTCTGCTACCAGCTGCCGGCCGATGACTTCATGGTGCTGATGACCATGAGCCCGGAATTCAACCTCTTCTGCACCCAGTACATCGCCAGCCTCCTCAACCAGTCCCGGCAGCAGTTGCAGACCCAGTTCGCCCAGCGGGCCAGTGAGCAGCAGACCCTCAATTCGCCCCTCTCCGGCATCGGTGCCCGCTCGCCGGTGACGGTGAGCCCGGAAACTCCCATCCGGGCGGCACTGGAGACCATGTCCAAGGCCCGGGTCGGGTCCCTGGTGGTGGCGGGCGAGGACCGGAAGCCGGTGGGTATCTTCACCCAGTCCGACCTCCTCGACCGGGTGGTCCTGGCGGACAAGCCCCAGTCGGAACCCATTGCGGAGGTCATGTCCACCCGCCCCTTCACCCTGGAGGAGCACGCCACCGCCTACGATGCCATGCTGGCCATGGCCACCCATAGCATTCGCCATGTGCTGGTGGTCACCGCCGAAGGGCAGCTCTCGGGCGTGGTCTCCGAGCGGGACCTCTTCGCCCTCCAGCGCATCGGCGTGCGGCAGATCCGCCAGGCCATCGAAACGGCGCCGGACATCGGGTTGCTCCAGCAGTCGGCCGCGGACGTCCGCCAGCTGGCTTTCAACATGCTGGCCCAGGGGCTGGGGTCCGAGCAGCTCACCCAGTTCATCTCGGCCCTCAACGACGCCCTGTCGCGGCGCATCGTCGAGCTCAATCTAGGCCGCCATGACCTGGAGGGCATCGACTGGTGCTGGCTGGCCTTCGGTTCGGAAGGCCGCGACGAGCAGACCTTCAGCACCGACCAGGACAACGGGATCATCTTCCTGTGCGACGACTTCCAGGACCGGGAGATGCTCAAGCTGCGCCTGCTGGCCTTCGCCAAGGACGTGAACCAGGACCTGGACCGCTGCGGCTTTCCGCTCTGCAAGGGCAACATCATGGCGAGCAATCCCCAGTGGTGCCTGACCCTGGAAGAGTGGCAGGAACAATTCGCCGACTGGATCCGCCGGCCGAATCCGGAGGCCCTCCTCAACGCCACCATCTTCTTCGATTTCCGCCCCCTCTACGGCAAGGTGGACCTGGCGGCCCGCCTGCGCCGCCACCTGCTCTCCATGGCGACGGGGCAGCCCATGTTCCTGCGCGCCATGGCCCATAATGCCCTCGACGTGGCGCCGCCCCTGGGAACCTTCCGGGATTTCCTCACCGACCTCGACCCGGAGCATCCCGGCAGGATCGACCTCAAGAAATACGGTTCCCGGATCTTTGTCGATGTGGCCCGCATCTATGCCCTGGCCGCCGGGGTGCACAACACCAATTCGGTGCAGCGCCTGCGTTTCGCTTCCCAGCGCCTGAATATCCGGGCCGAGGAGATCAACGCCGTGGTCGAGGCCATGGACTTCATCCAGCTCCTGCGCCTGCGGCACCAGTACCTCGAAGGCGAACCCGGGCGCCAAGGCGACAACCTCATCAATCCGGATGACCTCAACGAGCTGGACCGCCGCATCCTGAAGGAATCGTTCCGCCAGGCCCGCAAGCTCCAGACCCGGTTGAAGCTCGACTATCAGGTGGGGTAAGCCATGCGCAAACTGAAGAAGCTCCTGTTCGGCAGCTCCGACAATCCCCGCGCCGATCTTGCCGACGACGTGCGGGAAGCTGTGGAAAGCTGGCGCCAGCTGGCCGCTCCCGACCTCGATCAGCCCCATTTCCTCACCCGCTACGTGGTGACCGATGTGGCCACCGCCGGCCTCGACAGCGAGCGGGACGCGGTTCTCGGCATCGCCGGGCTGGGGCTGGGACGGGGGGGCGTCATGATGCCCGGCGACGTTTCCGTCCTCGATCTCCCGGCGGCGGGGACGGCCGGGAAGGATGGGCTGGATCGGCAATTGGCGGCTTTCCTGCTGTTCGCCGGCCGCGGCCCCCTGGTGACCTATCAATCACCCTTCGTGGGCGCCTTCCTGGGGCGCCTGTTCGAGGAGCGCCTGGGGTTCCGTTTCCAGCCCGAGTGGATCGATCTGGCCTGGCTGCTGCCGGACCTCTTCAAGGAGAAGATCGACGGCGTGGTGCCCATGGATGCCTGGCTGGAGGTCTTCGGCATCGAGATCCCGGGCCGTTGCGATGCCCTGGCGGATTCCCTCGCCATCGCCCGCCTGCTGCAGGTGGCATTGCCCCGGGCCGTCCAGCGCGGCGCCGACACCCCGGGCAAGCTCATGGACATCGGTCGCGCCCGCCGCTGGCTGCGTTCTGGCGGCTGAAGCACCATGTCTTTCCGGATGACCCGACTGCACCGCTACTACGGCCTCTACACGGCCGGCTTCGTCCTCCTGGTCATCGCCCTGGCCGTGCTCGAGGAGCATGGGATGCCGGCCCGCTGGATCGGCTACGCCTTCCTGTTCTTCACCATCGCCATGTATGCCTTCATCGGCATCATGAGCCGGACCTCGGACGTGTCCGAATATTACGTCGCCGGCCGCCGCATCCCGGCCATGTTCAACGGCATGGCCACCGGCGCCGACTGGATGAGCGCCGCCTCCTTCATCGGGTTGGCCGGCACCCTGTATCTTTCCGGCTACCAGGGGCTCGCCTACGTGCTGGGGTGGACGGGAGGCTTCGTCCTGGTGGCCCTGCTGCTGGCCCCTTATCTGCGCCGTTTCGGGGAATACACCATCCCGGACTTCCTCGGCGCCCGCTACGGCGGCAATACCGTCCGGCTGGTGGGGGTGGCGGCGGCGATCCTCGCGTCCTTCGTGTACGTGGTGGCCCAGATCTACGGCGTCGGCGTCATCACCAGCCGATTCGTCAGCCTGCAGTTCGAGATCGGCGTCTTCGTCGGCCTGGCGGGCATCCTGGTGTGCTCCTTCCTGGGGGGCATGCGGGCGGTGACGTGGACCCAGGTGGCCCAGTACGTCATCCTCATCATCGCCTACATCACCCCGGTGGCCATCCTGTCCTACAAGGTGACCGGGGTGCCGGTGCCCCAGCTGGTCTATGGGCAGGTGCTGCAGGAGGTGACCCGCCTGGAGAACAAGCTCTTCGACTTGCCCCAGGAGGTCGAAGCCCGCCACCTGTTCCAGGTGCGGGCGGAGATGTATGCCGAGAAAATCGTCCGCCTGCCCCATTCCCTGAATGAGGAGCGCCAAGTCCTCGCCGAGCGCATCAACCAGCTCAAGGCGAGCGATGCCCAGATGAAGGATATCGTCGCCGTCGAGCGCCAGCGGCGGGATCTGCCCCACGACGTGGACCAGGCCCGGATCCGCTGGGAATCCCTCATGTTCGCCTCCGCCGCCCGGGCGTCGCCTCCCACCCACCACGCCGAGGCCTTCCCTGCCGACAGCCCCGACAAGCGCTGGCAGTTGCAGGTCAATTTCCTGACTCTGGTGTTCTGCCTGACCATCGGCACGGCGGCGCTGCCCCATGTCCTGATGCGGTACTACACCACGCCGACGGTCAAGGAGGCCCGGGATTCGGTTTTCTGGTCCCTCTGCTTCATCCTGCTGCTCTACGTGACGGCGCCGGCCTACGCGGTGTTCGCCAAATACGAGGTTTTCACCCACCTGGCGGAGATTCCCATCGCCAAACTGCCGGGCTGGGTGGCAGCCTGGGGCAAGGTCGGCCTCATCACCATCGAGGACATCAACGGGGATGGCATATTGCAGCTCGCCGAGCTGACCCTCAATCCGGACGTGATCGTGCTCGCCACGCCGGAAATCGCCGGCATGCCCTATGTGATCTCCGGACTGGTGGCGGCCGGCGCCTTGGCGGCGGCCCTGTCCACCGCCGACGGGCTGCTGCTGACCATCGCCGGCTCCCTGTCCCACGACGTCTACTATCGCATCATGCAGCCCCAGGCTTCGGCCCAGCTGCGTCTGGTCATCTCCAAGTCCGTCTTACTGCTCACCGCTGTCCTCGCCGCCATGCTGGCCGCCCAGAAGCCGGGGACCATCCTCTCCATGGTGGCCTGGGCGTTTTCCATTGCGGCGTCAGCCTTTTTCCCGGCCCTGGTGCTGGGCATCTTCTGGAAACGGGCCAATCGGCAGGGGGCCGTGGCCGGCATGCTGGTCGGACTGTGCCTGACCCTCTACTACCTGGTGCGTGTCGAATTCGACAGCATTCCCTGGTTGGGCATCGGCGGTCTGCAGATGGAACCCTGGTTCGGGATCCAATCCACATCGGCCGGGGTCTTCGGCGTGGTGGCGGGCGCTGCCACCATCGTCCTGGTCAGCCTGGCGACCAGCGCGCCGCCCCTCGAGATCCAACAGTTCGTCGAGCGCATCCGTTCGGCACGACCGCGGAGATAAAAGCCATGCCTGCCCGTGAGGAATACTGGCGCCGGACCCGGCGCCTTACCTTGATGCTTCTGGTGGTCTGGGTGCTGGTGACCTATGTCGTCAGCTGGTTCGCCCGGGACCTGAACAGTGTCGTCGTGCTGGGCTTCCCCCTGGGGTTCTACATGGCAGCCCAGGGCAGCCTGTTCGTCTATGTGGCCATCGTCTGGTATTACTGCCGCGCCATGAACCGCCTGGATGGGGAGTTCAAGGTGGACGGCAACTGAGGGCCGGCGGGATGCTTTTCGTGCTCGGCGCCCTGCGCGCCGTGATCGAGCTGATCGGCCTCTGCCTCCTGGGGCAGGGCGTTCTCCATCTGGTGGCCGGAACCCGGTCAGGATGCAACCCGATCTACCGCCTGTTTTCCCTGCTCACCGCGCCGCCGCGGCATCTGGTGCGCGCCATGGCTCCATCCTTCGTTTCCGGCCGCATGATTCCGCTATTGACTTTCATGCTGCTATTTTTTTTGTGGATCGGATTGGCGTGGATGCGAACTTTCGTTTGACCATTGGCAATGTTCTGCTACAATGCGCGCCTTCCCGGAGAGGTGGATGAGCGGTTTAAGTCGCACGCCTGGAAAGCGTGTTTAGGGTAATACCCTAACGCGGGTTCGAATCCCGCCCTCTCCGCCAGGATTCGAAAGAAAAAGCGCCCTTCGGGGCGCTTTTTTGTTTTACCCCCCAATAAACCCCCCAATACGACAAGCGATTGGATGGTACAGGGTGGTAGATCAATAGACGGGTCTTCTTGTCCTGCTGCGAAATGCGGCGACTACGTTCCGGTACTCCTGAGAGTGCGCCTAGCGATTCCTAGACGCCCGCTGTTGATTTGCACTTAAAACTGACCCACCGGGGGTGCGGCGAAAAACTTGGACTGGTTTAAGTTGTAATTCCAAGGCTTGCCCGGTACTCCATTGGGCTGAGCGATCCCAGGGAAACCTTGATCCGTTTTTCGTTATACCAGCGGATATACGCA
>Ga0316605_10000140_pt1 | contig 67679 bp, 33 predicted proteins | sample OWC_soil_day20_n_FD_207666 | JGI IMG/M metagenome (GOLD analysis project Ga0316605, IMG submission 207666) | Wetland soil microbial communities from Old Woman Creek delta, Ohio, United States - OWC_soil_day20_noCT | ecosystem: Environmental > Terrestrial > Soil > Wetlands | place: USA: Ohio...
ATTCCGTGCTCAATCACGTGAACCAGGAAGGCATCAACATCATGACCCTGGAAGATCCGGTCGAATATCCGATGACCATGATCCGCCAGACCTCCGTTGCCGAAGCCGCCAAGCTCGACTTCGCCAACGGTATCCGCTCCATGATGCGGCAAGACCCGGACGTGATTCTGGTCGGCGAAATCCGCGACGCGGAAACCGCCGAAATGGCCTTCCGCGCCGCCATGACCGGCCACCAGGTGTTTTCCACCCTGCACACCAACTCCGCCATCGGCGCCATTCCACGCCTGCTCGACATCGGCATCCTGCCCGACATCATGGCCGGCAACATCATCGGCGTCATCGCCCAGCGTCTGGTGCGCAAGCTGTGCCCCCACTGCCGCAAGCCCTACCCCGCCGAACCTCACGAGCAACGCCTGCTCGGCGCCGCCAACGCCATGCCGCCGCCAGTGCTTTACCGCGCCGCCGGCTGCGAATATTGCGACTACCAGGGCTACAAGGGCCGACTGGCAATCATGGAGCTGCTGCGCCTCGATGCCGACCTCGACGAACTTATCGTCCGTCGCGGCACTGCCCGCGAAATGCGCAACATGGCCGTTAGCAAGGGCTTCCGCCCCCTGGCCGACGACGGCCTACGCCGGGTGCTGGACGGTTCCACCTCGATCGAGGAAGTGGCCCGTGTGGTTGACCTGACGGAGCGCATGTTGATGGACGCCGGCTAATGGCCCTCTACGCCTACAAGGCCATGAACCCCACCGGCCGCATAGTATTTGGCCGCATGGACGCCATCAACCCGGTCGATCTCGAAATGCGCTTGAAGCGCATGGACCTGGACTTCATCAATGCCAGCCCGGTCAAGCAGGGCGGCATGTTCGGCGGCGTCAAGATACCGCGCCGGGAGCTCATCAACTTCTGCTTCCACCTCGAACAGCTCACCCGCGCCGGCGTTCCGATTCTCGAAGGCCTCACCGACCTGCGCGACAGTCTGGAAAATCCGCGCTTCCGTGAAGTCATCGCCGGCATGATCGAAAGCATCGAGGGTGGCAAAACCCTGTCCCAAGCCATGGAAGAAAACCCCCGGGTCTTCGACGCCGTGTTCATCAGCCTCATCAAGTCCGGCGAAAACACTGGCAACCTCCAGGAAGTGCTGGCCAGCCTGGTGGAAACCCTCAAGTGGCAGGACGAACTCGCCGCCCACACCAAAAAGCTCATCATGTACCCAGCCTTTCTTGGCACCGTGGTGATGGGCGTCACCCTGTTCATGATGATCTACCTGGTGCCGAAGATGGCGGGCTTCATCAAAAACATGGGCCACGAGTTACCGATCCAGACCAAAATCCTCATCGCCACCTCCAACTTCTTCGTCAATTACTGGTTCGTGGTGCTGGGCGCGCCAGTGCTGATTGCCGGCCTCATCACCTTTCTGGTCAAGACCAACCCGGCCGCTCACTACCGCTTTGACGACATCAAGCTCAAGATTCCGGCCCTCGGCAGCATCCTGCGCAAAATCATTCTCTCGCGCTTTGCCGGCACCTTCGCCATGATGTACTCGTCGGGCATTTCCATTCTCGATTCGATCCGCGCCACCGAAAACGTGGTCGGAAACCTGGTCATCAAGGAAGGTCTGGAGCGGGTCGGCGAGATGATTGCCGACGGTCAGAACGTCACCATCGCGTTCCAGAACGTCGGGCTGTTTCCGCCCCTGGTGATTCGCATGCTGCGAGTGGGCGAGAACACCGGTGCGCTGGATACCGCCCTGATTAACGTCAGCTACTTCTACAATCGGGACGTCAAGGAATCCATCGAGCGCGTTCAAGCCATGATAGAGCCCGCCATGACCATGATCGTCGGCATCATTCTTGGCTGGGTCATGATTTCCGTGCTCGGCCCGATCTACGACGTCATCACCAAACTCAAGACTTAACGCTCATGATCCGGCAATCCCACCCACCGATGATGAAACACGCGACAAGCGGCATAAAGACCCGCCCCCTCCCATCCTCCCCCTCGCGGGGGAGGCTATCAGTTTGCTCGCTGCGCTCGATGTATCACGCGGCGCTCGTTTTTGTTGTTTCACGTTAACCCAAGAACTGCCCCGCGATGCCTGCCCGCCGCATACTCTTTCTCGATGCCTCCCGCCTCTCGGCCTTCCGCTGGTACGCCGGACAGCTCGCGGCCGAGGACAGCTTTGCCCCCGACGCGGCGGGGTTGGAAGCCTTTGCCGGCTATCTCCGGCAACATCGCGGCAGCCTGTTCTACCTTCTCGCCGACGTACCGGAAGAAGGTTTCCAGATTGAAGAAATTCCCTACGTCCAGGGCGCCGACCGCAGCCAGATCCTGAAGCGCAAGCTGGCCCAGTATTTTTACGGCTCCCCCTATTCCACGGCGGTGTCCCTCGGACGGCAGAAAGACGGCCGCCGCGACGAAAAAATACTCTTCGCCGCCCTGACCCGACCCCAGCATTTCGAGCCCTGGGTCAATACGCTCCACGAGTGTCAGTCGCAACTCGTCGGCATCTACTCCCTGCCCCTGCTGCTGCCGACCCTGACGGCGACGCAGACCAGCGGCGGCAACGGCGATGCCACCTTCCTGCTCATCACCTTCACCCGCGCCGGCCTGCGCCAGAGCCTGTTCGACAAGGGCCAGCTGCGCTTTTCCCGCCTCACCCCCCTGGCCACCGACAGCCAGGAAGAAATGGCGGTTTCCTGTGCCGTCGAAACCTCGAAGATTTACCAGTATCTCGCCGGCCAGCGCCTGATCGCACGCGGTACGCCGCTGGCGGTGAAGATTCTCGCTCACCCGACACAAACCCAGCTGCTGCAAGACCAATACCGCGAGACAGGCGAACTCAAGCTCCAGTTTCTCGACCTCATGGCGGAAGGCAACCGGGCCGGCCTCAAGACCTTCCCCGCCGATTCCCACGCCGAACTGCTGTTCATGCACCTGCTGGCGCGCAACACTCCCTCCCAGCAGATGGCGCCGGAAGAAAACCGCCACCACTACCGCGTCTGGCAGATCAAAACCGCGATCAAGACCGCCAGCATCATCGTCTTCACCGGTTGTGCCCTCTTCGCTGCGCGCCAGGGGCTCGAATCCTTCCGCCTCGATCAGCAAACCGGCGTCATCCGCGAACAGGCCACCGCCAACACCCAAAGCTACAACGCCGTACTCGGCACCCTGCCGAAAATCCCCATCAGCACCGACAATCTGCGCGCCCTGATCGGCCGTTACGACGCCCTTGGCTTGCGCGATGGCGGCCCCGCCCCGCTCTTCATCTCCCTTTCCCTCGCCCTCGACGAGTCGCCGCGCATCGAAGTCAGCGCCCTCGACTGGGCGCTTAGCGCTTCCGCCGACAGCAGCCCCGCCGGGCCAGGCAAGGGCGTGGCGGCACCCGGGCCTGCCGGTGGCAACACCAGGCCCTATGCAGTGACCGACTTCCACGGCCAGCTCCCGGTTGCCATGGCCAGCGACATGCGCGGCCAAATCGACTCGGTCAACGCCTTCGTCGAGCGCCTGAAAACCGATACCACCCTCCAGGTCAGGGTGCTCAACATGCCCATCGACACCCAGTCCGGCACCTCCCTCAAGGGCGGCAGCGATGTCTCGGCCAAGGTCGAGGCCCCCAAATTCTCCCTGCGCATCAGCCGCAAGCTCTGACATGAAACTCAGCGCCGCCGACCTCAAGCACATGCAATGGAGCCTCGCACTCCTGGTGGTTCTCACCCTCATCGGCGGCGGACTGGTGTTCCTGGCGCAAACCGCACTCCAAAAGGCGCAAATCGCCAACCGCCAAGCCATCAGCGAGCGCAACGCCACCCAGGGCAAGCTCTCCAGCGCCCGCGACGAAGAACGGGAAATCCGCGCCAAGATCGACCACTACAAAGAACTGCTCGAACGCGGCTACATCGGCCCCGAGCAACGCCTGGTGTGGGTCGAGGAAATCAAACGCATCAAGGAAGCCCGCAAGCTGATCGACATCCAGTACGAATTCCTGCCACAAAAGCCGGTGGACACCCTGTTGATCCCGGAAGGCGCCGTCGGCGGCGGTTATGAATTCCTCACCAGCACCATGAAGCTCCAGATGCAGTTGCTGCACGAGGATGACCTGCTCGGCTTCCTGCAAGACGTGAAGAAAAACATGCAGGCCTATGTGCTCACCCGCGACTGCCACATCGAACGCACCCCCGCCGGCAGCACACCGCAGCAGCGCGGCCCCCGGCCGCAACTGAAAGCCGACTGCACCCTGGAGTGGATCACCCTGAGGGCCAAAACATGAGCCGGTTTCCCCTGCCCCTCCTCGCCGCCGCCCTGCTCATCGCCGCAGGCTCTGCGATAGCCCAGCAAAGCGCCGCCACAAACCCGGCGCCGGCCCCGCAGGCCGCCGCCACGCCAACCGCGACACCCCAACCCCAGCACCTCGGCCGCCTGTTCATGACGCCCGAAATACGCTCCGCCCTGGAACGCCAGCGCCAGCTCAACATTCAGGAAGCCCAGACCCTCGAAGGCTCCACCATGACCCTCAACGGCGTCGTCACCCGCTCCTCAGGCCGCCGCACCGTATGGATCAACGGCCAGGCCCAGCACGACACCGCCGCCCCCAGCGGCGTCACCGCCACCACCGGGCCGCGCACTCCCGGCCGCGCCGTGCTTTCCTCCGGCGACGAAAGCCCGACCCAACTTGAAGTCGGCGAAACCGTGAATCGCGCCACCCACGAAAGAACCGACGGTCTCGGCGGCGGTCAGGTGAGCGTCAACAAGGGCCGCTCGCCGGCCAAGCGCTAGAGAAACACCATGGTCGCCCGAACTATGCGGCCTCGGCAAAGCGGTTACGCGATGATTGCGCTGATCGCAATCATCGCTGCCGGGATGCTCTACACCATAGTCCGAAGTCTTGATCGCGTGGAACTTGAGCAAAAGCGAATTCAAGACACCGCGATAGCTTTGACCATGGCAAGGCAAGCGCTAATCGGCTTTGCTGCAAGTGTTGCTCAACCCGTTTCGTGCCCTAACAGTGGAGATTGCAGTCGCCCTGGAGAACTACCGTGCCCGGATACGGTCAACGACGGCTCAGCACATTGTGGCACCGGATTCCTTGGTAGATTACCGGCGCAAGCCTTGGGGCTTCCTGATCTTCGAGACAGCGATGGGGAGAAACTTTGGTATGCGGTTTCTGCAAACTTTATAAATAGCCCTCGCCTTTTCCCACTCAACAGCGATACTCCCGGCACACTGACAATAGTCGACGCATCCGGCAATGCCATTGCTAGCGATGTCGTTGCCATCATCATTGCACCTGGCGCCCCGCTACAGAGGGAAGACAAATCCAGCATCCAGGCGCGTTCAGCCACATCTACTGACGCTGTCGAATATCTCGATATAGCTGGTGGAACTGATAACGCCGCCGCCACACCAACGAAATTTGTGGGTGGCCCAATACTGGCAGGAACAGGAACTCCGTCCCCTGTCATCGTCAATGACCAGATTACCTACATCACCCGGGCCGAGTTGATGGCAGCGGTAGAAAAGCGGGTAGTGAGGGACGTAATGAACTGCCTCGATAGTTATGGCAGTACCTTCGGCAATTACCCATGGCCCTCCCCAGTTTCAGCGACAGACTATTCTGGACTTCAAGGAGCGCTTTTTGGGCGAATCCCGGAGACACAGCCGGCACTTGGTGAATCGTTGCAGCAGCGAATTACCAGTACCCAAGCAGCACAAGACGCGTTGACCGCTCTCCAGGCTGACGTAAATGCTACTGTGGCTCAAAAATCAGCCGCTGCGGCCACGTTGGCCACAGAACTCACCGCACTGCGAGAAATCATATTGTCGGTCTATTACGCAAACAAGGAGATTCGCGACGCGGCCTACAACGCGAAATATTCTTCCTACAATCCAGGCTCAACATATATTGGATATTCACCCTACACGGCAACCTATACCGCTAAAGAAGCAGCTGATCGCTATGTCGCCAGCCAAACCAGCAGCCGAGAAGCTGCTGCAGTAACGAGCGCAGGTATCGCAATTACGCAGACCGATACCCTGGTGTCGAAAATTACAGCTGCGGGCATCGACTATTTCCCGCCCGTTCTCAGTGGCCGCCTCTCCAGTTTCTCGGCGCAGAGCACCACCTACAACACTAGGCAAGTCAGCTTTCTCTCGGCCAAGGTAGATTTTGATGCGGCGCTCGCGGACTTTACCGCATCACCCGACGCAACCACCGGCAACGCCCTCCTGACCAGTGCAATAAACCTTCGCTCCATGGCAGGTAGTCTGCGTTCGAGTGCAAACACCCTGCGTTCCAGTAGTACCACCTCCGGCCCCATCGCCAGACTCAGCCAACTCTATAGCCTGTCCTCTACACCTAACGTTGAGATAACTACAGCCCTAACCAACGCTGCGGCGGCAGCTACCCAAGCACGAACCGATATGGGAACCCTTTACACGCTGACAGGAACCGCCCGTAGCCAAGCGACAAACGCCCGAGACATGATAGACCTCTATCTAGCGGGATCAGCAACTAGCACCGATGTAGTCTTGAGTAGCAATTTGGCCTCCGCAGCGGCAGTTGCCGTATTCACCGCACCTGCGCCCGATGGCGCTCAGCGCCTAGCTGACGTTACAACCACCGCTACTACGTTGCTTTCTGTAATCAGCCAAAGTTGCGTCAATATTTCACCGACGGATTTACAAATACTAGCTAACCGGCTAAACCTGGCCAAAGTTGCTCTGGACAAAGAAATATCCGCCAACAACGCCAACGCCTTGTCATTGGCAGCAGCCAACCTGAAACAACTCTCTGATTCCATAACCACATCTTCCAGCATTGTCATCACTGCACGCAACGCACTATCCATCAGTGCTTCCAATGTCCAATCCAGCGCAGAAGCAGCGGCCTCATTGCCATCAGATTCGGCGTTTGATAATGCCTTGGCCGCCGCCGTAATCGCTGCTGCGGATGCAGCTACTCTAAAAGCAGCCATGCTTAGTAACGGCGACAACGTTGGGTTGGAATCCATCAAGGTACTGGGCACCGCACTGACTAACGCTAAGAACACCTTTTCAACGGCCGCCACCGTTGGCAACGCCACCACACTGAGCATTGCCGCCAAGAACTTGTACGACCTTGCAGACATTATTTACGTTGAGGGAAACAATATTGTCTTGATCTCCCTAGAGTCTTCGTCACCTGCATCAGCCTACGACTTAGCATCGTCCGCCAAGAGAAGCGCGGAAGATACAGTATCCAATCCAAGCAGCGCGGACATAAGCGCTGCCTTGACTGCTGCAGGCCAGGCGCTAAGTCGAACCAATACGTTGATGGGTGAAATATCTTCCGCCTCCGGCAGTGGCGTTATGCGATGGGGGGGGAGTTGCTACTGGCTGGAGTCCGATAGCAATTTCTGGTGGGCAAAGAATGAGTGGCGATCCATGGTCTTCTACCAAATCAGTGGCCAACCTGTGACAAGCTCACAAACCCTGTCCATTGATGGTGGCACCCAAATGGTTCGTCGAGTAATCCTTGGCGCTGGCGGCGCATTGAGCGGCCAATCGCGGCCTGGCTCAACAACTAGCCGATACCTGGAGGGTGCCAATACTCACGCTTCCCGAGATAGCAATGCAAGCAGTCCTGATGGTAATTTTGTAACCCACACGACGCCTGGAATACCCTTTAACGATGTACTGGCTTACTAAAGAGAATGTTGATGCTTGCCCTCCTACGTCATGTTCACTGGGGTTGTTGCAAGAGGGAAGCGGTGCCTATCACCAATGGTGGCGCCATATGAATTGGGCTTTTGAGCCGACTTGTCTCATCCCTAAACAGGCCAAGGACAAGGCTTCGGTTATGTCGAGCTACACTCATCTCCAATCTGACCCTCACCATATCCCCACCGCCCAGAACATCGTAATCAGCAACTTCAAACTGACTCGAAAATGACCAGGGAACTCCGATTTTCTCTTGACCAGATCAAGGATGAATTCAGGATTTGGACCCAGGCTGTCAAGCCAGAGCTGTCCCTGCCCGAGAACATCCTTGGCATTTGCGAGTATGGCGTTACCGAGGTCATCAACAATGTGATTGACCATGCCGGGGCAACAACGCTTTCGATTTCCGTTAACTCCACCCCGGAAGGCGTCGCCCTCGACATTAGCGACGATGGTGAGGGAATCTTTCACAAGCTCCGCACCTACTTTGGCTTTGACTCAGACCTGCATGCGCTGATCGAACTGGTCAAGGGAAAGCTCACCGTTGCGCCGGAGTTCCATAGCGGCGAAGGTCTTTTTTTCGCCAGCAAGATGTTTGACTGCTTTGTTATCGAGTCCGGCGAACTCACGGTCACATTCCGCGATGAGAGTTGTACTGTTGCCCTCGGCGCCCCCCGAAAAGGGACTCGTGTCCGGATGGAGATAACCAGTGCCAGTCCCCGCCGTGCGGAAGAAGTCTTTAGTCGTTATTGCGAAGCGGAATCCCTGAGTTTTTCCAAGACCCGTCTTGCCCTCTCGCTGGCGGCGCTTGAAGGTGGCCTGGTGTCGCGCTCGCAAGCCAAGCGCATCGCCGCCCGGCTGGAAAACTTCCGTGAAGTGGAACTGGACTTCACTGATGTAGCCAGCGCCGGACAAGGCTTCATTGACGAGCTATTCCGCGTCTGGCCGCTGAGTCACCCGCAGACCAGTTTGATCCCTACCCATGCCAATGAAAAAGTGTCGGCCATGTTGAGTCACGTGCGTACACGATCCGACCTTCCCCAGCCCGACATCCGCCCACAATCAAAGGGCTTCACGCTTACCGAACTCGCCGTGGTGCTGGTGATCGTTTCGCTGCTGATTGGCGGCATGCTGATTCCCCTGAGTACGCAAACTGACATGCGCAGTGTCGATGAGACGCAGAAATCGCTTAGCGACATTCGGGAGGCCTTGTTAGGTTTCGCCATTTCCAACGGTCGTCTTCCCTGCCCGGCGGATGTGACAAAAATTACTGGGGTCGATGCCGACGCGGGAAGCGAGAGTAAAACCGTAACAGGATGCAATAGCACAGCGGGGGCACTTCCCTGGTCCACCTTGGGGGTCAGTGAAACGGATGCCTGGGGCCATCGCTACTCTTATCGGGTCACGTTGGAATTTGCCCGGGAGATCGGGCAAACTTCCTTTTCCGGTTGCCCCTCAGGGCAACCATCGTCAAACCCACAATTTGCCGCATTTGCCCTTTGCTCTCAAGGGGACACGACGATCCGGGATGGGGTTAGCATCATCGCCACCAATCTACCAGCAGTTGTGGTGTCCCATGGGAAGAATGGCAACGGTGCATATGTAAACCTAACGACTGAAGTTCGCCAACTTGATACTGGAAGTGATGCCGACGAATTGGACAATCAACTAACTGGGGGCGGTACAACCATGGCCAACGCGCAGTTTGTTAGCAAGACGCCTACACCGACGTTTGACGATCAGGTAATTTGGCTTTCCCCCAATATCCTCTTCAACCGGATGATTACCGCCGGCAAACTTCCTTGATTCCTTGACCGCTCCACCCTCTTCCTGAGACACTTGCCGGAAGATTATGCGTTTGCGTTAGCCAAACTCCCTTTCTTCCCGTGCCCTTAGAGACCAGCTCCCCTTCGACTTCCTCCCAATCCTTCATGGAGCGCCTGCGCAATGCGGGCATTGAGCCATCGGACGGGGAAGATTTGCGCCTTAACAAGGCGCTGCTGGTATTCGCCACCGGCCTCATCAGCATCGCCTCCATGCTCTGGCTGGCGCTCTACTGGGCCATGGGGCCGCAGCTTTCCTCCACCTATCCGCTGATCTTCCAGTTTCTGCTGGCGATCAATGTGCTGCTTTACATCAAGACGCGGAATTTTGATTTCTTCCGCCTCAGCCAGTTGGCCCTGTTCCTGTTTGTGCCCTTTGCCATTCAGTGGAGCATCGGCAACTTCATTACCGCCAGCGGGGTCATTCTTTGGGGTTTGCTCGCCCCTATCGGTGCGGTGCTGTTTTTCGGGGTGCGCGAATCGGTGGCCTGGTTCTTTGCCTGGGCCTTTCTGACCGCCATGTCCGGGTTTTTCGATTACATGCTGGCCGACTCGATCATCAAGCCGGCGCACACTGTTCCCATCACCACCAGCGTGGTCTTCTTCGCCCTTAACTTCATCGCGGTGGCGACCATCATCTACATGCTGCTGCGCTTCTCGATCCAGGAAAAGCAGAAGATCCAGGCCAAGTTCGAGGAAGCCCACAAGGCGCTGGAGATCGAGCAGGAACGCTCCGAGCGCCTGCTGCTGAACATTCTGCCGGCCCCCATTGCGGAGCGACTGAAGAACGCCGACCACACCATCGCCGACGGCTTTGCCGACGTGACGGTGATGTTTGCCGACATCGTGAATTTCACCCAAGTGGCGGCCGGTATGTCGCCGAGCCAGGTGTTCTCGATGCTGAACCGCATCTTCTCGGCCTTCGACGAACTGGCGGAAAGTTTTGGTCTGGAAAAAATCAAAACCATCGGCGACGCTTACATGGTGGCCGGCGGCATCAACGACGGGCCGGATGACTACGCCGCCGCTATCGCCGACATGGCGCTGGCCATGCGCGACCTGCTGGAACGGGACTTCGCCGTCAATACCGCGCACCTGGAAATCCGCATCGGCATCGGCACCGGACCGGTGGTCGCCGGCGTGGTGGGCAAGAAGAAGTTCATTTACGACCTCTGGGGCGACACGGTGAATATCGCCAGCCGCATCACCTCCGAAGGGGTGCCGGGCATGGTTCAGTGCGACACCACCACCTACAAGCGGCTGCACGAAAACTTCGACTTCCATGAACCCCAAACCCTTTATCTCAAGGGCAAGGGCAATATGACGGTGTATCGCCTGATCGGCCGCAAGGCGGTCTAGTTCTTGCCCTCGGCCGGGGCCACCCCGGCTGCCGGCCGCAGCACGAAACGCACTGCACCGGCCCGGTTGTCGGCAAGCTCGAGAACATACTGACTGGTTGCGGCTTGGCGCGCTAGTTGATAAAGGCCGATGCCGAGGCCGTTCTCCGAGGCCACCGGGCCGCGCCCGATGTCCGCTGCCAGACCCGGCGCCAGAGGGGAACCATCGTCTTCCACGGCCAGGATCACACCCTCGGGGCTGGCGACAAGGCTCACCTTGACCTTGAGCGAGGGCTGCATCGGCTTCTTTTCCAGAGCGTTTTGCAACATGTTTTCCAGGGCGCTGGCGAATAAATTGGAAGGCGCGAGGGCCGTCGAAATATCGCCAATGCTGACGAACTCCACGTTCTGGGCAGCAAAGCGGCGCGCCGCATCGGCCCACCAGAGCCGCGCCAGAATCCAGGTAGATGACTCCAAACTCGGCTGGCCCAGCTTGTCCAGGGTCTGCTGCAAACGCTGGGCGACGGTGGGCAGTTGGCGCATCAGCAGGCGCTGAAACTCCGGCGAGGGCTGATCGCCCTCCCGCGATGCCGCAACGCACAGGGTGTTAAGGGACTGGAGCAGGTTCTTGATGTCGTGGGTCAGGCGCGAGCCGGTTTCATACACCGCCTGCAGGTAGCTCAACTGCCGCAACTGCCGGGCCCGTTGGCGGGCGCGGTAGAACTCCTCGATCAAGTGGATCAGGATATTGAGCTGCCAGATCAGCATCGGCGTCAGCGGCTGGGCGGTATGCAGGGTCAGGCTAATATCGCTGCGCCGGAACACCGTGGGCTGCCCTGCGGCCACACCCACCAGTCCATGAGACTGACTTTCCACGTCTTCCCAGCCCACACCCGAGAGCCAGGCGATTTCCTGCGTCAGGCGTTCGCAAGCCCAGACCAGAAAATCCTCCGGCTTACCCCCTTCCAGCGGGTAGGCCGCCAGATGCTCGACCCAGAACTCGAAGGGCAGATTGGCCGACAGCAAGTAACGGGACACCAGCGCCCCAAGGCCCGAGAACGCACCGCGCGGGCTCCACACCCAGCCTAGAAACAGCAAAGCCCCGCCCATGACCACCAACACGACAAGCAGGGACTCCACATACCCCAACCCGGTCAGCAGCATGCCGGCAATGCTGCCCAGCAGCACCACTGCCAGCAGCAGAAAGATGAAGACGCTGTAAGCGAAGTCAATCATTTCGCGCCGGTCGGTGACCTGCTTTTCTCCCGGCAGGGCAAGCATGGGCAGAAAGACCAGGGGCAGGAAATATCGGGCCACGGTATCCAGGGGAACGGAAATCAACGCCGCCGCCGGCAGCAGGGGCGGCAGCAGAAACACCAGCAGCGTCGCCACCAGATAGGCCAGGGCCAGCAGATGAAACCAGCGTGTCCAACGACTGCCGAGGATAAATATCTTGCCGCCGATGATACTGGCCAGGAGCATGACCCAGAGCGTCATCAAACCCAGACTGAGAAAGGCGGCGGCGATTCCCACCACCACCAACAACATCAACACATGCCCCCGGGCCAGTTTCTTCTCGCCGCCGACGAAGGGTTGCCAGAGCACGAACAAACCGACATGCGCCATCATCAGACTACGGCCGAGGCCGCTTGCAGGCCCCGCCATAAGAGTCAGGTGAAGTAGAACCAGTTGCGCCAGCAACAGCCAGCGCGGATGTTCACCAAGCCAGCGCCCCAGGGATATGAAATCTTTCACGGCGTCACCAAAGGTATATGTCCATTTTTCGACAGGAACGTGGAAACCCTGACACAATCAGCAGCATGCAGGAGCAAAAAAGCGGTGAATCGGGGTGGATTCGGCATGGCACAGTAGATGCTTGTTACGAGGCAAGCAGTACCCTAACAAGGAGAACCAAAATGTACCGCAAACAGTCTGGCTTTACCCTGGTTGAAATCGCCATCGTGCTGGTCATCATCGGCCTACTGCTCGGCGGTGTGCTCAAGGGTCAAGAACTAATCCAGTCGGCTAAGATCAAAAACGTGATCGCCGATTTTAATGGCACCACCATTGCCTATTATGGATACCGTGATCGATATAAGGCGATCCCCGGTGATGACAAAGGTGCTTCTGCAAGATGGACTTCAGCAAACCCTGCCCCAGCTAACGGGGATGGGCTCGGTACCCTCGGTGGAGCGTTCGACGCAACCAGCGGAGAATCTTTCGACTTCTGGCATCATCTGCGCCTTGCCGGCTTCGTTGGTGGCAGCGGTAGTGGCGGACCAGAGAATGCCTATGCCGGAAAATTGGGCGTACAGGACGGAGCTGATTCGTTTCATGTCGTTGCTGGTGACGGATTCAAGGGTGTGATCATTTGCGCATCAAAAATCGCTGATAAGGGCGCCGCGGCCATTGATAATCAGCTAGACGACGGGAACCCCAATACGGGTATCGTAAGGGCAATCAAGGAGGGAACCACCGCTTTGGTTATTGATAAAGATCTCGCTCTCACAGCTGGAACTGTCTATGAGGAAACTGGAAACATCACTTATACGATGTGTAAGTCTCTGTGATTCAAAGTAGCTGCTATGGTATGGCGGTCTAATCATTAAATACTTAAATTCACCTCGGGGCGCTATTTGGCGCCCCGTTTCACTTTTGGGGCAGCGTCTTTCGCTAAGTCAACGGTAAGCAATCATTTGACGGCATCTGGCAACGAGGTGGCAGGTAGACACTCCACACAATAGGGCAGCTGACACTGGAGAACGACTTTTTTGAAAGTGCGCTCACTAAGGCGGGCCTGCTGAGCGCAAGGAAATGATTGACCGCACCCACGACCAGTCGTCCGGCAAAGCCGGCCTCTCAATCTGGCCCGCTCGACGCTAACTGAACAAGACAACGCTACTTCGCAGCATTCACGAAACCGGAATATAAAAAGGGCGGCAGGCATTTTGCCTGTCGCCCTTTTTAGCGGATATTGTTTCGTGTTGGCTTACTTGGTAAAGGCGGCAACGCCCTGAATCTTTACGCTGTCGGTGCGAGTTATGTTATAGGCAACCCCTGCCCGCTCAGCCGCCGAACCGGCAAAGAAGCCTGACAGGGCGCCACCGGAAGGCGTCCCCGTAGCAGCACCTGTACCGGTCACGACAACCGTTCCGCCAGAGAACACGACCGGAGCGCCGCCGGTGCCGCCGGTAATCGGCACATTGGTTGCTGCAAGATTGTAGGCGCCAGCAACACCTGCCCCACCCAAGTTGGGGAAGTTTACCGCCAGCGCAGCATCCAACTTGGGCGTATCGAAGTTAACCGTGAGCGTACCCGAGGTAACACTGCCGCCAGAATAGCCCGCGCTCGCGCTGCTGGCACTCGGCGTCGTTGATCCCATAAGCGTATACGTCGCATTACCCGCAGGCATGGCAACAGTGGGCTGCCCAACCACGATATGTGCAGCAGCGTTGGTGGCACTAACATCCTGATTACCACTTGACGAGTAGATCGTGCCTCCCGACCAGCGCCCCCACGCAATGAGAGGGTCTGAACCACCATCGCTAGCGACAGCGGAGCCTATAGAAGTCGATTGCACAATCGAGGTTCCAGCGGCATTGTACTGATCCAACAAGGTCAGGGCATTACCCTGAGACGCACTGAAATACGCTTTAACGGGATATGTGTTTGTCGGTGTGCCTGATCCTGATGCAACCGTGGCCGAGACCAAACCACCATTGCCGCTACCGTAATCAGCCATGCTGTAGGCTGCGGTTCCACCTATCCAGTTGCCGCCGAGTCCTTCGTAATAAGCCGCATTCTGGGAGCTAAACATGTAACCCAAACCAATCCGGCGCGCACCCGGCAGGTAGCCATCAGCCCCCGGCGTACCCGAAGGCTCGCCAGCGAAGAAACCGTTCAACTCGGTATAGCAACCACCGACACAGTCTCCTGCTGCACCTCCCGAGGCGGTCGTATAGTTACCGGCGATATAGACAGGCCATCCGCCCCAATTCGGGAACGCGTTGCCAACGATAGACAAACCTAAAGCATCAATTTTGTATACCCCAGGGTTACCCGGAGTCCCCATGTTAGGGAATTGCATCGCCAGATGAATGTCCAGTTTGGCGGAATCAAAATTGACAATAGCCTTTCCGCCCGTCAGGACGCCGCCGGACCAAGCCGTGTTCGACGACCATGACGACGGCGACGGGCCGCCTAGCAGGCTAAAAGTTGCCTTACCGTGAGGCATGGTCACCGTAGGTGCTGCGGCCACATAGGCAGTCCCCCCGTTATTGGACGGGGTCAAGTTGGTCTGGACGTGACAACCTTCACAGGTAAAAAAGTTAGTTCCGCCCGACCATTTACCCCAGGAGATTATGCTGTCGCGGCCGACGCCGGATGGCTGCAAGGGACTCGCGCCACGATTGAGCAAAAACTCGTTATTTCGCAGAGGCGTGTTCGTATCTTTAAACTCAATCGCCTCTTTATTACCCGACGTTGCATACTTCGCAATCACGTTGTTCCAATTGACGTAATGGCCATAGTGATTATCGTTAATATCCTTCCAATTGATTCGGGAGGAATAGAGACTTCCGTTCATGTCTTTGCCAGCGGAGTAGACCTGAACGAAGGAAAGGCGGTTGCCTGTTGTCGTATCGCCAACGGCAGTGTTCATTCCGTTCTCATCAACCATGCCGACAATCGAGGTTCCCTGTTGGGAAAGAGCAACCACCTGATTGACGGAATTCGCATTCGCCACCGCACCAATGTCCAGCCCCAACTTTTCGGCGATCGCCTTGATAAGCGCCGCCGGAATACCGGAGAGCGTTGTCTTCTTCTCGATTTCGGTGACGCGGGGCGGAGGGTCGCGGTGCCCATCATCATCCCCGCCATCATTGCCGTGATGTTTGGCTTTTGTCACCTCTGGTGCGGGGCGAAGAATCGGACGATCAAAACTTAACTGGGGACGGGAGTCACGGTCTTTGACATCGGCAGACTGTCCCTTACCCAGATGAGTTTCGCCTCCTCGGTTTTTCAGCGTAACGTTGCCATCGAAAACACCGACCGACGTCCTTTTGCCATCGGTATGGCTGGTCGTACCCGTGCCATGGACTTCGATATCGGCCGCCGGAGTATGGAATACATAAGCATCCGGATTACCATGGCCTATCTCACCGGTAATGGTGCGTACCCCACCGAGTTCCAGGGTCATTTCCAGCTTCTCGGTACCATCGGGCTTGCTGTTATAGCGGAACTGGTCAACACGAAAACGGGTTTCCGGCTGCATAGAAACAAAGCCGCCATCGGCGAAGCGTAGTTGCACACGAGCACCAGGACCCGTGATATACGTCGCCCCAGCCTGAATATCATCTCCCTTTTTGAGTGGCCGCTCCTGCCCCTTGGAAGAAACCCGCGCATCGCCCACTGCAAATTCCACCTTGCCTGCCGGTAACGCAAGAGCCAGGGATGAAATAACAGAAAACACCAAGGCAACAACAAACCGAAGAGTGGTGGTCAAATTCATCTTGCCGGCCTCCATCAGAAGTCCATACGCAGGCTGACAGAGGCCTGAGTACGATCATTCTGGTTGATTACGATATTGGAACGGTTCTGGGTATAGTTCACCGACGGTGTCAGTGTTACGTTCGGTGCCAGAGCATAGTTCAGACCCACGCGAGCGTCGAACTGCTCATCTTTCCTCCAGGAAAGAAACAAGGGATCCACCCCCTTGTAGCGGCGCTCTTCATAACTCAAGGTCGCAAAAAGGTTGATTTCGGGAGTCAAATTCATCTGGCCGCCACCGCGAATGCCCATCAGATCAAAACCAAACTGAGGAAATCGCTGGTTATCGCGGACGCTTTCGCGACCAACATAAAGTCCGCCGAAAATCACCGGATTCAACGAACCACCAAGCGCGCGAGCCACGGAAGTGCCGAGGACATAGCGCTCCGCATCGCGGGTTGGCTGGGTGGGATATTGGAGATCGGAATACTGAACGTAGACCCCATACTGCGCGTTGGCGTTCGGCACCAGTTGCCACTGCAAGGTCGCACCATTAGCCTCACGATAACGTGCGTTATCGAGATAGAAGGTCTGGGACTGGAGCGACGCGGTGAACTGATGCTCGCCCTCGGCGAGGGTCATACCCGCCGTTGCATCCAGAGACCCCGTATCGAAGTTATCTGCCTGGCGGCTGTTGCGGCGCTGAAAGAAATTTCCACCCGCAAACACCGTCAGATTAGGCGAAACCGGATGGCGAACATTGATCGCCCCCATTAGCGAATAATAGTCATCACGCTGTTTCGTCCCGGCTGCACCCTGATTAAACACCAGGCCACCAAACGCCGGCAATGCTACCTGGCTGGCGCCGGAAGAACCGTTCACATTATTGTCGGTGCCCAGCGACAGTTCCACCGAGCCGGTCACCTGAGTCTTCTGACCGGCAGTAATCTTGTCCAGAGTGCCCATGTAACGTTCAATCGTGGCCAATACTTCGGGCGGCGGATTGGCGCGCTTGACGGCCTCAAACTCCTGTCGAGACGTATCGGTCTCGCCGAGCATCAGATAGGCCCGGGCAATTTCGGCACGGGCCTGGGCATGATCGGGCTTGACCGCTAGCACACGTTCGAGGGCAAAAACGCCCTCCGAAGGCTTGCCGGCATCCACAGCCGCCATACCAAAAATGTAGTCGAAATCCACATCACCGGCATTGTCCTGTGCGCGAGGCGCCAGCAAGGCGTACGCAGCATGCGGATTACCCTGATCCATCAATGCCTTCGCCTGGCTTATTAGGGCAGGCTCTGCAGCAAAAGCGGCAGACAGACTGGCGCATAAAAGCAGGCCAGCCAAAGAAAATTTAGCGGACGAATTCATTCTACCAGCGCTCTCCTTCGTTGGTATTTGGTGGATGTTTATCAGCCTAGCATAAGCATTCCGGTCTAAAAATCAATGCTACTGAGCGACGCATTCCCCTTCTTTATTGCGACCGATGCCCCGACCACCGGTAGCATTCTGGGAAATTGAAGCGGGCATAGTGACCTGAATGCCCTGCTGAGGCGGAACAATCGCCGGGGGCGTGGCCGCGTCGCGGACGAAGCCAAACTGTCCCGCAGCTATTTCGGTCTGGCCGCCGGAATTCTTCACCAGTACTGCACCATCGGCCACGTCAAGGTGAAGGCCATTTTCGGGCGGGCGACCGCTTATGGTAGAGACACTGGCACAGTCGCCGTTACAGAGCAGGGCGCCAAAGTGAGTACCACGAATACCGATCGTCGCCGTCGCCGTGCTGAAGCTGACTTTGTCGCGATTACGTTTGCCCAGCAAGCCGGTTACAGCGCGGAAACCGCCTTTGAGCATGCTCAGCACCATATTGTCCGACTCAGGCTTGGCCGGCTGGTAGGCGTAGGCCTCAACCTTAAGTTGCGTACCGGGACGCAAGACCACCTCGGCACCATCGCTAAACTTGACCCGGGCATAAGTCTCCTGCTCAGTAGCGAGTGTATCCCCCTCCTGAACATCCGACTTGACAGACAAAATCTTGGTAGAGCCGTCGGTGCGCTTAACCGACAAGGTGCCGGAAAGGTGGGTAACCTGACCCGCCGTTCCTGCCCCAACCGATGTGCCCATTAGGGAAAGAGCCATACCCAGGGCGGCGATTTGAAGATACCTCATGTACGCTCCTTAGCTACACACAGCCAGTTTCTTCGCCGGCTTGTTACTCGTGGATTCCTTCTTGTCTGTCGTGCCGGCTTCTGCGGCCTTCTTCTTCTTCGCGTTATCGCCACCGCCATTACCCTCGGAGGAACCGTCTTCGGAACCGCCACCGAAATTGCCTCCCGTCCCCCCGATAGTGTCGGTACCCGAACTACCGGTGCCTCCAGAGGATGAACCGGAGCCTGTTCCACCCGACGTCAAGAGATTGCCATCGTTGAACTGATCCCCGTTCAAGTCTTCGGTCGATTCCGTCGCCTGGAGCACCGAGTTAAGTGTGTTCTCAAGACCGCCAGGGGTCTCGACGCCACCGTCATCAACCACAGTCTTCAGCGAACTGATCACCGGCACGGCACCGGTCACGGTTCCCGAGTTGTTGACCGAACCGTACGCCGCCAGTTCGATTGAGCCACCCGTTGAATTGAGAGCGGCGCCGGAAGCGATGCCAATGGAGCCGGATTGTGCTGTGAGCGCAATCGTCGGTGCCGAAACCGATGCGCCGCTATTCATCGTAACGTCAGTGCCGGCCACCAGAGACACGGCACCGCCAGTGGAACTTACTGAACTATTTATGACCAGATTATCGCCACCGGCGACACTCGATGCGGCCTGGATAGACACCCCCGTGGTCGCAGTCACCGGTCCGCCGATAGTAATTGGGCTATGGGCAGTCAGGAATACGCCTCCCAGATTAGTACCGGTCGGGCCTGAAGTAACTACGGCACCGTAGTTAACAAGAGCAACATCACCACTACTCGTAGTCATGTTCGAAACCTGTAGCAAACCGCTGTTGCCGTTTGCGTTATTGGTGATGAAGATGCCGCCGCCCGCCGTATTGAGGGCAAAAAGTCCACCGCCCAGGCTCGTCTGTAGCGGAACCGCTGCAGTACCGATACCACTCGTCGTCTCCAGCGTCAGGTTCCCAGACGTGGCCCGAGTGTCGATCACCACATCGTAACCAAGCTGGGAAATGTTGGCGGCAGCCAAGCGCATAGAGCCGGCATTAATGAACCGGCCATCGGCGCCAAAAACCAGCCCGCCGGTAGTACTGATAAAGGCGTTATCACCATCCACATCGGTCTCGGAATCGACCAGGAATCCCTGTGCTGCGGACGAAATCTTGACGGATTGTGCTCCGGCCGCAGTCTTAATACCGAAATTGGACGACTTCGCCTGGAACCCGGTAGCAAGATGGATATTGCCCGCCGCCTGTGTGGTCATGGCATTGATCGACTCATCGCCATCCATCACATTGGCAATGGTCACAGCCTGGCCATTGGGATTACCAATACCGGTGGCAGCGCGCATATATATCGTCTGACCAGCCCACAAACTGCCATTCGCCCCCGCAGTAATCGCACCCAAGGTAGAGGGAGTATTGGTTGGCGCCGACAAATCGTTCGCACCATCAGCCACAAGGGCGATGTTGCCATTGCTCTTCAACTGCGCTTGCAAGTCGATGCCACCATCACGGTTAACCAGCACCACCCAGTCCGAAACCGCCGACGGGAAGAGCGTTCCCGAACCAAGAACAGATATCTTGCCGATATGGGACATATCGCCGATGGACAACTCGGGGGTATTAAGGGTTGCCAAGTCACTGTTACTCAACGCCAGGCTTGTCGGTGATTTGGAACCACTGGCCAGAAGGTCGATCGGACGTGTCAAGGTCACCGGCGCCAGCTGCACCAACTGGCTGGCGTAGGTCTGTCCGGTAAGCGCCATGTTATCTGCCAGGTAGCTGATATCACCGCCGCTGACATCGGCAGCCACGGTCAGACCAAAGCCAGCGCCGGCCCTGAATACCATGGTGGCATCGGATGCACCACTGACCGCATTATTGATCTGTAAATGACCACTGGTGGCAATGTTGATCGGGCCATTGAAGTCAGACCAGCCGCCCGTGCCAGTACCCAAAGACAAGGTCGGCGAACTATCACCGATCGTAGTTCCGCCGTTGGCATAACCTTCCAGAGACGTAAAGCGATTACCCATGTTGGGCAGGTATACGTCATTGCCCGACGCGATCACCGTGCCATTGGCAATAATGTTGCCATTGACGTTCTGGGTGATGCCATCTTCTGCAAACATCGCCAGTTCGCCCCCCACCGTCAGGGCGCCACTGAGGGAAATCCCCTGTTTGGTCTGAAGCAAGAGATTGGCCGCACCCGGGGTCGTGACCGGGGCCGACACGATGATGGCGCCATCTGTAGAGGCATCGCCAATCAAGATATCGGTAGCCAGCAATTTACCCAACTCAAGTGACGAGAGGGAGAAATTGGCATCGTCCGTCGCCCCGAGATTGATTTCCTCATCGTTCTTGAGAGGGCGCAAGACAATCGAAGCCGCAGGGTTGGAAGCCGCAATGCTACCGGCGTTGGCCAAGTCGATGCGATCTGCCAGCAGTTGTATCCCCGTCGTACCGGTTGCGGAAATCGTCGCCGCCGAATTCACAGTCAGCATACGGGCGCTATCACCATCGCCCGCCTGTAGCAGAATATTGCCAGCGCTCACCGGGCCACTGACCGTCATGTCGCCTGCTGAGCCAATCTGCAGATCGGCATTGGCAGCCGACGCACCCAGCACCGTCAGCGCATTGGCGCTGGCAAAGCTGAGCGCACGGCCGTTGGCTGCCGTCCCCTGGAAATTCGACACCTTGTTATCACTGGAGACGAGATCAATTTCACCTGCACTAACAATCGTTAGGCTATTCGCCTCGATGGGATTACTCACACCGGCAGCCGGTATCACTTGCACGATGCCCTGATCGGCCGCAAGGGTAGTCAGGGTCACATTGCCGGTGGTCGCGACTTTCTCGTTACCAACGAGAGCCTGTAGCGCGAGGGAACGGTTCTGGGAAGTAATGCTGATATCGCCCGCGCCACCCGTGACAACGCGGTTGAGAGCAAAGGTTCCAGGGGCCGCACCGACATCAAGCAACGTGATATCCGAGCCGCCGCTACCGCTCACCCCCACCTGCAAGGTATCCAGCTTGATCGGGGTACCCAAACTGCCAATGGCAGCAGTAGAAGCCAGGTCGACCACCGAACCGGAAATCAGATGAACACCGGCCCCGGCCCCTTCAATGGTGCCGTTACTGGCCAGAGAAATTGCATTGCTCGCCGCAATCTGGTCAACCCGCAGACGGCTGCCGGTACCACGAAGATAGACATCGCTACCTGCCGCCAGGGCCGTAGCCCGCACCATGCCCGTACCCGCATTGACGGTGATCGGATTCAGTGCGCTACCAATCGACCCGCTCTGCGCCTCCAAAGTAACGTTACCGTTAGCGCCAGACGTATTAATCAGGGTTGATGCCGTACTGGTACTGCTGATGCCCCCCAAGGCCACCAAGTTGGCGCTGCCCAGGGCCGTCAGGCTGCCTGTCCCGGAAAACAGGATATTGGCTGCGCGGACGTTGTAGTTGGTAGCAGTGTTCAAGGCAGTACCAATGACGGCATCGCCCAGCACACCGTTGAAGGTAAGGGTACCGCTCCCCGGGAGGATACCCAGGTCGAAGTAGTCGCCATTATTGATGGTCATGGACTGACCCGAGGCGATGTCGATGATGCCGTTAGAAGTGAAGGAGCCGGTATCCGAATTGACCGTCAGATCGCCATTCGGGGAGCCGATATAGATAACACCATCATTGACGTGCTGCGCACCCGAGGCCGCAATGATGGACGGAGCATAGACATTCACCGTGCCGGCGTTCAACAGCTCAGCATTCAGGTAACGACTGCCCACCGCAGTACCATTATCGAAGCGAAGCACCCCGCCCGCCTGGTTTTCGAACGAACCGGAGGTCAGCGTCAACGTCGCGGTGAGACCGCCATTGGCCAAACCATCTTCATTGGTCAGTACCACCGTGCCCTGATTGGTCAAACTGCTGGCAGTGAACTCGGTGCTCACCTGATGAGCGGCCACATCCAGAGTGGCCCCGGTTACGACAGTGACCGGGGCAGAAACATTGACGCGCCCCCGGACGTCAGCGAAGCTGCGTACCTCGACATTGTTGCTGGCAAGGGTCAAGGTGCCGGTCGGGTTGGCCAGAGTGGATGCCTGAGGCAGGGTCACCACAGCGGACGGAGAACCGCCATCGATGACAATGCCACCCGTGTGACTGACGTCGCCGATGATAATGTTGGACGCCGAAAGCTTGGCCAGCTCGGTAGCGGAGAGACCAAATCCGGTGTCGCCCGTCGCCCCCAGAGTGATGGCTGCCGAGGAGGTAACCGGCCTTAGAGTGAGGGTTCCAGGAGCCGAAGAAATCATGCCGGCATTAGACAGATCCATGCGATCGGCCAACAGTTGCAGTCCGCCCACTCCAGTCGCTGCGACGTTGGCGGCATTGTTGATCGTCAGCAGACTGCCCGCACCACCCGCCTGCATAAGGACGCTCTCGGCACCGGCAGAACCGCTGAGGGTCATGCCGCCGGCACTGGTAAGAGAGAGCGTACGACTGGCGGAAACCTGATCCAGTTTCAAGTTGCTGCCCGTACCACGCAGATAGACGTCGCTGCCCGCCGCCAGGGCCGTAGCCCGTACCAGGCCCGTACCCGCGTTGATAGTGAGCGGCTTTGCGGCGCTACCGATGGAACCACCCTGTGCTTCCAGAACAACGCTGCCACCACCTGCCGACGTGTTAATCAAGGTCGATGCCGAACTGGTGCTGGCGATCCCTCCCGTCGACACCAAGGTGGCACTACCCTGGGTCGAGAGACTCCCCGTGCCGGTGAAAAGAATATCGTTGGCGTAGATGTTGTAGCCAATTGCCGACATCGACAGGGCACCGGAAATCTGGACATCCGAGGCCGCCCCGCCGTTGAAATTGAACGTCCCACCACCGGCCAGACTGCCTCCGGCATGGGTGTAGTTGCCGCCGTTAATCACCATGGACCGACCTGGATCAATGGTCGTCGTACCAGAATTCTGGAAGAATGAGCCAGCAGCGTCCTGGTTCACCGTCAGGTCGCCAACGCTCAACAACTGAATGTTGCCGCTGTTCTGATGCTGGGCCGCCACCGCCCCAATCACCGTAGGCACGGCAACCAGCACGTTACCGCTGTTGTGCAAAGCGGCATTCAGGTAGCGGTAACCACTCGCTGTACCCTGGTCGAAGGTCAGCCATCCGGACGCCTGGTTATCGAAGACGCCCGAGCTCAGGGTAAGGGAAGAGGTCAATGCCGCATTGGCGGTGGGATCCACATTCCGCAGTTGCACCTCGCCGCGGTTGGTCACGCTGTCGGCAACCAGTTCGGCATTAACGTAGCGGGCATCCATGCGGAACAGGGAGCCGGATTCAAAAGTCATTGAACCAAGAACGTTAATGCGGCCAAAACCTTGCACACTCCCCAACACCTGGACGCCGGGGCTACCCACGCCACGACTCGCGAAGGTCAGGCTGCCGGCCGGGTTAGCCAGGGTTGTCACCTGGGGCAGATATACGGATTCACTGCTGGAGTTGCCGATGAAGATGCCACCCGCATTGTCAACATCACCAATCACCATCGCCGGCGCCGAGGCCAGTTGGCTAAGATCGAGCTTCAGGGCATTCGCCATCACACCGGCGCCGATGTAAATCGCCCGATCGCTGCTGGCCGTAGTGTAGGTGACGGAGTTGGAGGCGCTCGCGGGCGCCACCAGATCCATGAGGTCCGCAACAAAGGTCACATCCCCGCCCGCAACGGGAGCGGAAACAGCCAGAGTCGCTCCAGGGGCCGACGCGGTCAGTCGCACAGCACCGGAACCGGCATTAACCGCTTGGTCAATACTAAGATTGCCATGGCTCGTGACAGTAATGGACGATGTGCCGTCATTCACCAAACCACTGTGAGCCAGGCCGTCCGGGCCTGCCGGGTCGGCGCCCAGGGACAGGGAAACATTGCTGTAGACATTGATCGCGTCCCGGCTAGCGACAATCACCTGGGCGAACTCGTTACCCGTGTGGTCGAGGGTCACGCTACCGCCCGGATTGATGACCTCGACCGCATTGACCACCAAGGGTGCGGTCTCGGACACACTGCCGTTGGCCTGGAGAATCAGGTTGCCGCTCTGAAGATCGAAGGAGGTCAGGGTAACGCCGGTTGTAGCCGCATAGCTACCAATCACCAAGCCACCCACCACACGCAGACTGACGTCACCCCCATGGCTGGCGGCCAGGGTATTGATGACGTTATGGCCGGTCAGCAAGTTAGCCCCGCCGCTCCCGCTCAGCACCAGAGTATCGGCGGTAATACCACTGAGAGGACCAACGCCCTGAGTGATGGGGGCGCCACTACCCTTGAGGGTAACCACGCCATTGGCAATGATCTGACCGTTCAGGCGCTGACTGCCGCCGGCCATATAGCTCTCGAGGGTGACATCATCCACCCCTGCGCCACCCAGGGTGGATGACGACTCCATGGCAATCGCCTCAGCCAAAGGAGCGCTGCCGTTGGTCGCCAAGACTTGGATGCCACTTTGGGTAGCGCTGCTGGATGCCCCGATCATGGAGCCCGGGCCCATGAAGAGACCGGCGGTCGGCCCCATCGCCTGGAGCATCACGGCCTGGTATGCACCATCGCCCTTGGCCTCGATAACCGGGTCCATGGGCGTCAGAAGCGTGTCGCCGGATACGGACAGGGCAACACCGTACCCCGAAGCTGCGAAGGTCGAACCGAGCACGAAGATATCGCCTGCCGCCTTCAAGGCGGAAGATGACAGATGTACGCCATCGCCGACGCTGCCGGAGAAGTTGTAGCCCCAGACATCCAGGTTGCCGCCCGCGTCTACAAACGAACTATTTACAAGAGAGATGCCGTTGGCTGCCAGGCCTGTCGCCATGGCCTCGCCTTTCAGATACACATCGCCAAGGGTGGTGACAATCTGGCCGCCATCACGCAGACCCACGCCAACGTTCGTGTCAGTTCCGCCGCCACCGTAGCCCTTGACGGTCACGGTACCGGCCGCAGCGGAAATCCCCCCGCCCTGCCCCAGGTAAACGCCCACATTGTCGGGGCCAGAACGGATATAGCCCACACCGTCTGGAGCGTTGTTCGCATCCACCGCCGACGTCTTGGCATTACCGATGACGGTAATATTGCCGGCCCCGGTATTGACCAAACGGGCGCCGTCACGGAGGTTGGCGTCATACTGGGGGTAAGGGTAACCCTCCATCATAACCAAGGGATCATGATCCCGCAGCACCACCCCCTCGTTGCCATGGCCGCCGGGGCCGGCGATGCCAACAATGCCGATGTCGCCGCCGTGGGCAGCCACGGTGGTCTTGTGGCCGAGAACGACACCACTGTTAGCGCCGGTATAATCCGCCCCCATACCACCGCCGTAACCCCTGATGGTGATACTGCCAGAACCCAGGGTCTCAATGCGAGAACCAACAGGCGCGGGCTGTCCGACATCTGCGTAGCCGGGCGCCATGCTATCTGGCATGATCATGACGCCGGTATTGTCGCACTGGCCCACAACACTGCCCTGACCAAGCAGGGAAATCCCCCCCGTGCCGGCAGTCGTCAGATTTGACTCACTGATGAAAAGTCCGCGCTGATAGTCGCCCTGGGCATGGGACGTGCCGGAAATCTGGATCGCACCGTTACCGCTTGTCTCCAGTGTGGAGTAAGCGATCGACACCCCCTCACTTATGCCGCTGCTGTAACCTGTAGCACCGGAACCAGTAAGCTGGATGCCGCCATGCGTCGTTAGCAGACTTGAATTGGCAACATCAATGCCGATACCCAAATAGGCGCCCTGATCGAGACTACCGCCGGCGCCGGAAATAGTGATGGCGCCCAGGCCACTACCGCCCTGGGCATCCAGGGTAGACGAATTCACAACAACGCCAGTAGCATTACCGTATAGACTGTAGAGTCCCCGGTTGCCGGCCAGGAAAATATCGCCGCCATTGCTAACCACCTCGGCCTCTGTCAACCAAACGCCGCCATAGGCGCCGCGTCCCGCCTCGACAGAAACATCCACATTGGTCGCAAGCATATCGGTACCGACGCCAAGCCGAACCGGAACACTGCCAAGCTCAGAATACCCGGAAAGGATGACATCGCGATCAGCGGATAGGGAGATAGCCGAGTCCGACTTCGTGGAAACAATGCTGGCGCCGGAAGCGACACGAATGTCTCCGCCGGTCAGACCGCCATATGCGCTGCCAACATCAATCGTGACATTGCCATAGGCCCGCACCACGCTATTGGACGGCAGGTAAACTTCCTCGTTGCCTTCGCTGCCACGACTAAATATCCCCACGTTGCCCGCAGAGTTGATAACGGAACTGACCGTTAATGACCCTAAGTGGTTGGTGAAATTCACATCGCCGCTGGTGGTATTGGCAAGAGAAATATCGGCCACAGAATTCATACCGCTCAATTCAATGCCGGCGCCGGCGATCACATGGAGCGAATTGGTATCAATGGAGCCGTAGGCAGGAACACTGGAACCCAGAGACGGTGCGGAAATGGATACCGCATCGCCGAGAAGAGCCTCGGTGACCGCCCCGTTGTAGGCCGTCAGAAAGAGTCCGCCAGCACCAACCCGCTGAGTATCGTATACCGGCTCAATGCGGATACCGCGATGCTCGCTCTCGATCCAGAGGTTGCCGCCCCAATTGGTGGCCTCACGCAGAAGCAGCGGTGTCGCCGATACGGAGGTATCCTTGATCGACGTATTTCCGCTCGCCGCATAGAGGGAAATGGACGCAGCATCAGTTCTGAACGGTGCGCCGCCATTGGCACCATAAATATTCAGCACATTCGCCGTCAAACCGAGGTGAGCAGCCCGAATGCCATAGGTGCCGGCCCAATCATCCAGCAGTTGGCTACCTAAAAGGTGCGCGCGGCGACCGGAAATATCGGCCTCACTGACATGGATTTCGCCATCGGAGACGATCCAAAGACGGGAACCATCAAGGCTGGTTGTCGTGCTGGAGGGCGTAACCCTGAGATGCGCCAAATCTGAGTTGGAAAGACTGAAGCCGTCCAACCCCGCACCGAGATTCATCACGTTGGTGCCGACGGAATTGGAAACCACGATGTCGCCAGCACCACCGACGGTCACATCGCCGGCGAAGTTCATGTCCGCCGCATTGAGCATGACAGCGCCGCCACTGCCATCGGGATAACCATTGAACAGGCGGTGCTGCTCACTCGTAGTGGTAATGCCACCGTTAACCGTGAGGACGCCCGTACCCTCAGCCAGCGGATCGGCGTCGATGAGCACCAAGCCGGCACCGCCGTCGACCGTGTTTACGGTCACGCCCTGGCCTGCAATACCTACGCCGACGCCCACGGCAATCTCACCCTGGTAGGTCAGCTCACGGGTCGCCGTAGACGTAATGGCGCCATGAGAAACAAAGGAACCAGTGCCTGCGTTAAGCGCAACACCCGCCCCGCTCAAACTACCCATGACCTCGATGCCGTTGTTGGCAGCAATGGTCAACGGCCCAGCAGAAGAAAGACCGGCCAGTTTGATGCTCGCCGGCAGATCTCCCGAAAGACCTGCCGAAATATTGATGGAACCCGCACCCTGGGTAACAAAATTCACCCCGCCGTCACGCGCCAGATCAATGCCAAAAAAACCACCGACGAGTCCATCGTCGTAATACGAATCATTGCGGGTATCCAGATACAGGCTGCTACCGGAGGCCAGGGTCAGCGTCGAGGACGTCATGGTGCCGGCGCTATCGTAGGTGATGGAGCGACCGGCCTGCAACACGATATCCGCCGATGCGCTCTGGCCCTCGATCTCGGAGCCAAAGATCGTGGACGGGCTGTTGTCATTGGCCGAAACTAGGCCACTAGTGTACGAATAGTCGCCATAGAACGTGGCGTTGCCGTCGAAGCTGCCATCCCCGGTGCCCTGCTGGATAACGATATCCTGAGGATCAAGCAACAGCGTACCGCGCTTGCCCGCCGGCGCCCGCAAGTCTGCTTTGGCGTGGTAGTCGAGGTGCTGCTTGCCCGACACCTCGGCAAAGCCGCCATTGCCCGACTGGGCGCCACCCCGGGCCAGAATCTGGCCGTAGGCGCGAGTATCACCATCGGACCACACGATGACCTTACCGCCATTGCCAGTAGCGAGGGCATCGGCCTTCAGGGTCGCCCCGGCGCCGACAAAGGTCTGGCGGGCGTTTTGCACGTCCGGGTTCTTACCCTGGAAATCGCCGCCGACGAGGATGGTGCCACCGCCCTGCTGGCCAGAGACATCAACTTCCGCCGTGCCGGCGATAGCAACACGTTCGCCCAGCACCTCCACACGCCCACCTACGGCGCCCGTGGCGACGATGCGACCGGCGCCATCGACATAAGCATCCTTGCTGGCCTTGAGAAACACACGCCCCCCATCCTTGACCACGGAGGAGGCATTCAACAGACCGCTGTTACGAACCAGAGCGCCGACCATGCCGATGCGGCCGGAGGCAGCGAGAATCTGTCCGACGTTGGTGGTAGCGCCATCGCCGACGATTTCCACCTTGACGCCTGGTGTCGCGGTATCAATCAGTTCCACCGCCTGGCCCGCGGCGAGGATGACTTCACCGCCGGGAGCCTGAATCAGGCCGGCATTCTCCACCTGGGGGGCCAGCATATACACGGAACCGCCGGTCGTGGAAATGACCCCATCGTTGCGTACCGCGCCGGCATTCGGCGTCGCCTGGAAATTAAGGCGTCCGGCAAGGAAATCCTGGTTGCTGACATTGAGGGTAGACGCAATAAAACCCGCCACATCGACGCGACCGGTCGGCCCCACCATGATACCGGCAGGGTTAATCAGCCAGACCCGGCCATTGGACGTCAACTGACCGAGAATCAGGGATGGATCCGGCCCCACCACACGGTTGAGAACCGTGGACGACGAGGAAGGCTGAATGAAACGTGTAATCTCGCCGGCGCCGATGGAAAAGCCCTGCCAGTTGATGATGGCGCCCGCGCTGTTGGTAATGGTGAGCTGATTACCGGCCTGAGAAAACGAAGCACTACCCGACACCACGGTCGGCGTCACCGGATTCGCGAGCAGGCCCTCGACTGCGAAACACGAGGCTACCGCCACCGCCATCAAGCGGGCACGGGCCTTGAACGTCACCTGGCATTTCATCCGTTGCTTCATATCAACCTCCCCATTCCGGGCAGCATGCGCTGCCCCAGGCCCATGGCCTGAAAAATAGCCTTAAAACCCAACCGTCAGCGCCATGTGACCACGCCAGTCACCACGGCTTTCCGTATTCAACGTACCGGCGCCCGGCACATCCACCGGACCGGCATCAACCACCTGCGCCAGATCCAGACGCAGGGAAATATCCTTACGCAAGTTGTAGCGCAAACCCGCGCCGATGGCGGCAATGCCGACCTTTTGCATCGGCGTCGAAATTGCCAAGGGACGCACCGTATCGTGGTTATAGCCGCGGGCAAAATCATAGAACGCCAGCGGACGCAAATTGCCGGGCAAGCCGATGGCAGAGGCCAGATCAGGCCCATAAAGCTCGGCATTCACCACGTAGCCGGTATCCATGGCCACGGCGCGCTCATTGAAACCACGCACGGCAGAAGAGCCCGCCAAACCAAACTGCTCCGCCGCCACCAAAGGCGTCGCCGCATATTGGCCAGAAGCAGCCAGGCGCGTCTGCCAGCGCTCATCCCACACCTGAGTCCAGGACGCGCCCAGGCGCAGAATGGTGAAATCATCCGGCGTCGCCCGATTGCCCGGCGTCAGGTAGGAATAGCGGTCGGTGCGGCCGTCGACATTCAGGTAACGCGAACCCAGCGGCAGGTTGTGAGCAATACCGATCGTGAAATCCAGCACCTGTGCCGGGCGCTGCCACTGCCCTGAATAAGTCAGCGAAAGGGGGCGCACGGTGTAGGGAACGCAGGAAGCAATCGGCGGTGTCGGAGGCGTAATCGCCACCGGCGCACCATTGATCGAACAGCGGGTATCCATGTATTTGCGGTCCAGGCCCGCGACCAGACGCGACGCATACTCACCTTGACGAGCAAAGATATGGTTATAGCGAACGCCCAGCACATCACCCTTGCCGGTAATGCCCAGCGCCCCGCCCAGCACCGGTGTGCTGGTGGGAGTATTCACGCTCGACTTGCCGAAAATGAAGTCGATACTGTCACCGACGGAATACAAAGGGATGCGATAACCGATACTGAAGACATCGACCTTGACCCCCTCGGGTTTCGAGGGCGCCGTTTGATACGCCAGAGTCAGAGCATGATCGCGATCGAACAGGTTGGCATTCTGGTACGCGATGCCGAGACGGTACTTGCCGGTGGCGCCGGTGCCGGTGTTGTCGAGGGTAGCAAAGACGCGCTGCGGATCTTCATCGGCCACCTTGACCTTGGCGTCCACTTTGCCCTCTTGCTCCGAAACGCCCAGAGTCACTTCCACCTGCTTGGCCGGGTTTTCGTTCGCCAACTGAATGTTCTCCGAGAGAACACGTGCGTTAGGCGCCTTGCCTTCCTGCAAGGCAGGCAAGGTAGCGCGGATATTTTGGGTAGAAAAGTGCTGATTGCCGGTGACCGTGATAGCGCCAATCACCCCCTCCGTCACCTGTAATCGAACCACCCCCTGAGCCAGCTCCTGCTCGGGAACATACACTTGAACGGTACTGTAGCCCGCCTGGCGATAGCGGCCTTCAAGGGCTTCCAGGGCCTTCTGAACATCCCCGTAGCCCTTGCCATTCCCCGCATAAGGAGCCACCGACGACTCCAGCACAGCCTCCGGCAAGAGGGTATTGCCAACGATCTCAAAGCGACGAATATCAAAACTATCGTCACCGGCCTGGACCGAGGATGGAACCCAAACCACGCCTGCAACCAAGCAGGCACCCAAAAGACGTGCAACAGGCCGAGAATTCATGAGCGCAATAATGGTAAACAAGTATGACAAGTTGCAACATTACCAGCTTCAGGGTATTCGTGGTAGGGAATTTCTCACGCCGTCCGCGCCGCCCACGGCACGGATATTTCCCCCTCAAGCAGCCCGGGTTTCGGCCGGCTGCCGCTCGCCCACACCAGCACGATTATGGCGTTAGTGAGGCGATTTTTTACTGCCAGTTTATGGAGCACACCGGCCGCCATCTTGATTTATAATGGTTTTTTTGGGTTCGTTTGAGGAATTCCGCAATGGCTACAGAAAAGCAGAAGGCCGCCAACCAAGCCAATGCAGCCCGCAGCACCGGGCCCAAAACAGCCGCCGGGCGCAAGCGCGCGAGCCGCAACAGCCTCAAGCATGGCATTTTCAGCCGCGACCTGGTGCTGCCCTGGGAGGACCCCAAGGCTTTCAACGCCCTGCTTGAAGGCCTGTGCGACGACCTGAAACCCGAAGGTATTACCGAAGCCCTGCTGGTTGAACAAATGGCGGTGGCAATCTGGAAGCAATCGCGCCTCACCGGCCAGGAAGCCGCCATCATGCGGCAGCAATGGCGTAGCGAACTGGGTTCAACCACGAATCGGGGCCTCGACACCGAGTTGCTTGAAGACAAGGCCCTGGCATTCACCCTGCCGCTGCGGCTGGACCGCATACTCGCTTACCAGCAACTACTAAGCAGGGACTTCTATCGCGCCTACAACACCCTCCAGGCGCGACGGCGGGAGCGGGAAAAAACCATCGACGGCGAAGCCGAAGCCAGCCCATGACGCGACGTGCGTCTTGAGGCGACCAGCACGAAAAATTCTACCGACCTACGCCCGCCAGTCCTCGATCACCAAACCGCCCACGCGCTGAAACTCCGCCGTGGCCGAGGTCACCAGAATCAGGCCGCGGGACAAGGCGACGCCCGCCATGAGGGCATCGTAGGCCCCCAGCGTCTGTCCTTTGGTGCGCAGGGCACCGCGTATGCCGGCTGCCGCCTGAGCGTCGGCGGGGTTGAAGTCGAGGGTAGGCACGGCAGCGAAAAAAGCATCGAGAACCGGCGCCAGCTTGCGCGCTCGCTCGGGGCTGATGGCCAGGCTGTAACCCACCTCCATGCGCGTCAAGGCTGAAACAGCGATCAGCCCCGGCCGCGTCGCCTTGAGCCGCGCCAATACATTCGGCTGGCCCTTGATGAAATCACTGACCGTACAGGTATCGAGAAGGTACTTCATGCCAGCGGGTCCAGTGGTGGTGGCGTCAGCTTGTCGCGGCTGGCCTCAAACAAGGGCACATCAGCCATGCCACGAAAGTTCAGCACCTCGTCAGGCCATCCCGCCTGCCCCTGATGATCCAGCCATTCACCGATGGCGTGGCGAATCACCGCATTGCGGGTTTCACCCCGGGCCTCGGCAGCCTCACTCAAACGCCGCCCGGTTTCATCGTCCAGATAGATATTGAAATTCATAGAACTCTCTCCCGTCTCACATGTTATTGGAACGGGTGATGGGGCGCAAGGCAGGGGGCGGGTTTACGCCGAAGCTTTCTCCCGCAGGGCGAGGCGATCCAGCAGGCGGCTCATGTTGGTCAGGGAGAGCAAATGGGCATAGAGCCAGCCGGCTTCACCGCTGTGCACCAGGGCGTGAGCTTTCTCCGCCTCCAGCGCCTGGAGTTTCTGCTCATCGACGACATACAGGCCGGTGAGCGCGTACTTACGTCCATCGGGCAGATCGGCGCGGGCGGTCATTTCCCGCAGCAAACCGAGGCGGTCAAGGTGCTGCATAAACGCCTCGGTGCGCTGGGTTTCTGCCTGGTAGGCATGAAGATAGTTGAGCACGCCGGTAAAGAAGGGTGTGTCGGTGCCCTCGGCAGTGAACAAGGCCTCGCCCGCAGCGGCATTGAACAGCGGCGAGGCCGCATCGACACAAACCGTCAGCGGGCCACCGGGGGTTTCGGCGAGGGCGAAGGGATAACGGCGCACAAAGGCCGGAATATAGCGGGCGTCCCAGGCGCCTTCCGGGCTGACAAACAGGTTCTCGTTCTCGCGCACCCCGAGCAAGGCAACCGGCACAAAGCTGTCGCCGGCCTTGGCGAACACCAGGGGATATTCCTTGCTGACCTCGACAAACTCCGTGGTGGTAACGGCCACGGAGTTGGTGGCCCGGGCGAAACCGAAATCCGTCAGCGGCGCGATGCGGGCGCTGCCATGCAGGTTGCGATTGAGGGCGACGGGATTTTGGTAAAAAAGTAACGCGGACATGGGAATCCTCTCAACGTAAGGGATGGCGCCACGGGTCGAGCACCCTCGCCCCGTCGGCACCCGCAAAAAAACGCCCCGCACGAGGCGGGGCGTGGTATCCCGGAATCACTTCAACAGAGGTCAGAGATAACCCAAGAAGTCTGCGCGGGTGATGGTCGTGGCGTCATCAATGCCAAGCAGCGTGACCGAGTTGCCATCGGCAAACGTCACCAAGGTATCCACGCCGGCATCCGTCACCGTAACGTAGTTTGCAAAAGCCTTGTTGAGCTGCGTATTGGTAACGTCGCTGAGGTAGATCTTGTCGACGCCATCGACAAAGTCGTGGATCCAGTCGCCACCGTCATTGGCACTACCATTACGGGCGGAATAGATAAACTTGTCCGCACCGCCATCACCCCACAGATTGTCGTCCTGAGTACCACCGGTAATCAGGTCGTTACCTTCGCCGCCACGTAGCGTATCGTTTCCGGCGAGGCCCTTGAGCGTATCGGCGACACCCGAACCAATCAACTGGTCGCCTACCGGATTACCGCCGACGAAGCTTACGTTGGTACCGATGAGGGTCGTGCCGAGGGTGCCATTGAGGTTGGTCTTGAGCACGGTGCCATCGGCAAACGTTACATTGGCACCATCCAGGTCACCGTTGAAGTTCAAAAGGACGAGAGTATCCGTGTCGTTATCTGCCGCTCCGTCATCATTAAAGGCCAGGGTGGTGTCCGCGCCTTGACTGAACTGGATCAAATTCGCTGGTGCTCCGGTGATAATCAGAAGATCCCCAGTGGTGAAGGTCATATTCAGCGTCGTGTCGCCCGTTCCCATCCCCGTTCCCAAGTCATAGACAGTGGTGGTGTCTTCCGGCGCGACGAAGATCGAGAAGTCCACCGGCGCCGATGCGGCATCGCCATCCCAGGCAGCCAACGAGAAGGCCACGGTATCGCCTGCAGCCTGGTTCGGTGACCACTTGAGGAAATCACCGGCGTCGAGAATGTCACCGTTAACCGCGGCATGGTAGCCGCCGCCCTCGTTAATTTCCAGGTAACCGCCGGTCACAGGGTCTACTGGCACACTTCCGATACGGAAGGACAGAGGATCGCCATCCACGTCGGCTTGATTACCGATGGCTGCAATCTCGGCAAAGGAAATAATCATCGCCTGCGTCTCTGCCGTGGAGAAGGTAACGGTGGAGGTATCGAAGGCGGTCAAGGTCGGCGCGTCATTGACGCCGGCAATGTTGACCGTAAGGGTCTGGGTGGTGCCGTCGGCTGCCGAGACGGTAATGGAGTCCACCACATCCGCGTCGGAGGTGTCCATGGCGTTCAAGTTAGCCGTGAGGTCGTAACTCCATGCACCATTGGTCCCCACGTGGAACGTGCCATAGGTGCCGGCCGACGCCACTTGAGCGATGAAGCTATCAGCACCATCAACATCGCTGACGGTCATGGTGCCCGAGGTGCCGGTATCGTCTTCGGTAATGTTCAGGGTGACATCGCCGCCGATCACGGCCGCATCGTTGGCGCCGTTGATGGTGACCTGGACAGCATGCGTGGTGCCATCCGCAGCGACGGCATTAAAGCTGTCGACTACAGAGGCACCCGCCGCCAGGTAGTTCATGTCGTCGATAAGGGTGTAGGTCCAAGCGCCCGCTGTGGTGATGTCGAATTCGCCATAGGCACCGGTAATGGCTGTATCGGAGGAGAACGTCGCGGTGTTATCCACATCCGTAATGGTGAGCAGACCACTGGCACCCGGATCATTCTCGCCGATACTAGCCGCGTCGGCACCGCCAATCACGGCCGCATCATTAACGCCAGAAATGTTGACCGTGAGGGTCTGGGTGGTGCCGTCGGCTGCCGATACGGTAATGGAATCCACAACATCCGGGTCGGAGGTGTTCATGAAGTTCAGGTTGTCTGTGAGTTCATAACTCCAGGCGCCGTCAGTCCCCAGGTTGAAGATGCCGTTATTACCTGCCGTTAACACTTCGGCGACGAAAGTATCAGCACCATCGACGTCGCTGACGGTCATGGTGCCCGAGGTGAAGGTATCGTCTTCGGTAATGTTCAGCAAGACATCGCCGCCAAACAGCGCCGCATCGTTGATGCCGTTGATGGTGATCATCACGCTGCCCGTGTCGGTTCCGCCGAGGCCATCGGACACCGTGTAGGTGAAGGTGTCGGTGGTAGCTTGCCCCTGGGCCAGCCAGTCGTAAGACGCGGCGGAGAAGTACACGCCTTCCAGCGCAGCATCGGCATCGGCGTTGGTGCCAACCAAGCCAGCGCCAACCGCCTTGATGAACAGGGTGTCGCCGCTATCGATGTCGGAATCACCGGCCAGCAAGGTGCCAAGCAGATTGCCGGAAAAGACATCTTCGCTGACCGAGGTCGAATCACTATCCGCCACCGGCGCGTCGTTCATGCCGTGGATGGTGATGGCGATGCTAGCCGTGTCGGTGCCGCCGTGGCCATCGGACACCGTGTAGGTGAAGTTGTCGATGGTCGAGTCGCCAGCGGCCAGACTGTCGTAGGCCGCGGCGTCGAAGGTCACCGTATCCAGCGCGGCATCAGTATCGGTGTTAACGCCAACCAAGCCAACGCCAACCGCTTTGATGAACAGGGTGTCGCCGACATCGGTGTCGACATCCCCGGCCAGCATCAAGGCAGCCAGGTTGGGGGATGTCGTGTCTTCATCGACGCTGGCGGTATCGTTATCCGCCACCGGTGCGTCATTGACACCGTTGATGGTGATGAACAAGCTGGCTGTGTCGGTACCGCCGAGGCCATCGGACACCGTGTAGGTGTAGGTGTCAGTGGTGAAGTCGCCAGCGGCCAGGTGGTCGTAGGCGGCGGCGTCGAAGGTCACGCCTTCCAGCGCAGCATCAGTATCGGTGTTAGCGCCAACCAAGCCAACGCCAACCGCCTTGATGAACAGGGTGTCGCCGCTATCGATGTCGGAATCACCCGCCAGCAGGGTGGGGACCAGGTTGCCGGTCACGGCATCTTCGCTGACCGAGGTCGAATCACTATCTGCCACCGGCGCGTCGTTCATGCCGTGGATGGTGATGGCAATGCTGGCCGTGTCGGTGCCGCCGTGGCCATCGGACACCGTGTAGGTGAAGGTGTCGATGGTCGAGTCGCCGGCGGCCAGACTGTCGTAGGCCGAGGCGTCGAAGGTCACGCCTTCCAGCGCAGCATCAGTATCGGTGTTAGCGCCAACCAAGCCAGCGCCAACCGCCTTGATGAACAGGGTGTCGCCAGTATCGGTGTCGGCATCATTTGCCAGCAGGGTGGGAACCAGGTTGCCGGTCACGGCATCTTCGTTGACCGAGGCCGTGTCGTTCGCCGCCACCGGGGCGTCGTTAACACCGGTGATGGTCACCGTCATGGTGGCCTGATCAGTAGCGCCGTGACCATCGGAAACCCAGTAGACGAAGGTGTCGGTGGTCCAGTCGCCAGCGGACAGCCAGTCGTAGGTCGCGGCGTCGTAGGTGACACTCTCATAAACGCTATCGGCGTTGGCGTCGGTAGCAACAACATTCGGATTCAAGCCCACTGCCACCACACGCAATGTATCACCGATATCGGTATCGACATCCCCGGCCAGCAGAGTGGCGAGCAGGTTGCCGGTGATCGCATCTTCATTGACGCCGACGGTATCCGCATCCGCCACCGGGCCGTCATTGACGCCGGTGATGGTTACCGTCACGCTGGCCGTGTCGGTACCGCCGTGGCCATCGGACACCGTATAGGTGAAGGTGTCGGTGGTCCAGTCGCCAGCAGCCAGACTGTCGTAGGCGGTGGCATCGAAGGTCACCGATTCAAGCGCAACATCCGTGTCGCTATTAACGCCAACCGCACCGGCGCCGACAGCCTTGATGAACAGGGTGTCGCCGCTATCGGTGTCGGAATCATTGGTCAAAAGGTTGGGAATCAGATTGACGGTCACGGCATCTTCGCTGACCGAAGTCGAATCGCCCGCCGCCACCGGGGCGTCATTGACGCCGGTGATGGTCACCGTCGCAGTGGCGATATCAATACCGCCGTGGCCGTCAGACACCGTGTAGGTGAAGGTGTCGGTCATGATTTGCCCCTGGGCCAGCCAGTCGTAGGACGCGGCGTCGTAGGAAACAAAGTCCATATCGCCATCAGCGTCGACATCGATGGCACTAACATTTGGATTGAAGCCCACCGACGCCACAACCAGCGTGTCGCCGACATCGGTATCGACATCCCCCGCCAGCAGGGTGGAGAGCAGGTTGCCGGTCACCGCGTCTTCATTGACTGACGCCGCGTCATTATCCGCCACCGGGGCGTCGTTGGCGCCGTGGATGGTGACCTGGACCCGATGCTGGGTACCATCGACGGCAACGGCGTTGAAGCTGTCGGTCGCCGTGGCACCGGTGGCCAGGTAATCCATGGTGTCGGTGAGGGTGTAGCCCCAGTTGCCGCTCGCATTAATGCCGAAAATGCCGTGGGCAGCGGTAACGGTGGAATCGGCAGCAAATGCCGCGGTGTTGTCAACGTCCGTAATACTTAGGGTACCGCTGGCGCCCGGATCATTTTCACCGATGTCAGACGTGTCGGTACCGCCAATCACAGCAGCATCGTTAACGCCATTGATGTTGACTGACAGAGTTTGGGTGGTGCCATCGGCGGCGCTGACGATAACGGTGTCTGTCGTCGTGTCGCTGACATTCATGCCGTTCATGTTGGCCGTGAGATCGTAACTCCACGCTCCCGTGGCCGCCACGTGGAACGTACCGTAGCTGCCTGCTGTCGCCACTTGGGCAACAAAGGTTTCGGGGCTATCGATATCGCTGATCGTCAGGGCCCCTGACGTACCGGTATCGTCTTCGGTAATGGTCACCGAGGTATCGCCGCCAATCAGCGCCGCATCATTAACGGGGGCGATCCAGACGGACGCGGTGGCGACATTGGAATTGACGCTGCCGTCGTTAGCCATGTAGGTGAAGGTGTCGGTACCGTTCCAGTCGGCATCGGGCGTATAGGTGAAGCTGCCATCGGCATTCAGCGTCAGGGAACCATGCGCCGGGCCGCCAACGAGAACGGCAGTCAGCGCTTCGCCGTCCACATCCGTGTCATTGGCCAGCACGTTGCCGACCCAATCGGTATCTTCAGTGCCAACGTTACCCATGTCGTCATTGGCGGTTGCCGCGTCATTCACGCCCTTGAGTACCACGCCCTGCACAGAGGTGGAGGTCAGATCGCCGTCGCTGACGGTGTAGAAAATGTAGTCGGTGGTGGATTCGTTAGCGTCGAGGCTGTCGATAAACGACTGGGCACGAGGGTGGACAACGTAGTTGAAATTGCCATCGGCAGTAACGGTAAATACACCGTTACCGTTCGCGCCCATAATGGGATCGCCGGCGGCAACCGTCGTGGTCGACGAACTGCTGCTGCTGGAAGTGCGGCCAAACATGATGGGGGCGACGTTGGTCAGGGACGTCACCGAGAGATGGCCGGCATCAGCCAAATCGGGGTCGGTATCGTCGGCGATGACGTTGCCGGTAACCTCCATCAGCACACCGGTACCCGTAGTGTCGGTCGCGGTCACGGTGTCCGTATGCGCATTCGGGGCGTCATTGACGCCGGTGACGGTGACGGTGATGTTGGCCGAGGCAGTGCCGCCGTTACCGTCGGTGACGGTGTAGGAGATGACGTCGGTGGCAGTTTCGCCGTCGTCCAGGTATTCGAACTGACCGGCGGGATCATAGGAGATAACGCCGCCCGCATGGCTGACGCTGGCGCCTTCGGCGCTTGAGGAGGCGACGGAAAGGACCGTCAGCACATCGGAGGCATCAGGATCGAGGTCGTTGGCCAACACGGCCGTGTCGCTAATATCCATGCCCGGGCCGTCTTCGCTGACGGGCATGGCAATCGTGTCGGCAACCGGGAAGGGATTGTCGTTGCCGGGCAGGTCCGGCGGCATGACATGAATCGCCAGGGTGGCGGGAGTGGCATCGAAACCGCCGTGACCGTCATTGACGACAAAGGTAAAGCCGGCGTAATTGGCGCCGGCGGCCTCGGGGGCGGGGGTGAACACCAGCAGCCCGGCATTGATGGCGGCGGCGGAAATGGAGTCGGAAACCTGAACCTCGACGCCGTCAAGGGTAAGGAGGCCCGCGACGGGCAGACTGGCAATGCCAACGGCAACCGGGCCCAGGGCCTGATCGGTGCTGTCGGGATCGGAATAGCCAAAATCAGCCAGGCTAAAAACGTGGCTGGGCTGGCCGACGTTAAGGGTCACGGCGCTGTTGACGCCGTTGGGGGTGTCGTTCTCGCCGGTGACGGTGACGGTGACGGTTGCGGTGTCGGTGCCGCTATTGCCATCGGAAACAGTATAGGTGAACGTGTCTGTCACCACCTCGCCGGCGCCGAGGGCCTCGAAGGCATTGGCCTGGTAGACGAGGGAGTCATTGATGCCGTCAAAGTCGGTATCTTGCAGGGTAATGGTGGCGCCGGCGGCACTGAAGCCGACAGAAATCACCTGCAGGGGGTCATTCTCGACGTCGGTATCGCCAGCGAGTACGGTAGCGATCAGGTTGGTGGAGGTCGCGTCTTCGGCAATGACAAAGGCATCAGCGTCGGCCACCGGCACATCGTTCATGGCCGCCACATTGGTCGTTACGGCGATGGCGGTTGAGGACAGGAGCGTACCGTCGAAGGCCTTGACAAAGAAGGCCGTGGTTTGGCCGGAGGTGTTGGCGGCAGGGGTCCAGCGCAGTTCGTCGGTGGCGCCGACGGTGCACAAGTTGAAGGTGGGGTCGGCGAGATTGACGGCGACATAGGCGGCGCCACCCTTGCTGATTTCCAGGGTGCCTGCGTTGAGTGCGGTGATGCGGAAAGAAATCGCGGAGCCTTCGGCGTCGAACTCGTCGGCAGAAATGGCCAGGTCAGCGTAGGTGATGACCTGGGGCGTATCTTCGGGGAGGGCACCGAAAGGCAGGATGGTGGTGAGGGTGGGGGCGTCATTGACCGCGCCGACGGAGAACTGAACCTGCTCGTAGATGCCATCAGCGTCGCCATCGGTGTCACTGAAGTCATTGTCCACCGGGCTGTAGGTGGTGACCTTGAAGCCATTGACGGCACTGCCACTGACGTCTGCCGGCGCCTTCCAGCGGATCTGGCTGGTGCCGATGGTGCCGGTACCGTCGAAATTGGCGGTATAGGCTGCCGTGGTGGTGCCAGGATTGCCGTCGTAGGTGCCGAGCATGGCGGTGGTAGCGAGATAGATGTTGGCGCCGCCGGCATCGACCCAGGCGCTGCCGTTCCAGTATTCCAGGCTCCCGTTGACACTGGCACCATTAATCAGAAAGGCATCGGTCGTTAGGTCGCCAACGCCTTTAGCGGCTAATTGGGAATAAGTGACGTTGTACCAAGTGTCTTCCGAACCGTAGAGAAACTTACCAACACTCGTCAGATTACCAGCCATTAGGGTGCTCCTTAGGATGTAAAGCAGCCCGGTGGAATTGTTCCACCGGGCGCCTGGGTTACTAGAGAACTACTTCAAAACAGGGCAGCATGCTGCGCTTAAGCCGCCTGACCGTAGAAGAGGAAGTCGGATTGGTTGATGTCGGCAGCCAACACGCCCGTGAGCGTGACGGTGTTGCCATCGAGGAAGGTAAGCAGCGCATCGCCGGAGCCGTCGCCCACCGTGTCACCGATGGTGATGAAGGTGGCAAAGTTGGCAGTGGCTTGAACCAGTGACACATCGGAGACGTAGATCAGATCTTCGCCATCGGCAAAGTCGCCAATCGTGTCGTTGCCGTCATTGGCGCTACCAGCACGAGCCGTGTAGACAAAGGTGTCGGCGCCGAGACCGCCCGTGAGTGCTTCGTCACCCTGACCACCGCTGATGGTGTCGTTGCCGGCACCGCCGTTGATGTCGTCGAGCCCGGAACCACCGTAGATGACATCGTTACCGTCACCCCCCACGAGCAGGTCGTTTCCGCCCAGACCCATGAGCACATCACCGTGGCTGCCGGCCACCAGTTGGTCGCCACCGGCCGCGTTACGGCCGATCAGGGTCGCCGCGACGAGTCCATCCAGATTGGTCTTGAGCACGCTGCCATCGTCGAAGAAGATGCGGGTGTCGTCGAGATCGGCGGAGAGACCGCTGATCTGCAGCGTGTTGTTGGGACCGGTCAGGGTGGTATCGGTGCCGTCGGTGCTGAAGACCATCTGCGATGCCGAGGCATTGGTGATGAGCACGGTGTCGTAGTCGCCGTTGCCGAGATCAAAGTTCGGCACGAAGGTGTAGGACGTCCCGTTGGCATCGGACAGCGCGCCGGAGGTTTCGTTGTAGATGTACTCGTCGGTCTCGGCACCCACCAGAATGGCGACGGAAGCCGTTGCTGCCGGCGCTCCGCCGTTGACGGTGACCTGGAGTGTATCGGCGCCGTTGTAGCCAGGGTCGGGCTGGTAGGCCAGACCGCTGACGTCATTCAGCACCGTGGCCAGGTCAGCCAGCGCAATGCCGGTGAGGGTGACGGTATCACCCACCACATCGGTGGTGGCGCCATAAAGCGTGGCACCGAAGGTCAGGCTGCCGTGGGCTACCGCAAAGGTGACATCAACCGTGGTGGAGTCTTCGTCGGAAATATCCCACATGCCGGGGCCGGAGATGTACTCATTGGTGTCTTCGCCCATAAAGACCTGATCGGTCGGAGCGAGATTGATGTGCGCCGGCTCGGCCACGTTGGCGACGGTGACCGTCAGCATCATGGTATCGGTACCGCTGTTGCCGTCAGTCGCCCGAACCTGAACCATATAGTCGTTGTCGGAGTTGGTGTCCGACGCGGACTCGAAGTTGGGCGCAGCGAGGAACGCCAACTGGCCGGTAGTGGCGTTGAGGCTGAACAGAGCCGCATCCGCCCCGCCGACGATGTTCCAGGTCAGGGTGTCACCGTCTTCGTCGGTGCCATCCAGCGTCATCACCGCCGTGGTGTTCTCATTCACCGAGGTGGTGCTGGTGGACGTGATGGTGGGCGCGTCGTTGGTGTCGGTCACCGTGACGAGGACGGTCTGGACGCTGAAGGACGCCGCGTCATTCGTGTCTTCGGCACGAACCTGGACCTCATACACATTGTCGGAATTGGTATCTGACGCTGACTCGAAGTTGGGCGAGGCGTTGAAGGTCAGCACACCGGTCACGGCATCAATGCTGAATGCAGCGGAATCGGCGCCGCCGACGATGCTGAAGCCGAAGGTATCGCTTTCTTCGTCGGTGACATTGACGTCAATCACCGTGCTGGTGGTCGGGTCGTTTTCGACAAAGTTCGCGGTGGTGGCACTGGAGAACACGGGGGCGTCATTGACGGCCGTGATATTCAGATTGACGTTGACAAAATCGGTCTTCGCCACGGAACCTTCACCGTCGCTGACGGTAATGGTGAGAGAGCGGGCCACGTCCAGACCGGGGTCACTGGTGCCGAAGGAGAGGGCCTGAATCATGTGGCGAACGGCAACCACGCTGACATTGAACCCGCCATCGGCATTCAGGTTGACCTGGAGGTCGTTGCCGCCCTGGCCGTCATTGACGCCGTCGATGGCGCCAATGGTCACCCAGACCGGGGATCCCACCGTTCCGGTATTGAACTGGACATCGCTGCCCATGACCTGGATCTTCTGATTAACCGGGTCGATGAAGAACAGGGTATCGCCACTGCCTGCGGTGTCGAGGACATTGTAGGCGACGGTTACCGAGCCGCCGTTGAGGCTGAGAGCGGAATCCACGTCGGTGAGACTGACAGACGAGGCCAGGTTGACATAAGGCGTAACGAAACCGCTGTGTTCGCTCACTGCAACCGTAGAAGCGGAAAGCAACGTCAGATCGGGGGCGCCGTTGTCGCGATAGATGGTGGTGCTGAAGCTACCGGCAGTGGTGGCGCCATGCTGGTCTTCCACCGTGAAGCCAATGGTGTCCATACCGGACAGGGCCACGGTGCCGCGACCATTGTTGGCGTATTCGACCAGGCCGTTGTTGATATCGGCCTGGGTGAAGGTGCCACCGACGTCGAGAATCACGCTATTAAGCATCACGTCACCCAGGGTTCCCAGGGTGGTGAGGGTATAGGTGAGCTGGCTGGCGTTGGTGTAGTCGTTATCGACGTCGTCAAACTCCAGCATGGCCTGGGTGATGGTGTTGGTGGAGTACTCGATCCAGGCATCGGGATCGGCAGAGACCACCTGGTCCGGGGCGTCGTTCACACCCTGAATGTAGAGCGTCATAACCGCTGTATCGGTATCGTTGCCGTCGGACACGGTGTAGTGAAAGGTGTCGGACGTACTAGAACTGGCGGTCAGGGCATCCCATTGCGTACCGTCACCGTAGACCACGTCGCCGGAACCGTCGATGGAAACGGACACACCCCAGTCACTCTGGCCGCCAAGCCCAACGCTAACGATGCTCAGGGCGCCGCCTTCGGGGTCGGAATCGTTACCAAGGAAGGTGGATGCGCTGATAATCGTGGTGTCCTGGGAAACCGTGGTCGAATCATTGAGGGCGATGGGGGCGGAATTAACGACGCTGACGTTCACCGTGCTGGTGGTGGTGGCGCTGCTGTCGGTACCGTCGTTCACCGTCCAGGTCACGGTGCGGGTGCCGCCGATCATGGCCGGGTCGGCGGTGTTTTCGTAGGTGATGCTGCGCAGGGCGGTCTGGTAGGTGGCCACCGAGGCCGAACCACTCAGGGTCAGGGTGTGGGTGACGGCGTTCCAGTTACCGGTAATGCCGCCGCCATCGACGAAGGCGAGAACGTCGCCAACCTGGGCGCCGGCGGAAATCTGTGCCGTCGCACCGACGAGATTGGCGCTGTCGATGTCATTGATGGCGATGGTGCCATCGACAACGGCAGGCGCATCACCTTCGGTGTAGGTGAAGACGCCCGTGGCGTTGGCGGTGGGGGCATCGTTCACCACCGTGACGGTGATGCCGGCATCTTCGGTGGCGGTGCTGTAGGCGCTGGTGGCGCCGCCAACGGTGCTGTCGGCGTAGGTGCCGGCAGTGGCGCCGTCGGACTGGTCCCAGGCCTTGAAGCTCAGGGTCGGGGTGGCGCCGCTGTATTCGGCGGCGGGCACGAAGCGCACCATGTCGGTGGAACGCAGCACCAGGGCGTGGGTGTCGGAGAGGGAACCGTCGTCAATGGCGGCCCAGTTCAGGCCACCGTCGGTGGAGTACTCGAAGGTGCCGATGCTGGGCGTGGCGCCCACGGCAGAATGGAACACTTCGGTATCGGAACCATCGCTGGCCAGGTAAACCACGTCGCCGGAGGCGGCAACCACCGGGGTATCCGGGCTGGTGCCGAGGATATTAAGGGCGGTGGGTGTCGTGAAGCCGTCGGCACTGCTGGCGCTGTAGGCCACGCCGCCGGAGATGTAGGTGACGATGGTATCGCCGGTGGCAGCATCAATGGCCAGGGAGGGGTTGCTGATGCCGCCGGGCAGGGCGGTCGTAGTCCAGGCGCCGCCGGTGGTGTCGGCGACAAAATAGGCGCCATTCAGGGCGTACAGCAACTGGGCGTTGCCGCCGGCATCAATGGCGAGGCCCTTGGTGGGGATGGTGTAGGTGTTGTTGGAGTTGAGAATGCCGGTTGCCGGCTGGTTAGCGCCGTCAATCTGGTACACCATCACTTCGTCGGACCAGCCGGCATTGGTGTGATAGTTGGTATAGGTGAAGGCCAGATGCTCGGTGCCATCAGCCTCGATGGCGATCACCGGTTCGGTCGGGTAATAACCAGTAAATGAGGCATACCAGCCGTCAGCAAACATGCCGCCGGCAAAGCCGCCGCCGCCGTTATCGTACTTGAAGAGTTCCTGATAGCCATCACCGTCGGCCTGGGCCTGGAAGACGACAGTCGCGAAGTCATTTGCATCGGCGCCAATATCCACATGAACGGCATTGGCTACGGCGGCAACAACGGTGGGGACGCCGCTGTCGACAGAATAGTAGACATTGCCATCGCTGCCGGCGAAGGCGAGGTGGGTGCTGGCGCCATTGCCGAAGGCAACAGCGGGGCCGGAACCGGCGCCGATCAGGGATTCGGCGCTCCAGGTCTGGGTGAGGGCGTTGTAGGTCTTGGTGTAAACATTGCCGTCATGGACATAGGCGGCAAAGAGGTTGCCGGCGGCGTCGGAGGCCACATCGACTTCGCTTTCGGTGGCCGCATCGCTGGTCACCTGCTTCGGACCACCGGCAAAGTAGCCGGTAATGGCCACACCCTTGACGGCCGAGGCATCGGGGTCGCTGGTGATGGCGCTGGCGAAGGAGGCGACGGTCTGGCCGGCGGGGTCGGTGCTGTCTTCGGCCACATCGGCCAGGGTGGTGGCGCCAGCGGTGTTCAGAACCGGGCGGTCGTTGACGCCATGAACGGTAATGCTGAGGTCGGCGGTGGCGGTGCCGCCGGCGCCGTCGGTGATGGTGTAGACGAAGGTGTCGGTGGCGGATTCGCCATCGCCCAGGGCCTGGTAGCCCGCATTCAGGTTGTAAGTGTAGTCACCCGTGGTGGTGGTGGTGACGAGGGTGCCATAGCTACCAGTATTCGTATTGACGCCCAACAGAGACAGGGTGTCGGCGGTGTCGGCATCGGAGGCGCCGAGGAGCAGGTTGCCGCTGGCGGTCGTTACGTTGTCTTCGGTGACATCGGCGGAGTGATCGACGGCAACCGGGGTGAAGTTGGAGGGCGTGACAGTCAGAGTAAAGGTGTCGGTGGTGGTGGCGAGCGCCAGATCGGTACCAGTGACACGCACGGAGAAGACGTCGTTGCCCAGCGCACCCTCGGGGATAGGTGCAACATTGCTGAAGGTCTTGGTGTTGGCGTCAAATGCCAGCCAGGCCGGCAGCGCGCTGCCATCGGCCAGGTCGGCGGAGTAGGTCACGCTGTCGCCAGAGTCAGCATCGGTAAAGGCGGCGCTGACATCCAGGGAGAAGACGCCGGTAGCGCCGAGGGACTGGATGGTCTGGTCGGCGATGGGGCCTGCCACGACCGGCGCATCATTCACCCCCTGTACCGCCACGGTTACCGTGCCGGTATCGGTGGCACCGTGGCCGTCAGAAACCACGTAGGTGAAGGTCTCGGCGGAGGAGGAGCCGTCGGCCAGGAAGTCATAGTCACCGGCGGGGTTGAACACGACATCACCGCCAACGAGGGTGGCATGCGCGCCATTGACGCTGATGATGGTGTGGGTGTCGGCCAGATCGACGTCCTGATCGTTCGCAAGCAGGGAGGCGGCGGTGAAGGTGGTGGTGACATCGGCAACGGCGCTGCCGCCCTCATCAACAGCCACAACGGCGTCGTTGACACCGCTAACGGTGATGAAGACCGAGGCCGTGTCCGTACCGCCACTGCCGTCGGAGAGGGTGTAGTAGAGGGCGTCGATATAGGTTTCGCCTGCGGCCAGCCAGTCGAGGGCGGTGCCGGGATTGTAGGTCAGGGTGTTGTCGGTGACGCCCGAGGTGGTACCAGAATCAGGAGTCAGGGTGGCGCCGCCCGCGGACATCGGGCTAAAACCAATGATGTCAGCGCCGGAGAAGGGGAAGCCGGGCTGATCGGGATCGGTGTCGTTGCCTGCCAGAATATTGGCATGGACGTTGGTAAATACGATCGGGGTGTTCTCGGGCGTGGAAATCGCTCCCTCGACGTGATCGTCAATCGCAACCGGAGCGTCGTTGACGGCGGTGATCGAAATCGTTGCCGTCGCTGAGAAACTCGTGGTGGATCCGTCGGAGACAACAAACTGGATGCTGCGATCGAGAGTGCTCGGGGCATCGCTGGTGTTGTGGTAGCTGACGGCCTGGAGCGCTGCGGTCATTTCGGCGTCGGTGGCGCCGCCGGCGGAGGTCAGGACGATGTAACCGGCACCGGCATTGAAGACGCCGGCAATGTCACCCATGGTCAGACCGTCATTGGTGAAGGAGAGAAAATCGGCGCCGTTCTGGTAGTTGGCGGCAATGGAAACGGTTGCCGTGGTCAGCAGGTCGTTGTTGTCGGGATCGTTAACGATGATGGTATTGGAAATCACCGCCGCAGCATCACCTTCGGTGTAGGCCATGGTGGCGCCACCGCCGGTGACAACCGGCGCATCGTTGATGCCGCCAACAGTAATGAATACCGAGGCGCTATCGACACCGCCCAAGCCATCGGAGACCGTGTAGGTGAAGGTATCGGTAGTGGTTTCGCCAGAAGCCAGCCAATCGAGGGCGCCGCTGGGGTCATAGGTGACGCCTACGGACGTGCCGGTATCGGGGGTCAAGGTGGCGCCGTGGGACGAGAGCGGACTGGTGGCGACAATATCGGCACCGGTGAAGGGGAAGCCGGGCAGATCGGGATCGGTGTCGTTGCTCACCAGCAGGTTAGCCTCACCCGGCCCGAAGTGCACCGGGGAGTTTTCGATGGTGAGCGGCATACCCGGACTTCTCAAATCATCGTCAGCAGCCACCGGCAGATTGTTGCTCACGCCGTTGATGGTCATGGTGACGGTGGCGCTGCTTTGCGCGCCGCTAGCGTCGACGATGGTGTAGGTAAAGGTGTCGGTCGCGTGCTGACCGTCAGCCAGGCCATCGAAAACATGGTTGGTGTTGTAGGTGATGCCAACACCCGGCGTAAAGATGATGGAGGCGCCGTGGGCCGAGGATCCGACGCCAACGATGGACGCTGCCGTCAAGGCAATTTCGGCATCGGTGTCGTTAGCCAGCAGCGTAGCGGTCAGGTCCACCGGGACCGCCGCCTCGCCAATCGCGACCGGAGCATCATCACCAGCCACGGGGGCATCATTCACGCCGGCGAGATACACGGCGACGCTGGCGGTATCGGTACCGCCATGACCGTCGGAAACGGTATAGGTGAAGGTATCGGTGACACCGACACCCTCTGACAGGTAGTCAAGAGCGCCGGCCGGGTCGTAGGTGACATCGCCCTGGGCATCAACAGTCACCGCGGCACCAAAATTGCTGACACTTGCGACCGCAACAACTTGAAGATCATCACTATCCACATCCGTATCGTTGCCAACCAGGTCGGCATTGGTGAAGATCTGGATGGCATCTTCGGAGGTGGTGCTACCGTGATCGGGGGCCGCGACAGGCAGATCGTTAACTGCCGTGACGGTGACGGTCTTGGTGCCGCTCGCGACATGAGTGGCAGAGTCGGCAACATGAGTGGCAATGCTGAAACTACCGCTGAAATCATTGACCACCGGGGTGAAGGTCACATTGGCGAGGGCGGTATTAACCGCAGCTGCCGTGCCGGTGATGGTCCAAACGCCGGTGCCGGCGTTGTAGCCGGCACCGTCGTTGGCGGAAAGAGAACCTAGCGCCGTATTGCTCAGGGTCAGGGTCGCCGTGATGGGCGCCGTGAGATTCACATCGACAACAATATCAACCAAATTCTGCGCGGCTGCTGCGCCCTCTGCATAAGACTCGGCGGCAGACAGATTGGTGGCGACGTTTTGAACGGCACCCGCGCTAATCAGGGTAGATAATGAAGGCATCTGAACAACTCCTTATTTTCGTAATTTGGCGCTTACTTTTTGACCGGAACCCGAGCCAACGTTTTTCAGCGAACACGCATAGCATAAAAAGCGCAAGCCCCATTCAAGGGGCTTGGTAACCATCTCTCTAATCAGAACCCGTAACGGACTCCAACGTTCAACTCATTGGAGCGGAGCTTGCCTTCAACACCATCTACCGTCGCCGACCACGGCACACCGGCAACAGTCCCTGAATTCACACCCGGGTTGGTCTTGAAGTTACCGAGATCCATGAAGCGATAGGCCGCCTCTACCGACAACTGCTTGGAGATATCGAAACTCACGCCGGCAGTGAATTGCCAAGCGAAATCGTTCTTTTTGCCGCCAGGGCCCTGACCAGCCAAAGCAGCGCCGGGCTGAACGTAGCGCAGGCTACTGGTCTTGTTTTCAGACCAGCCAATACCGAGACCAACGAACGGGGTGAAAGACCGACTGGCATCCTTGAAATCCCAATAGCCATTAAACATGTAGGCAGTGGACTTCACATCAGCATTGTAAGTAATGGCCGGCGCCACAGCGCTATCGTTTCCCTCAAGCCTGAAGTCGCCACGATGAGCCAGGGTGAAATCGACACGAAGATTGGGGTTGTAGCGATAACCAATGCCCACACCGTAAATGGAGGAGTCCTTCATGCCATCAACCGTGCCAACCAGTTGCGGGATAGCCGTTGACCTAACGTTGCGAGCGCCCGCCCCATCAGCCCATGCGTAACCGAGATCGCCCCGAACATACACGCCCGACTGAGCCAAGGCGCCACCGGCCACCAGACCCAACACCGCGAGAACACCAGCCTGCATCATCTTTTTGCTCATTACTTAAATCTCCTGATCGAAATTCGCACGAGGGGGCACCCCTATCCTGGATTCATTATTGCACAGCTTTTTTTTCCATGGAAAAAAAAAGCACCCCAGCCATCCTAGAGCCTACTTGAGATTCCAAGCGTAACACCCTATATAACAACAACTATTCATGCAAAAATCCGACCCAGTGTTGCTAAATACCAACATCTCAGCATCTCCATGGAATATCCTGGAGCAACACAGCCAGACGCCACCCGATGCAGGCCTGCCGACATATGGCAAGTCTTCTTAGAATAGCGGGTCATGGGAGGAAAGATCGTGAAATCCATCACACTCGGAACAAAACTGGCGTGGCACCACCGGTTCGGACTGATTTTCCTGGCACTGGTCTTTTCGGTGGCCTGCCGCGCCGAGGTACAGCATTACCAAGTGGCAGCCAGCACTACCGATAGCCGAATTGCAAGTTTTGATAGTCCCCACAGCATCTATATTGATCCGTCGGCCAATGCCCGGAACCAGTTGCTGGTTTTTTTGACCGGCACCGGCGCCAAAACCACACTGGCGTCACAGGAGTTCAGCCGGACGGCGGCGGCGCTGGGTTACCACGTGATTGACCTGATGTATCCCAATGCGGTGCCGGCGACGATTTGCTGGCAGGCGCCGAGTGCGGACTGTTTTGGCGCGTTCCGACGGGAGATCGTGACCGGGGCCGACAGCTCGCCGTTAATACAAGTGAGCCGGGAGGAAAGCATCGAGAATCGCCTGCTCCAGGTCTTGCGCTTCCTTGCCGCCCGGCAGCCGCAAGGGGGCTGGGGGCAGTTCCTGCAGGGAAACACGGCGATCGCCTGGGAGAAGGTGGCTCTGGCGGGACAGTCCCAGGGCGGCGGCCATGCGGCCTGGATGGCGCGGGAACGGCGCGTGGCACGGGTCATCATGCTGGGAGCGCCGAAAGACTTTCACCGCCGCTTGGGACGTCCTGCGAGTTGGTATGGGCCAGGGCAGACGCCGGCGGAGCGAATGTTCGCCTTTGTCCATGAGCGCGACGAACAGGGATGCAGCTTTGCCCAGCAACTGGAGATTTTTCGCACCATGGGGCTGCCCGGCGAGCCGGTGGTGGTGGATGATGCCCGCCCTCCCTACGGTGACAGCCACCGGCTCGTCACCCGTTATGCGGATGGGCAACTGTCGTCGAAGGAAGCCCATGTGACGGTCATTTCGCCACGCTTGCGCGGACGCGATGGACAGCCGCTGTTCAAGGCGGTATGGACCTATATGCTGACGGCGCCGACGGGGCCGCGCCCGGTACGTTAACGCCGGATTCCAACGCCATTTCCTGTCGGGAAGGGGAGCGAGAAAGGCTGGCAACGCTGTTGTAGAATCTGCGCTCCTTCCGCCATGGATTCGAGCACAACGATGAGCAAGAAACCCAAGTCTGCTGCCTCTGCCCCTCTCCCCGCCTCCACCGGCTACGATGCCAAGGCGCTGCGCGCTGCGTTGCAGCCGATCCTGGATGCCTTCGAAAAACGGCAGGCCACGACCGTGGAATCCTTGGCGCGAGCCATGCTGGAAAGCTATCCGCAGGCAGCGGATGCACATCACTTTCTCGGTCTGGCGCTGCATTTGCAAAAGAAATTCGGCCCGGCTCAGGAAGCACTGAAGGCCGCAATTGCCCTGGCACCCAAACAGTTCGCGTTTTACAACAATCTGGGCAATACGCTGAAGGAACTGGGGCGCCTGGAAGAGGCCGTCGAGACTTATCGCAAGGCGATCGAGCTGAATCCCAAGTCGCACGATGCCTTTAACAACCTAGGGGTGTCACTGAACCAAGCGGGGCTCAGCGCCAAGGCGGTGACGCAATATGACGCCGCCTTGAAGTTGAAACCCAACTATCCCGAAGCTCTCCACAACCGCGGCGTCGCGCTGCAGCAACTGGGGAAGATGGATGCAGCCCGGCGCGACTACATCGCATCCATCCAGCTTCGCCCGACTTATGCCAAGGCGTACCGGGACTTTGCTTCGTGTCACAAGTTCTCCTTCGATCAGGATGCGGGCTGGATCAACCAGATTCAGTCCTTGCTGGAGGGGAAGTCGCTGCCCAAGGAGGATGAGGCACATCTCCACTTTGCCCTGGGAAAAATTTTTGACGACTGCAAGTTATATAACCGGGCATTCCCGCACTATGCGGCAGGCAACAGTATCGAGAAGGCACGCTACCGCTTCGATGCCGCCAGACACCACGAGGCGATCAGCCGCGTCATCAAAACCCTGGATGCGGATTTCATTCGCGATCACGTGGTGTGGGGTTCGGATACGGAGGCGCCGATTTTCATCGTCGGCATGCCGCGCTCGGGAACGACATTACTGGAACAGATCGTTTCCAGCCACCCGCAGGTTTTTGGCGCCGGGGAACTGCCGTTTTTCTCACAACGGGTACGCGGACTGAAAAAGGAACTTCGTTCGGATACGCCGTTCCCGGAGTGCATGAAGGACCTGACGCCCGACGTGGTGGCGCGGATTGCCGCAGACTACCTGGCACCGCTGAAGAAGGTGGCGCCGAAGGCCCAGTACTATACGGACAAGATGCCAGGCAACTTCCTGTCGCTCGGATTGATTCATCTGGTATTTCCGAAGGCGCGCATCATTCATTGCCGACGCAACCCGTTTGACACCTGTCTTTCCATCTTCTTCCAGAAGTTCACCGGCGAGCATTCTTATGCCTATGCCCTGGAAGATCTGGGGCGCTATTACCGCGAGTACTTGCGAGTCATGAATCACTGGAAGAAGGTGTTGCCGGAGGGCGCCCTGCTTGAGGTTGATTATGAAAAGGTGGTGGAAGACACCGAAGGTCAGGCACGGCGCATTCTGGATTTCTGCGGCCTGAGCTGGGATGATCGCTGTCTTGCGTTTCACGATAACGAGCGCTCGGTGCGTACCGCCAGCAGCTGGCAGGTGCGGCAACCGGTGTACAAGAGCTCCAAGGAGCGCTGGAAGAATTACCGCCCCTTCCTCAAGCCATTGGCCGATGCCCTGGGAGCCAAGCGCAAGCCGGGGATCGCTGGCGCGGCAGGTGCGGGGCCGCGGTCGATCTCAGCCGAACAGGCGATGGATATGGCACGCAAGGTGCACGGAGCCGGCAAGATCGCCGCTGCTGAAAAAATGTATCGGGAGTTGCTGAAGGCACAGCCGGAGAACGCCGAGGCCTTGCATCTGCTGGGCGTTTGCGCCTACCAACGGCGGCGGCATCAGGAGGGTGTGGATCTGATCCGCCGGGCGATTGCCCTGGCGCCGGAGCAGGCGAGCTTCCATAGCAACCTGGGGGCGGTCCTTCGTGACATGGGGCAACTGGAGGCGGCACGGGAGAGCCTGGAGCAGGCCGTTAGCCTGGATGCGAATCTGGCCGATGCTCACACCAACTTCGGCGCCCTGAAGCTGCGTGAAGGGGATCTGGCGGGGGCTCAAGGCTGTTTTGAGGAGGCGATCCGCCTGCGGCCCACTTTTGCCGAGGCGTATTTCAACCTGGGCAACACGCTGCGCCAACTCGGACACATGAGTGAGGCAGAAGCGGCTTTGAACAAGGCGCTGGAACTGAAACCCCGTAGTGCTGAAATCCTCGCCAGCCTGGGGCACTTTTACATGGAACTGCGCAACCCGGCTGGGGCAGTAGCGGCGTTCCAGAAATCCGTCGCGTTGCGTCCTTCGAATGTAGACACGCAGATGGCCCTGGCGGGCGCTCTGCGACGGGCCGGAGAAATGGCCATGGCGGAGGGCATTTTCCGCCGTCTGGTGGAGAAGCATCCCGACGTACTGGAGGTCAAGGTGGGGCTGGCCAACCTGCTGCGGGAGATGTCGCGCATCGATGAGGCTCTGCCTTACTACAAGGAGGCGGTGGAGACGAAACCCGACCAGGCAGAGTTCCATCACAACTACGGTGTGGCACTGCAGAACCTGGGCCAGTTGACGGAGGCTGAAGAGCAATACCGGGCAGCCATCGCCCTCAAGCCCAACATGGCGGGTACCTATCGGCAACTGACCGCCTGCCGCAAGTTCAAGGCAGGCGAGGACCAGCCGCTGATTGATGCGATGGAGCAGTTATTGGCCAAGAGCCGCCGCGCTCATGACCAGAGCGAGCTGGAATTCGCCCTCGGCAAGGTTTATGACGATACCAAGGAGTTCGACAAGGCCTTCCCGCATTTCCTGGCGGGGAACACGCTGGAGAAGCGGCGCAGCCGTTTTGATATCGAGGAGCACCGGCGTCGCATTGACGGCCTGATCGCCGCGTTCTCCAAAGACTTTCTGACCAGCCATGTAGCCATGGGCAGTTCATCGCAGCGGCCAATCCTGATCGTGGGCATGCCACGCTCGGGAACGACCCTGATGGAGCAGGTGGTATCGAGCCATCCGCTGGTCTGCGGCGCCGGGGAGTTACGCTACTTTTCACAAGCGGCGCACCGGCTACCGCGCATGATGAAGACGCGGACGCCCTATCCGGAATGTGTGGCGAAGATTGCCAAGCCCCATGTGGATGCGGTGGCGGAAGGCTACCTGACGCTGCTCGACACATTCTCGAAAGAGACCCGCCACGTGACGGACAAGATGCCGGGGAACTTTCTGAACCTGGGTTTGATCGCGACGACCTTCCCCGATGTACGGGTCATTCATTGCCGCCGCAACCCTTACGATACCTGCCTTTCCATCCTGTTCCAGAAATTTACCGGTGACCATCCGTATTCCAACGACCTCGAAGATCTGGGTCGCTACTACCTCGAATATGAGCGCGTGATGGCGCATTGGCGCCAAGTGCTGCCTGCCGGGTACATGATGGAAATGGACTACGAGTTGCTGGTGGAAGACCTGGAGGGCGGAGCACGAAAAATTCTGGAGTTCTGCCGCTTGCCCTGGGATGAGCGTTGTCTTTCGTTCCATGAGAACGAGCGCACGGTGCGAACCGCCAGTAGCTGGCAGGTGCGGCAACCGCTTTACAAGAGTTCCAAGGCACGCTGGCGGAATTATGAGAAGCATCTGGGGCCGCTGATGGCGATTCTGGGCGACCGGGGTTAAGTTCGCATGGAAACTGACCGGAAGGCCTTGGCCCGACTACGGGATAGCCTGTGGCGGGTCGAGGCCAACCCAAGCTCTGCACATTGCTGGCACGGGCTGGGGCGGGCACTGCGGTCAGTCAAGGATGCAGAGAGCCAGAAGACGGCGCTGCGGGAACTGCTGGCGCGAACGCCAGCAGACGGCGAGGCGGGTTTCCTGCGGGCGACCTTGATGGTTTCGCTCACCAACTCGGCTCAATATCTGGCGGAGGCGGGACGGCTGGCGCGGAAAATACGCCCGGTCAGCAGCGATCGCCTGATGGCGTTCCTGAACTTCACCTGGGGTCGGGTTCTGGCATCCAGCAAGGGGCGCGACCAGTTCGCCGAGTTATTTCTCAATGCGGGTATCCCAGCACTGCTTGCACTACTGGCCCGCGTCTTGAAGCACCAGGCCGGCGAAGATTTAGCAGCACGCCCTATGGACGCAGTGCGCAAGGTGGCCGTATTGGCGCCGCATTTGAGCACACTGGATCATGCGCCGACATCGCTGGCCTTACACCATGCGCGCATGCTGGCGGCGCAGGGTTTCGAGGTGCAGGTATTCGCAGCGCAGGAACTGGCGCTGCCGGAGATGAAGTATTTCCTGGGCAATGGCGAAAGTTCGCATATTGCTCCGGCTGACCGGGCCGCTTGGCAAGGTCTGCTCCCGGCAGGGATGCCGGTACATGTGGCTGATGCGAGCTTTTCTCCACAGATGCGCTGGCGCAATCAGTGGCGACGGATTACGGCTTTCGATCCGGACCTGATATTCCTGGTGGGCTTCTTTTCACCACCGGTGCAGGCCTTGTTCCCGCAACGGCCTGTGGTGGGGCTCTCGCTGCATACCACCCCACCACTGGCTCCCGTGGATGTGTGGCTGACGGCGGATGTTGATCAGGCGGGTCAGGCAGTGGCCCGTTGGGCTCCTGCACTCCCCCCTTGCGAGGGTTACTACTATCCGTATCGGATTGTGTTGAAGCCTACCGGCCCGGCCCTGATTCGGCAGCAACTGGGACTCGATGCCAGCACACTGGTGTTTCTGACCGTGGGAGACCGGCTGACGCAGGAGATCGAACCGACCTGGGGGCAGAAGATGGTGGCATTTTTACGGCAGCATCCGCAGGTGCAATGGTTGCTGGTTGGGGGGCGCGGTGAGGTTCCAGCCGCGTTACGAGGCCAGTTGCCGGAGTCGCAGTTGCGAACGCTGGCACATCATGCCGATATACGCGGCATTTGCCGTTGCTGTGATGTTTTTGTCAATCCGCCACGCATGGGAGGAGGCTTCAGTGTCGCCCAGGCGATGGCGGAGGCACTGCCGGTGGCGGCCTACAGTGGATCGGATGGTGGCGATAAGCTAGGGTCGCTGGCGGCGGCGGACGATGATGCCTATTTTGGGTTGCTGGCCGACTGGATCAAGGCGCCGTCATCGCGCCAGGAGGCCGGGACCAGGCTACAGGAGCGTTTCAGGTCGATGCTGGATCTGGAACAGGGCGGCCCGGCGTTACGCGCCGTGTGCGAGCGGGCACTGGCGTTATTCCAGAAACGGGTCAGTTCATCGGCTTCTTGAATTTGGCGGGAATGCCAACGACGAGACTGTGGGTAGCGACGTCTTCGAGGACAACGGCTCCCGCGCCGATATAGGCCCCCTCGCCGATGCGCAGACGTTCGATGAGGGTGGCGCCAATGCCGATGGTGACGCCACGGCCAATGCGCGACAAGCCTCCGACATTACTGCCGGGCTGAACACGGGAGAAGGCGTCAATGTGGGTGTCGTGGCCGATGGTGACGCCGCGATTGACGAAAACATGGTCGGCGAGCCGGGCACCCGGTGCAATGACGCTGTTGGCGCCGACAAATACGCCTTCGCCCAAGGTGGCGAGGGGCGAGACGTATGCCGTGGGATGGACCAGGGTGTGGAAACGCAGACTCCAGCGTTGCGCCAGCTCGGTGGCGAGAACCTCGCGTGTGGGGGTGGTGGGGCCAAGCAGGTAACACTCGCCAGCCTGGGGATGGAAATCGGCTAATTGTTCGATGGCGGGCGGCGGACACAGGGGGGCCAAGGCGGCGACGCGCTGGGCCAAGGGAATGCTGCGTTCGTCTTGGTCTTCGGGAAGATGGAGAACCACCTTCGTTGGCAGCAGACGATTGGCGAGAGCGCAATCAAAGAGATCGGAAACGATGTTGCTGGCGCCAAAAATCACCAGGGGTCGAGATTCGACAGTCATGGGCGGGGTTCCAACTGTAGCCACTGGCGTATTTGCGCCGGGGTGGCGATGGGACGTCCAATAGCCGCCGCTTGCCGGGCGACATTGGCGACCAGTTCAGGGTTGGTGGCTGGGCGGGTACGTTCGACGTCGTGCCAGAGATTGTCTTCGAGGCCGGTGCGGACACCGTGGCCAAGAACGGCGCCGAGAGCGACTACCTGGGCTTGATAGCGGCCAATGCCCGCCAGCGACCAGATGGAGCCGGGGGGCAGGTCGTTAATCAGGGCAGCCAGGTGGAGTAGATTGAATTGGGCGGTGGCGACGTTGCCGAGCAGGATGTTGAAGTAAAAGGGTGGGGTGAGGATGCCCTTGTCGATCAGGACACGGGCGTAGTTAACCATGCCGAGGTCGAAGACTTCGAGTTCTGGCTTGATGCCACGTTCCTGCATGATCTGGGCCAGGCGGGTAATGGTGGCGGGAGCATTCGTGCTGGCCTGGGTGGAAAAGTTCATGGAACCCAGGGTGAGGCTTGCCATGTCGGGCTTGGCATCGCCTTCGAGGCGAAGCGTGGTGGCGCGCATTTCAGCGTCGGCCACCTGGCGGCCACTGGTGGTGGTGGTGATAATGACCTGAGGTGCGTGATCGCGTATGCCGCGAATGATTTCGGCAAAGATGGCAGCGTCTGTGGTCGGGGCGCCTTCGGCATCGCGGGCGTGAAGGTGAACCATGCCCGCCCCCAGATCAATGCAGGCATTGACGTCGGTGATGATTTCCTGGGGGGTAAGGGGAACGTGTGCCGACTGGGTCCGGGTAGGCACCATACCGGTGGGGGCCAGGTTGACAATCAGTGGTGCTGGCGCAGATACACCCATGGGCATTCCTTACGGTGCGGGCACGACACTATCAGGATGTCGCCGCCAGGCTGGCAGCAAGCAGTGCGTCGATAAAGTCGACGTCGGCAGCATCGAGGGTGCCGACTTCTGCCTCAAGAGTCAAGCGGTTGATGAGGTAGGTGTAACGCTCGCGTTGCAGGTCGCGGCGGGCGGTAAATAGTTGCTGCTGGGCGTTGAGAACGTCGGTGGTGGTTCGCAAACCCACTTTCTGCCCGATATCCATGCCTTTAAGTACGGTTTCGCTGGATTTAACCGCTTGTTCAAGCGCCTTGATCTGGGACAGCCCGTTGACCACGCCGAGGAAGGCTTGACTAACCTTGATGTCACTGTCACGGAGGGCGGCTTCGAGTTCCTGCCGGGCCTTTTCGCGCTCCTGGATGTATTGCTCGGTAACCGCGAGCACCCGCCCACCTTCAAAAATGGGGATGTTGAGTTGCAGGCCGACGCGGGTGGCGTCATCTTCGAGAACGCTGTAACCGGGATGATTCCCCTTTTGCTTACTGGCCACGAGGTTAAGGGACGGCAGGTGGCCGGCACGGGCCCGATCAATCTGGAGGTCGGCAATCTTTAGGTTGATGCGGCGGCTGAGAACGCGAAGATTCTGATTGGCGGCCGCGGTAAGCCAGTGGTCGATTTCGGGCGGCTCCGGGGCAGCGAGGGGGAAGGATTTTCCTTGAGGGGGCAAACGAAACTCGTTGGTCCCCATGAGTTTGGCGAGTTCGCGCCGCCTCACTTCGAGAGTGCTTTTGGCGACCAGATGCTGGGCTTCGGCCAACTGATGGCGGGCTCGGGTTTCTTCAACGTCGGTGATGGTGCTGACGCGATCCTTGAATAGCTTTTCGGCCTGGTTACGCTGGGCATCAATGGCAAGCTTCTGGGCTTCGGCAAGTTCTACATTGTCCTGGGCAAGAAGGGCATTGAAATAGGCTTGAGCAACGCGCAGCACCAGATCCTTCTCGGCTTCAGCAAATACGGCTTCGGCAAGTTCAGCCTTGGCGGACGCCTCACCATAGGCGGCAATACGTTCGAGATCAAAAATACTCTGGGTAAGGCGGATGGTCTTGACGCGGGAACTGTACTCGTAGTTGGTAAAGGGGGCCGTGGTGGTGCGCAATCCGTAGTCGTTACGGGTACTCTCAATACTGGCAGAAAGGCTAGGCAGCAGCGCGGCGCGGCCGAGGGCCCGGTTCTGTAGCCCAGCCTGGAGACTGGCGCGGGCAGAGGCAAAGTCGGGGTCGTTTTGCAGTGCGAGCCGATACAGACGCACCAGGCTGAGTTCAGTCTGGGCCTGGAGCGACAGGGGCAGCAAGCCAATCAGGAGCAATGCAACGAGGCGCAGTTTCATTTTGACTCTCTCAGCGTTCAGTGAAGGCAAAGTTGAGCCGCTTCAGCAGGGGTTTGAGGAGGTAACCCATCATGGTCCGCTCACCGGTCTTGATAACGACATCGGCAGGCATGCCCGGCTGAAGACTGCGGCGCCCGAGTTTCTCGACACCTTCCTTGGTCACCACAACACGGCCAACGTAGTATGGGGTGTCAGTCTTCGGGTCGGTGAGGCGATCTGCGGATACATAGACCAGTTTGCCGGGAATGGTGAGGATCAGGGATTGGTCAAAAGCGGTGAAGTGAATGTCCGCATCTAGGCCAGAATGAACATTGTCAATAAGATGGGTGGGAATCTGGACTTCGACCACCAGACCTTCGCCTTCCGGGACCACATCCATAAGCTTTTGTCCGGGTGATACAACCCCTCCTACGGTATGCACGGCAAGATCCACGACGATGCCGGCAGCCGGGGAGCGAAGCACGACGCGGGTGAGATCATCTTGCAGGGCGACCATGCGCTCCTTGAGATCAGCGACCTTGCTTTGGGTTTCCGTGAGTTGCGTTTCGACTTCCCGCTTGTAAACATCTTTGGATTGCAGGATTTTCTGGCGAATCTCGGCAATCTGACGGCGGGCGCGACCGATATTGGCGATGTCGTCACTGCGCTGACCGCCAATGTAGGCTACCGCCCGTTCCAGTTCAAACATGCGGGTACGGGGTATGTAGCCTTCAGCATAGAGGGGCTTGAGGGCGGTGAGTTCTTCCTGGTACAAACTTAACTGCTGCGCTTTTGCAGCTTCCTGGGCTGTCAGGCCCCGAATCTGCTCTTCGAGTCCGGCAATAGACTCCATTCCGATGGCTTGCTCGGATTTCAGGGCGGAGCGCCGCGTTGCAAACAACTGCTCATGGGTTTGCATGACTTCAAGCACCCGAGGATTGTCGTGGCGCTCAAGAAGAAACGCAGGAAATTCGATACGCAGCTTGTCACTGCGCTCGGCGACCAGACGGGCCTCAACGGCCGACTCTCCAATCAGCTGGCTTTCAATAATGCCGAGCTGGGCTTTGAACTGGGTTTCATTCAGCCGCAGCAGGGGCTGGTCTTCCTTAACCTGGTCGCCCTCACGAACGAGAATTTCTTCGATGATGCCGCCCTTGAGATGCTGGATGGTCTTTCGATTGCCTTCCACCTTGACAAAACCAGTCACGGGTACGCCTTGGGTCAGCGGGGCAACAACGGCCCAGATAAAGAAACCCAGCAAGCCAACGCTTACTGCTATCACTCCCTTGCGGGTTTGCTTGGCCACATCGGTGGCTGGAGTAGGTTGAAGTCCCTGGGAGGCCAGTAGCTGTTCTACTTCTTCGTCCTTCGCGTCCTTACGGAACAGACCAAACCATTGCTTGAGTTTCATGACGAAGCCTTCTGGGTAGGAGCGCCCAAGGACGCGGGCTTGGCGCCAACACCCCCTTGCTGAATAACGGCCAGAACCTGATCCCTGGGGCCATAAGCCGTCAGGGCGCCATCCCGCAACAGGAGCAATTTATCCAATGCGGCAAGAATGCTGGTGCGATGAGTAATGACAACCACGGTCACCGATCTGTCCTTCAGTTCCTGTAGCGCTTCAAGCAACGCCGCCTCACCTAATTCGTCAAGGTTGGAGTTGGGCTCATCAAGTACCACCAGCACGGGATCCCCATACAACGCACGGGCCAGGGCGACGCGTTGCTTTTGGCCACCGGAGAGGACGCTGCCATCGACGCCAATCGGGGTGTTGTAGCCCTGGGGCATGCGCAGGATTACTTCGTGAACACCTGCCCGCCGAGCGGCTGCGATAACTTTCTCGCTCTCGACCTCTCCAAAACGGGCGATGTTTTCTGCAATGGTGCCTTCAAAAAGCTCTATGTCCTGAGGGAGATAGCCGACATAGGGACCCAGTTCTTCCTTATTCCAGGCAAAGACATCCGCGCCATCGAGGCGGATGTGGCCTGACTGGGCACGCCAGACGCCGACCAGAGCCCGGGCCAGACTGGACTTTCCGGCAGCACTTGGACCAACCACTCCGATGATGTCGCCGGGATTGATGCGGAAGGCGAGGCTGCGCAGGACAGGCGAAGTGCTACCCGGCGGGGAAAGCGTGGCGTTCTCGACGGTGACCAGCCCCTTGGGAGCCGGCAAAGCCATGCCTTTCTCACGTTCGGGAAAGTGTTCCAGAAGCTCACTCAGGCGATGGTAGGCAATACGGGCGGCAATGAGTTGCTTGGATGACGCGATCGCCTGTTCGACAGGAGCGAGAACACGCCCCATCAATACGGAAGCAGCGATCATGGCGCCGGGAGAAATTTCATTGGAAAGGGCAAGCCAAGCACCCAGCCCAAGACTCAGGGATTGGAACGAAATACGAGCAAAACGGGATGCAGCCCCAATGGTTCCGGCACGATCACTGGCCACTGCTTGCAGTACCAGGAAACGATTCTGGCTTTCTTCCCAGCGGCGACGCATGTTACCCAGCATACCCATGGCTTCGAGGACCTCGGCACTGCGCAAATTATTCTGGGCATATTGCTGCGCGACGCTGGCCTGTTGGGCAGCTTCGGCCAGGGGCTTGCGGGTCGCGATTTCATTAGCGATAGCGAGAGCCGCCAGAACAATCACGCCCAAAAGCGAAAACAGCCCCAGCAGAGGATGAAGCAAGGTTGCGACAATAAGAAAAATAATGCTCCAGGGCGCATCAAAGAAAGCGAATACTCCGGCACTGGTGATGTATTGACGCAGGGTAGTAAGGTCTTGCAAAGACTGAGCCGGATTGCCGCCAGCCTTTATCAGATTGCTTTCAAAGGAGGCGGTGAATATGCGGGTATTCAGGGCCAGATCGAGTTGTGCACCGATACGAACAAGAATTCGGGAACGGATGAATTCAACAAAGCTGAGCAGGACAAACAGGGCCAGGACCAACAGGGTGAGCATCAGCAACGTGGTTTCGTTACGGCTGGCGAGAACGCGGTCATAGACCTGCAGCATGTAGATGGTTGGCACCAGAAGCAGCAGATTAATGGCCAAGCTGAAGAGGGCCACATGAACAACAGACTGACGAAATGACAGCAGTACCGCATCAATTTCCCGCAAGGGATTCAGGAGCATTTTCATTTTGTTCTTTTCACCGGACGCTTGCCGTCAATTCGGCGGTATCACCGAGGGCAACGCTGGATTCGACGTAATCAAGCAGCAGACGATCACACGCCTCAATATCATTCACTGCGGTATCAATGATGCACTCGGGGCTTTCCGGAACTTCATATGGCGCTGAGATACCCGTGAACTCGGGTATCAGCCCAGCCCGCGCCTTTCGGTACAGGCCTTTGGGATCACGGGCCTCACAGGTGTCAGTTCCGGCGCGAATGAAAACTTCATGAAAGGCAGATCCTGCCGCATCACGGGCTCTCTGGCGATCGGCACGATAGGGGGAAATAAAGGCCGTAATAACAATAAGCCCCGCGTTGGCAAAGAGGGCGGCCACTTCACCGATGCGGCGAATATTTTCGGCCCGGTCTTCAGGGTTAAAGCCCAAGTCGGAATTGAGCCCATGGCGAACATTGTCACCATCAAGAACGTATACCTGATACCCCTTGTTGAATAACTGACGCTCCAGGCGCATGGCAAGAGTCGATTTGCCAGAGGCCGAAAGGCCGGTAAACCAGACAACGGCACCAGTATGGCCATTACGCTGATAACGCACACCGGGGGAAACGATGTGTTCAACTGCTGTGATATTGGTTGCCTTGTGTGCTAGCCCAGGATTTTCCATAACGATCCAGCGTTAGGTTGCTTTTTGCTTTAGATACCGGCCAGCGCCTTCAATGCAGGGACTGTGGTGAAGCCACTGACACCGGGGCACCGTCGTAAAGCTCAATCTTCCAGTCGGTTTTGGTAAGTGATTGCACAAGTAGACGGCAAAGACCATGCAGCAATGGCGGCGTCAGCAACCACGGCAAGGCGACAACATTGCCTTGATCGACAATACGGAGCAGGAACTGACTGCGCGGCGTCACACGCCCCTTGAAAGCCTCGGCCAACAGAGGAACAGGGGTACCCGGGGACTGCCGGTTGGGCGTCCGCTTTTCACCCAAGCGCACCTTTTTCATGGCCGCCTCCCGCCCCACATCAACAAGAAAATCACGAATGCGTTCATCGGCCACATCCTTCATGGCTGGATCTCGCCGCATCATTTCGCACAGCAAAGTCCATAGCCGGGGAACAGCCTTGCGCGTCAACCAATAGGAAACGGCCGTTTCACCGGTCTGCAAGTCGAGTATCAAACGATCTTCTTTGCCGTTGTAACGCATAGCCATGTGCTGCACCTTGTGTGCAGAGCGGGGGGCGCGCGTTGCTTGGGCGGTAGGTGTCGTTTTCAAACTGCGATTACCGTGGGTAGCAAGACCTGCTTACAGGACTAGATCAATCAGGAAACCGAGATATCAGCCAATTTCCCCTAACTCATCAATATACCACAAGCAGGATGCGCCCACCCTTATGCGATGCCTACGGTATATTGCCTGCACTGACAACTGCTTTGATTATAAAAGCAGGTAACCATCAGACACCCAGCAGGCGCTTCTCTGCTTCAGCCAGTGCCTTGGGAGACCCCAGCAGCACAATGACATCACCCTCCGCCAGCGGCTGACCACTGTCGAGGCGCCCGATGTTGCGTCGACGCGCCGTGGAGACACGTACCCCTGCAAGCTCCAGTGCCTCTACTGGCATCCCCACAGCAGTGGAGCCAGCGCCGAGGATGACGGCGTGGAGCCGGGGTTGGTCGGCTTCATCGAGGCTGTCGGCGTCGGTGGCGCCATGGAAGAAGCCGCGCAGCAGAACGTAATGTTGCTCACGCATCTGGCGCAGGCGCTTAATGACCCGGTGCATCGGAATTCCAAGCAGGGCCAGGGCATGGGTGGCGAGCATGGCGCTGGATTCGAGAGCTTCGGGCACGACTTCGGTGGCGCCCATGGCGGTGAAGCGCTCCACGTCGGATTCCTCGGCAGCGCGCACAACCACGGGCAGGTCGGGACGCAACTCGCGCACATGGTGAATCACCCGCGCCGTGGCCTGGGGGTCGGAGAAGGTGACAACCAAGGCGTGGGCGCGGCCGATGCCGGCGGCGACAAGAGTTTCGCGCCGGGCGCAGTCGCCGTAGGTGACGGGTTCGCCGGCAGCGGCAGCTTCGCGCACCCGTTCCGGATCGAAATCGAGGGCGAGGCAGGCGATGTTTTCCTGTTCCAGGAAGCGCGCCAGATGCTGGCCGGTGCGGCCGTAGCCGCAGAGGATGGCGTGTTTCTCTTCACCCATGGAGCGGGCGGCGAGTTGCGTCAATTGCATGGAACGCAACAGCCATTCGCTGGCAACGAAGCGCATCACGATGCGGTCGGATATCTGCACAATCAGCGGCGCCAGCAGCAGGGAAAGCACCAGCACTGCCAGCACCACCTGAAGCACCCGGCCATCGACCAGTTGCAGGTCGCCTACCCGCGCCAGCAGCACGAAGCCGAATTCGCCGCCGGCGCAGAGCCAGAGGCCGCTGCGCAGCGCCGTGCCGGCGCCGGAACCAAACAGACGCGATACCGCCACCACCACGGCCAGCTTGACCACCAGCAGCGCCAACAGCAACCCCAGAACAGCGGGGATATTGGCGGCGACGGCTTGAAGGTCGAGCAACATGCCAATGGTGATGAAGAACAGGCCCAGCAGCACGTCGCGGAAGGGCTTGATGTCTTCTTCCACCTGATAGCGGTATTCGGTCTCGGAAATCAGCATGCCGGCGGTAAACGCGCCGAGGGCCAGGGAGAGGCCGGCCACTTCGGTGAGATAAGCGAGGCCGAGGGTTATCAGCAGCACATTGAGGACGAACAGCTCCGACGATTTGCCACGGGCGACGATGAAGAACCAGCCGGACATCAGGCGCTGACCGAGGAAGATCACCACACCGAGCATGGCGGCGGCCTTGAGGGCCTCCAGCGCCAGGGTCTGGGCCATTTCGCCCGCCGGCTGGGAGAGGGCCGGCAGCAGCACCAGCAGGGGCACCACTGCCAGATCCTGAAACAGCAGCACCCCCATCACCTCGCGACCATGGGCGGCATCCAGCTCCAGCCGCTCCACCAGCAGGCGCGAGAGCACGGCGGTGGATGACATGGCCAACATGCCGCCGAGAACGAAGCCGGCCTGCCACGACAACCCGAGCAGCAGACTGGCGCCGAGCACCAGCAACAGAGTCAGCACCACCTGGGCGAGGCCGAGGCCGAAGACGATGCGCTTCATGGCAAACAGGCGCGGCAAGGAAAACTCCAGGCCGATGGAGAACATCAGGAACACGACGCCGAACTCCGCCAGGTGGCGCGTCGCCTCGCTGTCCGGAATCAGGTTGAGGGCGTGGGGGCCGATGATGACGCCCACCAGTAGATAACCGATGATGGGCGGCAGGTTGAGGGCGCGAAAGCCGATCACCACCAGCACCGCCGCCGCGAGCAACATGAGAATCAGGGGCAAGGTGGTCATGGGGGTCGGGAGCGAGGAAAGGGCCTTGTTATAATCCGCCTCCATATTAACGCGGGTCGCCGCTTCTTCATGTCCAATCCCCAAGCATCTCTCCCTCTTTCCGTCGACGAGACGGGTCGCGCCGTCGACATGGCGCGGCGGGTGCTGCGCATCGAGGCCGAGGCCCTGCTGGCGCTGGAACAACGGCTGAACGGGGAATTCACCCGCGCCGTCGAGCTGATTCTCCAGTGTCGGGGACGGGTGATCGTCAGTGGCATTGGCAAGTCAGGCCATGTTGGGCGCAAGATCGCTGCCACCATGGCCAGCACCGGCACCCCGGCTTATTTCGTCCATGCCGCCGAGGCGATTCACGGCGACCTGGGCATGATTACCCGCGACGACATCGTGATCGCCATTTCCAACTCGGGCGAGAACGACGAACTGCTCACCATCGTGCCCCTTGTCAAGCGCCAGGGTGGCAAGCTGATTGCCATCACCGGCAACGAGAAGTCCTCCCTGGCCAAGGAGGCGGATGTGCATCTCGACGCCTGGGTCAAGGAAGAAGCCTGCCCCCTCAATCTGGCCCCTACCGCCAGCACCACGGCGGCCCTGGCGCTGGGCGACGCTCTCGCCGTCGCCCTGCTCGATGCCCGTGGTTTCGGCGCCGACGACTTTGCCCGCTCCCACCCCGGTGGCTCTCTGGGCCGCAAGCTGCTGACCCACGTCCGCGACGTGATGCGCGCCGCCGATGCAGTGCCGGTGGTGGGCGAGGACACTTCCGCCATCGAAGCCTTGCTAGTGGTATCCAAGGGCGGTCTCGGCATGACGGCAGTGCGAGACGGCCAAGGCCGGATTTCGGGCATCTTCACCGACGGCGACCTGCGCCGCGCCCTCGAAAAGCGCGGCAACCTGACCGACGTTCGCGTCGCCGACGTGATGACGCGCAATCCGAAGTCCATCACTCCCGAACGCCTGGCAGTGGAAGCGGTGGAAATGATGGAGCAACTGCGCATCAACCAGTTGCTGGTGCTCGATAAGGGCCAGCTCGCCGGCGCCCTCAACATGCATGACCTGTTCCAGGCCAAGGTAATCTGACCCCGGTGCGCGCCCCCGTCTCCGCCTCCGGGCTGTTCCCGATTCTGCTGCTGGTCGCCCTCGGCGCTCTTACCCTGTGGCTGGAACGGGCGACGCAACTCGATAACGGCCAGAATAGCGGCAAGTTCCGCCACGATCCGGACTTCATGGTCGACAACTTCACGGTGCGCCGTTTCGCCGCCGACGGCCTGCTGCAAAACACCCTGACGGCGCGCAAGATGGTGCATTTCCCCGATGACGACAGCACCGACGTGGAAACCCCCCGGGTGCTGTTCAATCGCGGCCTCCAGCCCGCGCGCCTGAGTTCCAATACCGCCTGGGTCAGCAAGGACGGCAAGGAGGTCAAGCTCAAGGGCGACGTGCGTTACATCCGTCCCGGCCTCAATGGCGCGCCGGAAACCGCCATTGCTACCGCCGAAATGACCCTGCTGCCTGATGACGAACTGGCCCATTCCGATCTCCCGGTTACCATCACCCAGGGCCAAACCATCGTCACCGGCAGCGGCCTCGACGCCAACAACAAGGAGCGGCTGGCCTCGCTGCGGGGGCCGGT
>Ga0316605_10000141_pt1 | contig 67061 bp, 65 predicted proteins | sample OWC_soil_day20_n_FD_207666 | JGI IMG/M metagenome (GOLD analysis project Ga0316605, IMG submission 207666) | Wetland soil microbial communities from Old Woman Creek delta, Ohio, United States - OWC_soil_day20_noCT | ecosystem: Environmental > Terrestrial > Soil > Wetlands | place: USA: Ohio...
AACAACTGGGGCGTAGCCCTCGGCAACGAAGCCCGGGCCCTGGCCCCCACCGACCTTCCCGCCGCCTGTGACCTCTGGCGCCAGGCCGGCGAGCGCTACGCCCAGGCCCTGGCCATCAAGCCGGACAAGCACGACGCCGCCAACAACTGGGGGAATGCGCTCGGCAACGAAGCCCGGGCCCTGGCCCCCACCGACCTTCCCGCCGCCTGTGACCTCTGGCGCCAGGCCGGCGAGCGCTACGTCCAGGCCCTGGCCATCAAGCCGGACATACACGAAGCCGCCTATAACTGGGGCGTAGCCCTCGGCAACGAAGCCAGCGCCCTGGCCCCCACCGACCTTCCCGCCGCCCGCAACCTCTGGCGCCAGGCCGGCGAGCGCTACGCCCAGGCCCTGGCCATCAAGCCGGACAAGCACGACGCCGCCAACAACTGGGGGAATGCGCTCGGCAACGAAGCCCGGGCCCTGGCCCCCACCGACCTTCCCGCCGCCTGTGACCTCTGGCGCCAGGCCGGCGAGCGCTACGCCCAGGCCCTGGCCATCAAGCCGGACATACACGAAGCCGCCAACAACTGGGGCGTAGCCCTCGGCAACGAAGCCCGGGCCCTGGCCCCCACCGACCTTCCCGCCGCCCGCAACCTCTGGCGCCAGGCCGGCGAGCGCTACGCCCAGACCCTGGCCATCAAGCCGGACATGCACGAAGCCGCCAACAACTGGGGAAGCAGTCTAATAAGTGAATATCAAGCATTACGTCATATCGATGTCCAAGCAGCAGGCGGCCTAGTTACAGCGGCAACGAGACATTTGGAATATGCCGAACTTCTCAAAAAGGGCAGCGGAGCTTACAACCTCGCCTGTGTTGCTGCGCTACGCGAGTCCATCGAAGAGAGCATCATGTGGCTCGAAATCTCGCGAGAATGCGGCACTCTGCCAGACGCGAATCACATCCATGAAGATCGGGATTTCGACGGTATCCGCAACACCCGCGCATTTAGAACATGGCGGCAAAAGACCTTCGGTTAGAAAGCCGCCTTGCAGCGCAACAGCGACTCACCAATTGAGGGAAGCCCAAAGCTAGCAGCCAACGAGCAGCCGGGTTACTGCTTCGCCTCTTCCGGCTTCTCCTCTTCCGCCTCCGGCGCCTTCTCCTCCTCGATGGACAGGGACATGCCGCTGGCCGTCGATGGCTCGCCGCGCTTGCTCTTGAGCTTGATGGTGAGGCGCAGCTCGTTGGTGGAGTCGGCGTTGCGGATCGCCTCCTCGTAGCTGATGTGCCCCTGGTCGTAGAGGTCGAACAGGGCCTGGTCGAAGGTCTGCATGCCCAGTTCCCGGCTCTTGTCCATGATCGGCTTGATGGCCGCGGACTGGCCCTTGCCCAGCAGTTCGGCCACGGTCGCGGTGTTGAGGAGGATTTCGATAGCGGCCTTGCGCTTGCCGTCCAGGGAGCGGATGAGGCGCTGGGACACCACCGCCTTCAGGTTGGAGGCGAGATCCATCAGGACCTGGGGTTTCCTTTCGTCCGGGAAGAAATTGACCACCCGGTCCAGGGTCTGGTTGGCGTTGTTGGCGTGGAGGGTTCCCATGCACAGGTGCCCGGTCTCGGCGAAGGCCAGGGCGTGCTCCATGGTTTCCATGTCGCGGATTTCGCCGATGAGGATGACGTCCGGGGCCTGGCGCAGGGTGTTCTTGAGGGCGTTGTGCCAGCTGTGGGTATCGACGCCCACTTCCCGATGGGTCACCAGGCATTGCTTGGAAGTATGGACATATTCCACGGGGTCTTCGACGGTGATGATGTGGCCCGGCGCCGCAGCATTGCGGTGGTCGATCATGGCCGCCATGGTGGTAGACTTCCCCGACCCGGTCCCCCCCACCACCAGCACCAAGCCGCGCTTGGCCATGATGACGTCCTTGAGGACATGGGGCAGCCCGAGCTTTTCGAAATTGGGGATTTCGCTGGTGATGGTGCGGATGACCATCCCCACCGCCGCCTGCTGCTGGAAGACATTGACCCGGAAGCGGGCCACGCCGGGCAGGGAGATGGCGAAGTTGCATTCCATCTCCTTCTCGAACTCCTCCCGCTGGATGCGGTTCATGAGGACCCAGGCGAGCTTCTTGGAAACGTCGGCGCTGAGCTTCTGGGCCGACAGGGCCTTCATGGTGCCGTGCACCTTCATGGTGGGCGGAAAGTCCTTGGAAATGAAGAGGTCCGATCCGCCGTGCTGGACCATGGCCTTCAGGAGCGCGTGAATGTAGTTTCGCAGCTCGTCGCCGATGATTTCGTCGTTCTTCATGCCCAATCTCCCTGCAGCGGAGACCGACTCGCGGTACACTGCCCTCTCGCCGGCATCCTTCAATGACCGGCCATCATACCCGATTAGCCTCACAGCATCATGCGCCCCCTAGCCTTTGTCGACCTGGAAACCACCGGGGCCACCGCCACCTCCGACCGCATCACCGAAATCGGCATCGTCGAAGTCGATCCCGACGGTTCCGTGCGGGAATGGCAGCAGCTGGTCAATCCCGGCACCCGCATCCCGCCCTTCATCGAGCACCTCACCGGCATCAGCAACGACATGGTGGCCGACGCCCCGAGTTTCGAGGTAGTCGCCGCCGAGGTGCTGGAACGCCTGACGGGCCGCCTTTTCATCGCCCACAACGCCCGCTTCGACTACGGCTTCCTGAAGAACGAGTTCAAGCGCCTGGGGATCACCTTCCGGGCGCCGGTGCTGTGCACCGTCAAGCTCTCCCGCCAGCTTTTCCCCGAGCACAAGCGCCACAGCCTGGATGCCCTCATCGAGCGCCACGGCCTCGCGGCGGAGGCCCGCCACCGGGCCCTGGCCGATGCCCAGCTCATCCACCAGTTCTGGCAGCTGGTCCACGCCATCCCCGGGCCGGAAGCGGTGCAGGCGGCGCTACGGGCCCTCAATGCCCACCCCAGCCTGCCGGCCCACCTGGATGCCTCGATCGTGGACGACCTGCCAGACACCCCCGGCGTCTATCTCTTCTACGGCGAGAACCGGCTCCCTCTCTACGTGGGCAAGGCGAAGGACATCCGCTCCCGGGTGCTCTCCCATTTCTCCGCCGACCACGCCTCCGCCAAGGAAATGAGCCTCGCCCAGCAGGTGAAGCGCATCGAGTGGGTCGAAACCGCCGGGGAAATCGGCGCCCTCCTGCAGGAAGCCGCCCTGGTGAAGCGCCTGCAGCCCACCCACAACCGGCAGCTCAGGAAGAACGACGAGGTGTGCACCTGGACCCTGGTGGATGAAGGGGAAGGCTGGCTGCGTCCCGCCCTCGCTTTCGCCCGGGACCTGGATTTCAGCCTGCAGTCGTCATGCTACGGCCTCTTCAAGAGCTCGAAGGAGGCCACCGATGTCCTGCGCAGCCTGGCCGCCGAGCACAATCTGTGCGACATCCTCCTCGGGCTGGAAAAGGCGGCGCCGGGCAAGCCCTGCTTCGGCCACCAGGTGAAGCGCTGCAAGGGGGCCTGCGTCGGCAAGGAACCCATGGCCAAGCACACCATGCGGCTCATGGCCGCCCTCGTGCGCCTCAAGCTCCAGCCTTGGCCCTTCCCCGGCCCGGCCCTCATCCGGGAGGGCGAGGAAGCCCATGTGGTCGATGGCTGGCGCCATCTGGGCACGGCCGGCAGCGAAGCCGAAATCTACGAGATGATGGAAACTCCCCGGCCGGCCTTCGACCGGGATATTTACAAAATCCTGCTGAAGGCCGTGGGCCGCATGGAACCTGTGAAAAAGCCTAGTGCAGCTTGTCGGGCTGACCGCAGCACTGCTTGAATTTCTTGCCGCTGCCGCAGGGACAGGGATCGTTGCGCCCCACCTTCTCCGTTTCCCGGCGAATGGTGGTGCTGGAGCCTTCCTTGGCCCGCCAGAAATCGTAGATGGCAAGGACGATGTCCGGCAGGTCTTCCTGCATTTCCTCCACCAGCCTGGCTTCCTCCGCGGGGGATAACCATTTCTCGCCGCTTTTCTCCACGTCCTCCTTCATCATGCCGTTGAGGAGGAACATGGGCTCCAGCAGCTCCGAGAGATCCTCGGCATGCTTGTCGGCCAGCTCGAACCAGTCGCTGCCCAGGCCGCAGCCGTAGACATAGGCATCGGCCCAGCTGGCGTAGTCGTATTCGTTGCCCTCCTCATCCAGGGGATAGAGGATGAGGGCCACCGTCTCGCCATCCTGCAGCGACCGGGCGATGTCGTTGTTGAGGCGCATCAGGAGCTCCATGATTTCCATGGCCTGGGCTTCGCTCTCGTACTCCGGCTCCTCTCCCAGGGCTTCCGGCAGCCAGGTGCTGGGCAGGATGGTCTCGGGAGAGCTGACCACGGCGCACAGCAGGGCCTGGATTTCGTCGAGGCGCATGGCCTCCCCCTTGAAGGCGGGGCTGTCGAGCAATTCTTCGAGGCGATCCAGGTCGCCTTCGGTCAGAGGTTGTTGATTCATGGCTTGGCTTTCGGTGTGGATTGGGAGGCATCATACCGGATTCGGTAGATGGCTCCGGCATGATCGTCGGAAACCAGGAGGGAGCCGTCGGGCAGGACCAGCACGTCGGCGGGCCGCCCCCAGGCCTTTTCGCCCTGCAGCCAGCCGGTGGCGAAGGGCTCGTAGGCGACGGCCCGGTTGCCCTGCAGGCGCACCAGGCTGACCCGGTAGCCCACCTTGCGGCTACGGTTCCAGGAGCCGTGTTCGGCGATGAAGACCTGGTTCCGGTAGGCTTCCGGAAATTGCCTGCCGGTGTAGAACCGCATGCCGAGGGCGGCCACGTGGGCCCCCAGGTTCTGCACCGGCGGCACGAATTCCCGGCAGTCCCGCTTCTTTCCGAACTCCGGGTCGGCCAGGGTGCCGCCATGGCAATAGGGATACCCGAAATGCTGGCCGGCCTGGCCGACGCGGTTGAGTTCGTCGGGGGGCTGGTCGTCCCCCAGCCAGTCCCGGCCATTGTCGGTGAACCACAGCTCCCGGGTGCTCGGATGCCAGTCGAAGCCGACACTGTTCCTCACCCCCCGGGCCACGACCTCGACCGCCGACCCGTCCGGCTTCATCCGGAAAATGGCGGCGTAGCGGCCGGGGTCGGGCTCGCAGATGTTGCAGGGGGCGCCCACCGGCACATAGAGCCAGCCATCCGGCCCGAAGGCGATGAATTTCCAGCCGTGGGACGTATCGGACGGGAAGCGGTCGGTAACCGTCACCGGCTTGGGGGGCGAGGCGAGCCGGGAGCCGAGGCCGTCCAGCCGGACGATCCTGTTCACCGCCGAGACATACAGGGCGCCGTCGCGCCAGGCGACGCCCACCGGCATCTTGAGGCCCCTGGCGACGACGTGGATCGCCTTCGCCCGCCAGGCCTCGTCGAGTTCCAGGCCATAGACCTTGCCTTCGCCCATGGAGCCGACGTAGAGGACCCGGTTGTCCCCCAGGGTCATGGCCCGGGCGTTGGGCACCCGCGCCAGCAGCTCGATGGCGAAGCCGGGCGGCAGGCGGAGGCTGTCCAGGGGAAGGCTTTCGGCGGCTTTCCCGGAAGCGCAGGCCACCAGGAGAGCCAGCAGGAATGCCAGCCAGAACTTTGTCGCCGGCGGCGGTCTCATGAGTCGTATCCTATCGTATTGGATCATTCGGAGATCGCTATGCCCAAGATGGAAAAGACCGACGCGGAATGGCGGGCTCAGCTGACGCCCGAGCAATACCACGTCACCCGGGAGAAAGGCACCGAACGGGCTTTCACCGGCCAGTACTGGAACTGCAACGACGACGGCCTTTACCGTTGCATCTGCTGCGGCTCCCCCCTGTTCCGGTCCGAGGCCAAATTCGATGCGGGCTGCGGCTGGCCCAGTTTCTCCGCTCCCGTCGACGCCGCCCTGGTGGACGAAACCGACGACCATACTTACGGAATGCACCGCACCGAGGTCACCTGCACCCATTGCGGCGCCCATCTCGGCCATGTCTTCCCGGATGGCCCCCGGCCCACCGGCCAGCGTTACTGCATCAACTCGGCCGCCATCACCCTGGAACAGGAATGATGGGTTACCCGCGCCACCAAGCTATTGAAGCACCTGGGCGGAGCAAAAGCCCTACCGGAATCACCCCCAGGACAGGGTAGGTCTTTACCCTAGCAAATCTCCGGCGCGGGGGTATCGGCTGACTGCGGACAGGCTGCCAACTCCAGCTCCAGATGGAAGGTCGCCCCCTTGCCGGGGGCGCTTTCCGCCCACACCCGGCCGCCCATGCGCTCCATGGCCTTCCGGACCAGGGCCAGGCCGACCCCGCTGCCCGGGAATTCCTCGTAGGTGTGCAGGCGTCGGAAAATTTCGAAAATCCGGTCGTGGTAGACCATGTCGAAGCCGATGCCGTTGTCCCGCACCCACAGGCGATAGCGGCCGCCCTCCGGCTGGCCGCCGATCTCGATCACCGGCGGATTCGCCTGGGCCGAGTACTTGAGGGCGTTCTCCAGGAGGTTCCGCAGCACCTGGGCCAGGCCATGGGCGCTGGCCAGGACCGTGGCCGGGGGCAGGTCGACATGGATATGGGCGCCGCGCTGGCCGATTTCCTCCCGACGCTCGGTCAAGGCGGCGCCCACCGCCCCGTTCAAATCCACCGGCTGCATGTCCAGCGCCTGCTGCTCCAAGCGGGCGTGGGCCAGCAAGTCGTCGATGAGCGTGGTCATGCGGGTGGCGTTCCTGCGGATGAAATCCAGGAAGAGGAGCCCGTCACCCTCCAGCCGGTCGCGATAATTTCTTTCCAGCAGGGTGGAGAAGCTATGGATGCCCCGCAGCGGCGCCTTAAGGTCATGGGAAGCGGCATAAGTGAAAGCCTGCAGCTCCTTGTTGAGTTCCCTCAATTCGGCGGTCCGGACCGCCACTTCGTTTTCCAGTTGCGTCTTGTGGGCCGCCAGGACCCGCTCCGCCAGCTTGCGCTCGGTGATGTCCTGAACCGCCCCATAACAGTGGCTGGGCCGCCCCTCGGCATCGAAGGCAAATTCCGCTCGGCCATGGAAAATGCGTTCCACCCCGTCAGGACGAATGAAGCGGTATTCGGAATCCATGACGCGCCGCTCCGCCACCGCCTGCTGGAATTCCTGCAGGATCGAACCGCGGTCGTCGGGATGAACCAGGTCCTGGAACAGCTGGCCGGCCGGAGAGGCGCCAGCGGGCGGCAAACCGAACAGATTGAAAGTCCCTTCCGCCCAGTTGATGGGGCTGTTCAGCACATTTCCGCCCTCGGCGAGTTCCATCGACCAGGCGCCGACGCGGGCCATCTTCCCGGCCTGTACCAGGGCCACCTTGCTGCGGCGCAGTTCTTCTTCGGTGGCCTTGAGATCGGTGATGTCGGCGAAGCTCCCGACGCAACCCCGTACCGCGCCCTTTTCGTCGAAAAGAGGCACCGCGTTCCCCAGCAGCCACACCGCCCGTCCATCTGGAAACTGCAGGTGGTATTCCTGGGTGGTAACCGGCCGGCCCAGGGCAGCGGCCCGCTGCATGGGCAGATCCTCCGGGCGGCACGCCCGGTGATCGGCGTCATAGGCCAGGAAGAACTGCGGGGCCGCCATCTCCTGGACAGACGGCGAAACATTGGTGCCCTCGGCCACGCCCAGGAGTTCGTTCGCTGCCCGATTGCCGACAATGCTCCGGCATGCTGGATCCCCGGCAATGAACAGGGGCGTGGGCACCGCCGCCATGAAGGCCTCGAGCTCCTCGTTGCGCCGGCGCAGCGCCTGGGCGGCCGCCAGGGTGATGTCAAGTTCCTGCCGGCGCCACAGCAGCCAGAGGGAAAGCGCGCTGATGGCGATGGCGGCCATGACGCCATAGATGCTAACCCGCGCCACGCCCCTGATTGTGCGCAGGACGTCGGACTGGTCCACCTTGGTCACCATGCGCCAAGGCGTCCCGGCGATGGGCCGCAGGTAGGAAAGCACCGGAACACCCCGGTAGTCCGTGCCGACGAACAAGCCTTCCCGACCGGTTACCGCCTGGGCGGCCGGCAGGTCACTCTGGCTCAGGGGCAGGCGGAAGCTGAGGGCGGTATCTTTCCGGTGGCGCACATTGTTCAGGAACAGGACCTCATCCCCGTCCCGGCGCACCAGGAGAGTCTCGGCAGTGGGGCTGGAGGTGGGCCACCTCTCCACCAGGGGAAACAAGTGCAGCCGTGGATTGACGCACAGCCGCAGATAGCCCAGCACCCCGGTGGCCTGCCCCCTGCCGATGGCAGCGACATAACAGAAATCGAGGTGGTCTCCGTCCCGGTAGATATCCACCAGCCGCGGCTCCGCGCTGGCCGCCGTCTCGGCCAGCAATGCCGGCGAGATGTCGGCTTCCTGATATTCGGAGGGGCCGACGGATAGGCGGGGCGTCCCTTTCCGGTCCAGCAGTTCGACGCCGACGTAGTTGTCATTGACCCGCAGGGAATCCAGGCGGCCCATCAGGCGCCGCCCGGAGACGAAATCGCCGGTCTCCATCCAGCGGCCGAAATCTTCGGCGAAGTAGGCTGTGCCGACCAGGGCCCGGGCATCGAGGCGACGCTCTTCGAGCCAGTTCTCGATCTGCTCTCCCTTGAAATTGGCGATGGCCCGCAGCTGCTCGTTTTCCTTCTCCAGCAGATAGCGGGTTTCCGTACTGTAGCCCCACCAGCCGATGATGGCGATGGTTGCCGCCAGCGCCACAAAAACGGCGAGCAAACGCCAGGGGCGGGGATTCCTCTCGTCCAGCGGATTGTTATCGCCCATGGGGCCGCCTAGTCGATTTCACCGTCCAAGTGCCGCCACCCTGCTCCTGCGCCGATACCACCCACCTTGCTCCCCTGCTCGCTGACCCATTGAATTGTCCGGCTCGGCACCCCAACCCGGAGGTGCCAAAGGCATACTTTAGCAATATGCCGATGGGGCATTATGCGCCAGATTGCATCTGTCGGGAATGAGCGCCGATACCCGTTTTGCGGCGGCAAGGCTGTCCCGGTGGCGAAGGCGATGACTGAAAGAACGAGAGCCCGACACGCCCGGTTGCCGCCCCTGCAACAGCCTGGCAAAACGGTTATATGTTCATCAGGAATTATTCGTTCCGACGGACGGCAGGCTTTCGTACAGTGCGCCCCATCCATCAACCAATCGGAGCGGATGCAATGAACAAACCCCGTCTTACCCTGGTGGCGGCCCTGACCCTGGGCCTCCTCGGCAGCGCCCTCGCCGACACCACCCTGCTGAACGTTTCCTACGATCCCACCCGGGAGCTCTATCAGGACTTCGATGTCGCCTTCGCCAAGCACTGGAAAGCCAAGACCGGCGAAGCGGTGAAGGTCAACGCCTCCCACGGCGGCTCCGGCAAGCAGGCCCGGGCGGTGATCGACGGCCTCGACGCCGACGTGGTCACCCTGGCCCTGGCCTACGACATCGACGCCATCGCCGAGAAGGGCCAGCTCGCCGCCGACTGGCAGCAGAAGCTGCCCCACAACGCATCCCCCTACACCTCCACCATCGTCTTCCTGGTCCGGAAGGGCAATCCCAAAGGCATCAAGGACTGGAACGACCTGGTGAAGCCCGGCGTCCAGGTCATCACCCCGAACCCCAAGACATCCGGCGGCGCCCGCTGGAACTACCTGGCGGCCTGGGGCTACGCCAAGAAGCTGCCCGGTGGCTCCGACGCCACGGCCCAGGAGTTCGTCAAGAAGCTCTATGCCAACGTGAAGGTGCTCGATTCCGGCGCCCGCGGCTCCACCACCACCTTCACCGAGCGGGGCATCGGCGACGTGCTGATCGCCTGGGAGAACGAGGCCTACCTGGCGGTCAAGGAACTGGGGCCGGACAAGTTCGACATCGTCACCCCCTCCGTTTCCATCCTGGCCGAGCCGCCGGTAGCCGTGGTGGACAAGGTGGTGGACAAGAAGGGCACCCGCAAGATCGCCACCGAGTACCTGACCTACCTGTATTCGCCTGAAGGCCAGGAAATCGCCGCCAGGAACTACTACCGCCCCACCGACAGGAAGGTGGCGGCCAAGTACGCCAAGCAGTTCGCCAATGCCAAGCTGTTCACCGTCGACGAGGTCTTCGGCGGCTGGCGGAAGGCCCAGAAGGCCCACTTCGCCGACGGCGGCATCTTCGACCAGATTTCCGTCAAGTAAGGCGGATTTCACCCAGGCGGCCCTGTGCCGCCTGGCATCCTGCCCGAGGAGATGACCTTGTTCGAAGAACTGCTGGATTACTTCAATGGCGGGCGGGACGGCATCGCTGCCGGTTTCCGGCCCCTGGACATCCGGGACGGGGAGGCCCTGGGGCATTTTGCCGGACTGCACCTGCACAGCGTCTTCCAGCCCCTCTTCCAACCCGCTTCCCTGCGTCCCTTCGCCTACGAAGCCCTCCTCCGGGTGCAGGACGGCAGCGGCCGGGCCCTGCCCGTGGACCACGCCTTCCGGAAGCCGAAGACGGCCGCGGAAATCGTCCACCTCGACCGCCTGTGCCGCGCCATGCACGCCGTCAATTTCGCCCGCCAGGCCAGGGACGGCAGCAGCCTGTTTCTCAACATCGACGGCCGCCACCTGCTCACCGTGGAGGTCGAGCAGCTGGGCAGCACCTTCGAGGGCCTGCTCAACCACTGCGGCCTGAAACCCGCCCAGGTGGTGCTGGAGATTATCGAATCCCGCATCGACGACCTGGGGCGCCTGATCGATGCGGCGGCTGCCTACCAGGAGCGGGGCTACCGGGTGGCCATCGATGACTTCGGTTGCCAGCACTCCAATTTCGACCGCCTGTGGCAGCTCACCCCGGACATCGTCAAACTCGACCGGAGCCTCATCGTCCAGGCCTCCACCCGCCCCCGGGCCCGAGTCATCCTGCCCAAGCTGGTTGAGATCATCCACGACCTCGGGGCCCTGGCCGTGTGCGAGGGCATCGAAACCTGCGAGCAGCACGCCCTGGCGACGGACGCCGGGATCGACCTGCTGCAGGGCTACTACTACGCCCGCCCGGCCCGCTGGCTGCAGGCGGCGCCGGACCTCCTCGAGGACAGGGCGGAACCGTCCCTCACCGGCTCTTGGTGAAAGGCGGCACAAGCCATGGAAAAAGTGCTCATCGTCCCCGGCCTGCACAACAGCGGCCCGACCCACTGGCAAACCTGGTTCGAATCCCAGTTGCCCGATACCCGACGGGTGGAACAGGCCGACTGGGAACGCACCTGCCTGTCGGACTGGGCTCGGCGGGTGCGGGAAGAAATCGACGCCTCCGGGGCCCCGGTGTGGATCGTCGGCCACAGCTTCGGCTGCCTGGCGACGGTATCGGCGGCCCTCGCCCGCCCCGACCGCATCCTCGGCGCCCTGCTGGTGGCGCCGGCCGATCCGGATCGCTTCCGGGTTCCCCATGTCCTCCTGGAGGAAAGGCTTTCTTTTCCCAGCCTCGTGGTCGCCAGCGACAACGACCCCTGGGTCAGTCTCCCCAGCGCCCGGCATTGGGCCGGGCAGTGGGGCAGCGACTTCATCGGCATCGGCTCCGCCGGCCATATCAATGCGGAATCCGGCCACGGCCCCTGGCCCCAGGGGCTCGCCTTCTTCGAGGGATTGCGCAGCGCCGCCCGGGAAACCGCCGCCGCCTGACAAGAAAAAACCCCCGAAAAATCGGGGGTTCGTCAGCGGCCTGAAGGGCCCGGTTTCCCGGGCCCTTCCCCATCAGCCGAGCCCTCGCCCCTTCCCCCGGGCCAGGCGCCGCACCACTTCCACCAGCTTGTCCACTTCCTCGCAGGTGTTGTAGAAGGCGAAGGAAGGCCGCACCGTGGCCTCCAGGCCGAAGCGGCGCAGGATGGGCTGGGCGCAGTGGTGGCCGGAGCGCACGGCGATGCCCTCCTCGTTCAGGGCCTTGCCCACCTCCTCGGTGCGGTAGCCGTCGAGGACGAAGGAAGCCACGCTCGCCTTGTCCCGGGCGGTGCCCACTAGGCGCACTCCGGGAATGCGGGAGAGCCCGTGGGTGGCGTAGGCGAGCAGCCCGTGCTCGTAGCGGGCGATGTTCTCCAGGCCGAGGCGCTCCACGTAGTCGATGGCCGCCCCCAGCCCCACCGCGTCGGCGATGTTGCCGGTGCCCGCCTCGAACTTGTTCGGGGCCGGCTGGTAGAGGGTGCGCTCGAAGGTGACGTCGGCGATCATGTTGCCGCCCCCCTGCCAGGGGGGCATGGCCTCCAGCAGTTCCTTCCTGCCGTAGACCACGCCGATGCCCGTGGGAGCGAAGACCTTGTGGCCGGAGAAGACGTAGAAGTCCGCATCCAGGGCCTGGACATTCACCCGCAGGTGGGACACCGCCTGGGCTCCATCCACCAGGGCCTTCGCCCCGGCCCGGTGGGCGAGCTCGACGATTTCCCGCACCGGGGTGACGGTACCCAGGGCATTGGAGACCTGGGTGACGGCCACCAGTTTGGTGCGGTCGTTGAGGAGCTTCCGGTACTCGTCCAGGAGGATCTGGCCGCTGTCGTCCACCGGGATGACCCGGATCCGGGCCCCCTTGTCCGCCGCCAGCTGCTGCCAGGGGACGATGTTGGCGTGGTGTTCCAGGAGGGACACCACGATCTCGTCCCCGGGCCCGATGTTCTGGGCGCCCCAGGTCTTGGCCACCAGGTTGATGGCCTCGGTGGCCCCGCGCACGAAGACGATCTCGCTGGCCGAGGCCGCCCCCAGGAAGCGGGCCACCTTCTGGCGGGCCGCCTCGTAGGCGTCGGTGGCCCGGGCCGCCAGCTCGTGGGCCGCCCGGTGGATATTGGAATTCTCGTGGGCGTAGAACCAGGCCAGCCGGTCGAGGACCGCCTGGGGCTTGTGGGTGGTGGCGGCATTGTCGAACCAGACCAGGGGTTTGCCGTTCACCCGCTCGGCGAGGATGGGGAAATCCCGCCGGATGGCGTTGACGTCGAAGGGCGGCCGGGCCGTGGGACCGGCTTCCGGCGCCCTGCCCGGGGACTCCAGGCTATCCAGGAAATAGAAGCTCCCCCCATGGGCCGCCGCAGGGGATTCCGGCACCGGCGCCCTTTCCCGGGCGATGTCGGCCAGGAAGCCATGCAGCTCGGCTTCCCCCGGCAGGCCGAAGGACTGGGCGGCAACCCGGTTCTCGGCCTCGGGCAGCGGGGCGGCGGCCAAGTGGGGACTGGCCTCCCCCTGGAAATAGTGGGCCGAGCCCGGCACGAAGGCCGGCGCCGCGACGGGCGGCTGGGGCAGGCTGACCCTGGGCAGGGCGGCGGCATAGGCTTCGGGCACCCCGGGCCCCAACCTCTCCTCCCCTTTCAAGGGGGAGGCCGGGTGGGGGATGGGGTCGAGGCTCGGGCTGGGCGCGGTGCGCAATACCCCATCCTCTCCCCGGCCCTCTCCTTGAAGGAGAGGGAGTGCCCTCTGACCCTCCGGCGCCCCGGGCAGGGCGGCGAAGAATTCCCCCGCCAGCCGCGCCAGGGTGGCCTCGTCCGGCAGACCGGGGATCGCCCCGCCTCCCAGTCCGGCAGCGCCGTTACTTGTAGGTGTCGGGATAGTCATGGTACTTGCCGATCTCCACGTCATCGAGGACCGCCAGGGCGTCGTCGGTCAGGACGGCCAGGGAGCAATAGAGGGAAATGAGGTAGGAAGCGATGGCGTTGCGGTTGATGCCCATGAAGCGCACCGACAGGCCCGGGCTCTGTTCCCCGGCCAGGCCGGGCTGGTAGAGGCCCACCACCCCCTGGCGCTTCTCGCCGGTGCGGAGCAGCAGGAACTTGGTCTTGCCGCCATCCACCGGCACCTTGTCCGAGGGGATGATGGGAATGCCGCGCCAGGTCAGGAACTGGGAGCCGAAGAGGCTGACGGTCGGGGGCGGCACGCCCCGGCGGGTGCATTCCCGGCCGAAGGCGGCGACGCCCAGGGGGTGGGTGAGGAAGAAGGCGGGTTCCTTCCAGACCTTGGTGATGAGGTCGTCCAGGTCGTCCGGGGTGGGGGCGCCGGTCAGGGTGGAGATGCGCTGGCTGTCGGCCACGTTGGCCAGGAGCCCGTAGTCCGGGTTGTTGATGAGCTCGCTCTCCTGGCGCTCCTTGATAGTCTCGATGGTGAGCCGGAGCTGTTCCTTGATCTGGTCGTGGGGGTTGTTGTAGAGGTCGGAAACCCGGGTATGGACGTCCAGGATGGTGGTGACGGCGTTGAGGAAATATTCCCGCGGCTGCTCCTCGTAATCGACGAAAGTCTGGGGCAGTTCGGACTCGTCCCGCTGGGAGCAGGCGACCCGCACGTCCCGGGGGTTCTTGACCTTGTTGAGGCGGTAGATGCCCGCCTCCACCGGCAGCCACTGGAGGAAATGCACCAGCCAGCGGGGGCTGATGGTGGACAGCTGGGGAACGGTCTTGGTGGTATTGGCCAGTTGCCGGGCGGCGGTATCGCCGAGGGCGGACTGGGGTTCGAAATGTTCTGCTACGGCAGTCACGGAATACTCCCTGTTGTTATTGAAAAAGGTTGATGGATTGGGCCCGGCTCAGGCGCCGGGCAGGGTTTGCTGCAGGCTGGCCTGGGTGATCTGGCTGCCCGGCGGCACGCTGCGGGTGAGCCAGACGTTGCCGCCGATGCTGGAGCCCCGGCCGATGGTGATGCGTCCCAGGACGGTGGCCCCGGCGTAGACGACCACGTCGTCCTCGACGACGGGGTGCCGGGGCGCCCCCTTTTCGAGGGCGCCGCTGTCATCCTGGGTGAAGCGCTTGGCTCCCAGGGTGACGGCCTGGTAGAGCCGGACCCGCTTGCCGATCACCGCCGTCTCCCCGATGACGACGCCGGTGCCGTGGTCGATGAAGAAGGCCTCCCCGATCTCGGCCCCCGGATGGATGTCGATGCCGGTGGCCGAATGGGAAATCTCGGCAATGATCCGGGCCACCAGGGGCGCCCCAAGCCGGTAGAGGGCGTGGGCCAGCCGGTGGTGGATGACGGCCAGGACGCCGGGGTAGCACAGCAGCACCTCGTCCACGCTGCGAGCCGCCGGGTCGCCCTGGTAGGCGGCGTAAACGTCGGTGTCGAGGAGACGGCGCAGCCGGGGCAGGTCCTCGGCGAAGGCCTGGACAATGCCGGTGGCCCGCCCCTCCACCTCCTCCGGCTCGCCCCCCTGGCGGGCCTGGTGGCGCAGTTCCAGTCGGACCTGGTGGAACAGGGCGGTGAGGGCCGCTTCCAGGGTGTGGCCGACATAGAAATCCTCCCCCTCCAGGTGCAGGTCCGGGGGGCCCAGGCGCATGGGAAAAAGGGCGCCGCAGAGGCTGGCGGCGATCTCCTTCAGGGCTTCCCGGGAGGGAAATTCCCGGGCGCCGGATTCCGGGTTGCGCTGGCGGGCGGCCCGCCAGTCCTCCCGGGCGGCGCGCAATCCCGCCACCACCCGGTCGACGCCCCAGTTGCCGGCGTGCCCGGTCAGCGCCACGGAAGCCAGTTCCTGGAGGGTGAGTCGCCTCGTCCTCAAGGCCGAGGCTTCCTCGCCACGAGCTAGAGCGGAGCCTTGCGGCTCCTGGTTCAATCCCTGTCTCGCTTGTGCTCGACCCGTGGTCATGCAGGCAGCCCGGCTTCGTTGAAGAGGCCTTCGAACAGCACCGAGCTCAGGTAGCGCTCGCCGGAATCCGGCAGGACGACGACGATGGTCTTGCCCTCGTTCTCGGGCTTCCGGGCCAGGCGGGCGGCGGCGGCCGCGGCGGCGCCGCTGGAGATGCCGGAGAGGATGCCCTCCTCCTTGGCCAGGCGCCGGGCATAGAGGACGGCGTCCTCGTTGCTCACCTGCTCGACGGCATCCACCAGGGAGAGATCCAGCACCGCCGGCACGAAGCCGGCGCCGATGCCCTGGATCTTGTGGGGGCCGGGCTTGATGGGTTCGCCGCTGCGCGCCTGGGTCAGCACCGGGCTGGCCTCGGGCTCCACCGCCACGGAGTGCAGGGCCTTGCCCTTCACCTTCTCGAAGAAGCGGGAGACGCCGGTGATGGTGCCGCCGGTGCCGACCCCGGAGACCAGGATATCCACCTCGCCCTCCGTGTCCTCCCAGATCTCCGGGCCGGTGGTGGCTTCGTGGATGGCCGGGTTGGCGGGGTTCTTGAACTGCTGGAGCAGCACATATTTGTTCGGGTCGGAGGCGGCGATTTCCTCCGCCTTGGCGATGGCCCCGCCCATGCCCTTGGCCCCTTCGGTGAGCACCAGCTTGGCGCCGAAGGCGGTGAGGAGCTTGCGGCGCTCGACGCTCATGGTCTCGGGCATGGTCAGGGTCAGGGGAATGCCCTTGGCGGCGGCGACGAAGGCCAGTGCGATGCCGGTGTTGCCGCTGGTGGGCTCCACCAGCTCCTTGCCGGGGCCCAGGAGGCCGCGCTTTTCGGCATCGGCAATGAGGGCGGCGCCGATGCGGCACTTCACCGAATAGGCGGGATTGCGGCCTTCGATCTTGGCCAGGACGGTAGCCTTGGCGCCGTCGATGATGCGGTTGAGCCGGACCAGGGGCGTGCGGCCGATGGACAGCGAGTTGTCGGCAAACCAGTTGGACATGGTGTTTTCTCCTTGAGTAATCGAATCAATCCTGGATCCAGGGCAAGGCGGCATGGCGCCAGCCGTTGAAGGCGCCCCGGCGCTGGTGCTCGTCCAGGTCGCCCTCGAAACCTTCCCGGATGTTGAAAACCTGGCGGAACCCCGCCTTGGCTGCGGCTTCCGCGGCGGCGGCGGAACGCTTGCCGCTGCGGCACAGGAGCAGGACCACATCGTCCTTGCCGGCCTGGGCTTCCAGTTCCTTCACGAAGCGCGGATTCCGGGACAGGGAGAGGCCGGTCATCCAGGCCACGTGCCGGCTTGCCGGGACATGGCCGACGAATTTCCTCTCCTCGGCGGTGCGCACATCCACCAGGACGGCCTTGCCCTCGGAAAACAGTTCCCAGGCTTCCCGCGGGGCCACGCTGCCGGCATAGGCCAGGCCCTCGTTCCCGGCCCGCTCCCTGGCTGCCGCCAGGAGCGGAGGAAGCGCATCAGGAAGGTTCGTTCCCGGGTTGAAAGCCGCCCCGCCCGAACGGGGCTCGATGGGCGCTGCGTTATCGGACATTGCTTTTCCTTTGTCTGGGTTGCGGAAGAGCCGGCTGGCGCTGCCAGTCCCGGCCCGTAGTCCGGCCAATCTATCAACCGGGACAGCGGCGCCAAACGACGAAAAATTCAGATGGTTATCAGGAAATTGGCTAAGGACCCGGAGCGGCCGGCCCAATGCCCGCAGCCAGCCGCCCCTGGCCGGCCTCCTTTCAACGACGCCCTTCGTGGCCGCCCGTGGACGCCGAGGAACTGGTCTGTCTGGACCGGCTGGTGCGCACCCTGCACGGCCTGAACCTGGGCGTCATGGCCGAAGACAGCCAGCTCCAGGCCCTGGACAGGACGAGCTTCGGTGCGGCCATCGATTTCCTGCAGATCGAGGAGCCCCGGCGCCGGCTGCCGGGCGTCGCCTTCGGGCGGCCGGAGAGCAGCCCTGTTTCCGTTCGCCCAGGCGGGGAGAATGTCGGATTACACTGGGCACGAAAACAATGCTGGGCCATCTGGCCGCCAAATAGAGGAAGCCGCTATGAAACCCGTTTGCGTAACGACGGTTCAAACGAAAGGAACCAAACTCTGGGCTCGGCGTGACGGCATCTCAGGCCGTCCTTCCATGATTCTCGTGGCAGGGGCCAATGCCTCCCATCTGATGTGGCCTGACGAATTCTGTGAGTTGCTCGTTGCGCAAGGATTCTCCGTGATCCGATATGACCATCGGGATACAGGCAAGTCCTCCAGGTTCGATTTCACCTCCAATCCCTATACCTTGGCCGACCTCTCCGAAGACGTCATCGCGGTTTTGGATGGCTTCGAAGTTCAGAAGGTGCACGCTGTCGGACTTTCAATGGGGGGAACATTGGTGCAAGCCGCCGTCCTGGACCATCCGGATCGCTTTCTCTCGGCGACCGTCATGCTAACAGCCGCGCTGGACGTGGATTTCATCGGAAACATTGGTCGTGCCTATACGGGCGAGGCGAATCCAATGGGCCTCCCGTCACCCAGGCGCGATGTATTGGATGTACTCAGTCAGAGAAATTCCGTTTCAAACACGCTGGCGGAGGAACTGGACCGAAGAACGAGCGAATGGGTGGCACTTTCTGGAGGTTTGGCAGCGCTCGAACCAGAAGAATTCCGCCTCTGGGAGGCTCGCGCCATCGAACACGCTGGAACATTGGCACAGCCGATGAATCATGGTTTGGCCCAGCCCATTCCCTTGAGTCGCGGTCGGGAATTGGGGAGCATCAAGGTGCCGTTCCTGGTCATCCAGGGTGGGCAAGATCCCCTTAACCCGCCCCCTCATGGGCGCCATCTTGCCGATTTAATTCCATCGGCCCAGCTAGTGGAATTTGCCGAACTCGGACATTCGTTGCCAAGCTCGCTGCATGGTCCAATTGTGCAAGCAATTACCTCCCATGCCATGGCCAACGATTCACGACATGAAATATGACGCCGAGTGTCCGCTTCTACGGCAAGAGAACTTCCGCTCAGGAGCGTCGGCCGGTGGGATGATCATAACTACCGCAGGCACTGTTGGCGCCCCCGGCTGACGGGAAAGCGGCATGGCGGCGCCGGCACTGCCGCCGCCATGCCGGTGGTGCCGGTCAGGCCAGGGTGTCCTTCCAGATGGTCTCGGCCCAAGCCCGGGCGAAGCGCCCTTCCTCGGCGGAGGGTTCCCTGGAAACGCCCCCGGAGCCTTCCACCGCCAGGGGAAGCTTCTTTTCCGGGTGGTAGCGGTGCACCGAATCGACGTGGATGGCCCGCTGGTCGTCCACCAGGGAGTAGCAGGTGTTGGCCAGCAGGATGGGCCGCACCTCGCGGCCGGAAAGGATTTCCACGATGGCGGCGGCCACCGCCTTGCCGTGCTGGTTGGCCATGTGGCCGGACTTGGGCATCTGGGGAGCGGCCTGGACGGCATCCCCCACCACATGCACGTTCCCGACCGCCGTGGATTCCAGGCTGGTCCAGTCCACCTCGGCCCAGCGGCCATTGACATTCACCACCCCGACGGCCCGGGCGATATCCCCGGCGCGCTGGGGCGGCAGCAGGTTGAGGACGTCGCCCCGCTCCTTGTCCCCCACATCCGTGGTGACGGTGTTGGTGGCGGCGTCCACCGACACCACGTTCCAGTTGGGACGGTATTCGACGATGTCCTGGTAGTCGCTTTCCCAGACGCCGCGGAAGAGCTTTTCCTTGGACTGCACCTTGTCATTGGCGTCGAGGACGATGACCTTGGATTTCGGCTTATGGTGCTTGAAATAGAAGGCGATCTGGCAGGCCCTTTCGTAGGGCCCCGGCGGGCAGCGGTAGGGGGCCCGGGGAATGGTGAGGACGTAGGTGCCGCCATCGGGCAGGTCCACCAACTGGCGGCGCAGGGCCTGGGTCTGGGGGCCGGCCTTCCAGGCGTGGAGGATGGTCTCCTGGGCCTTGGCGTCGTAGCCGGCGACTTCGGCGAAATTGAAGTCGAAGCCCGGCGCCAGCACCAGGCGGTCATAGGCGAATTCCCCGGCACTGTCGGTCCTGACCCGGCGCCTTTCGGTATCGACGGCGGTGACCGAGGCATGGACCAGGTTGATGCCCCAGTTCTTCCTGAGCTGGTCGTAGCCATGGACGAGGGACTCGTAGGCGCGGTTGCCGCCGAGCACCTCGTTGGAGGTGGGGCAGGAAATGAACTGCCTGTTGCGCTCGATGAGGACCACCTCGATGGCGCCGTTGCTCCACTTGCGCAGGTACTTGGCGGCGGTGGCGCCGCCGAAGCCGGCGCCGATGACCACCACCCGGCCGAGGGGGCGGCCGGCCTTTTTCCCGCCGGCCGCCCAGGCCGGGACAGCCGCGCAGGCGGCGGAAACACCGAAGGCCTGGAGCAGGCGGCGGCGATCGGGATTGAATGCGGACATGGCGTGGCTCCTTATTTCTGTCTGGAGAAGTAGTCGGCCAGCACGGCGATTTCCTCGTCCGTATAGCCCTTGGCCAGCTGGTGCATGATGGTGGCCGGCTTGCCGCCCGCCTTGTAGACCTTCAGGCTCTCCTCCAGGAAGGCCCGGTCGCGGCCGGCCAGGGACGGGATGGCGGTATTCCCCTTGCCCTCGGTGCCGTGGCAGTTGAAGCAGTTGGCGACGAAATAGGGCGTCGTCGGCGCGTCCCCCTGGGGTGCCGCCCCTGCGGGCAGGGCAGCCGCCACCCCGAGGAGGGCGAAAGCGATTCTTTTCATGGAAGCTCCTGTGGATTGAGGCTCGAATTGCGTGCCAGGGTAGCAAGGGGCTGGCGGAGAGGAGAACGAAGAATTTCGTCTATGGATATGCCGGCGGGAAAAGACGGGCAGAACCGCCTCCCCGCCGCAACCCTGCGCCCTTCGGCGGCGCCTACGGGTTTCCGCCCTCGGCCACAGGCGACGGCGCAACGGGCAGGCGCCTTCCTTCAGCCCATTCCAGATACCGCAATCGGCTGACCTGGATGGCGGCCCGGAGGGCGCGCACCTGCCGCTGGGCTTCGGCCAGCTCGGTGGACCTCACCGCCAGCAGGGCGGGCCGTTGTCCTTCCTCGGCGGCCTCGCGGGCACGGACCAGGCGAAGTTCCGCCCCTTTCAGCCTGGCCTCGGCAGCGGGCAGCAGAACACTTTTGTCGTACTCCCAGCGGCTGCGGGCTCTTTCCAGCTGCCGGGCCGCCCCCTCCCTCGCCAGGCCGGCCAGTCGTTCGGCCACCGCCTTGCAGCCGGAGAGTCGCCCCAGCGGCTCAAGCCGCCCCAGGGTGACTTGCAGCCGGGGGTTGGCCGCGGCATCGACGGCAAGAAGGTTCTCCGCCACCGCCAAGTCTTCCAGGGATGAAGCATCGATCCGGCCCAGGGCCGACAGGGGGCGGCCCATCAGCCGGGCCAGTTCTTCCCTGCTCTCCCGCTGCTGCAGGCGTAGCGCCTCCCGTTCCGCCAGGCGCTGGCGGTAATCTGCTTCCGCTTCCTGGCGTTCCAGCGCCCCCTCTGGGGAGGAATCCGACATCTGCTTGAAGCGGCCGTAGGCGATGGCCACCCATTCGTTGGCGATGGCCTCTCCCTCATCCGTGTCGGCGACGGCGGCGAAGGCGGCGAACAGTTCGGAAGGCAGCGGCGCCGCCTGCCGCCCTGGCCCGGCGCCCATCTTCCCGCCCCGGGCCAGGGCGGCCCGGCAGCGCGAGGGCATTGATCCAATGCCCGCCGGGTCCGCCTCCAGGCCGGCCAGCAGGTCCGCCAGCGGAAGGGATCCCGGGGCCGGCGCCCCGGCTGGGGCCAGGGCCATGACCTGCTCCGCCGAGAGGGCGGGCTCGGCGCCGCCCCCCTGCCCCAGGACAGCGCAGGGAAGGGCCAGGAGAAGGCCCCAGAGGATGGCGCCCAGGGGCTTCACCGGCGCTCGCTCCGGTATTGGCCGAAGCCCATGCGTCCAGCCGCGCCGCTCAGCACATATTCCCGCCAGAGGAGGAATTCCTGGGCATCGACGGGCACCCCGGCGAGGCGGGCCGCTTCCCTGCCCTCCAGGTCGAAGGCGATGGTGGTCGGGGTGCCGCGCACCTTCAGGTCCCGGGCGAACTGGCTTTCGCTCATCGCCCGACCGGAGAAGTCTTGCACCGGGGTGGCGCCCTGGACGTCCACCCGGATGGCATTGAAATCCCGCTGGAAGGACTCGACCACCCTGGGCCGGTCGAGGATCTTCTCGTGGAAGCGCTTGCAGTAGGGGCACACCTCCATCTCGAAGACCAGGATCAGTCCCTTCTTTCCCTCGCTACGGGCCTGGCGAAGCTCGTCCCGGAAATCCCCGAAGGATGGCTGAAGAAAGGACTGGGGCTCGGCCGCCGCCCAGGGCAGCCCGGCGAGGCCGAGCCAGAGGGCCAGGATCAGCCGCCGCATCGCGGGATCTCCGGCTGCCGGCGCAGGGCCCCCAGGGCGCCGATGACGATCCCGGCGCAGGCGATGAGGGAGGACGGCGCCAGGGTGGACAGGCCGCTCAATCCCTGGCCGACGGTGCAGCCGGTGGCCGTCACCGCGCCGAAGCCCATCAGGGTGCCGCCCAGCATATGGCGCTGGAGGCTCCCCTGCCCGAGATCCTCCGCCTCGGCCCCCTCCCCGCGCCGCCGGGCGCCGGCCCAGCCGGCGAGGGCGATGCCGGCCATGGAGGCGATGCCGAAGGTGACCAGGCGGCTCTCGTCGGTCCACAGGACCAGCAGTTCCAGGCCGTAGGCCAGGGGGGACACCAGGCTCAAGGATTCGAGGCCGTTGCTGTTGGTGCGCACGAAGACCTCTTCCAGGGTCTCCGGGTGCTCGGGCACGTAGCCCAGATGGCCGGTGACCCACCAGCCGGCGACCACCAGCAGCCCCATGCCGGCGCCCCGCCACAGATCCCCGGAGCGCCAGTCGATGCGGGAGCGCAGGGCGAAGGCCACCCAGGCGGCCGCCAGCAGCAGGGAGATTCCCAGGCCCAGGTGGGCCGGCGCCAGGCCGCCCGCGCCCTGGAGCAGATTGGGCAGCGTCCCCCGGACCGGCAATTCCACGCCCCACGGCTCCAGGACCTTCAGCCGCGGGAGGGCGAACAGGCCGCGCAGGGTCATGGCGGCGGAGACGGCCACGCACAGCAGCGTCACCAGGGCAGCCAGGCTGCCGCCCCCCGCCCGGGTCAGGGTCCGGAAGGCGCAGCCCCGGGCCAGGACCATGCCGGCCCCGAAGGCGATGCCCCCCACCAGGTGGGCGAGCCAGTTCAGGCGCGGGGCGGCGAAGAGGCTGCGGGCCGGATCGACCCCCGCCTGGAGGTGCAGGACGGCGGTCCCCACCATGGCCACCACCACCGCCAGGCCCCAGCTCCAGGCCCGGGGTGCAGGCCGTCCCGCCGCCAGGTCGCTCAGGGCGCCATAGGCGCAGAAGCGGTGGCCGCCGCTGGCTTCCCCGGCCAGGTAGCCCAGGAGAAGGCCCGCGGCGGGGATCAGCCAGCCCAGGGTTGCGAATTCCAGGCTCATTTCTTCCCCTGGTAGAGGAAGGCCATGACGTCGCGGATCTCCTCCTCCGTCAGGACGCCCTGGGTGCCGTAGATGGGCATGTGGGCATCCGGGTTGAAGACCCGCCCATCCCAGATGCGCTGATAGGTGTATTGCACCGGCGGCCGGCGCTGGGGATAGTCGGCCAGGCTCGGCCCCACCGAGCCCCCGGGCGCTCCCGGCAGGGCGTGGCAGGCGGCGCAGTTGCCCCAGCGCACGTCGAGGGCGATCTTCTCGCCCCGGGCGGCATCCCCTGCCAGGGGGCCCTTGAAGGCGACCTTCTCGACCGCCGGCGGCGGCAGCTTGCCGCAGGGCTGGTCTTCCTCATGGCAGGGGTAGAGGGTCAGGAACTCCGGCACCATGGCTTCGCCCGGCTTCCACTTCGCCCGGATCTTCTGCAGCTTTTCCTGGCCGCTCCCGGCGAAGACGCCGGGCGAAAACAGGCCGAGGACGGAGGCGGCCACCAGGGCCGCCAGGCAGCGGGCGCCGGGTTGGCGCAATGCGGTCAGATTCATGTTCTTTCCCTTAGCGCTTGAGGTAGTCGGTGCTCATGTTGTATTCCTGGGTCGGAATACTCATGGGGTAGCCGTTGGCCGACGCCTTCAGGAAGACCTCGATGTCCACCATGCTCCGGCTGCCCTCCGTCCCCTGGCTCATGCGCGACAGCATCTGGCAGGAGCGGATCTGGTGCTGAAGGGTGAAGACGTGGGCCAGGTCGTCCCCCGGCAGGGTGTAGGGGAAGTGGTAGATGGGATAGTGGGCGGCGTCGCCGAAGAAGGTGCTGGGCCGCTGGCCCCGCAGGTAATTCCCCACGGTGGGCGGCGTGTGGCAGCTGGCGCAGGCGAAGTGGAACTGGCCGGTGCGCTTGAAGTACAGGTTCTTGCCCCGTTCGTAGGCTTCCTTGAGGGGCCCGGGGGAAATCACATCCACATCCACCTTCCGGCCGTCGCTCAGATGGGCGACGTACATGTCCAGGACCGAATTGGGGCGGGTGTTCTCCTTCCAGCCGTCGATGCCGAGATAGTCCTTGGCGCAGGCCCGGATCTGGGTCGGGCCGACCACCACCTTGCCGAGACGGGCGTTGAACCTGGGCAGGTTGGCGTAGACGCCCTTGAGCTTTTCCCCGTCGGGGCCATGGCAGCTGGCGCAGGACTTGCCCGCCGCGTTGGGCTGGTTGAAATACTCCTTGCCTTCCTCGAGGACCGGCCAGGCGTCGAAACTCTTCTCCAGCCAGCGGAAATCCTTGAAGTTCATTTCGTGGGACATCAGCCCCTTGGCCTTGGCGGCGCGGATGGAGGCCTCGTCCTTCCAGTTGTCGTAGGTGCCGCTGAAGCGCCGGTCGCCGGAAACGTGGGGAATGACCTTTTCCCGTCCCGGCCAGTAGTCGTGCTTCGCCGCCTCGCCGGCGGGGGCCTGCCAGGAGGCGATGGCGCCGACGGCGGCCACGGCCCCCAGGGCCAGGCCTGCTTTGGATTTATTCATGTCCTGCCCTCAGTTCACCGTCAGCTGCAGGGAATCCGACTGCTTGCGGTTGTCCCGCCAGGTCACCGTCACCCCATCCCCCGCCCGCAGGCCGTGGAGGCCGAAGGAGACGAAGGGATTGGTGGATACCGCCTGGCCCCAGTCCCAGACCAGCTCCGGCTCGCCATTGACGGCGATGGCCAGGCTTTCGATGAAGTGGGCTTCAACGGCCTGTCCGGTCTTGGGATCGGTCCGCTCGATGGCCATGGGATGGGTGATCAGCAGGCGGACGGTGGATACGCCCCCCGCCACGAAGTCGATACGCCCCTTGATGGTCTTGCTCATTGCATCCTCCCCTTAACCGCCGCAACCGCCGACGCTGACGCGGACCGGCCGCGACGCCGTGTAGAGCTTGCCCTGGGCCAGCACCAGGACCTGGACATCCTGGGACTTGGCCAGCTTGACCCGCAGCGACAGCGGGAAGGCGGTCCGCTTGCCGATCTTGGCGACGGCAGCCAGAGCCCGGGGGTTGTCCCGGGCCAGGACGGCCACGGACTCTACGCCGCTCAGGTCCGATTCGATGGTGATGGGGACCACCGTGCCGTTTTCGGCAATATCCGGCGCCACGATCCGCACCTGCTTGGTGGGCTCGGGCTGGAGGGCATTGAACAGCTTCTCGATGGTTTCCCTGGGGGTCTTGGCGTCGAAGGCGCCCTGCTGGCGAGCGAAGGCCACGCCGGGGAAACAGGCGGACAGGGCCCCGACGGCCGGCAGGAGCGCACAGCCGAGGAGCCTGCCGAGTACGTTTCGTCTATTCATTGTTGATTCCTTGAGTCGACTCGATTTGCTGCGGTAATTTAGTGAGGGCGGAGTCTAGAAAATCGAGGCCGGAATCGCCAAATACCGTTTTCTGATATACATATTCCAGCCTCGTGGGTTGCGGCTGGCGGGATTTTTCCCACGGCTCCGGGCCGCAGCGGTCAACCCGTCGATCCGATTGCCGTTAAAGCAATGAAGCGGGTTCTATTTTTTCGGATTCCGCATCTTCCACCCCGTTTGATCTACCGGTTCCACCCATGGCCCAGAACTTTACCGACCCGCAGAGCTTCGATCGTGGCCTCGTGCTGGATGTCTTGAGTCTCATGGCGAGCGGCAGGCAGATCCGTGTCTTCGGCAATTCATCCCATGGCATCTGCCTCGACGGCATGTCCATCGCCCCGGTCTTCGATTTCCTCCTGCGCTTCGGCTATATCCGTCCCCTGCAATGCGCTCCCGGCGAGTTCTTCGGACTGTCCTACGGACTGACCCGAAAGGGCTACCAGTTTTGGCAGGACGGCGTGCGCTGGTGGAAGTCCCTCTCCATCGTCCAACGGCTGAAAGTGCGGCTGTTCGGCAGCGCCTGACGCCGCTATTTGCGGCTCTTCGTGGCGCCGCTGGCCTGGTCGAGCCACAGCAGGGCATCGACATAGGCCATGAAGCGGCCGAGGTAATCCGGCGAAATGTCGCGCATCCGCTTGAGGGACTCGAGCACCAGGAGATGGGAATTGAGCGGACCGGCGTTCTCCGGCGCCTGCGCCAAGGCCTCGGCCAGCTGCTGCTCGACGCCGAGTTTCGACCAGGTGTCCCTGAAGTAGGTCAGGGATTTCAATTCGGCGGGGGCCCGGGCGCTGGTGCCGAAGTCATTGGCCGCAAGGCCCCCTACCCTCTCCGGCGCCGGCGACGCCATCTGAGCGATCAGGTCGGCCAGAAGCCGGCAGGCGCCGGGGCTTTCCAGTTCAGCGGCGAGGCGGCGCAGGGCGCTGAAATCGCCCGCGCCGTACGCCTGACTCAGCTCGTCGGCGGCATCGGGAAAGCGCGCCGACATGCGGCCGAGGATGCCCCCGGCCTCGACCCGGGCCTCTTCAAAGCGCGCCCCGTACTCCGCCAGCGCTGCAACCAGCTTTTCCTCCAGAAGCCGCCGGGCCTCGCCCCGGTATCCTTCCGCCCGCCGGGCCAGGGCCTCGATGAAACGGAAGCGGACGGGATCGAAGCGATCGGCGCCGCGTCCGCGCAATGAGGCCATCCGCCCCGCGGCGTCGATGCCCTGCGCCATCGGCGGCGGGGACACGGATTCACCCATGGGGCTTTTCAGCCCCGCCGGAAGATCTCGGCACCGGCGCCATTTCCACGCGCCGGTTCCGGGACCGGCCCTGGGGGTCGGCATTGGAGGCCACCGGCTGCTCCGAACCGAAGGCGGCGGCAAATATCGATCCGGAGGGGACGCCGTTGTCGATCAAGGCCCGGGCCACCGTCAGGGCGCGTTGGGCGGACAGCTCCCAGTTGTCGGCGAATTGCTGGTTGGTGTCGCGCACCGGCTTGTCGTCGGTGAAGCCGCTCACCATGAGGATCTCGTCCCGGGCGCCCAGGTAGGCCGCCAGCGGCGCCGCCAGGCTCTTGAGGAGCTGCCTGCCCTCGGGCTGCAGCTGGTCGGAGTTGAGGGAGAACAGCACGCTGCCGCTGATGCCGATGCGCCCGTTGTTCAGGGTCACCCGGCCCGAGGCCAGGGGAATCGCCAGGGCCTTTTCCAGGGCCTGGCGCCGCTGCTCCTCCATCTGCCGCTTCTTGACCTCGGCTTCGAGGCTGGTCACCAGCTCCAGCTGGACACCGAGGACGCCGACGAGGATCAGCACGAAGGCCCCGAGCAGGCCCGACATGAGGTCGCCGAAGACGGCCCATACCGGCGTGCCGTGCTCGATGCCGGCGTCGGTCTCTTCCATCAGCACACCTCGCTGGCGACGGGCTTGCCCGCCATCTGCTGCAGATCCTCGACGATCCGCTGCTGGGACATGAGGCTGAGGTCGATAATCTCCCGCGCCTGGGCCACGTAATAGGCGAGCTGGTCGTCGCTTCGGGCCATGGACTTGCCGAGGGCGCCTTCGATGCGCTGCAGGTGGGCGACGAGCTTGTCGTTGGATTCGGTGAACAGCTGGACGGCGAAACCGAAGGCTTCGCCCAGGCTCGACACCTCGACGGCGCTGCCGGTGATCTGGGTCGCGGCGGCGGCCATCTTCCCGGACTCGGCTTCGATCCTCTCCTTGAACTCGGCGCCTGCCCGATCGAGCAGGGCGGCGGAAGAAGCCACCAGGGCGTCGATGGCCCCCCGCTGCTCCCGGGAAGCGTGGTTGATGGCATCGAGCAGAGCCCCCAGGGTCTCCATGATGCGGCTGCGTTCCGCCAGGAGCTCGTTGTCCCGGGCGATGCTGTTGGAGAGTTCCTGGCGCAGCTGTCCGATCACTTCGGCGGCGGCCCGGGGCGCTTCGGCGGCGGCTTCCATAAGCCGCGTGACTTCGCCGATGGTGCTGCTGGCCTGGGCTTCCGCCCGCGCGACGATGTTGCGGGCGGTTTCATCCAGCGTGGCGCAGATCTGTTGCTGCTGGCCAAGGACCTGCGCGCCTGCCTGCTGCCATTCCCGCTGGAGTGCCGCCGCCATGGATTCCAGGGACCCGGTCATGGCCGCTTGCCGCTGCTGGTCCCGCGCCGCCAGGTCCGTCAGCACGGCCGAATGGTTTTCCTGCACCGCCGCCAGGAGCGAGGCCGAGCGCTGCTCGAAGGTGGCGGCGAAGCTTTCCAGGGCGCTGCCCATGTCCCTGGTCAGGTTTTCGGTGGTGCGCTCGTGCCGGGCAAGGGCCCCGGCCCAGGTGTCCGCTACGGCATCAACGGTGGCGCCGAAACGCTCGGAAAGACCGTCGAGCTGCATCCTGACCGTGTCGGCCATTTTCCCGTGCAGGGACGTCGTTTCCTTGGCGATGCCGGTCATGGTGGCTTCCACGATGGGCTGAATGGTGGAACCGGCAAGGCGGGCGCTTTCGGTGAGACTCTCCCTCAGGGACTGCCCAACGGAGGAAGCCAGGTCAGAGTAGACGCCCCTGGCCTCGCGGTAAAAGCTCTCCTGGTTGGCCAGCAGGCGCTCGTTCAGTTGCTGGCCCTGCCGTTCCATCTGGGCCATCATGGCCTGCAGTTTTTCCACCACCTCGGGCAGGGCCTGGGACTGGGACTGCAAGGCCTTGAAGGTCTCCTGGCGCTGATGGGCGAGGGAAAAGCCGCGCAGCACGGTGGCAATCCTCGTGTCCAGCAGCTGCCCCGCCTGCAGCCGCTCGCGCCGGCAAAGGGCCGATATGAGGCCCAGCATGGCGGAGGCGGCGACCCCCGCGACGGAGGTGCCGAACGCCACCCCCAGGCCCTTGACCGGGGCGGCAAGGGCAGCGCGGATGGTCTGCAGGTCGGTGGTGCTTTCCAGGGCGATGACCGCGCCATTGAGGGTGACCACCATGCCCAGGAAGGTTCCCAGCATCCCCAGCAGCACCAGCAGCCCGACCAGGTAAGGCGTCATCGCCGGACCGGGCAGGGCAATGCGCTCGCCCTCGATGCGCAGGCGCACCGGGTTGCGCAGGGAAGGATGAAGCTGGCCGAGCCAGTCGCCCAGGTCCGCGAGGTTCTCCGGAATGGCTGCCAGGGCCTGGGCCAGGGTGGATGTCGCCCGATGGAAGCGGCGCAGCTCGAGGGCGCCGGCCCCATAGACCGCGCCGATGACCATCGTCATGGCCAGTGCCAGCGGGCTGGCGCCGATATACCCGGCGCCCACCCAGCCCACGGCGACCAAGCCCAGGAGAAAGGCTGCAAGGGAAAGTTTTTTATTCATGGATGCCTTTTTTCCTCGTTACCAAGTGCTTCGACCAGCCCTGCGACCGGCTGCAATCGAAGGTCCAGTTCCGCCCGCAGTACGCGCTGCATGTCCCCGCAAAACCCGGCGAGCCACCCTCCCGGCTGAATCCACCGTTCCGGGGCGTCCGTCGCCTGGGTTTCGGCGAGGAATGCCAGGTGCGTGCCCCGCCAGTGCTCGAAGCGCTTTTCCAGCAGCAACGGCACCGCCCCAAGGAGGCTGCGCTCGCGGGCCCAGAAGGCCTCCTCCAGGACCGCATCCAGGGCGGCAAGCTGCCTGAGCGCCGGCGAAAAACCCGAGAGCGCCGCCCGCACACGGGCGCGCAAGGGGCCGATGCCTGCTTCCATTTCCCGCTGATGGGCGAGGTAGTAGCGGTGGTAGGGCGAAAAATCGGCCGCACCATCAATGGCAGTGCCGGTGGCGGGAAGGGGGAATTTTATACGGGCGTTGCCGGCCATGAGCACGTCATCGGGGCCGATGGACTCGATCAAGGCCGCACGGACACGGGCGAACTCCTCACCGACGGAGCTGCGCCCGGGGGACACAGCCGCGGCTGGCGAGCCCGCTCCCGCAGCCGGCCTCAGCGCCGCGGAGAGGGAGATGGCGTCGGACAGGTCGAACCAGGTGCCGAGCCTCGCCGCAAAGGATTGCTTCGACTCGCCGGCATCCCCGACCTCCAGGCCGGAGAGACAGCGGACAAGGGTTGAACGATTGAAACTTGGATGCGGCGACGCCAACGCCATAATGACAACAGGCTCTCAAAGCCAAAAGCCGGGCAGGCTACTACAAAGCAGCTCCGAGGTCAGCCCTGGCGGATTGACGATGCAAAGGGGCGCGCCGGGACCGTCGCCCCCTTTACGGATGGACCTGCCGATTGATCCCAAATAGTGCAGTTGGCGCGCCCGGAGGGACTCGAACCCCCGACCTACGGCTTAGAAGGCCGTTGCTCTATCCAGTTGAGCTACGGGCGCCAGTACAAGGACAACAGAAACAGGAGGGGGAAAAAACGATGGTCGGGGTGGAGAGATTCGAACTCCCGACATCCTGCTCCCAAAGCAGGCGCGCTACCAGACTGCGCTACACCCCGAAGAGCGACGGATTCTAGCCACCCCCCCCATCCCCGTCAAGGACACTTCCCGGAAAACTCGGCCGACGGGCTGCAGTGGAGTTCAATACAAGCATTCCTTGCAGCCCGACCGGCTTTCTGTTATTAAATTGTTTTTTTCGTCACTGGGACTCACCACAAAAATGGCAGAAGAGTTGCTCCACAAACATTTCACCCCGTACGAACCCAAGCAGGGCGAGGAGTACATGAGCGCGAAGCAACTCGCGCATTTCCGCAACATGCTGGAATCCGTCAAGAAAGAACTGAGCCAGGACATCGAGCGCACCGTTCACACCATGCAGGACGAAGCAACGGTGTTCGCCGACCCCAACGACCGCGCCAGCCAGGAAACCGACATCGCGATCGAGCTCAGGAACCGGGATCGGGAAAGAAAACTGATCAAGAAGATCGACGAGACCGTTGCCCGCATCGACAGCGGCGACTACGGCTTTTGCGACAAGTGCGGCGTGGAGATCGGCATCAAGCGCCTCGAGGCGCGGCCGACCGCGACCCTGTGCATCGACTGCAAGACGCTGGACGAGTTGAAAGAAAAGCAAATGGCGAAGTGACCTTCGCCATTTTCCTCGGGGGGTCGGCAGCACCGGCCGCCCAATAAGAAACGGGCGCCAGGGGCGCCCGTTTTTGCATTCCGGCTTTGCCCGGAATTATTGCTGGGGCTGCTGGGCAGCGCCCTCTTCCGCAGCCACCGCCTTCATGGACAGCTTGACGCGGCCGCGGTCGTCGGTCTCCAGGACCTTGACGCGAACCACTTGGCCTTCCTTCAGGTAGTCGGTGACGGCATTGACGCGCTCCTGGGCGATCTGGGAGATGTGGAGCAGACCGTCGCGGCCCGGCATGACCTGGACGATGGCGCCGAAGTCGAGAATCTTCAGCACGGTGCCTTCGTAGATCTTGCCGATTTCCACCTCGGCGGTGATGTCGTCGATGCGCTTCCGGGCGGCGGCGGCGGCATCGCCACTGGTGGCGGCGATGGTGATGGTGCCGTCGTCCTGGATGTCGATGGTGGTGCCGGTTTCCTCGGTGATGGCGCGGATGACGGCGCCGCCCTTGCCGATCACGTCACGGATCTTTTCCGGATTGATCTTCAGGGTGTAGAGGCGCGGCGCATAGGCGGACATCTCTTCGCGGTGGCCGGACTGGGCCGCCTGCATGAGGCCGAGGATATGCATGCGGGCGTCCTTGGCCTGGGCCAGGGCGACCTGCATGATTTCCTTGGTGATGCCCTGGATCTTGATGTCCATCTGCAGGGCGGTGACGCCGCCGGTGGTGCCTGCCACCTTGAAGTCCATGTCGCCGAGGTGGTCCTCGTCGCCCAGGATGTCGGTCAGCACGGCGAAGCGGTTACCTTCCTTGATGAGGCCCATGGCGATGCCGGCCACGTGTGCCTTGAGGGGAACGCCGGCGTCCATGAGCGCCAGGGAGCCGCCGCAAACGGAAGCCATGGAGGAGGAGCCGTTGGACTCGGTGATTTCGGAAACCACCCGCATGGAGTAGCTGAAGTCTTCCGGCTTCGGCAGCACCGCCAGGAGGGCGCGCTTGGCCAGGCGGCCGTGGCCGATTTCACGGCGCTTCGGGGAACCGACGCGGCCGGTCTCGCCGGTGGCGAAGGGGGGCATGTTGTAGTGGAGCATGAAGCGCTCCTTGTACTCGCCGGCCAGGGCGTCGATGATCTGCTCGTCGCGGCCGGTGCCCAGGGTGGCGACCACCATGGCCTGGGTTTCGCCGCGGGTGAACAGGGCGGAACCGTGGGTACGGGGCAGCACGCCGTTGCGGATGCTGATGGGGCGCACGGTGCGGGTATCGCGACCGTCGATGCGGGCCTGGCCCGACAGGATGCGGCCGCGGACGATGGCGGCTTCCATTTCGAAGAACAGGTTGCTGACGGTATTCTCGTCGGGAGCGTTATCGCCGGCGCACAGGGCAGCAACGGCTTCGGCGCGCAGGGCCTTGACGGTCTGGCTGCGGGCCTGCTTGCTGGTGATGTTGTAGGCTTCTTCCAGCTTGGCGCCGCAGATTTCCTGCAGGCGGGCCACCAGGGCCTCGTCCTTGGCCGGAGCCTGCCAATCCCACTCGGGCTTGCCGCCCTCTTCCACCAGTTCGTTGATGGCGTTGATGGCCTTCTGCATCTCGGTGTGGCCGAAGACGACGGCGCCGAGCATGACTTCCTCGGACAGTTCCTTGGCTTCGGACTCGACCATCAGGACGGCCTGCTCGGTGCCGGCGACCACCAGGTCAAGCTGGGTTTCCTTGAGCTGGGTGGCGGTGGGGCAGAGAACGTATTCGCCATTGATGTAGCCGACCCGGGCGGCACCGATGGGGCCATTGAAGGGCACGCCGGAGATGGCGAGAGCGGCGGAGGCGCCGATCAGGGCCGGGATATCGGCGTCAACTTCCGGATTCAGGGACAGCACCGTGGCGACCACCTGGACTTCATTGTAGAAGCCGTCCGGGAAAAGCGGGCGGATCGGGCGGTCGATGAGGCGGGAGGTCAGGGTTTCCTTTTCGGAGGGACGGCCTTCGCGCTTGAAGAAACCACCGGGGATACGGCCGGCGGCATAGAATTTTTCCTGATAGTCGACGGTCAGGGGGAAGAAATCCTGCCCGGGCTTGGCTTCCTTGGCGGCAACGACGGTAACCAGCACCACCGTGTCTTCCATGGACACCACCACGGCGCCGCCCGCCTGGCGAGCGATCTCGCCGGTCTCCAGGGTCACCTGGTGGGCACCGTAGGTGAAGGTCTTTTTCACGACGTTAAACATAATATCCTTTCACTCTCTATCAACATTCACGACGAATCAACAATTTACATACGCCTAAACAACAATATTGCAGCCCATAAGCAAAAAGAGCGGTCGGGATGCTTCCGGACCGCTCTTCGTGGGCTTCAGCCTTTTTACTTCCGCAGGCCGAGGCGGGTGATCAGAGTCCGGTAGGACTCGATGTTCTTACCCTTCAGGTAGTCCAGCAGCTTGCGGCGCTGGCTCACCAGGCGGAGCAGACCACGGCGGGAGTGGTGGTCCTTGGTGTGTTCCTTGAAGTGACCGGTCAGGTCATTGATGCGGGCGGTCAGCAGCGCGATCTGCACTTCCGGGGAACCGGTGTCGCCCTGGACGCGCTGGTAATCGGCAACGATGCCGGCTTTTTGTTCGGTGGTGATAGCCATCTCAAACTCTCTTTCCAAGAAGCAGCGCCGCCCCAGTTTGATAGAGCCAGCGCCAGTATTGAACAATATTCCCCGTAGACAACGGGAACCGCAAATTATATCAGATCATGCCAGTAGTTGCACCAGGCGCTTGGGCCACAACTGCCCATCGCTGCCCAATTCACCCACCCCGGCGAGGCGTCCATCGGCATACACCCGGCACTTGCCGGCGGCGCCGGCCAGGGGAACCGCATTCCCATGGCGGAAGCGCTGGGCGCCCGCCCCATCCAGATGGACGGCAGGCAAACTCTGCAGGAGGGCGTCCACCGGCTGGAGCCAAGCCAGCCTCTCCTCCTCGGACAGGGCTTCGAGGGCGGCGAGGCTGATTCCCCTGGCCAGGTCCAGATTCCCCACCCCGGTGCGGCGCAGGGCCGTGAGGTGGGCGCCGCAACCCAGGGCTTCGCCGAGATCGGCCGCCAGGACGCGGATATAGGTGCCCTTGCTGCAACTCACCCGCAGGGACAGGCTCTCGCCGGTAAAGGACAGGACCTCGAGGGCATGGATGGTCACCGGACGGGCCGCCCGTTCCACCTCGATGCCCTGGCGCGCCAGTTCGTAGAGGGGCCGGCCGTCCTTCTTGAGGGCCGAGTGCATGGGGGGGACCTGGAGGATATCACCGCGAAAACGTGGCAGCGCCGCCAGGATATCGGCTTCGCCCACGGTCACCGGCCGGGTGGCCAGGACGGCGCCCTCGGCATCGCCGGAATCCGTGGTGACGCCCAGCTGCAGGGTCGCTTCATAAACCTTGTCGGCATCCAGCAGGTCGGCAGAAAACTTGGTCGCCTCGCCGAAACACAGCGGCAGCAGGCCGGAAGCCAGGGGGTCGAGGGTACCGGTATGTCCGCCCTTGGCGGCGGAAAAGAGCCGCCGGGCCTTCTGCAGAGCGTCGTTGGAAGAGAGCCCCACCGGCTTGTCGAACAGCAGGACGCCATCGACCTGTTTCCAGGTTCGCTTTTTCTGCATGGTGGGAATTACTCTTCCGGCGTCTCGTCGCCCGGGGTTTGGTCGCTGATCGCCTTGGCCTGATCGATGAGCAGGGAAAGGCTCGCCCCCCGCTCCAGGGAGGCGTCGTGCACGAAATGGAGTTCGGGCAGGGTATGGATCTTGATGCGCCGCCCCAGCTCCCGACGCAGGAAGCCCGAGGCCCGCTGCAGGCCCTTCTGGATATCCGGCAGGTGCTCGGAATGCAGGGTGGTGAAATAGACCTTGGCATGGGCATAATCCGGCGTCAGTTCGACGGCGGTCAGACTGATCATGCCAACGCGCGGGTCCTTGAGTTCGGTCTGGATGAGCAGCGCCAGATCCCGGCGGATTTGCTCGGAAACACGGTCTGATCTATTAAAGCTTTTCTTCACGGTTCAATACGCTCAAGCATAAAAGCGAAGTCCGGGCTAGGTGCCCCTCCCGAAGGCAGTGCTACTGCACGGCGAGGGAGGGGCAACACCGCCCGGACGAGCCAACCCCTTTACAGGGTGCGGGCGACTTCCTGGATTTCGTAGGCTTCGAGCTGATCGCCTTCCTGGATGTCGTTGTTGTTCTTCAACGACAGGCCGCACTCGAAACCGGAGCGAACCTCTTTGACGTCGTCCTTGAAGCGCTTCAACGAATCCAGTTCGCCATCCCACTGCACGACGTTGCCACGCAGCAGGCGAACGCGGGAATTGCGCTTGACCAGGCCTTCCAGGACGTAACAGCCGGCCACCGTGCCCACTCTCGAAATGTGGAACACCTGCCGGATTTCCACCAGGCCCAGGATCTGCTCCCGCTTCTCCGGCGTCAGCATGCCGGACAGGGCAGCCCTGACTTCGTCCACCGCTTCGTAGATCACGTTGTAGTAACGGATGTCCACACCGAAGTTCTCGGCCACCTTCCGGGCCCCGGCATCCGCCCGGGTATTGAAGCCGATAATGACGGCCCCGGAAGCCTGGGCGAGGTTCACATCGGATTCGCTGATGCCGCCCACGGCACCGTGGATGACATTGACCCGGACCTCGTCGGTGGACAGCTTGGACAGTGCATGGACCAGCGCTTCCTGGGAACCCTGGACGTCGGCCTTGATGATCAGCGGCAGGCTCTTGACCTCGCCTTCCTTCATCTGCTCGAACATGTTCTCCAGCTTGGCGGCCTGCTGCTTGGCAAGCTTCACGTCGCGGAACTTGCCCTGGCGGAACAGGGCGATTTCCCGTGCCCGCTTCTCGTCGGTCAGGACGATAGCCTCCTCGCCGGCTCCCGGAACATCCGAGAGGCCGAGGATTTCCACCGGAGTGGACGGGCCCGCTTCGTTCACCGGCTTGCCGGCCTCGTCCAGCATGGCGCGGACGCGGCCGAAAACCTGGCCGGCCAGGACCACGTCGCCCCGTTTCAGGGTACCGGACTGGACCAGCATGGTGGCCACCGCGCCACGCCCCTTGTCGAGGCGGGCTTCGATGATGATGCCCTTGGCCGGCGCATCCCTCTGGGCCGTCAGTTCCAGAATTTCAGCCTGGAGCAGAAGCTGCTCGAGGAGTTCGTCGATGCCGGTGCCCTTCTTGGCGGAAACCGGCACGAAGGGCGAATCGCCACCGTACTCTTCCGGAATGACGCCTTCCGCCACCAGTTCCTGCTTGACGCGGTCGGGATTGGCTTCCGGCTTGTCCATCTTGTTGATGGCCACCACCAGGGGCACGCCGGCCGCCTTGGCGTGGTGGATGGCTTCCTTGGTCTGGGGCATGACGCCATCGTCGGCCGCCACCACCAGGATAACGATGTCGGTGGCCTTGGCACCGCGGGCACGCATGGCGGTAAAGGCTTCGTGACCCGGGGTGTCGAGGAAAGTCACCATGCCGCGTTCGGTTTCCACATGGTAGGCGCCGATGTGCTGGGTAATGCCGCCGGCTTCGCCCGCCGCCACCTTCGCACGCCGAATGTAGTCGAGGAGCGAGGTCTTGCCGTGGTCGACGTGACCCATGACGGTCACCACCGGGGCCCGGGGCTCCAGGGGAACGTCCTTCTGCTCGACATTTTCCGCCAGGAAGGCATCCGGGTCGTCGAGCTTGGCGGCGACCGCCTTGTGGCCCATTTCCTCCACCACGATCATGGCGGTTTCCTGGTCCAGCACCTGGTTGATGGTGACCATGGAACCCATCTTCATCATGGTCTTGATGACCTCGGTGGCCTTCACCGCCATCTTGTGGGCGAGGTCGGCCACGGAAACGGTCTCGGGGATGTGCACTTCGCGGATCATGGGCTCGGTGGGCGCCTGGAAGCCGCCCTGGCCGTCGTCGCCCTTGCCATGCCGCTTGCCGCCGTGCTTGGCCTCGCGCCAACCGGTACCGGAATCGGAACCGCGGGTACGCAGTCCGCCCTTCTTGTTCTTGCCATCGTCCGCACGCCCCCCATCCCTGCCCTTGCCCTTCTTGGCATCGGCGGCAGGCTCGGGCTTCTTGTGCAGGGTAGTGGCCTTGTCGGCACCGGCTGCCGGCGCCTTGGCCTGGGCCGCCGCCTGCTGCTTGGCGAGTTCCGCCGCCCGGGCAGCCGCAGCGGCTTCTTCGGCTGCCTGGCGCAGGCGGGCGATTTCCGCCTCGCGCTCCTGCTTTTCCTTCAGTTCGCTGGCCTGGCGGTCCATCAGCGCGCGCTGGCGGCGGGCCTCTTCCTCGCGGACCTTGAGCTGCTTTTCATCGATGAACCGCGCCGCTGGCGCCGGTGCAGTTGCCGGTGCAGTTGCCGGTGCAGTTGCCGGTGCGGTTTCCGGTGCGGTTTCCGGTGCGGTTTCCTGTGCGGTTTCCGGTGCAGTTGCCGGTGCGGTTTCCGGTGCGGTTTCCGGTGCGGTTTCCGGTGCAGTTGCCGGCGCCTCAAGCGGGGCTTCCATCACCGCCACGGCGGCCTCGGGCAGCTGCTCCGGCGTGTCGCGCTTCATCAGGACCCGCTTCTTGCGGACTTCGACCTGGACGGTCCGGGCCCGGCCCATGGAATCGGTGGCCTTGATCTCGGAGGTCTCCTTGCGGGTCAAGGTGATCTTGGTCTTGATATCCGCGTCGCCGTGGGAACGGCGCAGGTAATCCAGCAGCCGCGCCTTGTCCTGGTCGGCCAGGATATCGTTGCTGCCGGTCTTGTTCACACCGGCGCGAGCCAACTGCTCCAGCAGGGCCTCCACCGGCATCTTGAGTTCTATCGCAAATTGCGAAACGTTGGTTACAGCCATAATTTACGCCCCCCGCTCACTCGAACCAGTGAGCACGCGCCGTCACGATCAACTGCTTGGCACGCTCTTCATCAACACCCGTCATTTCGGTGAGTTCGTCCACCGCCAGCTCAGCCAGGTCGTCGCGGGTCTTGACGCCTTTTCCGGCCAACTTGGCCGCCAAATCCTTGTCCATGCCTTCGAGGCCTATGAGATCCTCGGCCACCTGCTCGAGTTTTTCCTCGGTAGCGATGGCTTCGGTCAGCAGCACGTTGCGGGCACGGTTCCGGAGTTCATTGACGATATCCTCGTCCAGGCCTTCGATCTCCAGCATTTCAGCCAGAGGCACGTAGGCCACTTCCTCCAGGGTAGAGAAGCCCTCTTCGATCAGCAGGTCGGCGAGCTCCTCGTCGATATCGAGCTTCTCGATGAACATGACCCGGGTCACGGCATGCTCGGCTTCGGAGCGTTTCGCGGATTCTTCCTGGGTCATCAGATTGATATTCCAGCCGGTCAGTTCCGACGCCAGCCGGACGTTCTGGCCGTTGCGGCCGATGGCGATGGCCAGGTTGTCCTCGTCCACCACCACGTCCATGGAGTGCTTTTCCTCATCGACCACGATGGACATCACCTCGGCCGGCGACAGGGCGCCGATCACGAACTGGGCCGGATCGGCAGACCACAGGACGATGTCGATATTCTCGCCGCCGATCTCGTTCCTGACGGCGGTGACGCGGGAGCCCCGCAGGCCGACGCAGGTGCCGATGGGATCGACCCGGGGATCGTTGGACTTCACCGCGATCTTGGCGCGCAGCCCGGGATCCCGGGCGCAGGCCTTGATCTCCATGAGACCGTCGGAAATTTCCGGCACTTCCAGATCGAAGAGACGGATGATGAATTCCGGCGCCGTGCGGGAGAGGATGATCTGGGGACCGCGGGCATTGCGGTCGATACGCAGCAGATAGGCCTTGACCCGATCGCCGACCCGCAGATTCTCCTTCGGGATCATCTGTTCCCGGGGCAGCAGCGCCTCGATCTTGCCGGCCTCGACAATGGCATTGCCCCGCTCCATGCGCTTGATGGTGCCGGACACCACATGCTCCTTGCGCTCCAGGAAGTCGTTCAGGATCTGTTCCCGTTCGGCATCGCGGATTTTCTGGAGAATGACCTGCTTGGCGGCCTGGGCGCCGATGCGACCGAAGTCGATGGGCTCCAGCGGCTCTTCCAGATGATCACCGGACTCCACGTCCGGATCGTCTTTCCGGGCTTCGGAAAGAGGCACTTCCAGGTATTCATTGACGTACTCGTCATCAGGCACCACCTGCCAGCGACGGAAGGATTCGAAGTTACCGGTATTGCGGTCGATCGACACCCGCACATCGGCTTCGTCGTGGATGCGCTTCTTGGTCGCCGACGCCAGAGCCAGCTCAAGGGCACCGAAGACGATTTCCTTGCCGACGTTCTTTTCCCGCGCCAATGCATCCACCAACAGCAACAATTCACGGCTCATATTCTCAACCTCCTAATCCTTCAGTCGAATTTGGGCACTAGGCGTGCCTTTTCGATATTGTTCAGTTCCAGTTCGACTTCAGCCTGATCCAGACGCAGACCCACCCTGTCGTCTTTGAGCCCGAGCAGTTCGCCCTGGAAATTCCGACGCCCGTTCAGGGGGATGCGCAGCTTGATCTGGATGTCCCGGCCGGCGAAGCGCTCAAAATCGGCGGCCTTCTTCACCACCCGATCGAGCCCCGGAGAGGAAATCTCAAGGCGGTCGTAATCCACATTCTCGACTTCCAGGAGACGGGACAGCTGATTGGAAACCTTGGCGCAATCTTCCACACCGACGCCGTTTTCCTTCTCCGGCAGGTCGATGAAGACGCGAATCGTGCGCCCACGGGGCGACAGCTCGATATCCACGAGCTCGTAGCCGAGGCCAATTACCGTTTTTTCCAGTAGAGCGTGCAAATCCATAAGTACAAATAAAAAATGGGCGAATCGCCCACCCTGAAAAATTATCTCGCCAGCGACGGCGAGCGGAAGAAACCCGTGAATTATAACGACTTTCTTCCGCCCCGTAAATTATCGCGCGCTATTCTGCGGCGCCGCAGCATCGCCGGCGGGGGCCTCCAGAACCCGCATCAGCCGCTTCACCTCCTGCTCGTCCAATTCTCGGCTCCTGCCGCGCTTCAGCAGGGGCGGCAGGATGAAGGGGCCATAGCGCACGCGGATAAGGCGGCTCACCGTACAACCCACCGCCTCGAACATGCGCCGCACCTCCCGGTTGCGGCCCTCGAACAGGGTCACCCGGTACCAGTGGTTGGCCCCCTCCCCGCCCGCATCCTCCAGGCTGGCGAAGCTGGCCAGGCCATCCTCCAGTTCGACCCCGGAGACAAGTTGCTTTTTCGCTTCCTCGCTGAGGTCGCCGAGGACACGCACGGCATATTCCCGGATCAGCTGGGAGCTCGGGTGCATGAGCTTGTTGGCGAGATCCCCCGAGGTGGTGAATAGGAGCAGCCCGGAGGTATTGAAGTCCAGGCGGCCCACCGCGATCCAGCGACCGCCGCGCAGGCGCGGCAGCGCCTCGAAAACCGAGGGACGGCCATCGGGATCGTCCCGGGAGACGATTTCACCTTCCGGCTTGTGGTACATGAGCACCCGGGGAGCCCGGCTGCTGACGAAGCGCAGATTGACCAGCCTGCCGTTCACCTTGACCCGGTCGTCCGGCCCCACCAGCTGCCCGATCTCGGCGGTTTCGCCATTGACATTGACCCGCCCGGCGGCAATCCATTCCTCCATCTCCCGCCGGGAGCCGATGCCGGCCTGGGCAAGCACCTTATGCAGACGCTCGGGCTTGGCCGCGGGCGCCGCCGAACGGGAACCGCCGGCGCGCTCCCCCTGGCGGTCGGAACGGCCGCCGGCAGCGCCCGGGCGGCCCGCCGGCCGGCCAGGCTGATAGCCCTGCCCCGGGCGCGCCGCGGGGCTGCGGCCGCCCCGGCGGAGCTGCCCCTCCCCGGTTTCGGCATCAGCCGTTGGCTGGCCACGCCGGCGGCCGGCGGGCGCTTCGCCGCTGGCATCCTTTTTCTGAGGGGGACGGAAAGGGGTTTTCTTAGGCCGCATGGTTCAGCTCCAGAGTCGGATTGATTTCCTCGAGGGGGGGCAGCTCGGTCACGCTGCGCAGACCCAAATCGTCGAGGAATTGTTTGGTGGTGGCAAAAAGGGCGGGCCGCCCCGGCGTATCCCGGTGGCCGACGACATCGATCCAGCCGCGCTCCTCCAGGGTCTTGATCACATTGGGGTTGACCGCGACGCCGCGGATATCCTCGATGTCGCCCCGGGTCACGGGTTGACGGTAGGCGATGATGGCCAAGGTTTCCAGGACAGCCCGGGAATACCTGGGCGGTTTTTCCGGATTCAGGCGCTCCAGGTAGGGCAGATACTCGGCCCGGGTCCGGAAGCGCCAGCCGGAGGCCAGCTGCACCAGTTCCACCGGGCGCTCCTGCCATTCTTCCCGCAGCTCGTCCAGGAGCTTCCTGAGCATCTCGCTGGAGAGTTCCTCGTCGAACATCCTCCGAAGATCGTGGGCCGTCATGGGTTGCTGGGCCGCCAGGAGCGCCGCCTCAAGAATCCGCTTGACTGTCGTCGGTTCCATGATCGGAAAGCCTCACGTAAATGGGTTGAAACGCCTCGGTCTGGGTAATTTCCACCAGCTTTTCCCGGGCCAGCTCCAGCATGGCAAGGAAATGCACCACCAGCCCCGGCGGGCCCATGGCCGGATCGAAGAGGGTCTCGAACTGGACGAAGCCGCCGTGCTGCTGCAGAGCCCGGAGAATGATCCCCATATGCTCCCGCACCGACAGCTCCTCGCGCTCGATCCGGTGGTGCTTCTTGAGCTTGGCCTGGCGCAGGATAACCGTCCAGGCAGCCTTGAGGTCATCCACGCTGACTTCCGGCAGGCGCTGGGCCATGGATTTCTCCACCAGGGTCTCGACCCAGAAGAAATCCCGATCCGCCTGATCCAGTTCGTTCAGCCGCTGGCCGGCGATCTTCATCTGCTCGTATTCCATCAGCCGGCGCACCAGCTCGGCCCGGGGATCATCCACCTCCTCCCCCTCGGCCGCCTTGGGCCGGGGCAGGAGCATGCGGGACTTGATCTCGATGAGCATGGCCGCCATCACCAGGTACTCCGCCGCCAGTTCCAGGTTGCTGGCCCGCATGGTCTCCACGTAATCCAGGTACTGCCGGGTGAGGGGCGCCATGGGAATGTCGAGGATATCGACGTTGGCCTTGCGGATCAGGTAGAGAAGCAGGTCGAGGGGACCTTCGAAGGCGTCCAGCATGATCTCCAGGGCATCCGGCGGGATGTAGAGATCCTGGGGCAGCGCAGCGAGAGGCTCGCCGTAGATGCGGGCCACCGGTGCAAGATCGAGCTCCGGCTGACGCTCTTCCACCGCCGCCTCCATCACTGCCCCCGCCCCGGCATGCGCTGGGCCGCCTCGGCATCGAGAAGCACCACGGCGCCGTCCAGGTAGGGCTGGGCGAACTCTGGCCGCACCGCGCTCACCCGGGACGATGATTTGAGATAGGCCACCACCCGCCCTCCGGGGTGCTTCTGGAACCAGGCGCCCAGGTCATCCCGGCCGATTTCCTCCAGGGGCCGCGACAGGCGGCCGTAATACTGGTACTGGTCGTTGTAGGCGCTGGCATGGGCCACCGGCACCCCCTGCCCTTCCAGCGTCTTGAGCCGCTGGGCCAGGGGCGCCATATCGAAGATGGGGGAAAGGGGCTTCAGGATCAACAGGAGAGCAACCACCACCAAGGCAACCGCACCCACGGCCAGCCGGTGCAGCCCGCCCTCGCCCCCGACGAGAAAGAGGCTGGCCGCCGCCATGACGAGGAGAAGGATACCTGCCGCAAGCCAGCTGGGCTCGACGAAGGAAGCCAGCCACAGCTTGCCGGCCCAGGCCTGGGGCAGGAGAAAGGCAGCCCCGATCAGCGCCAGCAAGAGGGCCAGGGGCAGCACCGACCAACGTCCGCCGGGGGCCGCCCGGGACCATCCCCGGGCCAGCAGGAGGGCAAAAGCCGGCAGCAGGGGCAGGATGTAATGGGCCTGCTTGCCGCCGGCCAGGGAGAAGACGATGAGGGCCGGCACCACCCAGGCCAGACACAGGCGCACGCCCGAATCATGACCATCCCGCAGCGCCGCCGCCATCGCCCGCCAGGAACGCCCCCAGAAGAACCAGGGAAAGAGCAGCAGGGGCAGGACCGCCAGGTAGAACCAGAAGGGCTGTTTATGGGCCAGGGAACCGCTGACCCGGCCGGCGGTCTGGCCCCAGAAGATGGCATTGCGGAATTCCTCGCCCCCCAGGATGGCGGCCGGAACGGCCCAGGCCAGAGCGATGCCGGCGCCGAGCAGGAAACCCAGGCCGATGCCGCCGTACCAGGCTTGCCCGAAGCGGCCGCGCCCGCCCCACCAGGGGGCCAGCAGCAGGGGCGGCAGGACATCGAGGAGGACCACCGGCCCCTTGGCCAGGATACCCAGGCCGATCGCCACCCCGAACAGGCCCCAGGTGCCCCGGCGCTCCCCCTGCCAGGCCCGCAGCGCCGCCAAGAGGGCGAGCAGCGCGAAGGCCGCGAGCATGACGTCGAAGACCACCGAGGTGCTGAAGAAGAGCCAGAAGACGCCGCCCAGCAGCAGCCAGCCGGCCCGCTCCCCGACCCTCTCCTCCCGAGGCCAGAGGCGGTGGGCGATGGCCACGGTCAGCCCCAGGCAGGCGAAGGAGAAAAGCGCTGAAATGACCCGTGGCCACCAGTCGTTGGGGCCGCCCAGCGCGCCCCAGCCGAGGCCGATGAGCCAGAAAAGAAGGGGCGGCTTGTGATGGTAGGGCACCCCGTTCCGGTGCATGACCAGCCAGTCGCCGCCGGACCACATTTCCCAGGCGACGCTGACGTAACGGGTTTCGTCGATAGGAATGTCCGGCCGGCCGAAGACGGACGCCAGCAGGACGAGCAGCAGACAGCCCGCCCACAGCAGCCAGGGCCGCCTGACCAGAGAATTCACTCTACCGGCGCCTCGTCACCCGCATGGAGGTGGTGCTTCTTGATCAGCATCAGGTTGCGGAAATAGACCACCAGGCCGGCCCCCTGGCCGACGATGAAGACCGGGTCCATGCGGTGGACGGCGTAGGCGGTGAGGACAATGCCCCCCGCCAGGCTGAAGTACCAGAAGGCCACCGGAACGACGCTGCGCTTGACCTTCTCGCTATAGAGCCACTGGATGATGAAGCGGGCCGAGAACAGCCCCTGGCCGATGAAGCCGATGGCGATCCACAGGGCGGTATCCTGCATCATGCTATTTCTCCCCGCCGGTGACGCGCTCGACGACCGGCACCTTGGCCCGCCGCTGCAGCCAGGCGACGCCGAAGAGGTCGACGATGCCGACCCAGAGCCGGTTGTGGAAACCGTACTTGGAAACCCCCTGGATGCGGGGGCGGTGGTTCACCGGCACCGACACCACCTCGCCGCCGGCGCGGATCACCAGGGCCGGCAGGAAGCGATGCATGTGGTCGAAGTAGGGCAGCGTCAGGAAGAGGTCGCGGCTGAAGACCTTGAGGCCGCAGCCGGTGTCCGGGGTGGAATCCTTCAGGAAGGCGGCACGCACCCGGTTGGCGATGCGGGACGATATCCGCTTCAGCCAGGTGTCCCGGCGCTTCTGGCGCCAGCCGGCCACCAGGCGCAGATGGGGATCCCGGGCCTCGAACAGCTTGTCCAGCATGACCGGGATATTGGCCGGATCGTTCTGGCCGTCGGCGTCCAGGGTGGCGATCCAGGGGTTGCGGGCGTGGCGCACGCCGGTCCACACCCCGGTGCTCTGGCCGCAGCGGCTCTTGTGGCGCACGCACTTGAAGCGCGGCGCCAGTTCCCGGGCCAGCTCGGCGAAGATGGCGGGCGAGGCGTCGTCGCTGCCGTCGTCCACGTAGATGATTTCCAGGTCCGGATCCTGGCCCAGGGCCGCCAGTATTTCATTCACCAGCGGCCGGATGTTGTCGGCCTCGTTCAGGGCCGGCACGACCACCGAGACGGAACGCTCTCCCATGCTTCTATTCCTCGAATCTGATTAACGGTAGGCAAGGCCCATGGCCTCGCGCACGTCGCGCATGGTCTCCTGGGCCAGCTCCCGGGCCTTTTCGCAGCCATCGGCGATAATGTTCTTCACCAGGGCCGGATCCTCCATGTACATGGCGGCCCGCTCCCGCATGGGCGCCTGCTCCTTGAGGATGCCGTCGATAACCGGCTGCTTGCACTCCAGGCAGCCGATACCGGCGCTGCGGCAACCCTGCAGCACCCATTCCTTGCAGCCCTCGTCGGAATAGACCTGGTGCAGCTGCCAGACCGGGCACTTGGTGGGCTCGCCGGGATCGGTGCGGCGCACCCGGGCCGGGTCGGTGGGCATGTGGCGCACCTTCTTGGTCACCGATTCGGCAGATTCCCGCAGGGTGATGGTGTTGTTGTAGGACTTGGACATCTTCTGCCCGTCCAGCCCCGGCATCTTGGAAGCCTCAGTGAGGAGCGCCCCGGGCTCGGCGAGGATCATCTTGCCGGTGCCCTCCAGGTAGCCGAAGAGGCGCTCCCGGTCGGCCATCGACAGGTGCTGCACCTCGTCCAGCAGGGCGTGGGCCTGCTCGATGGCCTCCTTCTCGCCCTTCTGCTGGAAGCGGACGCGCAGGTCCTCGTAGAGCCGGGCCTTCTTGCCCCCCAGCTTCTTCACCGCCTCCTTCGCCTTCTCCTCGAAGCCGGGTTCGCGGCCGTACATATGGTTGAAGCGCCGGGCCAGCTCCCGGGTGAATTCGACATGGGGAATCTGGTCCTCGCCCACCGGCACCTTGTCGGCCCGGTAGATCAGGATGTCGGCGCTCATCAGCAGCGGATACCCGAGGAAGCCGTAGGTGGAGAGATCCTTGCTCTCCAGCTTCTCCTGCTGGTCCTTGTAGGTCGGCACCCGCTCCAGCCAGCCCAGGGGGGTCATCATGGACATCAGCAGATGGAGTTCGGCGTGCTCCGGCACCCGGGACTGGATGAACAGGGTGGCCTGCTTCGGATCGACGCCGGCCGCCAGCCAATCCACCACCATGTCCCAGGCCGCCTGCTCGATGCCCTGGGGGTTGTCGTAATGGGTGGTGAGGGCATGCCAGTCGGCAACGAAGAACAGGCAGGGGTACTCATGCTGGAGCTTGATCCAGTTCTTGAGGACGCCGTGGTAATGGCCGAGATGGAGCGCCCCGGTCGGGCGCATGCCGGAAAGCACACGTTCTGCGTACATAGTTGTTTCGCTAAAGCCCAAAAATTCCCCAGATGGATCGGGTTACCCAGTCCACCAGAGGATGAAGAGTATCTCTGACGATCTCTGTCTTGTAGTCGAGTACCACCAAGGCCAACAGGATTACCAAGCCGAGACGATCAATTTGCTCGAACCTTGCACCCAGTCGAACCGGCAACAAGCTTACCGCGATGCGCCCACCATCGAGAGGCGGAAGCGGAATAAGGTTGATCACCAAGAAAACCGCATTCACCACGATCCCGATCTTGCACATTTCGGAAAATGGCAAGGTGAATACATTGCTGGGCACCAACCAAGCAAGCTTCAGAAAAGCCGCCCAGCCAAAGGCCATGGCCAAATTAGCTGCTGGGCCAGCGGCCGCTACCCATAGCATGTCACGCTTGGGATGGCGTAAACGGCCAAAATTCACAGGTACTGGCTTGGCGTAGCCGAAGAGCAATGTCCCACTCGACAACACCAAAGTCAGGATAGGAATGACAACGGTGCCCCAAGGATGAATATGCACCATCGGATTCAGGCTGATGCGTCCCGCCAGCCAGGCCGTCGGATCGCCGAAATGGCGCGCGGCGTAGCCGTGGGCCGCCTCGTGCAGGGTGATGGCGAACACCACCGGAAGCGCCGAGATGGCCAGGGTCTGGATGAGGCTTTCGATCATCGCCTGAAAAAACAGGGGATTATAGCAGAGGCATTCACTGCTGCAGGCCGAAGAGTTCCAGGGGACCCAGGCCGGCCCGGACCAATTCGGGCGTGCCGCTGGTCAGATCCACCACGGTCGTGTGCTCGGTACCGCACGGGCCGCCGTCGAGGATAAGGTCCACTTCCCCTTCCAGGCGGTCGCGGATTTCCCAGCCTTCGGTCAGGGGCTCTTCATCCCCCGGCAATTGCAGGGTGCTGGTGATCAGCGGTCCATTCAATTCTTCCAGGAGGGCCATGGCCACCGGGTGGGATGGCACCCGCAGGCCGATGGTCTTGCGCTTGGGGTGCAGGAGCCGGCGCGGCACCTCCTTGGTGCCTTCGAGGATGAAGGTATAGCTGCCCGGGGTGGCTGCCTTGAGGAGGCGGTACTGGACATTGTCCACCCTGGCGTACTGGGCGATTTCCGACAGATCCCGGCACATCAGGGTGAGATGGTGGCGCTCATCGATCTGGCGGATTTCCCGGATGCGGTCCATGGCCTCCTTGTCGCCCACCTGGCAGGCCAGGGCATAGCAGGAATCGGTGGGGATGACGATCGGTCCGCCGTCGCGGAGTATCTCGGCCGCCTTGGCAAGGAGCCGGTGCTGCGGGTTGTCGGGATGGATGACGAAATATTGGGTCATGCGGTCAGGAAAGAAGGCGCCAGATGGGCTTCAGGTCTTCCGGCAGGGCCGGGAGCTTGCCGAGATCGACGTAGCTCTCGGCGGGGCCGTGAAAATCCGAGCCGCGGGAGGCATGAAAATCGAAATGGCGGGCAAGGCGGGCAAAGTGCAGGACATGCTCGGCGGTATGGCTGCCGCAGACCACTTCGATGCCGTCGCCGCCCATATCCTTGAACTCCGCCAGGAAACGCCGCAGGTCGCCGTTGGAGATGCGGTAGCGGGCCGGATGGGCGACCACGGCAACGCCGCCGGCGGCCTTGATCCACGCCACCGCGTCCTGCAGGGTGGCCCAGCGATGATCCACATAGCCCGGCTTGCCCGGGGTGAGGTAATACTGGAAGACCGTCTGCACATCCTTGGCGATGCCGATTTCCACCAGGTAGCGGGCGAAGTGGGCGCGGGAGATCAGGCTGGGGTTGCCGGCATAGCCCATGGCGCCCTCGAAGACGCCGGGAATGCTGATGGCCGCCAGGGCATCGGACATGCGCCGGGCCCGCTCGATGCGCCCCAGCCGCAAATCGTGGAGACCGGCGCCGAGGGCCGGGTGGGCGGCGTCAAAGCCGAGCCCGACGATGTGGATAGGCACTTCCCGCCACTCGATGGAGATCTCCACCCCGGTGACGAAAGCCATGCCCGCTTCCCGGGCTGCATCGGCCGCCGCGGCGAGCCCGCCGAGGTCGTCGTGGTCGGTGAGCGCCCAGGTATCCACTCCGTTTTGCGCAGCCCGGCGGGCCAATTCGGCGGGCTGCAGCAGGCCGTCGGAGACGACCGAATGACAGTGGAAATCGAAATTGACTGGATTCATATTGCGACGGGAAAAAGGCATGTTACCACGCCGGTGCGGCTTCCCGGGCCGCAAGGATGTGACAGCCCCGGCACGGATGGGGCAAAATGACTGGCGACTGAAGACCCCGTTCCGGCAGGGCGAAGGGGCGGCCGGCGGATTATGGAAGGGATAGGTGCAACTTGAGTCATTGTGACGGTGAGGGTCGGACTCCCATTGGGACAGAGGGCGGGGAATCCGTTCCATCGCAAGCAGCGGTGACTTCGAGCCCTTCCGGCGATGGGCCTTCCGGACTTGCCGACCTGATCGCCCGCTGCTGCCCGGGCGCCAGCGGAGACAAATTGACAGCCCTGATGTTGGCAGACCGCCAGCGCCATGAGGCGGCCCTAGCCGAAAGCGAGCAGCGCTTCCGCCAGGTGGTGGAAAATGCGCCCGACCCTATTTTCATCCAGACCGGCGGCTACTTCGCCTATGCCAACGCCGCTGCCCTGGACCTCTTCGGAGCCGGCTCCAAGGACAGCCTCCTCGGCCGCCGGGTACTGGATCGCATTCACCCCGATTACCGGGAAATCGTGGCGGAGCGCATGCGCAGGCTCGACCAGGAACAGCAGAAGGTCCCGCCCCTGGAGGAAAGAATCCTGCGCATGGACGACTCGCCGGTCGATGTGGAAGTCTCCGCCGTCCCCTTCCATTACCGCGGCCGGGACGGTGCCCTGGTCTTCCTGCGCAACATCACGAAAAGGAAGCAGGCCGACTCTGCGGTCCGGGCCAGCCAGGCCAGCCTCGCCCTGTCCCGCCAGAAATTGCGCAATCTCTCCGCCCACAACCAGTTCATGCTCGAACAAGAGAGGCGCAGCATCGCCCGGGAAATCCACGATGAGTTGGGGCAGCTGCTGACCGCCCTGAAAATGGAGTGCGCCCTCCTGCAGCGCACCTACCCCGGCGACCAGCTCCTGCAGAAGAAGGTCGACGGCATGCGCTCGCTCCTCGACAACACCATCAGCGTCGCCCGCTACGTGGTCAGCAATCTGCGCCCCCCCGCCCTCGACCACGGCATCATCCCGGCCATCGAATGGCTGGCCGAAGATTTCAGCCTACGCTGGGAAATTCCATGCCATCTGGAACTCGATGCCGACGACATCCTGCTGGACGACACCCGGGCGACAGCCCTCTTCCGCATCGTCCAGGAATCCCTGACCAATGTGGCACGGCATGCCATGGCCACCCAGGTAGTCATCACCCTGCGCCGCCAGGGCTCTCTGCTGCAATTGCGCGTCCAGGATGATGGCCGCGGCTTTGTCCCGGAAGTGGTGGCCAAGGAACGGGGTTTCGGCCTGCAGGGAATGCGCGAGAGGGCAATCGCTTTCGATGGTAGCATGCAGGTTGCCGCCAACCCCGGCACCGGCACGGCCGTGACCGTAGAAATCCCCTTATAAGAGCCCCGTCATGATCCGTATCCTGATTGCCGAAGACCATGCCATCGTTCGCAGCGGCGTCAAGAAAATTCTCGCTTCCACCGAGGACATGACGGTAGTCGGCGAAGCCACCCATGGCGACGAGGTGCTGGCCCAGGTGCGCGCCCTCGATTTCGACGTCCTGCTCCTGGACCTGACCATGCCCGGCACCAGCGGCACCGAGCTGATCCAGCAGGTCCTGACCGAAAAGCCCCTGCTGCCGGTGCTGATCCTCACCATGCACAACGACGGACAGATCGTGAATCGGGTGCTACGGGCCGGGGCCTGCGGTTACGTCACCAAGGACAGCGATCCGGAAACCCTTCTGACCGCCCTGCGGATGGTTGTCCGGGGCGGCAAGTTCATTGACCCGGCTCTGGTGGATAGCGTGGTCTCCCACGCCAGCCGCAGCGATGCCCTCCCCCACCAGCGCCTGTCCGAACGGGAACTGCAGGTGCTGAAGGGGCTCGCCTCGGGCTCCCGCATCGGCGAAGTCGCCGACGCCCTGCACTTGAGCCCCAAGACGGTGAGCACCCACAAGATGCGCCTGATGCAGAAGCTCAACGTGGACAACAACGCCGACCTGATCAAGTACGCCCTCCAGCATCAACTGGCAGCGGAGTAGCCGGGGGCGGATTCAGCCCTGCAGCCGGTCGCGTCCGAAAGCGACGATTTCCCGGGCGATCTGCTGGAGGGGAACAGCGCGGTCCACGCCGCCCAGCTTGATGGCTTCCTTGGGCATGCCGAAGACCACGCAGGAAGCTTCATCCTCGGCCAGGGTGCGGGCGCCGGCGTCGTGCATCTCCTTCAGCCCCAGGGCGCCGTCGTCGCCCATGCCGGTCATGATCACCCCCAGGGCATGGCTGCCGGCGACCCGGGCCACCGAACGGAAAAGCACATCCACCGAAGGCTTGTGGCGATTGACCAGGGGGCCGTCCGCCACTTCCACGTGATACTGGCCGCCGCTCCGGTGCAGCGTCATGTGGCGCCCCCCCGGGGCCACCAGGGCCCGTCCCGGCAGCACCCGGTCGCCGTTTTTCGCCTCCCGCACCTCCACCTGACAAAGACTGTCGAGGCGCTCGGCGAACAGAGCGGTAAAACGTTCCGGCATGTGCTGGACGATGACGATGCCCGGGCACACCGCCGGCAACGCCGTCAGCACTGCTTCCAGAGCCTGGGTGCCGCCGGTGGAGGTGCCGATGGCGACCACGGCTTCCACTCCGTTCGCCACGGCATGCCCCGGGTTTTCCCGACCACCGGTGCTGTCAGTCAAAAGGGCCCCGGCCCCCGGCTTCGGACGCTGGACCGGGGTGCGGCCCCTGGAACCGGCAGCAGCCTTGATGGCCGCCACCAGATCATTGGATGCCGCCTTCAGGAATTGCTTCAGGCCGGTTTCCGGTTTCGCGACGACGCTGACCGCCCCTGCCGCCAAGGCCTGCACGGCGGGGCTGCCGCCGCTCGCCGGGGCCGAGCAGGCGACCACCGGCAGCGGATGCTCGGCCATGAGCTTTTTCAGGAAGGACAACCCGTCCATGCCTGGCCCGTCGAGACCGAGCAGGATGACGTCCGGCCAGGCCCGCTTCATGCGTTCCAGGGCGAAGAGCGGGTTGGCAGCGACCCCGATCACTTCGATGGCGGGATCGGCGTCCAGAATCTCCTTTGCCACCTGCCGGACGACGGCGGAATCGTCGATGATGAATACCTTGATCACCGCTACGCTTTCTCGCTGCGTTCCGCCAGCATGTCCTGGAAATTGAGCCAGGCATCGCCGTTCCAGACATCGAAAATCAGCTTCCGGTGCCCGGCCCCGCCGACATGCTGGACCACCACCTCGATGCCGCGCCGGGCCAGGAGCTTGTGGGCGATCTCCACGTTGCGCTGGCCGACATCGCCCTGAATCCGGATGCCGGCATTGGGGAACATGTTGCCGCCGCCGAAAATCTTGGCCTGATATTCGCGGTGCCGGGTTCCGGCCCGGGACATCTCGGCATCGAAAATCTGGAAGGCCTCGTCGGCATATTTGCCGCTCAGCTCGGCGGCCTTGCTGCGAACCCGCCCCGGCAGCATGAAGTGGCACATGCCACCGATACGGCGCTGTGGATGCCAGAGGGTGATCGAAACGCAGGAGCCGAGCACCGTGCGCAGGCGCACGAGCCCGCCGCCAAACCATAGATCGCCCGGATTCAGATGGATTTCCCTGACGGCGTGCCCCTGGGTGGTCATGGCCTCATGTAGATGGTCGGCTGCACCGGCCGCAGGGTTTCGTTGATGCCGTTGAGGGTTTCGGAATGACCGATGATGAAATGCCCGCCCGGCTTCAGGCGCTGGGCCAGCTGTGCCACCACCTTGCGCTTGGTTTCCTGGTCGAAATAGATCATCACATTGCGCAGGAAAATGACATCGAAGGTGCCGACGTCGGGCAGGGAGGCGTTGAGGTTGATCTGGGAAAAGCGGACATGGTTGCGCAGCCGCTGATCGATGAGGAAGGTGCCCGCCTGCTCCCGCACGCCCTTCAGGCAGTATTTCTTCAGGTACTCCGGCGGCATGCCCCGGGTCCGTTCCATGGGGTAGTGGCCGGAAGCCGCCAGGCGCAGCACCTGGGTGCTGATGTCGGACCCCATGATGCTCCAGGGCCCATCCGCACCGAGTTCATCGGCCAGCACCATGGCCAGGGTGTACACCTCCTCGCCGGTGGAGCAGGCGGCGCTCCAGACATCGAACTGGCGGCCGGCGGGGCGGTTGGCGAGAACCTGCTGGCGGAGGAAATCGAAATGCTTCCCCTCCCGGAAGAAATAGGTCTCGTTGGTGGTGAGGAGATCCACCATGATCTGCAGCTCTTCCCCGGCCTGGGAACCCGACACCAGCCTGTAGTACTCGGCGAAGCTGGACAGCTGATGGTGGCGGACCCGGCGCGACAGCCGTCCGGCCAGGAGAATTTTCTTGGCGTCGGACAGGCTGATGCCGGCGATCTTGTAGATCAGTTTCTGGAACTGGGCGAACTCGGCATCCGTGATGGACAGGTTGGCGCCACTGATCGACGACGAGGCGGACCGGGGGCCTGCAGGGGCGGCAGCCATGCCGTCAGACTCCCGCCGCCGGGACCGGAAGGCGGTTGCCCACATCGGCGAGAAGGGACATTTCCTCCACGGAAAGCACCTGGTCCACCTTCAGGAGAATGACGAACTTGCCGGCCACCTTGCCCATGCCCTCGATGAAATCCGTCCGGATTCTGGCCCCGAAGGCCGGGGGCGGCTCGATGTCGCTGTCCGGAATATCCAGCACCGCGCTCACCGAATCCACCAGCACCCCGATGTCCTGGGTGGCCTCGCCATCGGCGATTTCGATGATGATGATGCAGGAGCGCCGCCCGACTTCGGTGGGCTTCCCTCCGAAACGGGCGGAGAGGTCGATGACCGGGACCACCGCCCCGCGCAGGTTGATGACGCCGCGAATGAAGGCCGGCATCATCGGAATCTCCGTCAGATGGCCGTACTCGATGATCTCCTTGACGTTGAGGATGCCCACCGCAAACATCTCGCCGCCCAGGCTGAAGGTCAGGTACTGCCTGACTTCGGCGGCAAGCTGCGGCACCGGTTGCGAGTTCGATTGCTGGACCAAATTTCCCATGATCTAGGTCCCTGTCAGAAGCGCTCGAAGTCGTGGGCCGACGGGGCAGCGCTGCTCCGTGCCGCCCCCTGCTTCTTGGCGGCAACGCCTACCGCCGGCTTGGCAACCGCCGGTGTCCGGACCGGCACGCTGCTGCCCGGGCCGCTCTCATTGACGGTGAAGAACTGCATGAGATGCTGGAGCTGCTCGGCCTGGCTACCCATCTCTTCCGCCGTGGCTGCCAGCTCTTCCGAAGCCGAGGCGTTCTGCTGGGTAGCCTGGTTGAGCTGGCCCATGGCGCTGTTGATCTGGCCGACGCCGGCGGTCTGCTCCTGGCTGGCGGAAGCGATTTCCTGAACCAGGTCGGAAGTCTTGCGGATGCTCGGCACCATGGCGTCCAGCAAATGTCCGGCCTTGTCGGCCAGCTTGACGCTGGAGCCGGCCAGTTCGCCGATCTCCTGGGCCGCCACCTGGCTCCTTTCGGCGAGCTTGCGCACTTCCGCCGCCACCACCGCGAACCCCTTGCCGTGCTCCCCGGCCCGGGCCGCCTCGATGGCGGCGTTCAGGGCCAGCAGGTTGGTCTGGTAGGCGATGTCGTCGATGATGCCGATCTTGTCGGCGATCTGCTGCATCGCCGCCACCGTCTCCTTCACGGCGCCGCCCCCTTCCGCCGCTTCCGTGGCCGCCTTGCTCGCCATGTCGTCGGTGACCTTGGCGTTCTCGGTATTCTGGGTGATGGAAGCGGTCATCTGCTCCATGGAGGCTGTCGTTTCCTCCACCGAGGCCGCCTGCTCCGAGGAGGACTGGGACAGGGACTGGGCCGTCGCCGAGACCTCTTCCGCCGCGCTCGACAGGGCGTCCGCCGAGCCGCGCACTTCGCCGATGATGTGGGAAAGCTTGCCCACCATTTCCTGCATGGCCGCCAGCAACAGCCCCGTCTCGTCCTTGGACTTGACCTCGATGCGGGCCGTCAGGTCGCCGGCCGCCAGCTTGTTGGCGGTTTCCATGGCGTCCTGCAGCGGCCGGGTAATGGCCCGGGTGATGATGTAGCCGAAGACGATGGCGATCAGGATGGCGGCCACCGACAGGCTGACGATCAGCGTCAGGCTGGAGGAAACCAGGTCGTTCGCTTCCTTGCCCGACTCCTTCATCAATTCGGTCTGGAAGACGATCAGCTCGGAAACGGCCGCGATGTAGGTTCCCTGGAGCTTGCGGGTGGTAGTCAGCAACTCGTGGGCCGCCTCCTCCTTCTTGCCGGCCTTCATGAGCTCCATGACGCTATCCTGGGAGCCGACGTAGGCGGCCCGGGCGTCCTTGACCTTCTTCAGCATTGCCAAGCCGCGCTCGCTCTTGACGGTCTTGTCCAGCTTGTCCAGGTTTTCCAGGATGGTCTTTCGGGCTTCGGCCACCCGGGCCAGCTCCTTCTTGACATCCTCTTCGTTATTGACCAGCAGCGCGTTCCGCAGGGCCCGGGCGATGATATTGACGTTGTCGATCATGTCGTTGGCCCAGACCGTCTTGGGAAAACGATCGTTGATCAACGCGTCGACTTCCTTGTTGATGCTGGAAAGGCGCAGCCCCCCGATGACCGCGACGATCATCAGAAGCACCGTGACAAGGCCATAGCCGATAGCGAGCTTGGTGCCGATTTTGAAATTGACGAACATGTATCCTCCCGCTTTGGTTTTAGAGCGTTGGTTCCGGCAGTGCCTGCCGGTATTGAGTGCCTATCCTGGCTTTTTCTTCTTCGCCGCCGATGCAGCGCTGGATGAGTGCCTGTACATCCAGAATGAGTGCCACCTCGCCGCTGCCGAGGATGGTCGAACCACCAATGCCCTGGAGGTGGCGGAATAGGCCGGCCAGGGGCTTGATGACGGTCTGGAACTCACCGCGCAGTTCGTCCACGACGATGCCGGCCTTGTGCCCGGCATAGCGCACCACCACCACACTTTCCCGCCGGGGCTGCTCGCCTGCGACCCCGAAGAGATTGCGCAGGCGCAGGAAAGGCAGGACTTCGCCGCGCAGATTGACGTAGTTGCGGTCCTTGCCGACATCCTGGAGCTCCAGGCATTCCACCACGTTGTCCAGGGGTATGACGTAGGAAGCTTGTTCCACCCCGACCAGGAAACCGTCGATGATGGCCAGGGTCAGAGGCAGGCGGATGGTGAAACAGGTGCCCCGCCCCAGTTCCGTCTTGACTTCGACGCTGCCCCGCAGGGCCTGGATGTTCTTGCGCACCACATCCATCCCGACGCCGCGTCCCGACAGGTTCGACACCTGGTCGGCGGTGGAAAAGCCGGGCTCGAAGATGAGGTTGATGATTTCCTGTTCCGACAACACTTGGCCGGCATTGACCAGGCCGCGCTCGACGGCCTTGGCCCGGACCTTCTCGGCATTGATGCCGCCCCCGTTGTCGGACACCTCGATGACGATGCTGCCCGAGTCATGGTAGGCGTTGAGCTCGACCCGGCCCCGGGCCGCCTTGCCCTTGGCCGTCCGGGCCTCGGTGGATTCGATGCCGTGGTCCATGGCGTTGCGCACCAGGTGCATGAGGGGATCGCCGATCTTCTCCACCACCGACTTGTCCAGCTCGGTCTCGCCTCCCCGGATGGCCAGTTCGATGTCCTTCCCCAATTCCTTGCTGATGTCCCGCACCACCCGGTGGAAGCGGTTGAAGGTCTCGCCGATCTGCACCATGCGCAGCTGCAGGGCGGCATCCCGGATGTCTTCCACCAGCCGGTTGAGGATGGAGGTGGATTCCACCAGGGCCATCTGGCCGCTCTGCAAGGCTGCCAGGTTGGCGCTGGCCCCGGCGATGACCAGTTCGCCGACCAGATCGATGAGCTGGTCGAGCTTGTCGGCCTGGACCCGGATCAACCGGGCCTCCGCCGCCTTCTTCTCGTTCACGTGCTTCTGCTTGATGACGGCGGCTTCCACCAGTTCCGGCTGGACCACATGGTTTTCCACCAGGATTTCGCCCAGGGGGTGAAGCGGTTCGCCGCCCTCGGCGAGATTCTCCATATTGTGCTTCTGCTGCACGCAGAGCCCCGCATCCAGCTCCTGCTGGGTGAGGGCTCCACTCTTCACCAGGATCTCCCCCAGCCGCATGTTTTCTTCCGGCAGGGCTTCGATGACGGCGATGTAGTCCTTGACCCAGCTATGAGGGGGCAGGATGTGCAGTTCGCATTCGTCCCGGACGAAATCGAAGACCCGCTCGATGGTCGCCTTGTCCGCCGCGCTGCAAAAATTGACCTCGAATCCCAGGTAGCAGCTCTCCGGGTCCATGGCCTCGGCCGCGGGCAGGGCATCGAAGACGGTCACCATGTGGACGATTTCGCCCAGACTCTGCAGGTAACGCAGGAAGGCCAGCGGATCCATGCCGTTCCTCAGCACGTCCTGGCCGAAGCGCACGGAAATATGCCAGGCGTCGTTGGCCACCCGGCCGCCGCCGCGGGTCTCGACGTCGCCCACCGGGATATCGGGAGCGGTTTGTTTCGCCGGGGCGGCGACGGCTCCCCCGCCCAGGTAGGCAGCGAGCTTTCCGATGAGGACCCCATCCTGTTCGCTGGCCAGTTCCTGATCGGTCAGAAGCCCCTCTTCCACCTTGTCGAGCATGCCCACCAGATGGTCGCTGCCGGCCAGCAGGAGGGCGATGAGTTCTCCCGACAGGGAAAGCTCGTTGTTGCGCACCCGATCGAGGACATTTTCCAGGGAATGGGTGAAGCGCTCGATGGGCTTGATTTCCGCTACGCCCGCCGCTCCCTTGACGGTGTGGGCGGCCCGGAAAATCGCGTTGATCAGCTCGGGGTCGCGCTCCCCCTGCCCCAGGCGCATGAGCCCGGCTTCAAGCTCCGCAATCTGGTCCCGGGCTTCGTGTACGAATACCTGAACGATTTCTTCCATTGTGCCTCCGGCGCCTTGCTGGTTTTGTCTCAGGCGGCTTCGGCGGCCAGGATGACGAGGGGATCGCCAAAGTGGGCCGCCATGTTGTAAAAGTCGATGACCTCCCGCACTGCCGGGCTATGTTCGACAATCCGCATGGCCTTGCCGTGACGGGTCGCCTCCTGCTTGGTGAGGATGAGCAACTGGAGGCCGGCGGTATCCATTTCCTCCACCCGGGACAGGTCGAGATCGAGCCGGTCCACGGGGGCGAGGGCCGCCATGAGTTCGTCCTTGAGCCCGGCGGCGTTGTAGATGGTCAGATTGCGGTCGATCGAAAGGCAGGTATGGGTTCCCATCAGAAAAGCTCCACTTTGAGCCCGCTGTCGGCGGCCGGGGCCGTTGCCCCCGGCACGCCCCCGTGATGCAATTGGCGCTGGGACTGCATGACGTAGCTGTCGAAAATCTGCTCCAGGTGCTGGGACATGGACTCGTCGGCCAGGGAGACATCGTCCGGGTGTTCCAGGCGGTCGGCCAGGCGGCCCAGGAAGTCGTTGAGCCGGCCCAGGGCGTCGGTCACGGTTTCGATCTGCTGGCGGGTGACGTCCTGGAACTGGACGCTGGCGATGGCATCCATGAACATGCTGGCCAGGGCCTGGCTGCTGTCGGCGATGGTTCCCATGACATCCGCCTGGCTGGTGGCCAGACCGGCATAGTCGCTGCCCAGCTCGGCCAACTGGGCGGCGAAGCGGTCGAGGACGGCCTGGTCCTTCTCTAGATTCGCCTGGGACAGCTTGTCCTTGAACTGGGACTCGATGGAACTAGCCATGTCCACGATGCCCTGGTTGATCCGGTTGACGGCATCGCCGGTTTCGTTCGAGAGCTTGCGCACCTCGTCGGCTACCACCGCGAAGCCCCGCCCCGCCTCCCCGGCCCGGGCCGCCTCGATGGCGGCGTTGAGGGCGAGCAGATTGGTCTGCTTGGCGATTTCCCGGATGAGCTGCACCAGGGATTCCAGGGAATGGGCCGCCCGCACCACTTCGGCCACCCGTTCCTGGTCGCGGCGGCCTTCGCCGATGCGCTCGTCGATGTACTGGCGCATGGTCTGGATCAGCTGCTGGTTCTGTTCGATGCGAGCCGTCGTGGCGGCGGCGTTTTTCGCCGACTCGTCATTGCTCTCGTTGACGAAGCGGTCCAGTTGGGAGATCGTGCCGTCGATGACGTTAAGGCGCTCCACGATGTGGTAGGCGGCTTTCTCCGTATCTTCGATGGTCAGGGCCAGCTGCCGGCTGACCGTGTCGCGGAAGCCACTGAAATGGCGCAGCTCGGCGGCCACCTGGGCCACCGCCTCGTCCCGCGCCGATTCAAGCTTGCCGGGCCGGGAATATTCCGTCTCGCGCCCCAGGTGCTGATCCTTGAAAAAGGCCGCCGCCACCAGGCGCTGCCCGAAATGGGTCGCCAGGACGATGACCACCGCCCCGATCATGTCGCCGAAAGGAACGCTCAGCCCCAGCCCGGGCAGGAAAACCTCATGGAACCAGGCGTTGAGGAAATAGACTGCCAGCGCAGCGCCCAGGGTGATGACGCTGACCACGAGCAGGAGCCGGCGGCCATACGCAGAACGGTCGTCCATGGTCAGCGCATCACAAGCTTGATGGTGTTCAGCAGTTCGTCCGCCGTCGCCGGCTTGACCAGCCAGCCTGAAGCGCCGGCCGCCTTGGCCTCGGCGCGCTTCGACTGCTGGGATTCGGTAGTGAGGAAGAGGATGGGCATGAACTTGTAGGCCGGCAGCTTGCGGACTTCCTTGATGAAGTCGATACCGTTCATGCCGGGCATGTTCAGATCCGTGATCAGAAGATCGATCTTGGCGTTGGCGGTGAATTTCTTCATCGCCTCGGCAGCGTTGCCGGCTTTCTCGACGGCGTAGCCGGCCTTGGCAAGGACATTGGAAATACTGAGAAGAATGGTCGCCGAATCATCGACCAAAAGAATGGTTTTCATCTGACCTCCGGAAAAGTCGGTTTGACGTGGATCAACGCTGACCATAGTGCCTTTCCGGAACAGGGATGTCAGTCAGCGGAAACGGATTCTTTAGGGTCATTTGCTGAATCCTTGTAAGGAAAATCCTAACGAGAACCGCGGCGAACCAATTCCGGCCCGGCAATGCCCAATCGGGAGTGCCGTAGGGATCAACGCCGTTGCGGCGCCCCAGTCACCCGAGGACCCAAGTGAACGCCCCCACCGAGAACGAGCCCACCCCGGCCCAGGGCAACCTGGCCACCCGCTACCGACGGCTGCGCGGCCGGACGGAGGCCCTCGCCGAACCGCTGAGCGAAGGCGACATGACCGTCCAGTCCATGGACGACGCCAGTCCGACCAAGTGGCACCTGGCCCACACCACCTGGTTCTTCGAGGAATTCCTCCTCGCCCCCGCCCTGCCGGGCTATCGCCTCTTTGCCGACGATTACCGCTACCTTTTCAATTCCTACTACGAGAGCGTCGGCCCCCGCCATCCCCGTCCCCGCCGCGGGCTCCTGACCCGCCCCCCCCTGGCGGAAATCCTCGCCTACCGCCGGGCGGTGGACGAGGCCATGGCCAGCCTTTTCACCGGCGGCATCGCCCCGGCCACGGCCGCCCTGGTGGAACTGGGGCTGCAGCACGAAGAGCAGCACCAGGAACTGCTGCTCACCGACATCCTGCATCTTTTTGCCCAGAATCCCCTGGCGCCGGCCTACCGCCCCGTCCTCTCCCCCGGGGAGCCGGCGGGGAGCGCCCCACCACCGGCCTGGGTCGAATTCGCCGGCGGACAGGCCGAAATCGGCCACGGCGGCAAGGGCTTCGCCTTCGACTGCGAAGGGCCTCGCCATGCCGTCCTGCTGCGCCCCTACGCCCTCGCCGGCCGCCCCGTCAGCAACGGGGAATGGCTCGAATTCATGGCCGACGGGGGCTATCGCCAGGCAACCCTGTGGCTGTCCGACGGCTGGGCCCGGGTCCGGGCCGAGGACTGGAGCGCCCCCCTCTATTGGGAGAACCGGGACGGCGAATGGTGGCAGATGAGCCTGCGGGGCCGGCAGCGGGTGGACGGGCAGGCGCCGGTCTGCCAGATCAGCTACTTCGAGGCCGACGCCTTCGCCCGCTGGGCCGGAAAGCGCCTGCCCACGGAATGGGAATGGGAAAACGCCGCTACCGGGCTTCCCGTCGCCGGGAATTTCCTGGCCAGCGGCCAGTTGCAGCCCGGCCCGGCGGGCGGCGAAGGACTGCAGCAGCTCTACGGCGACGTCTGGGAATGGACCGCCAGCGCCTTTCTCCCCTACCCCGGCTTCCGGCCCGCCCCAGGCGCCGTGGGCGAGTACAACGGCAAGTTCATGTGCGGCCAGTTCGTGCTGCGGGGCGGCTCCTGCGCCAGTCCCGAAAGCCACCTGCGCCCCACCTACCGCAACTTCTTCTATCCCCACCAGCGCTGGCAGTTCAGCGGCCTGCGCCTGGCCGACGACCGATGAACTCCCTGCCCCACCTGAACGGCCGGGCAGCCTTGGCCTGGGCTGCCCTGGAAGGCCTGGCGCAGCCGCAGAAGCGCATTCCCTGCACCTGGCTGTACGACCAGCGGGGATCGGAACTCTTCGAGCAGATCACCGACCTCCCCGAGTATTACCCGACCCGGACCGAAATCGACCTCCTGCGGCGGCATGCCCGGGAGATGGCCGCAGCGGTGGGCTGCGCGGCGGTGGTAATCGAGATCGGCAGCGGCTCCAGCCGCAAGACGCCCCTCCTCCTGCGCGAACTGCAGGCGCCCCGGGCCTACGTCCCCATCGATATCGCTCCCCATTGCCTGGAAGCTTCGGTGGCCAGCCTCAAGGCCCAATTCACCGACCTGCCCATGTATCCGCTGGTGGCCGACTTCAATCAGCCCCTGCGCCTGCCCGCCGAATTGCCCACGCCGGCCGGCCGGCACCTCTGCTTCTTTCCCGGTTCCACCATCGGCAACCTGGACCCGGCGGAAGCCCTCGCTTTCCTGCGCCGCATGGCCGATACCCTGGGGCCCGAGGCCAGGATGCTGGTCGGGGTGGACACCACCCGCGACCCGGCCGCCCTCATCCCCGCGTACGACGATCCCAGCGGCGTCACGGCGGCGTTCAACCTCAATCTCCTGGCGCGCCTCAACCGGGAACTGGAAAGCGACTTCGATCTCGCCGCCTTCCGCCATGAGGCCCGCTATGACCACCACCGCGGGCGCATCGAGATGCACCTGGTCAGCCGCCGCCCCCAGGAAGTCCACCTGCTGGGCAAGACGTTCCGCTTCGCCGCCGGAGAGTCCATCCATACCGAGAATTCCCACAAGTACCCGGTGGACCAGTTCCAAACCCTCGCTCAGGCTGCCGGCTGGCAGCCCGCCGGGTGCTGGACGGACGGCGAGGAGCATTTCAGCATCCATCTCCTGGGCCGTCGGCGCTCCTAAGCCAAGACATTCCACCTACGACATCGCGGCGCCGACATTACAGCTTTCCCCCCCTTCGATCGCCAGGGGCCGGGACATAGCATGGAACCCTTGTCGGAATATTGGAACATCATGGAGAGCACCCTGGGCGATCACGACGCGGCATGAATACCTTCCAAGACCCGTTTTCCCCTCTACCTCACGACGGAGGTGCGCCAGCGGCACCTATCGCCAAGGGACGGGCGCGCGGTCCGGAGCGGCGGCGCGGCGAGCGGCGGACCGGCCCGATCCCCCTGCGGGACAGATTGACGCGCCTGCGCTTCGCGGCCCAGGCGGCCGGCTTTGGCGTCTACGACATCGACTGCTTGAGCGGCGAAATTCACTGGTCGCCCGAATTGAAGGCGATCGCCGGCCTATCCCCGGACGACACCCTGATCACCTACGAGCGCTTCGCCCAACTCCTGCACCCCGATGACCGGGAGCGCATCATGGCCAAGATCGCGGCCGCCCGGGATCCCGGGGGCAATGTCGAATTCGAGGACGAGTATCGGCTGCTGCGTCCGGATGGGACGGTTCGCTGGGTGAGAGCCAAGGGCCGTACCTTCTTTGCCGACGACGGCGGGAAACGACACCCGCTAGGCGCCACCGGCATCGTCATGGACATCACCGAGCGCAAGCACCTGGAGGAAACCCTGCAGCAGATGAACGGGGAACTGGAGCGCCGGGTCGAGGAACGCACCGCCGAGCTGTCCCGGGCCAACGAAGAGTTGGTGCGCAGCAACCTGGAGCTGCAGCAATTCGGCTACGTCGCCGCCCACGACCTGCAGACGCCGCTGCGCTCCATCAACGGCTTCGCCCAGCTCCTGCAACAGGAATTCCAGGGCCGCCTGGGCGACCAGGCCGATGTCTGGATCGGCCAGCTGGTGCACCACGTGGAGCGCATGCACGAGCTCATCCAGGATCTGCTGGCCTATTCGAAGGTAAATTCCCCGGGACGGCCCTACGAGCCCACGGATTTCAACCGGCTCTTCGACGACATCGTCGCTTCCTTCCAGGCCGCCCTCCGCCAGAGCGGGGCCACCGTCACCCGGGATGTGCTGCCCACCGTGCCGGGCGACCGCGTCCAGCTCGCCCAGGTCCTGCAGAACCTCATCGGCAACGCCCTCAAGTACCACGGCCGGGAGCCGCCCCGGGTCCATGTCTCGGCCCGCCGCCAGGGCGGCGACTGGGTCTTCTCGGTCCGGGACAACGGCATCGGCATCGCCCGGAAGCACCACGAGCGCATCTTCGAGATCTTCCGCCGCCTGCATTCCCAGCAGGCCTATCCGGGCACCGGCATCGGCCTGGCCATCTGCCACCGGGTGGTGCAGCGCCATGGCGGGCGGATCTGGGTCGAGTCCGAACCCGGCGAAGGGGCCACCTTCTTCTTCTCCCTACCGGCCGGAACTGAAACTTAAGCTTCCCGGTCGGGGGCGGCGGATTCCTCCTTGCCGCTCCCCCTGATTCTGGCAACCGCTTCCGGCTGGGACAAGCCCAGGTCGTAACGGGGCGAGCAAAGGCGGGCAGCGGCGGCATCCAGGGAAAGAAAGCGGCCATGGCGATCCGGAAACTGTATCTGGCGCGCAAAGGCCCGGCTTTCGCTCGACAGCCGAAAGCTGCGAAAACGGCGGTGCAAGAGCCCGTGCATGCCCACCGAGGCCAGCGCCAGACCGACCGCCACGCCGGCCTGGCCCTCCAGGTAGGCGATCGTCGCCAGGACCAGCATCGCCGCCAGCACGGCATACCACTGGACCACATGCTCCAGCTGGTGCTCATGGAGCCCCTGGTCGTGGCGGTACTCCGGGCGGATCACCGCAACCAGGGTGAGGGTGAAGCCCCCCATGTCCGCCGGCAGGTCGTCGGAATAGCTAATGATGGCCGGCAGCCATCCCCGGGCAAGGACGAACCTCATGGCGCGCTCCCGATTTTCCGGCAGCCCGGCAGCCCGGCCTTGCCAGCGGCCGGAATTGCGGCAAAGTTGTTTCTGGTCATGGTGCCCTCCGGAAGGATAAGCCCATGGATCATCCTCGCCCCGGGGGATGAGGAAGTCCCTGCGGCTTGCCGCCGGGGCGTAGCGCCGGACGGCGTATGCTGTCGCTGTATGATCGCGGCGCCAGCCACTGGTTGCGGGAAACCGCAAAGATCCGGTCTGGACCCCAGTTCCACCTTTTCCGGCCGGCAGGGCTGTCACCAGGCATAAAGCAGATCCGGGGGAAAACGGGTATTGCTGCTGGCGATGCCAGGGGGATACACTTTTCCCGTGGCACAAGTCGGCTGATGCGCGTCTGGGAAAACTCCGGGGGTCACCACATGTTCTGGCTGCTTGTCGCGGTTCCGTTCGTCTTTCTCATCGCTTTCGCGGTATTGAAACGTTGCCTGCCTGTGGAAGGCTGCAGCAGCCCCCCGTATTCCCTGTCGGACAACCTCTTGTCCCCGACCCAACACGCCTTCCTCGGCATCCTGGAAGAGGCGGTCGGCGTCGATTTCCGGGTATTCGGGAAAGTCCGCGTCGACGACGTGATCTCGATGACCGGCAATAGCTGCCCATCCGCCTGGCGGCGGATGTTCGACCGCGTCAGCGCCAGGCACTTCGATTTCGTGCTCTGCCGGCCGGATGATCTGCGCCCCTTGTGCGCCGTCGCACTGAACGAGCGCAGCCAGGACCATGGCGCCTCCCTGACGGAGGTCTGCGATGGGGCCCGCCTGCCCCTGGTATTCTTCCCGACCCGGCGCGGCTATTCGACCGCTGAAGTGCGGGAGGCGATCTTTAGGGTCCTGTCAGGGGATGCTTTAGACGAATTCGGATATCGCCTGGAGCATCGAGGCCAGTAGAACAACTCGATGCCAAGCCACAAAAGGAAAGGGCCCCATCGCTGGAGCCCTTGAATTCTGGCGCGCCCGGAGAGATTCGAACTCCCTACCCCTTGGTTCGTAGTTGAGCAAGCACTAATAACTTATTGTTTTTATTAGAATCGCGGAGCCGCCCGTTTCCACGTACTGCTCTGTATTGCTCGGTTCCAGAACGGTAAGTCCCCAAGAACTCCCCATGGCGGAAGGCAACAACCGGCCGTCCGTCGCCCCTCAAGAGAAGACCTTGATTTTTCGTCCTCTGCTAACCGCGGAGCAGACGTCCACGCAGTTGCCCTATTTCGCCGGGCCAATATTTTCAAGACGAAGGACGTATCACGCCATAAGAGCGTCGATTACGGATGGCTATCCAACCACCTCTTGCAGGATCTTGACTGCGTCCAAGTCTTCGTCAGTCACCAAATACATGACACAATCATAGACACACGTACATGGCCTTGGCCGGTATCACGCCAAAACACAGGGGGGCCATTGCTTCGTAACTCTACTTCTGACTCCCCCAAATTCCCAACGGGACAACAGACAACAAGTTAACAAGATGGAATACAGGCGAGAAGTGGACGGGCTGCGAGCGTTTGCAGTTCTTCCAGTTATACTTTTTCACGCAGGGTTTAAAACGTTTAGTGGCGGGTTTGTAGGCGTAGACGTCTTCTTTGTAATCAGCGGTTATCTAATAACATCAATCATAATTGCTGAAAAGCAAGCTGGCACTTTCACTCTACTTGATTTTTACGAACGTAGAGCACGCCGCATTTTTCCAGCACTGTTTGTAGTTATGTTCGCGTGCTTGCCCATCGCCTGGATTTGTTTGCTTCCGCAAGACATGAAAAGCTTTTCACAAAGCGTGGTCGCGGTCCCCGCTTTGGCTTCGAACTACTGGCTTTGGAAAAGAAGTGGATATTTTGAACCGGCTGCTGAACAATATCCGCTGCTACATACATGGAGCTTGTCTGTCGAAGAGCAGTATTACTTATTATTTCCGTTATTTCTAATGTTAATTTGGCGATTGGGCCAGTATCAAATAGTCGTAACGCTGGGCATTCTGGCTGGGGCTAGCCTTGCGGCAGCATTTTTGGGTACAGAAACTGATCCGGTTGCAACGTTTTATCTATTGCCAACCCGTGCGTGGGAACTGCTTATGGGAGCGTTAGCAGCTTTCTCGCAAATGAAGGGCATAAATTGGCAGCCAAATAAGAAAGCAAGAGAGGCTGCTGGTGTCGTCGGTCTGGCTCTAATTACATACCCAGTCTTTGTATTCGATGTACATACCCCTTTTCCTGGTTTATATGCACTAATGCCAACAGTTGGCACTGCTCTAATTATTCTATATGCCTCGCGAGAAACGGTCGTCGGCAAGATTCTATGCGTTAGGCCACTTGTAGGCATTGGACTTGTCAGTTACAGTGCTTACCTATGGCATCAACCGCTTTTTGCATTCGCTCGAAATATCAAGCCAGATGCACTAAGTGATTTTCTACTAAGTGCATTGGCCGTGATTTCAATCATTCTAGGCCACCTAAGCCGGAAATATGTAGAAATTCCATTTCGAACCAAGCATCTATTAAGCCGTAAGCAAGTATTCATTTATGGCGTTATTGGCGGTTCTTTATTTTTGGCTTTTGGATTGGCGGGGCACTTCACAAATGGCTTTCGCCAGAGATTTTCCCCTAACGAACAAATTATTGCCGATTATCGTCACTACGATTTCAAAGAGGACTACTGGGGAGCAAATTGTTTGAGCTTTCCTGACGATAGATCTTTCAAATTAAACGAATTGTGCTCAAAAAAAATAGAGGAGTCCGATAGTATTGTTTTGTGGGGGGACTCACACGCAGCTGCACTGTCCATCGGTTTAAGAAAATTTACGAACAACCTGTTGCAATATACGAAACCAATATGCCCACCCGGGATTCTGAACTCTCGTATCAGAGGGTGCTCAGAGGCCAACAACCTTGTATTGTCGATTATAAAGAATCATCAACCTCGGCATATATACATTCATGCATATTGGAGTGCTTATAACGAACCTTATATTGAGCAACTTGGCGACACCATTTCTGAGTTAAGAGCCGCATCGCCAAGAACTAAGATTATTGTCATTGGAAGCGTACCAACTTGGAGGCAAAATTTACCTGACATCATTTTAGCCAAGACGCCTTCGTTAGATGGCGAAATAATGATTGTCAATAATAATTACGAGAAACTACGCGCTCTCGATAATAAAATTGCGTTGTTGGCGCTCAGTCGTGGCGCGTTTTTCTTTTCCGCTTTAGACTGTCTTTGCAAGAACAGAAAATGCTACGGTTCTCTTAACGATGGTGAAAAAGTAGCACTTACCGCCTGGGATAGCAATCACATTACCAGAGCCACCGCGGCACGTTTGGCGGAACAGCTGTTTAAAAATAAGACCGACGATTATGGTATTGACAAATAAACATAAGCGTAAGCTGCTACACGTATGATTATATCATTACGAATTCCAAAGGATGCTGCCTTACGCTTTGCCAAAAAATGGGTTCCGCAGTACGCATCCATTTTCAGAGAGATGCGGTTAGAGGGCAGGGCGTTTTCACTCGAACATCATAACGGCTGAATGCCCAGGATGCTCAGCATGATGGATTCCTCCATATTGGCGAATTTTCGCTTCTGTCGTTTGCTGAGCTTTTTCTTGGCGAACGGTGGCTG